>Ga0007882_10001699_pt1 | contig 12606 bp, 10 predicted proteins | sample CryBogCBH12Aug01_FD_71195 | JGI IMG/M metagenome (GOLD analysis project Ga0007882, IMG submission 71195) | Freshwater microbial communities from Crystal Bog, Wisconsin, USA - CBH12Aug09.1 | ecosystem: Environmental > Aquatic > Freshwater > Lake | place: Crystal Bog, Wisconsin, USA | collected... | reverse complement strand
CAATTTCAAGAGGTGCGACGGGCCGGCTTGCCGGCTGCCCCAAAGAAAAACCGTCCGCCCGGAACTTGCTCCACCTGCCATCATGGGCAACCGTTCGACGGCAGCTTCATGTGCGTAAATGGAACTGAGTTGGCAAAGAATCCGAACCCCGGAAAGCCCCTAATTGTGAAACCGGATCACAGATGCGATTTGTTCGAGCCGGCATCCGCCCGCTAGAAGGGGGTTTCTTGCATATAAGTCCTACCAAAAGGCGCGTCTTTATGGACCGTCCGCTGTCCTGACCCTGTCCGGGCATAATACGATGGGAAATTTACGTATCTTCCCTCTCCGCTTGACTGGACACCGCCAAACGGGCAAATTCACCAGTTTAACGCCTGGGTCGCATAGCGGTCGATTGCACGTGTTTTGTAAACACGAGGAGAAATCCCACGTGAGTTCAACTCTCACCCCAGGCTCCAGTTTTTACCCACTCCCTTGGCCCCCTCCTTGACCCCCAATTTTGGCATTTTTACCCCCTTTTTTTGACCCCTTGAGACCAAAACGGCAGGGGTCAAAACTCAATTCCGAGTAATGCTGACAATGATAAAACAGCAATCAGCCTTTTGGCCCCCGCTCTTCGCGGATTCTAGGCCTTCTAATTACAAAACCGTTGCTCTACCACTGAGCTAAACTGGCAATGCCTAATAAAATAAAAGCGTTTATACGTCTTTCGAAATTCGGACTTTGACAATCTGATACTGCTTGCGTGGAAGCGTCCAAGCCTGAGCAAAAATCTGCCGATTCTCGAAAAAAATGGCCAAGGACGCAGCCCGCATATTTACTCTCTTACGTTCCACCGGGCACATTTTTTGCACGATTGCGAGTTAATGGCAATCTCATTCGTAAAAGCCGCAAAGACCCATATGCAAATGGTCTTTGCAGACCTTAAATTTTACCATGGAGCGAGCTGGAAGCCAGGCGCTTGGCCATAAGGGCTATTAAGGACTGCTAACTTTCACTCGAATTAATCAGCCGGGACGGTTGCAGACTTATAGTTTTCATCCGTCAAGGTATGCAAGAAAGCCACCAGTGCCTGTTTGTCCGCCGTGCTCAATGGCACGCCGCCTTCAGGGTGCTTGGCGAGATTGGGGTCGAGCGTCGCGCTGCGCAGCACGCCGGTCGAATAATGCTCCACCACTTCCTCTAAGGTTTGAAAACGACCGTCGTGCATGTAGGGCGCGGTCAGCGCCACATTGCGAAGCGACGGCACCGAGAATTTTCCCTGATCGGAATTTTTACCGGTGAATTTGGCGCGGCCTGCGTCCACAAATTCAGAGTCCAGGCCATTGTTTGCAAAGCGCTGGCTCTGGAATAGCGGACCGCCGTGGCAGTGAAAACAATCTGCACCGAACTGGCCGCGCCGGGGATCATATTCGGTCGAAAACAATTCAAAACCGCGCTGCTCATCCGCTGTAAATTTTTCCTCACCGCGCAGCACGTGGTCGAACTTGGCATTGAAAGACGTGAGCGTGAGCAGATAATTTTCCAGCGCGAGCGAAATCTTTTCCGCCGTGATTTCCGGCAAGCCAAACGCGGCGGCGAACCGCGCGGGGTAATTAGTTTTATCCCGGGCGCGCAGTTTATCGCAAAGATTCGTCAACGACTGATGCATCTCCATGGGGTTTTGAATTGGCTGCAACACTTGCTCTCGCAGGTTTTGGGCGCGGCCATCCCAGAAAAATTCCCGCTTCCAAGCGAGGTTGAACAACGGCATGGAATTGCGCGTGCCAGAATTACCTTCCGCGCCACGCGCGGTGCGCCGTCCATCCGTAAATGCTTTTGCTGGTAAATGACAATCGGCGCACGACTGGGCATCGTTGAAGGAAACGCGTCGGTCGAAAAATAATTTTTTTCCAAGTTGCACCCGCTCTACCGTCAACGGGTTGTCGTGCGGCAAATCCGGAATCGGAAAGGTCGCGCCCATCTGGAATGGATACGGCGTAAATTTTTCCGGCAAATAGAGCGGCTTGGGATGGGCGGCGCTAATCTTCGTGTCGGTCTGGACCGTGATTTTATGGACGCGAAACGCATCGGCCAGATTGACAACCAGCGCGGCGGAAAGCGGGTCCCCACTGCGCGAATGGGTGGAAGAGCCGTCCTTGCCGAATGATAGAGCGTGGGGCGCATTCAGCAACGTGGCCAAATCAAAGTCCAGTTCCAGCTTGGTCTCGTTGGTAACCAAGAGGGGCGCGGCCAGCGTGATGCGCGTGGTATTCGTGTCGCGCGCGAGGTGATACGCCCAGCCGTCGAGTTCGCCGCCGGCGTTGCGCCATAAGCCTTCGAGCGCGAGAAAAATGAATCCGCCCTGCCAGCTCCAGTGCAGACCATTGAGATTTGGATTCAACGGATGGTGGGAAGGAAAGGTGGCGATGTCTGCATGGTTCATATTGGGGTTGAGTCCCACGAGAAAACGGACGGAGCAGAATTCGCCCGGCGGAATGTTGTCAAGCCAGATGGAATTTCGGTTCGCATCAAAATCCAGCCACGCGATGGAATTGGACATTTCCAGCCAGGAGCCATCCGTGCGTTGCAGGGCAAAATTGCTGACGAGATAACTGACGCGCGTAATCGAAAAAGTTTCACCCGCAGAGGTTTGATAGCGCAACGACGCGGGCTGGATTTCCTGACCAGAAACTTGCGGTGTGATTTCAATCTGCAAAGCCGCCGCCCGTGCGAGCTGAACGCCGCAAAAAGTGGCGAAGCAAAGCAAAGTGGCCCGCAGCGCTATCATTTGATCTCGGAGTTGTCGGGTTTCCGGTTTGACATCAAATTCTTTGCCGCCGCCATAGCGACGAAAATGTTTTTCATTTTGGAAACTTAAGCCTGCAAACCTTAAGCCAGGATTAAACGATTAGAATGGCGACGACAATTTCTTTTCACCAGCCGTCGGTTGTCTATAGTATGCCGCCAACGAACGACAGGAATAAAAATGGCCATTTCACCACTCGCCGGCAAACCCGCTCCGAAAAATCTGCTCGTGGACCTAGCGCGGCTTGAGCGCGATTACTACGAGCGCAAGCCCGATTTGGCCAATCCGAACCAGCTCGTGAGCTTTGGTACGAGCGGCCATCGCGGCACGTCGCTGGACGGCACCTTCACCGAGGCGCACATCCTCGCCATCACGCAAGCCATCTGCGAATACCGGGCGGGGCAGGGCACCAGCGGTCCGCTGTTCATGGGCAAGGACACGCATGCGCTTTCCGCACCCGCGCAGCGCACCGCGCTCGAAGTGCTCGCGGCAAATGGCGTGCAGGTCGTGATTCAATCCGCTGACGGCGCAACGCCGACGCCGGTGATTTCACGCGCCATTCTCGTTCACAATCACGGGCGCAAGTCTGGTCTCGCCGACGGCATCGTCATCACACCATCGCACAATCCGCCGCAGGACGGCGGTTTCAAATATAATCCCACCAACGGCGGCCCGGCGGACTCCGGCGTGACAAAATGGGTGCAAGATCGCGCGAATGAATTGCTGCGCGGCAACCACGCTGGAGTAAAAAGAATTTCTTTCGAGACCGCGCTTAAGGCCAGCACGACGAAACAAGAGAATTTTATTTTACCTTACGTCGAGGATTTGAAAAACATCGTAGACATGGAAGCAATCCGTTCTGCCGACTTGAAGCTCGGGGTGGATCCGCTCGGCGGCGCGGCGCTGAAATACTGGGAGCCGATCAACGCGATTTACAAACTGAATATCGAGGTGGTGAACCCGATACTGGATGGGACATTTTCGTTTATGACGGTCGATCACGATGGCAAAATTCGCATGGATTGTTCCAGTCCCTACGCCATGGCCGGACTGGTCCGACTGAAGGACAATTTCTGTTTGGCGTTCGCGAATGACCCGGACGCCGACCGGCACGGCATCGTCACACCGTCGGTCGGCTTGATGAATCCCAATCATTATCTGGCCGTGGCGATCGGCTATTTGCTGACACATCGGTCGCGGTGGTCGTCAAACGTAATTGTCGGAAAAACGCTGGTGAGCAGCAGCATGATTGACCGCGTGGTCGCGAAGCTCGGCCGAAAACTGTGTGAGACACCAGTTGGTTTCAAGTGGTTTGCGCCGGGACTATTTGACGGCTCGTTCGGTTTTGGCGGCGAGGAAAGCGCGGGCGCAAGTTTTCTCCGGCGGGATGGCACCGTTTGGACGACGGACAAGGACGGCCCAATCATGAATTTGCTCGCGGCGGAGATCACCGCCGTCACCCGCAAAGATCCCGGCGAACATTTCGGCGCGTTGGCGGCAGAATTTGGCACACCGTATTACACGCGCATTGACGCGGCGGCGACGCCGGAACAAAAAATGAAACTGTCCAAGCTTTCGCCTGATGCGGTGAAGGAATCCAAGCTCGCCGGCGAAGCGATCACGGCGAAGCTGACGAAAGCGCCGGGCAACCATGCGGCCATCGGCGGCCTGAAGGTGACGACGGCAAACGGCTGGTTCGCGGCGCGGCCGTCCGGCACGGAAAATATTTACAAAATTTACGCGGAAAGTTTCCGCGACGAAACGCATCTCAATACCATCGTCAGCGAGGCGCAGCAAATTGTGACCAACGCGCTTGGCTGAAATTCCAAAACCAAATCCATGAGCAAAAAATCTGTAATCAAGCTTTTGACGCAGCGTCCGGCGTGGAAGTCGCTGGCCGCCCACCGCAAGAAAATCTCGAAGTTGCACCTGCGCGAACTGTTCGCCGCCGATAAGCAGCGCGGTGAAAAACTGACCGCCGAAGCGGTCGGGCTTTTTCTCGATTACTCGAAGAATCGCATCACCGCCGAGACGCTCAAGCTGCTGCTGAAGCTCGCGGAAGAATCTAATTTGCGCGGCCGGATGGACGCGATGTTTCACGGCGATAAAATCAACCTCACCGAAAACCGCGCGGTCCTGCACGTCGCCTTGCGCGCACCGAAGAGCGCTAAGATTTTTGTGGACGGTAAAAACGTTGTTCCCGGGGTTCATGAAGTTTTGGACAAAATGACGGCATTTGCCAATCGCGTCCGCAGCGGCTCGTGGAAAGGCCACGCCGGCAAACGCATCAAAAACATCGTCAATATCGGTATTGGTGGCTCGGATCTCGGACCGGTGATGGCTTACGAGGCGCTGCGACATTACAGCCAGCGCGAATTGATTTTCCGGTTTGTGTCGAACGTGGACGCCGCGGATTTCATCGAGGCGACGCAGGATTTGAATCCGGCGGAAACTCTGTTCATCGTTTCATCAAAAACTTTCACGACCCAGGAGACCATGACAAATGCGGAAAGCGCGCGTGACTGGCTGCTGCGCGGTCTGGGCGGTGACCAGGCGGCGGTGGCGAAACATTTTGTCGCCGTCTCAACAAATGCGGAAAAAGTTTCGGCGTTCGGCATAGATACGGCGAACATGTTCGGGTTCTGGGACTGGGTCGGCGGGCGCTATTCGATGGACTCGGCCATCGGGCTTTCGACGATGCTGGCCGTTGGCCCGGAAAATTTCCAGGCGTTGCTCGCGGGCTTTCACGAGATGGACAAGCATTTCCACACCGCTCCATTTAGAAAAAACTTGCCGGTGCTGATGGGGCTGCTGTCGGTCTGGAACACGAATTTTCTTGGCGCGGAAACGGTGGCGGTGCTGCCATATGAAAATTTTCTGAAACGTTTCCCGGCTTATCTTCAGCAACTCACGATGGAGAGCAACGGCAAGCATGTCACGCTGGGCGGCGCGAAAGTAAATTATCAGACCAGCCCGATTTATTGGGGCGAGCCGGGCACGAATGGCCAGCACTCTTTTTATCAGCTCATTCATCAGGGCACGCGGCTGATTCCGTGCGACTTCATTGCGTTTGGCCGGGCGCTCACGCCGCTGGGGCGGCATCACGATTTGTTGCTGGCGAATGCGCTGGCGCAAAGCGAGGCGCTGGCGTTTGGCAAACCGGCGGCGGAAGTTCGAGCGGAAAATGTTCCCGCCGCGCTGGTCCCCCATAAGGTTTTTGAGGGCAACCGGCCGTCGAACACAATTCTTGCAGAGAGGCTCACCCCGGCGGTGCTCGGCAAGCTCATCGCGCTCTATGAGCACATCGTTTTTGTGCAAGGTGTGATTTGGAGCGTGAATCCGTTTGATCAATGGGGCGTGGAACTCGGTAAGGTGCTGGCGCAACGCATTGTTCCCGAACTCGAGGGCAAAACCTTGCCGCCGCTCAAGCACGACAGCTCGACGAATAATCTGATCCGCCGCTATCGCAAGCTGAAGGCGTAATCTTCTCATGGAATATAAAATTTTCCCCGACGCCGAAACGGTGGCGCATGCGGCGGCACAATTCATCGCTGCCGAGGCGCGGTCGGCGGTGGCGGCGCGCGGCAAATTTGTGCTGGCCGTCAGCGGCGGTAAATCGCCTTGGCAAATGCTGCGTGCGTTGGCCAACGAATCCGTGCCCTGGGCCCAAGTGCAAATCGCGCAGGTGGACGAGCGGATTGCGCCTGCCGGCCATGCGGATCGGAATTTGACGCATTTGCGCGAAAGTCTTTCGTGTGCGCCGTTGCTGAGTGAGCAGATTCATGCAATGCCGGTTGAGGAAAATGATTTGGCTGCGGCGACGGCGAGTTATGAAAAGATGCTGGCACAACTCGCGGGCGTGCCGCCGGTGTTGGACTTGGTTCATCTCGGTCTTGGTGCGGACGGCCATACCGCGTCACTTGTGCCCGGTGATTCGGCGATGGACGTGGTTCACCGCGATGTGGCATTGACGGGGCTTTACCAGCGGCGGCGGCGGATGACGCTGACGTATCCGCTACTGAATCGCGCGCGCAAAATTTTGTGGGTCGTCACTGGCGCGGAAAAAGTGGAAATGCTCCGCCGGTTGCGCGCGGGCGATAGGGCGATTCCCGCCGGCCGGATTTTTCCCGCAAATGCGCTGGTGCTGGCTGATTCTGCGGCGTTAGGAGAATGATTATTCCATCCAGCGCGCCGCGACAATCTGTGCAATCTGTATTATGAAAATCAACATCCTCGGTGCCGGTGGCGGCGAAGTCACCGGCTCGTGTTATTTCGTTGAAACCAAATCCGCCCGCGTGCTGGTGGACTGCGGGATGTTCCAGGGCGGCCAGCGCGCGGACACATTGAACCGCGCGGCGTTGCCGGTCAAGGGACTTGACGCGGTTTTGATCACCCACGGGCATCTGGATCATACTGGCCGTTTGCCGCTGTTAGCGAAGGCTGGTTATACAGGGCTGATTTTTGCCACGCCGGCGACGGTTGAGATGGCTGCGCTCATCGTGCGTGACTCGGCGCACATCCAGACGCAGGATATCGAGCGCGTGAACCGCAGGCGCGAACGCGCGGGCGAGCCGCCGCAGGAACCTCTTTATACACCGGCACAGGCGGAGGCGATAATCGAGCGATTCAAACCGGTACCATATTCGCAGGCGGTGGCGGTCGCGCCCGGCATTCAGGCGGTATGGCATGAGGCGGGGCACATGCTCGGTTCGGCGAGCATCCAGTTAATTGTGGATGACGGCGGTAGAAAGCAGTGCGTGGTTTTTTCCGGCGACCTCGGCCCAAAGAACGCTCCGATTCTGAAAGACTACGATCCGTTCCGGCAGGCGGACATGGTCTTTCTGGAATCCACCTATGGCGACCGCGACCATCAGCCACTGGCAGACACGATCAATGAATTTACAGAGATCGTGAAGACGGCGGTGGCGGCGCGCGGGAAAATTCTGGTGCCGACTTTCGCGGTGACGCGGGCGCAACTGCTGATGCTATTATTGAGCCAGATCTTCCGGAAAAATTTGGTGCCGCCGTTTCCCCTATTTCTCGACAGCCCGATGGCCATCGCGGCCACGGAAATTTACCGGCATCACCATGAACTGTTCGACGATGAGACGTTGAAATATATGGCGCAGAAGCCAGCGCGCGAGGATTTGACGACTTTAAAATTGTGCCTGACGGCGGAGGATTCAAAAAAAATCAACGACGCGCCGGGGCCGTGCCTCGTGATGGCCGGGGCGGGCATGTGCAATGCCGGGCGCATCTTGCATCATCTCAAGGCGAATCTCTGGAAGCCAGAGACACACGTCGTCATCGTCGGCTATCAGGGCGATGGCTCTCTCGGGAGGCAATTGGTGGACGGCAAAAAGCTCGTAAGCATCTTCGGCGAAAAAATCGCGGTGAAGGCACAGGTTCACACGCTTGGCGGTTTCAGCGCGCACGCGGGGCAGTTGGATTTGTTGGGCTGGTTTAGCGCTATCGCGCCCGCCCGGCCGCGCGTGGTGTTGACCCATGGGGAGAATCAACCGCGTGAAATTCTGGCAGGGAAAATACAGGAGCGGTTCAGCTTGAAAGCGCAATTGCCGGAATTGAACGAGACAATTGAACTATGAAGTGGGTATGATATAGAAAGTCGGCCACTTTACGCGTCCAAAAACAAGGCATTAAGTGTCCCGTATTGGCGGGTTCCGTGTGTTATCAATCGCTGAAAACCCTTTAATAAATATTCAAGGCTATGATAATCAATATATTATATCTATATTCAATTAGATCTAGACATTGGCATCGGTAGTGCTAATGTCAGCTTACGCGGTTGCGTTAGACAATCAATGGAACAAAGTCGTAATCATATAACCCGTCTGACGCGCAGTTCCGCCGCTAATACAGAAAGCAAACAAAAATGAAACAGACCAAAAACATCCGTAAGGCGGGTTTCACCCTGGTGGAAATCATGATCGTTGTGGCCATTATCGGCCTCTTGGCGGCCATCGCGATTCCGAACTTTGTGAAAGCTCGCGCCACCTCGCAGGCCAACGCCTGTATCAACAACCTCCGCCAGATTGACGCGGCGGCCAACCAGTTCGCGCTGGAAAAAGGTAAGACCACTGGTGCGTCTATCACGTTGACCACCGACCTGACGCCTTACATCAAGCTCAACTCGGCGAACAGCTTACCGGCGTGTCCGGCTGGCGGCACCTACGCCATCACTGCGGTCGGCACGAACCCGACCTGCACCCTGAGCTCGCTCACCCCGGCTCACGCGCTGCAATAAAATTGCCTTTCAATTGCAATTCAAAACCCCGTGGCTTCGGCTTCGGGGTTTTTTATTTATTTCTCCCGAAAGGCATTTAAATATTTATAATTTGAATCATGGCATTGGTTGTGCTAATTATGATATAGAAGTTTTCGGCAGGCAATTCGTGGGCAAACTCTAATAATATTGATAAAGTGCCTGTCGGGTGTCCACAACGTGTTAAAAAATGAAGACAACCCGAACTAATAATAGTCGGCGAGGATTTACCCTCGTCGAGATCATGATTGTAGTGGCCATTATTGCCCTCTTGGCCGCGATTGCCATTCCGAATCTTCTCCGGGCCGGGGCTCGTTCTCAGGCGACCACCTGTATCAATAACCTCCGTCAAATTGATACCGCCGTTAATGAATTCGCCATTTTTGCCGGCAAGCATGTAGGCGATACGGTAAATTATCCCGGTGATTTAACGCCTTACATTCACCTTAATGCCCAAGGTTCCATTCCTCCCTGTCCCGCAAGTGGCACCTATACTGTCGGCGTAGTCGGCACCAACCCCTCGGTGACCTGTTCGTTCAGCACTTTAAGTCCACCCCACGCTTATTAGATTCTCTCGGGCCAGCGACTTGGCTATTGGGCATTGTGGAAACCGCTTTAGGCGGCACAAGGCGAATTTACCCCCGGTTCTTTGGGTCTGGGGTTTTCTTTTACGCGGGACTCTTGACTACCCTAACGATTTCCTTTAGGAAGAAAGCTTGTGCGGTTCATTGGTGCATTGATGCGACTTAATTCATGACGGCAATCCTAAAAACCCAGAAGCTTCGCGTTGAATATCGCAGCCGTGATTTGCGTCAGGCCACGAAGGTGGCCTTGACCGGTCTTGACCTTGAAGTTCGGGCCGGCGAAGTCTTCGGTTTTCTTGGGCCGAACGGCGCCGGTAAGACGACCACCATGAATGTCCTGCTCGGTTTCGTACCGCCCAGCAGCGGCATGGCCAGTCTGTTTGGCATCGATGTCCGCCAGCCCATTGCTCGCCAACGTATCGGTTATTTGCCGGAGCTGACTTATTACTATAAATTTCTCACTGCCGAGGAATTGCTTCGTTTCTACGCGAAAATTTTTGGCCTCAACCGCCGCGAAACGGACAAGCGCATCGCCGAATTGCTGAAACTCGTCGAACTCGAGCACGCCGCCACGCGCCCGATTAAATCCTATTCAAAAGGCATGCAACAGCGCGTCGGTCTCGCGCAATCCCTCATCAATAACCCTGACCTGCTCATCCTTGATGAGCCGACCAGCGGCCTTGATCCGCTGGGCCGTATGAAGGTTCGTGAAATCATTCAGCGGCTCAAGGAGCAGGGCAAAACAGTTTTCTTCTCGTCGCACGAGCTCGGCGAGGTCGAGACTGTCTGCGATCGGGTCGCCATCGTGCACCAGGGCGAGCTCAAAGCCGTTGGCACTGTCGCCGAAGTTTCCGCCGGCCACGAAAACCTCGAAAAGGCGTTTTTGAAAATCGTCGGTTTCCCAAACTCCCCGCTGCCATGAACAAAATCTTTGCCCTCGCCGGCGTCGTCATCAAGGAGCTTTACCGCCGCAAGGATTTTTACGTCCTGTTTGTCCTTACCGCGCTGCTTACGCTTGCGGCCGGGGCGGTTAATTTCTTCCACGACGAAAAAATTGTCCGCTACGTCAAAGACATCTGCCTGCTGCTTATCTGGATTTCCGCACTGGCTATCGCCGTGGTCACCACGGCGCGGCAGCTTCCCGCCGAACGTGAGACGCGTACGATTTTCCCGTTGCTCGCCAAGCCGGTCTCCCGTTGGCAGGTCATTGTTGGTAAATTCCTTGGCTGCTGGCTTGCCACCGGCGTGGCGCTCGTGGTGTTTTATTTTTTCTTCGCCGCCGTGACCGGCTCCAAGGAGCAGATCTGGCCGTGGGGCGCTTATCTGGAAGCGGTCTGGATGCAATGGGCCATGCTGGCCATCGTCATCGCGATGGTGCTGCTCGGCTCGATTTATTTTGCTGCGCCGTCATCCACCTCCACCATCACCATCATTGTCGTGGGCGGAATTTTGCTGCTGGGCACGCACCTGAAAGTCATCGCGCTTCAGCAGCCGGAGCCGATGCAATTCATCCTGACCGTGGTTTATTTCGTCCTGCCGCACCTCGAATGGTATGACCTGCGTGACTTTGTGGTCTATGACATGGGCCTCGTGCCCGTCCGCGCGGTGGTGTTGGCCACGCTTTATGCGGCGGTCTGGTCCGGTATTTTCCTGCTGCTCGCGTGGTTCGGTTTCCGCCGGAAAAGCTTGAACACCTGATGAAATTCTCCCCGCTGTGCACGTTGGCCGTGCTGCTGTCCCTGGCGTTCACGCTGGCGACCGGTCTCGCGCTGACGGCGGACAACTGGAGCACACGCGCCAAGTCCGACAACCTTTTCGGGATGCTATTTGGCGACGGACGGAAGCTGTTCGCCAACCACTTTTTCACGATGGCCGACGTGTATTTTCACAGCGGCTATTACCCATCAGTTTTTGATGGCGCGAACAAGGAATCGGAAATCGTTGAGACTAGCCATGGCCACGCCGACACGCCCGACGACGAGCTGAAGGAAGATTTTCTCGGCCGGCCGCACGATTGGGTTGACGCCTTTGGCCGCAACTTCCGCATTACGCGGCACACTCATTTAGAAGCTCACAATGAGCGCGAAATTCTTCCGTGGCTCCGCCTCGCCGCCGACCTCGATCCCCAAAAGGTTGAGACCTATAGCGTCGGTGCCTATTTTCTGCGGGAACATCTGGGCCGGACCGACCAGGCTGAGGCGTTTTTGCGCGAAGGGCTGCGCAACAATCCCGACAGCTGCGAAATCCTCTTCGAACTAGGCCGCACCTACCATGATGGCTTGCACGATCGCGATCGTGCGCGGAATGTCTGGCAGCTCGGCGTGAAAAAATTTCTCGCCCGCCCCGCCGACGAACAGAAGGAGGACAAGCTTTTGTTTGAGGAAATCGTGGCCAACCTCGGCCACCTCGAGGACGAGGCCGGTAATTACGCCGACGCCATCAACTGGCTCCGCGCCGCACAGACGGTCTCGCCTTCGCCGGACGCGTTGCAACAGCAGATTGATGCCCTCCAGAAAAAGATTTCTGCCAAGTCGCCGTGACAAATCCAGCGGCTCTGCTTTAATTCCCAAGATGAAACCGCGCCTCGCCGCCATCAAACGTCACACGCTCGAAACGCAGATTTCCCTCCGCCTTAACCTCGACGGCAAGGGCAAAGCCAAGATCCGCACCGGCCTCCCGTTCTTCGACCACATGCTCACGCTCTTTGCCAAGCACGCGACGGTGGATCTGGAACTAGTCTGTCACGGTGACCTCGCCGTAGACGCGCATCACACCGTCGAGGACTGCGGGATCGCGCTCGGGCAGGCTGTCGCGGCGGCGCTGGGCGACAAGCGCGGCATCCGGCGCTATGGTCACGGCTTTCATCCCCAGAATCCTTTTACCGGTGAAGCCTATGTGCCGATGGACGAATGTCTGGCGCGCTGCGTGGTGGATTTCAGCGGGCGGCCTTA
>Ga0007882_10001697_pt1 | contig 12620 bp, 1 predicted proteins | sample CryBogCBH12Aug01_FD_71195 | JGI IMG/M metagenome (GOLD analysis project Ga0007882, IMG submission 71195) | Freshwater microbial communities from Crystal Bog, Wisconsin, USA - CBH12Aug09.1 | ecosystem: Environmental > Aquatic > Freshwater > Lake | place: Crystal Bog, Wisconsin, USA | collected... | reverse complement strand
GGCGCTCACGGTTCCCTTGACACCACTAATGTCGGCCCACGGCTGACAGTGACCGTTTTGCCACCGGCAGCCCGTCGCCCCGCCCCGGACTCTCAGGATGTTGGTGTATCCGCCAAAGTAGCAGTAGTCGAGCAGCGTGTTCTGCCCGCCGTTTACATCCACGGCTTGATAAGTTCTGCCGCTCGAACAGCCAATCAAATAATTCGACACCCCGCGGCATTCAATCGCATAAGGGTAAGGCAGGAACGCTCCGTTGGCATAGGTCTGCTTCGGGTAATAAAAGTTCATCCCGTTAATCCCGCAACCGTCGCCCAGGGTAATGAACGCCGGCCCGTTGGTGTTTACTGCGGCTGGCTTGAAAGCGATGAGGCTGCCCACGGTTTCTTCGTCGTGCCGGCCACTGCCGTTGATGCCGCGCAACTCAACGCCGTTGGTCACCGTCAGATTACTGCTCACCAGATACTGTCCTGCCGGGAAGAACACAATGCCGCCGCCGTTGGTGCCCGCCGCACTGATGGTTGCCTGAATCGCCGCCGTGTCGTCATGGACGGCATCGCCGTATGCTCCGCCGGCAAAGTTGGTGCTGGTAACGTCAAACAGCGTCAGCTTGCCCGGTTGGCGGGTCAGACCGTAGTTAAACGGAAAGTTGGTTGAAGGAGCCATTGGCACAAACGCGTTGGTGGTGACCCGGTAGGTATTGAGATTGTTGGTGCTCATGCCGCTGGTGGCCACGTTGGCCGGGCCGCAGTTGGCATTGGGGGCGCTCACAATCTGCGCCATACCGACGCCTTTCAGGGTGATGTTGGTGGCCGTGGCAGTCGTGAAGCTCGAGCCATACATGTTGATGGCATTGACATCGGTGTTTGCCACCAGCGGCCCCGTGAAGGTGCAGTTGTTGAAACCGAAGGTATGAAACGGGGTGGACACTTCGTCATAGACCGAATAATTTCCGCCCGAAAATGTGCAGCCATAAAAGTCCGGTCCTTGGCCGCCCAACCGGTGATAGCCATATTGCGAGCCACTGAACGTGCAATTGACGCAGCTCAAGCCCACAACATAATGAATCCACAAGGCCTCCGTGCAATTGGTCGCCGTCAGGCCGAAAAGTGTGCCGTTCAGGTTCCCGATATATATGCCGTAGTAGTAGCCCGAGATGCTGGAATTCAGCCAATAAAAACCCGAGGTCGCCAGGGTATATGCCGGGTTGCCAATCAAAACGCCAATCGAGTTGGTGTTAACCAAAGTTTGGGAGGTCAACACCGCCACGTTGGTCGGCGAACCTGATAGGCCTGACCCCACCCAATAATCAGGAGCTAGGTGCAATTCTTCCAGGCGCGGGATTGCCGCCATGTCATCCTCCTCCACCCCCGTCAGCATGGTGGTTCCATAGATTTTTCGCCACCCGGTATTGGCACTGCGATAACTGAATATTCCCTTATATGAGTTTACTAAAGTAATATCTTCCAAAGTCCGCAAGTTGGTGTTGGGATTGCTGATGGTCCACGGATATACAACCCAGTGCGCCGGATTTTGATTGGGATACCAGAAAGTCAAGTCTCGCAATCCGCAGGGAAGCCGGGCGGAGTAGGATGTCACAAAATACGTCGCATTGGAGTTGCCCGCATCGGCGTAAATATCCAGGATGGTGCCATTGGTCAGTGGTTGGCCCGCTACTGGCTGCACCCAGCGCCCCCGCAACGTGACGTTGTCGGCCATTGACAGACTGTTGCTGAAACAATAATGCCCCGGGGGCAAATAAACCGTTCCGCCCCCCTGCCCGGACAGCCAGTTTATCGCCGCCTGAACATACGGTTGACAATCCTGCGTCGCCGGATTTGCCGGCAACGAAACACCAAAATTGGTGTCACCCCATACCACCCCCGCCACCAGGGCGTCAATGGTGGGATAATTCGTATCGTTCGGAATCACCCGCCAGTTCACCAGCCGGGGCGGCGGCGGGGGCGGCGGGGTGCCGCTAATCGTCGCCGCCTGCAGTCCCACATAGGTCTGACTGCCGGTGTTGTTGGTCTGCGCGAACGTCCACACCAGCGTCAGCGCATCGTCGGGGCTTTGCGCCTGAAACACCACGCTGTAATCAAAATCACCCACCGGCGGATTGGTGGTAAATATGGTCGCCGCCGACCCAGGCAGACTGTTTGAGAACTGGAGACTCAGCCCGTTGTTGTCCCCGGCCACATAGCCATAAAGGTGGATGACGTGCGCGTTGGTGTCTCCGGCCATAAAGGCGATGGTCTCAGAATTTGCATAGTAGGCAATCGTGCCGGCATTGGTATAAATGAAGCCGTTGTCGCCGGCGGCCACGGCCGTTCCGGACAGGGTCGGGACGCCATCCGTCCAAGTGAAGGTCTGCGCCGAGCGCAGACTGCTCTGTTCCACCGCACAGGGCGGCGCATATTGTGCCACCGGCGATTCGATACTGAGGTCATAAAGCTTTTGCTGGCTGGGAGTCAGGCTAAACCCTCCGTTCGTCTTTCCAAAGATCTGCCAGTCTTCGGTTCCCATCGCCGTCAGGTTGTAATTAGGCGGGTTGGTGTCCGAAACCGACGAATAACTTGCCGGTGCGATGACGGCAGGATTGAGGTCACTAGGACCGGTCCAAGTGAGGATAATCTGCCCCGGCGCGCCGGTGCCGCCGGCATAGTTGCCATAACCGTTGGCTGACCTGGCACCACCGCCACCGCCGCCAGGCCCGGTACCAGCGCCACCAGCAGCCCCGCCACCCGCCGAAGCCCCATTGCCACCGGCACCGCCATTATGATTGGCATCACTGCCTGTCGTTGTCCCACCGCCTGAGGTCGAAGTCGAACTCCCCGCGTTGCCAACGGACAAATCGCTCCCTCCCGCGCCGCCGCCCGAACCGTTGCCGGTATAACTCCCGGAAGCGCCGCCGGCATAGGAGAATTCTGCCTGCCCTGAGCCGGTTCCTATGGGTGTCGCCGCCCCACCCTGCACCACTGTGCCAACCGTAGCGCTTGCCCCGCTGCCGCCATTGGCATAAACATATGCACCCAATTCATTCGTAAAACCCACCGTAGCCCCATTTGTTCCGGCGGTGGTCGTGTTGGCACCGGAATTGGCCAAGCCGCCCAGTGCCCTGGCGGGAATGGTAATGGTGTAAACCGTTCCGGGAGTGACCGCGAGGTTGGTCTTTTCGGCATAGGCCCCACCCCCACCGCCGCCGGATTTCTTAACACCGCCAGTGGAGGCGGCTCCACCGCCGCTGCCGCCACCGCCCCAACATTCGGCCTGCACATTGGTCACTCCTGTCGGACACTGCCACAAATAGGTCCCCGGAATGTTCCAAACCGAATTGAAGGTGGTGACAATGGCGAAACTGCCGGCGCTCTGCCCGGGGAGAGTAAGGTAGTTGGCACTGTCCGCCGGCACGAAATCTGCCGTGACGGCATAGGTGCCCACCGCCGTCTGGCTGGCTGCCCCGCCGGTCAAGACGTTTTGCAAACTCCCCGGAACTGAACTCGACACAATCTGAACTACCGCCGCCTTGGCCGTCCCGTCATACGTCACCGGCGAGTTGCTCACCGCCAGCACCACCGTCGGCATCGCCGGATTAATCGTGAAGAACTGAGTGTTGGTTGCGCCCAAATAATTGGCATCCGCCGCCACCGTGTTCGACAGGTAATAGCTGCCGGCATTGGTCGGTGGGGTTATGCCGCTGTAGCTGACGTTCGTGCCCACGTAATTCGTCGTGCGCGCCCCCGTCGAACCGGTGAAACTCACGCCGGGGCCTTGCGCCGTCCCGTTGGTATAGGTGAACGATCCGCTGTAGCTATAGTTAATTTGAGACGCCGCCGGGTTGATAGTGTCGGTGAGGTAATTTGTCCCGATGCTGTTATAGTTCGCATTGCCCGTGAAATACCAGAAATCTCCACTATATACGCCGGCATTCGTGTGGGTCGTGTTCAGATAGACGGTGCCGACTGTCCCGCCGCTCTCGCCATTCACCCCCGTAACGCTGGCCGTCGCGCTGTGCGCTGCGCCGTCATAGTTAGTGGTGTAGGAGGTCACGGTAACGGTGGCATTGGCCGGGTTGATGGTCAAGGTGCCGTTCGCGAACAAGAAACTGTAGTTGGCCGCCGACAACGTGCCGTTGGTGGCGGTGATGGTGTAGTTACCCACGCCACTGTTCGTGGTGGCGGTGGTGGTCAAACTAGGTGCGCCGCTCAAGACACTGCTGGTTTCCCCATTCACAAAGCCGGTGTAGCCGGCCGTGAACACCGGGTTGCTCGCGCCATAGACGCGGTTTGTGTTGTTGGCCACGACCGTCAGCGCGACTTGGCTAATCGTAAACGTCTGCACATTGGTCGTCCCGAAGTAGGTGCTGTCCGCCGCCACCGTGTTCGACAGGTAATAGCTGCCAGCATTCGTCGGCGGGGTCACGCCGCTGTAGCTGACGTTTAAGCCCACGTAATTCGTGGTGCGCGCCCCCGTCGAACCAATAAAGCTCACCGTCGGGCCCTGCGCCATCCCGTTGTAGCTGAGGGAACCATAGCCGCTGTAGTTGATGGAGGAAACGAGGGCATAGGTCAGGACTATCTGACCGGGAGCACCGGCCCCGCCTGTGGTCGGCGAGGTGTTACTATTACACCTGGCTCCGCCGCCGCCGCCGCCCGGAGCATTCGTCGGCGAGTAACCATTATTGTTGCTCTGTCCACCATTGCCACCCGACCCGCCAGTGTGCAAAGCGTCGCTGCCCGCCGGGGCGACTCCTCCGCTGGGCGGGGTGCCATTGCCGCCGGCACCGCCATTGGCGCTGTCGCTGGCGCCGGATCCGCCGCCGCCGCCATTGGTGCCACCGCCTGCGCCGTTGCCACCGGCATGAGCAACATCCCCGCTACCAGCCACGCCACCTGCGCCACTGCTGCCATTGCCATTATTGCCCGGGCCACCGGCGGAACCGCCAGCGGCGGTGATTGAATTACCGTTGTCGCCCGCAAACGTGACATTTGTACCGGGATTGCCGGCCAGGGCATTGCCTTGCCCGGCAGTGCCAGCCGAGCCACCCAACGCCGCTGCGGGGATGTAAATGGTGTAATTGGAGCCAGCGGTCACGGGGATGGCATTCGAGCAGGCATAGGCACCGCCGCCGCCGCCGCCGCCTTTGGAGATGGATGATTTGTCATTGGCCCCGCCGCCGCCGCCGCCGCCGCCCCAGCATTCGACTTTGACAGTAGTCGCCCCGGTTGGACACAGCCAGGTGGTGTTGGTGGCGGTGTTCCAATAGTTGGTGAAAATTGCCGCCCGGACGTCAATCAGGCCGGCGAGGAACAGCAACGTGACTAAAGTTTTTCTGCCATTCAGGTGGTTCATAGGATACGGGTTTTATTTGTGTTTGTTATGGATTAGCTTGAACGACATCAAATATTTGGCGAAACCATTAAAGGCAACAGATACGGATGAAGGCAACGACGGGTTGACATCATGGTTGGTAATTGGATTTGCAACACCTTAATGATATAGCCATTGCCTGTATATACCCGAAAGCGGGCATATGACCTGGCCTAAGGTCGCAGGTACCGCTTAGCCGCTAACACAGGTAAGATAATCTCATAATAATAGGTCATCCAGAGGCAACAGGATTTTGCCTTATTGTCAACCCGATAGGCTTGCTGATGGTTCGGACATAGGCAACGGGCCATGATTTTGCAGACCATGGGGCACCGCGAGCAGCCGTTGCCATAAGTGCGGTCGGCAACAGAATGGTCAGGCGTATGGCGGCGCATTCATTTGCCCTGGCCAGATTCAGCGGGCAACTCATTCGATAACTCAGGCCTGCTTACTCGGCAACCAATTGCAAGCCGGGTAACGGAAGGGAACTATGGCAGGCCCGGACGCGGGCAATGCTTGAAAGGGCTATCCGCCAGACCTGTAAGGTGGGATAATCAATGCCAAAGCTGGCACTTCGCAGATACTAATGCCCCTAATTATTCAAGGAAGTTGCAGACGATAGAAGATCTGTGGTGTCCCCGGCATCAGGGGGATTTGATTGCTGAAATTGCCATACAGGTCAAAGGGATTAGTGGCCACAATGCTCCAGTTCGTCAGTGGCAATGCCAGGTTGGTGGAACAGCGAAGCCAATAGGAATAACCGCCCTTGGTGGGGCCACCGGTCCCTTGTAACATCAGCGCACTCGTCCCCACCGGCTGAATGCTGGTGATCTGCGGCGGATTTGGCACTAGCACTGTCACGGCGCCAGCCTGGGCGGTGTAACTGCTACCGCCTGGACCGCTCGCCTTCAAGCTCGCCGTGTAACTGCCGGCCGTGGTGTAGGTGTGGGCGACCACCGCGCCCGCCGCAGTGTTGGTGGTTTGGCCGTCGCCAAACGACCACAGCAAATTGGTGATGGTGCCCGAGGAGGCATCCGTAAACGTTACTGCTAGCGGCCGGATGCCGTTGGTGGGCGCGCAAGTGAAAGTGGCAACGGGCGGCGGCACTGGATTTGACAACTGCGGCGCTGCCCCCAAATAGCTGGTAGCATACACGGCCACAAATTTAACCAGTGGGTTGCAGTTGCTGGCGGTGAGCAGGATGTCCACCCCGTTGGTTGCGGCAAATCGCGCGTCGGTGACGGTGGCGGAGAGGCCACTCATGGCTTTTAAACCGTTCGCGGTGTCATAACTCACCGTCAGGCTGCCGTTCGTGGGCACATTCGCGCTGGATACCGCAATGGTCACGTTTGGCCGAATGCCATTCGTAAAGTAGGGGCTGGTCACGTGAAACATGAAATTGCTCCCGCTAGCCAACTGCCAAGCAACCGTATCAGCCACAGGGAGGGGCTGAACTATGCCCCAAGCAGATCCATCCGCCCAAATGGGCATCAGGTTGTTGGTGTTGGCGGTAATCCCATTGGAAAGGTACGGCACGCAGCTCAGGTTTGCCGCTACGAAACTGTTGCCAGTGGGAAAACAATTGGTGCTGAGATTTACCAACCCCGCCTGCGAAGCATAGGACATGCTATCCAACACGGAATCGGATACGGTCAGGTTTCCGCCGGCCGGCACATCCAGACAGCATTGCAGCAGATAACTGCCGAAAAATGAAACTGCCCCTGCTGCCCGGAGATTCTCAACGCCCAGACCTGATCTCACTTTCTGCCCATAACCGAACCAATTCGCCTGCGAACTGTCCATGCGCACGGTATCATTGGCACTTTGCGGGTTGATTTCAAATCCGATGTCACTGACGGTGCCAACATAATTGCTTTGGAGCCAGAATGAATAACTCCCTGCCCCCGTTCCATCGCCGGAACCGTTCACGTTGGCGCCGGATCCATACAAGGTCAACGATCCGCCGCCAGACTCCATGATATAACCATTCTGCAATTGCTCGCCGTCCATCTGCAACAGTTTTGCCGACCCGCCACCATTGCGCACGGTGACTAGATTATGTGCCAGATGGGTGTAAGTGGTATAGATTTCCAGGTTGGTGCAATCTTCAATTAGAAACATGTGTGAATTATAACTGTCATTGGCCAGTCCGTTGCCATTGCCGGGAGCGGTTGGCAGATAATACATGTAGGCCCAGGGCTGGGAGTAGCAGTTGGCATAGGTGCAGTCCGTCGCCCCGCCGCAAACACATAGCAGGTTTGAATGCCCTCCAAACTCGCAGTATTCCATCACTGCGCCACGTGCCCCGTTCATTTCCACCCCTTGAAAAACGTCGGACCCGGTGCAGCCGAACAAATAATTGGACTTGCCGCAACAATTGATTGTGTAGGGAAAAGCAGGCTGCATCCCGTTGGCGAATGAGCCGTAATAGTAATGAAACACCAGTCCCCAGACCCCGCACCGATCCCCGAGGGTCAAAAAAGGTGTCCCCGTGGGGTCGCTGGGTGGCGACTTGATCATCAAAGTGCTCGCCACCGTCGGAATCTTATATTGCATGTCGCGAGAGCCATTGACGCCCCGCAATTCCACCCCGTTGCTGACGACTAGATTCCCGGTCACAACATATTGCCCTTGGGGGAAAAACACGATGCCGCCACCGTTGGTCTCCGCCGCGTTAATCGTCGCCTGAATCGCCGCGGTGTCATCATGGATTCCGTCGCCGAAGGCTCCATACTGGGAGTAATTCGTGCTGGTAACGTCGAATATGATCAGTTTGTCGGGCTTGTGCATCAAATTGGTCAAAAATGAAAAACCCACACTGGGAAACGGCGCCAATCCGTTGGTGCTGATTAAGACGCCGGCCGGGGGGCTGCCGCCATTACAATTTGCCGGCCCGCAATTCGCATTCGGAGCCGCGGCAATTTCCCCCTGAATGCCGTTCAAAATGATATTGGTGGGCGTGTTGGCGATGAAACTGCAATTGTTCATCGTCAGCGGTTGGGCATCATTTTGCATGACCACCGAACCGTTAAAGATGCAGTTGTTGACGAATTCCGGAACATATGGGGTGCCCGCCGCCGTCAAAGCGGCGATGCCACCTGAAAAATAGCAGCCATAAAAATTCGGGAGATACCCTCCGGTTTTTTCGTAGCCATATTGCGAACCGCTAAAGGAGCAGTTAATCATGGCATCGAACACACCGCCGCCCTGAAACGCTCCAATCGTGCAATTCGTTGCCATCAGCCCATAGGCATTTTGATAATTGCCATTGAAGCCGATATAGTAGCCGGAAACCGTGCAATTATGGACAGTCCAACCGCCCCCCATGCCGTAGCAGCTGGAGTTTGTCAGCAGGGCGTTGGTCAGTGCCGACCAGGCGATGGCGTTGGTCGGCGCTCCGGGCAGCCCGGACCAGGCCCAGTAGTTCGGCGAAAAGTTCAGATCTTCAGCCCGTTGAAAGGCGGTTCCCCCCACCATGAGCGGTGTGCCAAAAACCCCTTTGGTGATTGGAAAATCCTGAGCCCCGCTGTAAATTCCTTGATAAGCATTTACCAGGGTGATGTTTTCCACGTCCATGGTTTTATAAATCGTCCATGGATAGGGCGTCCAACTCACCATGTTCGTCTGATGCGGATACCAAAATGCCAAATCCCGCAAACTGCAGCCTTCCGCGCCCCCTGTCAGGAATGGGGTGGTGGTGGTCCCTTCACCGGCATAGATGTCAAATATGGTTCCCGTCACCGGCTGGGTCGGCCCAGGCACCACCCAACGCCCGCGCAACGTCACCCCGGACTTCATGGACAGGTTGTTGGTAAATTTATAATGCCCCGGCGGCACATAGATGGTTCCTCCGCCAACCGACGCCATCCAGGATATTGCCGCCTGGAAATACGCCGAACAATCCTGGTTCGTCGTGTCCGCCGGCAATGATATTGAGCCGAAATTGGTCTCCCCCAGTTGCAGAGCGGCCACAAACGCATCTGTCGTCGGATATTTTGGGTCTTCCGGTATCACCCGCCAATTCACAATCCGAGGCGGCGGAGCCGACGGCGGCGAACCGCTCAGGGTCGCCGCCTCAATGCCGATATAAGTGCTGCTGCCCGTCGTGTTGGTTTGCGCGAAGGTCCAGACCACCGTCAGCGCATCGTCCGAATTTTGCGCTTGAAACATCAGGCTGTAGTTAAAATCGCCCAAAGGCGGATTAGTCGTAAAAACACTCGATACGGCCCCCGGCAAAGAATTTGAAAATTGCACGCTCAACCCGTTCTTATCCCCCGCGACATAGCCTAACAGATGGATCACGTGCACATTGGTGTCGCCCGGCGCGAAGGTGATTGACTCGTAATTCGCATAGTAGGCCACGGCGGTGAGGTTGGAATAAATGAAGCCGTTGTTTTCGGCGTCCACGTTCGTGCCTGCCTGGTTCGGATAGCCATCCGTCCACGTGTAGTTCTGCGCCGACCGCGAATTGGTCTGTTCCCCGTTGCAGTTCAGGCCGTCATAAGTCGCTGGCTGCATGGTGATGCTGCTGCCATAAATCTTTAGCTCACTCGGCTGAAGGGTGTAAAGACCGTAGGCATCTCCAAAAATCTGCCAGTCCTGTGTACCAATCGCAGTCAGGTTGTAGTTTGGCGGCGCGGCGTCCGAAACCGAAGAATAGCTTGCCGAAGCGATGACAGCGGGATTGGCAGCATTGGTACCCGACCAAGTTAGAATAATCTGCCCCGCCCCACCCGCCCCGCCATTGTGTCCAACAGTCGAACCGGTCACATAAGCCGGGTTGGCACCGCCGCCGCCGGGTGCGGTCCCCGCATTTCCGGATCGGCCCACCGCGCCGGTTCCCCCGGTGTGAAGCGTGTCACTTCCGGCAGGCGCTACGGCAGATACCTGATTTGTGGACTGCGAAGTGCCAGGGCCGGTGTCGCTCGCGCCGGAGCCGCCCCCACCACGTCCGGGATTGCTCACGCCCAATCCACCATTACCACCGGCATACGATAAATCCACCTGGAGATTCCCTGAAGAAATTGACGCCGTACCACCAGCGGCAACAGTGCTGGCAGCATTGCCATTGTATGCCCCCAGTCCGCCGTTGCCGCCATTGGCCAATACGTAAGTCCCGAATTCATTCGTAAAACCCACCGCCGCACCATTGGTGCCATTGTTGGCGGCCGCGCTGCCGCCGGTGCAGATGCCACCACCCGCCACCGCCGGAATGCAAATGGTGTATGTCTGCCCCGGCGTAACGGTCATATTGCTTTTCTTGGCATACGCCCCGCCACCACCACCATTCGAGTCATGTGCTGCGCCGCTGACATTAGTCACGCCGCCACCGCCACCGCCGCCGCCCCAGACTTCCACCATGACGCTGGTCACCCCCGTCGGACATGACCACAAATATGTTCCCGGTGTGTTCCAAGCCTGGGAGGTGGTGGTTGCCCCTCGAGCAGGTGGCATGGCAAAGGCCAGCAGCAGTGCCGCCAGGAATGCCGTGGAGGAACGGGAGAAGGTGAAGGCAGCCGTGAGGTTTTTGCTCTTTGTTTTCACTAATATATGCACTTGAGGGAGGTGACGTCCGCAACATCACGGCATTTGCAGCCGGTAAAACTGCTGCGGCATTCCCGGTGTCAGCGGAATTTGATTGCTGTAGTTGCCGTAGGCATCGAACGAATTGGTTGCCACGATGCTCCAGTTGGTCAGCGGCAATGCCAGGTTCGTGGAACTTCGCAACCAGTAGTAATAGCCGCCATTGGTGGGGCCGCCGGTCCCTTGCAGCACCAGCGCGCTCGTCCCCATCGGTTGTATGCTCGTAATCTGCGGCGGCTTGGGCACCAGCACCGTCACGCGACCAGTCTGAGCAATGTAACTGCTGCCGCCCGGGCCGGTCGCCTTCAGGCTCACCGAATAAGTGCCGGCGGTGCCGTAGTTGTGGACCACCACCGCGCCCGCCGGAGTGTTGGTGGTTTGGCTGTCGCCAAAAGACCACTGCAAATTGGTGATGGTGCCCGAGGAGGCATCGGTAAACGTCACCGCCAAGGGCCGGATGCCGTTGGTGGGCGCACAGGTGAAAGCGGCGACTGGTGGCAACGGAGTATTCGACAACTGTGGGGCCACGCCCAGATTGCTGGAGGCGGCAACCGTCGCGTAGGCAAGCAGCGGGTTGGCGTTGTTCGCCGTGAGCAGGATGTCCACCCCGTTTACGCCCGAAAACCGCGCGTCGCTGACGGTGGCGGACGTGCCATTAATGGTCTTCATGCCGTTGGTGCTGTCATAACTCAGGGTCACGCTGCCATTGGTCGGAATTCCGCCCAAAACCGCCACTGAAATCGTCACGTTCGGCCGGATGCCGTTGGTGAAGTAGGGGCTAGTCACGTGAAATGAGAAATTGCTTCCGCTCGCCAATTGCCAACCCAATTGGTCTCCCGGCGGATTGGGGGGGAAAGTCCCCCAAGCGTTTCCTTCCGTCCAACCCGGAGCCAAATTATTAGTATTCAACGTCATCCCATTGGGGTCATACGGCACATCCGCCAAGTTCACCCCAATGAAACTGTTGCCAGTGCTTAGGCAATTGGTGCTGAAATTCACTGTTCCCGCCTGCGAAACATACGGCATGGCGGCCAGGGTTGATTCAATCGCGACGAGGGATCCGCCGTTGCCGGGCACGTCCTGGGTGCATTGACTCAAATAACTGCCCACCAAGGTCACCGATCCCGCCGCTTTCAAAGCCCAGATCGGGGCATCCCCGAAGTTGACATCATAGCCCGACCATTTGGCTTGGGAATTTTCCATCCACACCCCGCGGTTGGCGAAGCTGATGTTGACGGGGAAGGTCACATCCAACACAGTCCCGGTATAGTTGGTCTGCAGCCAAAACGCATACGCCCCGGACGCATCGCCAGCCGAATTCAAGTTGCAACCGGATTCCAGCAGGTAAAGCGAACCGTTTCCCGACTTGCAGACATACCCGTTTTGCATTTGCTCGCCGTTAATCAACAGCACGCTCACCGACGCATTGCCATCCACGGTAAAAAGGTTATGCGCGATATGGCTGTAGCTTGAGAGGATGGCCAGATTCGTGCAATCCTGGGCGATGAAGATGTCCCCAGTATAATACGTCGTAAATGTGCCGTCAGGCCCGCCAACCCCGCCTTTGGCACCGGAAATACCTCCCCAAGGCTGGGAATGGCTGTTCTGATACCGGCAGTCCGCCGCGCCGCCCCGCACCCGCAGGATGTTGGTGTAGCCGCCAAACTTGC
>Ga0007882_10001695_pt1 | contig 12623 bp, 9 predicted proteins | sample CryBogCBH12Aug01_FD_71195 | JGI IMG/M metagenome (GOLD analysis project Ga0007882, IMG submission 71195) | Freshwater microbial communities from Crystal Bog, Wisconsin, USA - CBH12Aug09.1 | ecosystem: Environmental > Aquatic > Freshwater > Lake | place: Crystal Bog, Wisconsin, USA | collected... | reverse complement strand
ATCGACGAATGCCATCGCGGCGGGGCCAAGGATGAGAGCGAGTGGCGCGGCATCCTCGAATATTTCGCGACCGCCGTGCAGATCGGCCTGACCGCCACGCCCAAGCGCACCAACAACACCGACACCTACCGCTATTTCGGCGACCCGGTTTACACCTACTCGCTGAAAGAGGGGATCAATGACGGCTACCTCACCCCGTTCAAGGTGCGCCAGATCGGCACCACCATCGATGACTATGTCTACACCGGCGACGACAAGGTGGTGGAAGGCGAGGTGCAGGACGGCAAGCGCTATACCGAGGGCGATTTCAACCGCATCATCGTGATCCGCGAGCGCGAGGAATACCGCGTGCGCACCTTCATGGGCATGATCGACCAGCGGGAAAAGACGCTGGTTTTCTGCGCCACGCAGGAACACGCCGGGATCGTGCGCGACATGATCAATCAGGTGAAAACTAGCACCAACCCCAACTATTGCGTGCGCGTGACCGCCGATGATGGCGCGATCGGCGACCAGTGGCTGCGCACCTTTCAGGATAACGACAAGACCATCCCGACGATCCTGACCACCTCGCAGAAGCTCTCCACCGGCGTGGATGCCCGCAACGTGCGCAACATCGTGCTGATGCGGCCGGTCAATTCCATGATCGAGTTCAAGCAGATCATTGGGCGGGGCACGCGGCTGTTTGATGGCAAGGACTATTTCACGGTTCTGGATTTCGTGAAGGCCTATCACCACTTCAACGATCCCGAATGGGACGGCGAGCCGCTGGAGCCAGACCCGCCGAGCCAGCCGCGCCCGAAGGGAGAACCGGGGACAGACGGGCCAGAACCAGAGCCGCCCTTTCCGCCCGATGGCGAGGAGCCCAAGACCAAGCTGCGCATCACGCTGGCCGACGGCAAGGTGCGCAGCTTCCAGCATATCAGCGCCACCACATTCTGGGGCGAGGACGGCAAGCCGATTTCAGCGCAGCAATTCATCGAAGGGCTGTTTGGCCGCTTGCCGGAGCTGTTCAAGGATGAGGACGAGCTGCGCGCCCTGTGGGGCCAGCCGGACACGCGCCGCAAGCTGATCGAGGGGCTTGCCGAGCGTGGTTTTGCCGGTGAGCAACTGGAGGCCATCCGGCACGCGGTGGATGCAGAGGACAGCGATCTGTTCGATGTACTGGCCTATATTGCCTTCCTGCGGTCACCGTTGAAGCGTGCTGATCGGGCTGGAGAGCGCCGCGACGCCATTCTCTCGCATTATGAGCCTCGCAAGCGGGAGTTTCTCGATTTCGTGCTGTCGCAATATGTGCAAGTGGGCGAGAGCGAGCTGGACACGGACAAGCTGCCCGATTTACTCCAGTTGAAATATGGCTCACCCAGCGATGCGATCCGGGTGCTGGGCAGCGTCGCGGATATTCGTAGCGCCTTCACCGGATTTCAGGCCGGGCTGTATAATCGCGATGGCGAGCACGCCTGACTTGCCAGAGAGCGCCCTCCCCTCAAGCGATTTGGTCGCCAGCCTAAGCCAGTGGCTTCTGCCCCCCCGTTTCACCACCGCCGATCTGTGCTGCGCTGGCGGTTGCCTATCCAGCGCAGTTGATTGCCGCCGCCCTGAATAGGCTCCCGTCGATCATCCGACGCACACAACCGCGAATGACAAGCGCGATAGGGAGGGGTTTACCTCGAAGACTGTGCTGATTCTGGCAATGTCGATGCATCGCCAATGATATTCAAAGTGCCGATTTGAGTACGTTCTCCGCCGTAATCCAACTCCACCACTATGCGACCCGGTGCCAACACTGGAAACGGTGAGAACATGGCGACACTGTACAAGCCGGCTATATCACTCCCGCCGCGTCGCGCCTCCTCCTGAGCTTGGACGATAAGCGATTGGTCAATATGCGCAACTAATACCGAAGGAGCATTAGGAGACGAAAGATACAAATCTGCAGCCTTAGCTGTAGCATCAATCCGTACATTGAACCGAACATATAGCGCCAATTTGGCAAGCATGCCGGGGAAGGCGGGAACGGCAAGGCCATCTGATAGAACACCGACAATCGTTACCGTGCCAGCCTTTTCTTCGCGCACATCTTCACAAAACAGCGCTATCGCGGTTACGTCGGTCACAGCACAACCTCATGTGTATCATGCGACAACGGCCCGGTAATAAATCCAGTTGGCAGTGTTCCACCGGGAGTGCCTTCTGTCAGCACCACGGCCTTTCCGAGCGCCCAACCCTCAGGAAGAGACTCTGAGGGTATCCAGCCATGCGCCAGAAACACATGACTAGTCACCCCGGACGTGCTCGGAGGGATATTATCTCCATAGGTCTGAACCGGCTTCGCCAGCTCAAACTCTGGGTAATACCCAAGCACACACGCAATTTCTGCGACCCTGCCAAGACTCATATCTTGGCTGCCGCGTAGTTGGCGATTGATAACGGCACGGTTCACACCGAGGGTGCGAGCAATATCGGCCTGCCTAATATCCGGGCTGTCAGCGTACGCCTTTTGAAGCGCCCGGCGCACCTTACCGATGAAACGCGCCGCCGCCCTACGGTGAGGGGTAATAGCAAGCTGATATGACGTCATCGGGGTTATCTCCTGGCACAAATTTCGGCTCATCCAGTGGAAGTGCATTACGCAACGAAACCGCCTCGTCGCGATAACCATTGTATAGTCGATGCGTTTTGACTCGCTCCATTGTGTCGCCAGCGGTGCATATAAAGGTATCACGCATAGGAAACCAACCAAACAAGCGAATATCTGGCGCCTTCAACTCCCAAATTCCAGAGCTTATATGTTTAAGCGGGTGAATTTGACGATCAAATATAAATTCATGACCTACACAAAAATCGTAAGTAAGCTGATCAAGCTGCTCAATTGGAATCAATTCATTAGGAGGAATCGGCATCTCATATGGCAACACTCCATCGATCCACGTCACGACTTTCGAAAATAGGAAAATCCTGCGCTCCTCTTGTTCGCGCCAGCTCAAACCGGGATCGAGTTTGATCAACCTCCCGGCAGCGACCAGATCTAGAATTGTTGCCATATAAGTCAACAGACCTTTCGCATGGCTTAATGGCCAGATAGGGACACAGCCTCACTGATCCAGCACACCTCATCGGGCGCCGACATTTTTTGAGTCTGCGAGCTTCTTCGAGAACTGCTCAATCGACAATAGCCACGAGATACGATGCCGAGCTTAATCCACTGTCGTCCAAACAGATCCATCCCAAGCGGCCATATGATGTGGGGGCAATTGTGGGGACAAAACCGAATCCATTACAGTAAATCGTTATTTTTCAATTCACTGATAGGAAACGGTGGTGGACAGGGCTAGATTCGAACTAGCGTACGCTCTCGCGGGCAGATTTACAGTCTGCTGCCATTAACCACTCGGCCACCTGTCCACACCGTTACCAGCGCGGGGCTTTTGACCCCGATTTATCCCCCGAAGGGAATCTCCTCTGGCCGAGGAAGCGCGCCAATGCCCAAGCTAGCCTTGCCTGTCAATGGGGTGACGGGCATGAGCGGCCAACGAATCGTCACGAAAGGATCACAAGTGGGCAAACGCATCGGACGAGAAGGCATAAACCACGGTGGCGCCGAGGCAGGCGCCGACGGAAAATCCGCCCGCAACCTGCGCGGCAGGGCCGGTCGCGTCGCCAGCGGCGGCAGGGGCACGGGCAAGTCGAGCAGGGCCCCGGTGCGCCTGTGGGGCCACCACGCGGTGGAAGCCGCCCTGAAGAACCCCGACCGCATGCATCGCAAGCTGTGGGCCACCCGCGAGGCCATCGCCACGCTGGATGGCGAATTGCCGGAAACCTTCACGGTGGAATATGCCCAGCCTGCCGATCTCGGCCGCCTGGTCGCCCGCGACGCGCCGCATCAGGGCTTGGTGCTGGAATGCGAGCCGCTCGAAGAGGTGTGGCTGGGCGATGTGCTGGATGGCGATTCCTCGCGCCTGATCATCGTGCTCGATCAGGTCACCGATCCACACAATGTCGGGGCCATCCTGCGCTCGGCGGCCGCCTTTGGCGCGGTGGCGGTGGTCACGCAGGATCGCCACTCTCCCCCTGAATCCGGCGTGGTGGCCAAATCGGCCAGCGGCGCGCTGGAACTCATCCCCTGGGTGCGGGTGGTAAACCTCGCCCGCGCGCTCGAGGAAATGGCCGAGGCCGGCTACTGGCGCATCGGCCTCGCCGGCGATGCCGAACTCACGCTGGGCGAGGCCCTGCCCGCCGGCCCGATCGCGCTGGTGCTGGGGGCGGAAGGCGAAGGCCTGCGCCACAACATCACCCAGCATTGCGACGCCCTCGCCCGCCTGCCGATCAGCGCGGCGATGGAAAGCCTCAACGTCTCGAATGCCGCCGCCATCGCGCTCTATGCGGCGGCCAGCCGGGTGCAGGGGGAATAAGGGATAGGGATAGACGCAGGGGTGTTACACCCCTGCACCCCGATACTGTCATCGTCGCGCATTGGTTCGCCAATAGCGCCACATCGCAGCGCCGCAGGCCTTAAATGCTGCGCGGCAGAGAGGTAGGGCACAACGCCGCCCCCAACCGCTCCCTCGCGCCGGAAGACGTTCCGGGGGCTTGGGGAGCCAACCGGTTTCTCTTGAGAAACCGGCACATCTAACGCCGCCCCCAAGACTACCTCTACCCCTACCCTTACCCCAATAATCAAAAATGCCGCGCCAGCCCCTAGGGCCAGCGCGGCATTGCAATTCCTCAATTCGAAACCCGGCGGCGCGCGATCAGTTCACCGCGTCTTTCAGCCCCTTGCCGGCCTTGAACTTGGGCTGCGAGGAAGCCTTGATCTTCATGGGCTCGCCGGTGCGCGGGTTGCGGCCGGTGGAAGCCTTGCGCTTGGCAACCGAGAAAGTGCCAAAGCCCACGAGCCGCACTTCATCGCCCTTCTTGAGCGCGCTGGTGATGGCCTCAAACAGGCTCTCAACGGCTTTGGCGGTATCGGTCCGGCTCAGACCGCTACCTTCGGCAACAGCACCAATCAGATCATTCTTGTTCATTACGGGAACCCCCTACCTCTCAGGAAAACACTTTATCTTTGACTCGCTAAGCGGAGTGGGCGCAATTGAGCGAGTTTTCCCGACAGTGTCAAAGCGAAATGCGATTTCCCGCTCGCAATTGGCCTCAAAAACGCCATTGCGCCGCTCGCGCACACGGCATCTCCCCCGCAACATGGGGTGCAGCATGGCTGCAGCATTTCCGGCGGCGCGTTCTTCCGAATCACGCCGCCGGTTAATAATGCCCTTGAATCCTCAGTGCGCGGTGGTCGATGCCGAAGGAGCGGCCAGCGGGGCAACACCCGGCTGGCTGGCCAGATCGTCGGCCTCGGTCCACTCGATCGGCACCAGCTTCTCGGTGAGGGCAATGGCCAGCACCTCGTCGACATGGCTCACGGGAATGATCTCCAGCCCTGCCTTGATGTTGGCCGGAATCTCCACGAGGTCCTTCTCGTTCTCCTGCGGGATGAGCACGGTCTTGATCCCGCCCCGCAGCGCGGCGAGCAGCTTCTCCTTCAAGCCGCCGATCGCCAGCACCCGCCCGCGCAGCGTCACCTCGCCGGTCATGGCGATATCGTTCCGCACCGGGATGCCGGTGAGGCACGAGACCATCGCCGTCACCATGCCGATGCCCGCCGATGGCCCATCCTTGGGCACCGCGCCCTCGGGCAGGTGGATGTGCATATCCTTGCGGTTGAAGATGGTCGGCTTGATGCCATAGGCCGGGCTGCGCGCTTTCACGAAGCTATAGGCCATCTGCACGCCCTCGCTCATCACCTCGCCGAGCTTGCCGGTGGTTTTCACCGCGCCCTTGCCGGGAACGGTGACGCTCTCGATGGTCAGCAGCTCGCCGCCCACCTCGGTCCAGGCGAGGCCGGTCACCGCCCCCACCTGATGCTCGTCCTCGGAAACCCCGTGGCGATACTTCCGCACCCCGGCATAATCGCCAAGGTTCTCGGAGGTGATGGTAACGCTCTCCGCCTTCTTCTCCAAAATCGCGCGCAGGCTCTTGCGGGCCAGCCGGGCGATCTCGCGCTCCAGCGTGCGCACCCCGGCCTCGCGGGTGTAATAACGGATGAGATCGCGCAAGCCCTCGTTGGTGAGGGTGAATTCGGCTTCTTGAAGCTGATCCGTGCCTGTCTTCGACATCACGGCTGGCTTCAGCCCATGCGCTTCCACCTGCTTGGCGATGAGATGCCGCTCGGCGATCTCCACCTTCTCGTCCTCGGTATAGCCCTCCAGCCGGATGATCTCCATCCGGTCGAGCAGCGCCTGCGGCAGGTTGAGGCTGTTGGCGGTGCACACGAACATCACATCCGAGAGGTCGTAATCCACCTCCAGATAATGATCCTGAAACTTCGCGTTCTGCTCGGGGTCGAGCACTTCGAGCAGCGCGCTGGCCGGATCGCCCCGGAAATCCTGCCCCAGCTTGTCGATCTCGTCGAGCAGGAACAGCGGATTGCTGGTGCCGGCCTTGCGCAGATTGGTGATGATCTTGCCCGGCAGCGAGCCGATATAGGTGCGCCGATGCCCCCTGATCTCGGCCTCGTCACGCACGCCACCCAGGCTCTGCCGCACAAATTCGCGCCCACAGGCCTTGGCGATGCTCTTGCCCAGCGAGGTCTTGCCCACGCCCGGCGGCCCCACGAGGCACAGGATCGGCCCCTTGAGCTTGGCGGTGCGCGCCTGCACCGCCAGATACTCGACGATGCGATCCTTGACCTTGTCCAGCGCATAATGATCGGCATCGAGCACCGCCTGCGCCGCGCTGATATCCTTCTTCAGCTTGCTCTTCTTGCCCCAGGGCAGCCCCAGCAGCACATCGAGATAATTGCGCACCACGGTAGCTTCGGCGCTCATCGGCTGCATGGTTTTCAGCTTCTTCAGCTCGGTCTCGGCCTTGCCGCGCGCTTCCTTGGAAAGCTTGAGCTTGACGATCTTCTCGGCCAGCTCGGCCAGCTCGTTGCCCTCGCCATCCTCGCCGCCGCCCAGCTCGCTCTGGATGGCCTTCATCTGCTCGTTGAGATAATATTCGCGCTGGGTCTTCTCCATCTGACGCTTCACGCGCCCACGGATCCGCCGCTCCACCTGCAGCACGCCCAGCTCGCCCTCCATCAGGGCAAACACCATCTCCAGCCGCTTCAGCGCATCGCCTTCCACCAGCAAGCCCTGCTTGTCCGAGACCTTGGCGCTGATATGCGCGGCCACGGCATCGGCCAGACGGCTGGCGTCCTCGATATCGCCCAGCTGCTCGCCGGCATCCTGGCTGAGCTTCTTGTTGAGCTTGGCATATTCGTTAAACTGCTCGACCGCGCTGCGCATCATCGCGGCAATTTCCGGCCCCTCGATGGCAACAGGCTCAATCGGCGCGGTCTCCGCCATCAGCATCCCGTTCTCTTCGCTGAGATGCTCCAGCCGCACCCGGCTCTGCCCCTCCACCAGCACGCGCACCGTGCCATCGGGCAGCTTCAGCAGCTGCAGCACGGTAGCCACCACGCCGACATCATAGAGATCATCGCCCAGCGGATCATCGCAACCCGGATCGAGCTGGGCCAGCAGCACGATATCCTTGTTGCCAGCCATGGCGGCCTCGAGCGCGGCCACCGATTTCTCGCGACCCACGAACAACGGCACCACCATGCCGGGAAACACCACAATATCACGCAGCGGAAGCAGGGGAAGAGCGGTCACAGGCGTCAATCTTTCATCAAGGCGCGGGGCTCAATCAGGCCGCACGCATTTGGGGCGCATTCAGTTGCCACAGGATATGGGTGCGCCCATGCCGCGTTGCAATCCCCTTCAAATCGGCCCCCTCAAAACGGCAGCTTGAACCCTGGCGGCAAGCCCAGCCCCTGCTGCGCCTTGGCCAGCTCGGCCCCGGCCACCTCGTCGGCCTTGGCGCGGGCATCGTTGAAGGCGGCCACGATCAGGTCCTCCAGCATCCCCTTTTCGCCCGGAGTCATCAGGCTGTCGTCGATGCCAACGCCGACAACCCGCCCCTTGGCGGTAGCGCGGATCTTCACCAGCCCCCCGCCGGAAACGCCTTCCACTTCCAGCCCATCCAGCGTAGCCTGGGTTTCGTTCATCTGCTTCTGAATGGTCTCGGCGGCGGCTTGCGCGGCCTTAATCATCTCTTCCATCGATTTCATTGCAGCCTAACTCCTATCCGCGAAAACCACCCGAAGCCGCGCTCGGCCGCGAGCGATGCCCGCCCCCCGCGCGTTCTTCCTCCACAAATTGCGCCTGCGGGAAAGCCGCCAGCGCCGCGCTCACCAGCGGCGAGGCGCGCAATTGCGCCTCCGCCTTGGCCTTGCGCGCCTCTTCCGCCTCCAGCAGGGTGGGAGCCCCGCCACTGGCACGCTTCTCCACCTCCCAATGCCCGCCCAGCGCCTTTTGCAGCCCGGCCTTGAGGTCGGCGGTAATCTCGCCGGGATAGCGCGGCGCGTGCTCGTAGATCAGCTTGCCCCCCGCCTGATCGCGCGCCAGCTCCACCACCCGCACCTGCGCCCGCAGCATCGATCCCAGCGTCAGGCGGTTCTCATAATGGCCATGCTCGATCTGGCCCACCAGCGTCGCCCAATCGCTCACCGGCTCGGGCAGGCGCGCCTGCGGTTGCCCCCCAGCCCCAGCCGATCCCTCCCCCGATCCGCCAGACGGAGCCAAAGCCCCCCGCGCCGCCATCTCCTCCAGCTTTTTCACCAGATCGCCGGGATCGGGCAGCTCGGCGGCATGGAGACAGCGCAACAGCGCCATCTGCGCCGCCACCAGCGGATCGGGCGCGCTCTTCACCTCGTCGTGGCCCTTCAGCAGCAATTGCCACAGCCGGTGCAGCTGCCCGGCCTTGAGCCCCGCGGCCCATTCCAGCACCGCCGCGCGCTCTTCGGCCGAGACCGCCGCCGCATCGCCCCCGCCAACCTGGCACACGGTAATGCGGTGGGTCAGCTCCATGCAGCTGCGGATCAGCGCGATCGGCTCCACCCCCAGCGCGAATTGCGACGCCACCAGATCGAGCAGCCCCGCGCCATCGCCCGCCAGCAGCGCGGCAAACAGCCGCCGCTGCGCGCTCTTGTCGGCCAGCCCCAGCATATCGCGCACCTGCGCGGCGCTCACGGTCGAGTGGCCATCCAGATCCGCATGGGCAATCGCCTGATCGAGGATCGACAGGCCATCGCGCACCGATCCCTCGGCCGCCTCGGCCACCATCGAGAGCGCCTCGTCCTCGGCCGCCACATCCTCGGCCCGGCAGATCGCGGCGAAATGCCCGGCCAGCAAGGGCGCGGGAATCCGCCGCAAATCAAACCGCTGGCAACGGCTCAGCACCGTCACCGGCAGCTTGTCCACCTCGGTGGTGGCAAACAGGAACTTCACGTGCGCCGGCGGCTCTTCCAGCGTCTTCAGCAGGGCGTTGAAGGCATTGCGGCTCAGCATATGCACTTCGTCGATGATATAGATCTTGTAGCGCGCCGAGGTGGCGGCATAGCGCACCGCCTCGATGATCTCGCGCACATCGTCCACCCCGGTGTGGCTGGCGGCGTCCATCTCCTGCACATCGATATGTCGCCCCTCGGCGATGGCCACACAAGGCTCGCACACCCCGCAAGGATCGATGGTTGGCCCGCCCGTGCCATCGGGGCCGATGCAGTTCAGCGCCTTGGCGATCAGCCGCGCGGTGCTGGTTTTGCCCACCCCGCGCACGCCGGTCATCAGAAAGGCATGGGCCAGCCGCTCGCGCTTGATGGCATTGCCCAGCGTCTGCACCATGGCATCCTGCCCGATGAGCTGGCTGAAGGTTTGCGGGCGATATTTGCGCGCCAGCACGCGATAGGGCTGCCCGACAGGCGTGCTGGCCAGTGCTGAAGCTATCACCGGAGCGACAGCAGGCGCATCGCCGCCAAACAGCGCCGATTGCCCGGCCGCTTCCAGCTCGGCCGCACTTGGCAGCTCGGCGGCGGATGGCGCGTCCGCATCATGCTCGCCAGATATTTCAGGTGAATCGCCCATGGCGGATCGTTTACGCGCTCAAGCCCGATTGGGTAAGCCGGAATGGCGCGCCATCCCCAGAGAGATTGGCCCCGCCGTCGCAAAGATAGGAAAAAGGAGCCGGGCGACCCGCCGCAAATCGTTGTGGCTGCTCCCTTCCGGGCCTGACCAGGTTGGCGAACGCAAACGTCCACCCGACTCCCGCTGGGGCCTATGCCGATATGGCAGCCAAATGGCAAGGGTTCTGCCGCGTGAACACGCCATACCCCAATCACCGGCCTTAAGGGCCCATCCCAAAAAGAATGGGTGACACCGCTACCATCGCGGTGCCACCCATTCTGAAGTCCATCGAAAGAACGGGCGAGCCCGCCCCCGGCTCAGAAGTGGTAGTTCACACCAACATCAACCGAGTTCAGCTCGAGATTGTAGCGATGGAAGTTGTCGATCAGGCTCGCCAGGCTCGCGCCCTCATAGGTCACGCCGTTGAACCGCTTGTAATTGTAGCTGGCGGTCAGACCAATCGCGTCGGTCAGGCGATATTCCGCCTCGGCACCCACGGTCCAGCCGGAGCTGACATTGCTGGCGGTGTAGCCGGCGCTGGAGGTCAGCGAGGTGCTGGCAATGGCGATGCCCGCGTTCAGCGAGGTCAGCAACCGGGGCGTTACCAGATAGCCCCCCTTCAGCACGGTGCGGCTATACCAGTTGACCTTGTGGCTGACATAGTATTCGCCAGAACCGCTCCCAACACCGGAGAGATCAACCGCCGTAATGCCGGCTCCATGCGCACCCGACAGGGTGAATGAGGTTTCACCGCCGACGACAAAGTTCTTGATCTGGTGGTTGTAGCCTACCCGGATCCCCCCGGTGAAGCCGCTGGTATCGCCGATTCCCTTGCTGCTTTCCCAGCCAGGGCCGGTCGGCGCGAAGCCGGCCACCGCAACGATGGTGCCCGTGCAGGCCTGAGCCAGACCCTGACCCGACAAGGTCGAAACGGAACCGACGGCGCTACCACCGCAGTTCAGGGCGTCGCTATTACTGCCCGTGGCCCAACCGAACTGCACACCACCATAGATACCGGTCCAGGAATTGACTGGACGGCTGTGCACTTCGGTAGCGGCGCGGTCGAAATAGGCCTCCGCCTTCTGCTGATGCGCCGCCAAATGTTGCGTATTGGCGGCCTGCTCCTGCTGAAGCGCGATTGTCTTCTGCTGCAGAGCCGCGTCGTTTTCGGCCCGCGCGGCCTGCTCTGCGTTCGTTTGCTTCAGCTCCGCCCGAAGCGCGGACATCTCGGCTTCCAGCTTCTCAAGCTGGGAGAGAATCTTCGCCTGCGTAGCGGTATCGGCATGGGCCACCGCTGGCGAAAACGCCAACGGCAACGCCATCAAAAATTGTGCGGCTTTAATATTCATGAGAAGCCCCCCGTGCCCCCGCTTGAGAAATCCCAGCGGGCTAGATTTGGCAACGGTACAGGCGTAACAGATTAGGTAAGATTACCCAAGGTGTTTAACGGAAATTATCCGCGTAAGTCTGCAGCTTCAGCCGGCGCGGCGGGGTGGCGTGCACCTCGGCGCTGATGCCATGACGCGCGGCATAGGCCTGCGCATCTCCCTGGCTCTCAAAAGTCAGCTGCACCTGCGCCTGCGTATCGCCCGATCCGGCCCAGCCCATCAGCGGGTCTGCCTTGCGGGCTTCGCTGGGGGCGAAGTCGAGGATCCACTGGCCAAGCCGGGCCTTCCCCGATTGCATGGCGTTTTTCGGACGTTGAAAGATGCGTGCGCTCATAGCCTCGCCATGCCCGCGAATCGGGCCGGAAATCAAGGTGATTATCGCAGCCGCTCACAAGAATTAGGGCATAGTCTTGGGGGTGGCGTTTGATGTGCCGGTTTCTCAAGAGAAACCGGTTGGCACCCCAAACCCCCATGACTGTCCACCTTGGCGCTCCATACAGCCATGCGCCCAGCCGCACAGCGGCCTTAAAGTCTGCGGCGCTGCGACCTGGCGCTATTGGCGAACCGGCACACAACGCAGACCGTAATGGGGTGCAGGGGTGTAACACCCCTGCCTCTACCGCTTCCGCCCCTCAAAGGCGTTCTTCGTCTTGAGGCTGGGATCCTCGTTCCACGGCTCCTCGGGCCAGCGATGCCGGGGATAACGCCCCTTCATATCCTTCACCACATCGGCCCAGCTGCCGTGCCAGAAACCGGGCAGATCGCGGGTGGTCTGGATCGGCTTGTGCCCGGGCGAGGTCAGCTTCAGCAACAACGGCTGGCCCGGCTGGCCAAACCCCGGATGCTTGTCGAGCCCGAACAGCGCCTGCACCCGCAGCTCCACGCTCGGCCCGCCGGGATCATCATAATCGATGGCATGGGCCGTGCCCGCCGGGCTGCGAAACTCCGCTGGTGCCAGTCTGTCGATCTGCGCCTTGCCGTCCCAGCCCAGCCGCTCCACCAGCGCCTGATGCAACCGCGCAGGCTCGCAATCATCGAGCCTGCGCGTCAGCAAGGGCGCCAGCCACCCCTCCAGCTCCTCCAGCAGGGCCGCCTCGCCCAGCGCCGCCACCCCGGCATAGCGCGCCCGCGTCAGCAACGAGCGCGAACCCGCGCCAAACGGCACAATCCCCAG
>Ga0007882_10001692_pt1 | contig 12650 bp, 12 predicted proteins | sample CryBogCBH12Aug01_FD_71195 | JGI IMG/M metagenome (GOLD analysis project Ga0007882, IMG submission 71195) | Freshwater microbial communities from Crystal Bog, Wisconsin, USA - CBH12Aug09.1 | ecosystem: Environmental > Aquatic > Freshwater > Lake | place: Crystal Bog, Wisconsin, USA | collected... | reverse complement strand
GCCCGCCCCGGGCGTGGCTGGGTGCGCCCTCGCGCCCAGCTTCCGGCGCGTTCGACCTCGCACCGGGCCTGGCCGTTTTCGGTGCGCGCGAATTTTTCGCGAGGGCGCGGAAAATGGCGCCCGGGGCGGGCGCGCTCCCAATCAGGAATAAATCCGCACTCCACTGTCTCTGCGCCGCTTGGCGTGCTCCGCGTCTCAGCGGTATTTCCCGCACATTTTAGCATTTTCCGCCGGGCAGATATTTTCTAAGCTCCCCGCTGTGCATCGCGAACCGCTCAAATCCGTTTCCCGCATCGTGGTGAAACTCGGCACCGGCGTCCTCACGGACAGCCGCAAGCAGCCCGACCCCGCGCAACTCGAACATCTGGTAGCCCAGCTCGCGGCCCTGCGTCTGGCCGGCCACGAAGTGGTGCTCGTCACCAGCGGTGCCGTGGGCGCCGGCATGGGCGCATTGGGCTACGAAACGCGCCCGACAGAACTCGCCGAAAAACAGGCCTGCGCCGCCGTCGGCCAGTCCCGCCTGATGGCCGTCTATGACCAGCTCTTCGCCGCGCACAAAATCGTCGTCGCCCAGGTGCTGCTCACCCACGACGACCTGGAACATCACGAGCGCCACCTCAACGCGCGCAACACGCTCGTCACCCTGCTGCAGCGCGGCGTCGTCCCCATCATCAACGAAAACGACGCCGTCTCCTTCACGGAAATCAAATTTGGCGACAACGACAAGCTCTCCGCCCTCGTCGCCTCCCTGCTGCCAGCCGATTTGCTGGTCATCCTCACAACAGTGGATGGCGTGATTGAAAATTTCGGCAAAAAAAATCCGCGCACCCTGCCTGTGATTGAGCAGATAGACACGGACATCGAGGCCATGGCCGGCGGCACCACCAGCGTCACGGCAGTAGGCGGCATGAAATCGAAAATTGAGGCCGCCAAAATCGTCGTGCGCTCCGGCATCCCGCTGGTCATCGCCTCCGGCAAAAAAAAGAGCGTGCTGGCGAGGATTCTCGCGGGCGAGGACGAGGGCACGCTGTTTGTGGCCCAGCCGAACCGGCTGCAGGGCCGCAAACGCTGGATTGCGTTTTTTCATCATCCCAAGGGCACGCTGTTTGTGGATGACGGCGCGAAAAAGGCGCTGCGCGAAGCGGGCAAGAGCCTGCTGCCGCCCGGCGTGGCGCGGTGCGAGGGCGAATTCGCCGCCGGGGATGTGGTGCGCCTCTGCGATTTGGACGGCACCGAATTTGCCCGCGGCCTCGCCCGGTTTTCCGGCAGCGAAATTCGCGGGAAAAAACTGGCGCGCGTGGAACTCGTCCACCGCGACGACCTGGTGATTTTGTAATCGGCTGTAGCGGCGGTCTGCGCCAGCCAGGCGTGTTGCAAAAACTGTAGCGGCGGTCTATGACCGCCGTCGCGACGCGTGTTTTTTAACCGTGCCCGGCGGTCACAGACCGCCGCTACAGTTAAAGACGGCTTTGTCACAAGATTTTGATTATGAAAAAAAACCGCGCCCTCGGCGAACTCCTGAAAGTCATGGCCAAACTGCGCTCGCCGCAGGGCTGTCCGTGGGACCGTGAGCAGGATCACCTTTCCCTGCGCCGGCACGCGATCGAGGAAGTGTATGAGCTGATTGACGCCATCGAGGCGCGCGATGACCATGAGATGGCCGAGGAACTCGGCGACCTGCTGCTGCAGGTGGTGTTCCATTGCCAGCTCGCGCGCGAGCGCGGAGCGTTTGATTTTGAAGCGGTCGCGCAACGGCTCGTGGACAAGCTCATCCGCCGGCATCCGCATGTCTTCGGCACCACCAAGGTCAAGGATGTGGATGAAGTGTGGGCCAACTGGGAAAAGATCAAGCGCGCGGAAAAAGCCGGTACGCATCTGGAGCGCAAATCGGCCTTGGACGGCATCCCGAAACATTTGCCCGCGCTGCTCCGCGCGGAAAAGCTCCTCAAGAAAGCGCGGAAAGCGCTGGGTGACGCGCCCGTGGCCGCCGCCGTGCCGCCGCGCCGCAAACCCGCCAAAGCCGCTCTCGCCCGCGAACTGTTTGAACTGGCCGCCCTCGCCCAAGCGCGCGGCTGGTCTGCCGAGGAATTGCTGACGGATGAAATCAAGCGCCGCGAACGCGCCTGGCGCCGGGCGGAGGCGCAGCGGCCAGCCTGACAGTTGTCAATCGCTAGGAGCGCGCCCGCCCCGGGCGCCATTTTCCGCGCCTCGCGGAAAATCCCGGGCGCACCGAGAACGACCAAGCCCGGTTGGCGGTCGAGCGCACCGGAAGCTGGGCGCGGGGCGCACCCAGCCACGCCCGGGGCGGGCGTGCTCCCCAACTCTTTTTTTGCCTTCACGTTGCCTTAAGGTGGGTTCGGGTAGATTGAGCGCATGATTACCCGTTGCCTCGGCCGGTTGAATCGTCGCCCCAAGGCGGGGCGGCCGGGCGCTGGCAGGCGGGCTAACCAAACCAAAGGCAAAACTATGAAAAAAACCGCAGTTATCGTGGCGCTGGCACTCGGTGTCTCCGCCTTCACCAGCATGGCTCAAGATCAGGGCGGCATGCCGCCAGCCGGCGACCGTCCGCCCGGCAACGAAGCCGGCCCCGGCGGCCAGCACGGCCCGGGCGGTTTCCACCTCCTGCCGCCGCAAGCGAAGGAAGCCCTCAACCTGACGGAGGATCAGCTCGCCCAAGTCACGGCCTTGGAAGCCGAGACGAAAGCGAAACTGGAGAAAATCCTCACGCCCGAGCAAATGGCGAAATTGAAACAGATGCACCCCGGCCAGCGGCCCGGCGGCCGCAGCGGCCATAGCGGCCATAGTCAGGGCGGCCCCGGCGGTGACCAGGGTGGCCCCGGTGGTGGTCCCGGCGGTGATCAAGGTGGTCCCAGCGGCGGCCAGCCGCCGCAGTAACGGTTCGGAATAAACACAGGAGCGGCGGCTATTCAGCCGCCGCTCTTTTTTTGTAGCGGCGGTCTGTGACCGCCGACGGGACGTGGAATATTCAACAGGCACGGCAGTCACAGACCGCCGCTACAGGCTGTTGCAGAGTTTTCCGGTTTTCGTTGTTACGCGAGTTTCCAAGGTTCCCGGTATTCGCGGGTGAGCCAGCTCGCGTCACCGGTGCCATCCACGAATTGCTCCGTCTTCGGATTCCATTTCACGCCTTGGTTGTGGAAATAGACCTGGTTGACGAGGTTGCAGACCGTGGCCGAGCGATGGCCGGTTTCGATGTCGCAGATCGGCAGCTCGCGGGTTTGCATGGCCTTGACCCAGTCCGAAATGTGGTTGGTGCTGCGGTAGAGCCGCACCGCGTTGGCGGGCAGCAATTCCTTCAGTAGTGGAGAATAGTCATCCATGGTCTCCCCCTTGAGTTTGTCACCGAGCCAGAGCTTGAAAACGCCACGGTTCACATAAATCTTCCCCTTGTCGCCATGGAAGGTGATGCCATTGCCGGCGCGATGAGTCACTTCCTGGCCGGTGGCATAGCGCCAGCGCGCGCCTTCCTGCGCCCCGGCATTGGGGGCGGGGAAAAATTCCACCGGTCCGCCGTCGTCATAACCAAACGCCCATTGGATGATGTCGAAATGATGCGCGCCCCAGTCACCCACGCCACCGCTGCCGTATTCGCGGTAATGCCGCCACTCGGGAAAGCCCCGGGGAAAACCACGCGGGCTGAGGATGGCGTTATATGGCCGCATCGGGGCCGGTCCCAGCCACATATCCCAATTCAGTCCTGGCTCGGCCGGTTCCGCCGGGAGGTCGCACACCACGGGCGGACCACCCACGGCGGCCTCGGTGTGGGCCACGGTGCCGATAACCCCGTTGCGAACCAGTTCGCACGCGGCGCGAAAACAGCCCATGGAACGTTGCATGCTCCCGACCTGCAAAATCCGATGGTTGGCGCGCACGGCCTCCACCATCGCCCGGCCTTCCAGCACCGTATGGGCCACGGGTTTCTCGCAGTAAACGTCCTTGCCGGCCCGGACGGCGGCAATGGAAATGAGCGCGTGCCAATGGTCGGGCGTAGCAATGACCACGGCGTCAATGTCCGGCCGGGCCAGCAGTTCGCGAAAGTCTTGGTAGGTGTCACATCCCCGATGGGTGCCCGTCTTGGCTTCATCAGCGTAGGCCTTGTCCACGGTGTCCTTGGCCAGATTCATCCGGGTGGTATCGGCGTCACTGATGGCCAGCACGCGGACATCATTGCGGGGCAGGCAGTTGCGGAGTAGTCCATGCCCCTGCTTGCCCAGGCCGATGAAGCCGAGGGTAAATTTGCGGCTCGGGGCATCGGCGGCCGCCCGCAGGCCGGAGGGCAAAATGAAGGGGACAGCCCCGGCGATGGCAGCGGTCTTGAGAAAATGTCGGCGGGTCAGTGAACCGGATGAATTCATGGCGTTATTGATATGTTTTATTAATTGCTGCCGGAATAGACGCGGCCAGGGGGTGGCGGGTTACGGCCACGTGTTATTTGGTGGAAAAATGTGGCAATGCCCACGACCTCATTGCGCTCGTTGAAATCCAGCCGCACCCGGCGACACTTCACTCGACTCACACCGGAACCAGTTCGCGCACATGGCTGATATCCCGCTTGCCAACGGGGCGCACATCTGACGCCGCGACCGTGGCTACTGCCACCGTGTTGCCAACGAGCGTCACGAATTCCACTTCGTAAGCCGCACCGTCTTTGTGAATATGCACTACGGTGCCCACATCGCCCGTTTCAAGGTTGTCTTCGGGCAGGTTTTTCGTCAGCACCACGCAATCATGTTCTTTAATCTTCATTCAGCCTCCAGAGGATACGCCGTCAGCAGGCGTGGCGCAAACTGCGCCCTCATCCCGAACAATGCAGTTTAGCCACGGATGAACACGGATGGACACGGATAAAAACCGGGGGCAGCGGCAGCTTTGGAGCGCTGCGCATAGGGGACTCTCTGGTTGGCCAAGGATGCCCGTTTGGAATCGCCTTCCCATCCGTGTCTATCCGTGTTCATCCGTGGCAAAAAATGTTTCCAACTGCATTGTTAGGGCTTCATCCAGTTGCCACACGGTCCGCATTCACCACGGGTGTTTCGGATATTATTGGCATCTCCGGACCGAACAGCTAGGCTCCCGGCTTAACCGGCCCCCCGGCCACAATCACAATAAAACACCGCGCCAACTGAACCCATGCACCCCCTGAATGGACCCATCCTGTTGCTCGCCGGCTTCGCGGTGCTGTTCATCGGCGTGTCCAAGGCCGGCTTCGGCGGCGGTCTGGGCATGCTGGTCACGCCCCTGTGCGTGCTGGCTTTTGGCTCCAAAACCGCCATCGGCATCCTCCTGCCGCTCCTGTGCGCGGGCGACCTCTTTTCCCTCTTCCATTACTGGCGGCGGTGGCGGGCGGAGAACCTGAAATTTCTGCTGCCGGGGGTCATCCTCGGCGTGATGGTGGGCGTTCAGTTCATCGGCCGATTTTCGCCGCGCGAACTGAACATCGCCATCGGCATCATCGCCGTGGGCTTTGCGGTCTTTCAATTCGCACGCGACCGGTTGTTCCGGGGCGGCGGCGCGTTTGTTCCCGGGCACCGGACCGGAGTGCCGTGCGGCCTGGTGATGGGTGTCACCTCCACCTTTGCGCACGGGGCGGGGCCGATTGCGGCAATGTTCCTGCTGCCCCAGCGGCTGCCCAAGGAAATCTTTGTGGGCACCAGCGTCCTGCTCTTCACCTGCGTGAACTGGATCAAACTGCCGTTTTTCGCGGTGGATCGCACGATGCTGGACTGGCCGGTATTTGCACAGCAAGCGCTGATCACCCGGGGAACGCTGCTGACCAGCGCAGAGTTTTTCCCGCTCGTGCCGCTGGGGGTCTGGCTGGGGGTCTGGCTGAACCGGCGCTTTTCGGAGGCGGTCTTCGTCAAGACAGTTTGCGCCATTCTGCTGCTCACCGGCCTCCAACTCATTTTTAACTTCGACCTGGCCGCGCTCTTTCGCTGACCGGCGGGCGGACCGGACGCACCGGCGCGGGTGCCATCGGGCGGCCGGGCGAATACTGCGTGTTGTCCAGCAGCCGGATGCCGGGCTTTTCAAATTCTATGCGGCGGGCCTTGTATAGCGCGCCGAGCGCCTGCTTGAACGCATTCTTGCTGCACCCAAATTTCGCGCGGATGGCTTCGGGCGGGCTGTTGTCATCGAAAAACAGCCGGCCGCCACTGGCTTCCAGCATTTCCACAATTTTCGCCTTCAACGGCACGACCCGCTGGTAGCCGGCGCGGTCCAGGCTCAGGTCGAGCTTGCCGTCGGGCCGGGTGGCGCGGACGAAGCCCTGCAGTTTCTGGCCGACCGCCAGGGGCCCGGCTAGATGGTCATGGTAAAGCAGGCCGAAACAGTCGTTCTCCACAATGGCCGTGTAACCGAGCGGCGTCTGGCGGAGAATCATCAGATTAACCGGCTGGCCGTCCTGATACGTAAAAGTGTCGCCGGGCCGGCGCACATGCCGGCGCAGCCGGGTGGACGCCACAATCCGCCGGGTGGTGGGGTCGAGATAGACATAGACGACGACCGATTGGCCGACATGCACGGGGTCATCCTGTTCGCGGAAGGGCAGCAGCAAATCCTTGGCCAGGCCCCAGTCAAGAAACGCGCCGACATGGCGGTTCACGCTGACCACCTTGAGACAGGCGAACTCGCCGACCATCGCGCGCGGGGTTTCGGTGGTGGCCACGAGCCGGTCCTCCGAGTCGAGATAGATGAACACATCCAGCTTGTCGCCGGGCGCCACCGTGGCGGGAATGTAGCGGCCGGGCAGGAGAATTTCCCCGAGTTCCCCGCCATTGAGATAAAGGCCGGGGCCGGAGGCGCGTTCGATGGAGAGAGTATTCCGGCGGCCAATGGTTGCCATGCGGTCAATGTAGCCGGTTCCAGCGCGGGCGGGAGAAAAATCGGCGCGGGGATTTGCCAAACGCGCCGCCAGCCGCTTTACTGGAGGCGTGTTGCGGGAATTCTTTTTTGGGCGGCCACCGGCGGAAACTTTGTCGGCGAATTCGCTGGCCGTGGGCGGCCGCACGGTGCCGCTGCGGCTGGTGCGGCATCCGCGCGCCCGGCGCTATCTGCTGCGGCTCCTGCCGGACGGCAGCGTCCGGCTCACGGTGCCGCGCGGCGGTTCAGTGACGGAAGCGCGGCGGTTTGCGGCCGCGCAGACCGCTTGGCTGGAACAACAATTGACCCGACTAGCGCAACGCCCGGCCCGGCCGGCAGATTGGACGGCGGGCACGTTGGTTTACTTCCGGGGCAACTTGCAGCCGCTGGAAATGGCGGCACCCGGCGAGTTCCGGCTGGCAGATGAATTAATCCGCGTGTCGGCGAACGCTCCGGTGCGACCCGCGGTGGAGGCGCACCTGCACCGGCTGGCAACGCGGGAACTGCCGCCGCGCGTGCTCGAACTGGCCGCCCGACATGGCGTGGTTGTGGCGCGGGTTTCGGTGCGCAACCAGAAATCGCGCTGGGGCTCTTGTTCGCGGCGCGGCACCATTTCCCTGAACTGGCGGCTCATCCAGACGCCGGATTTTGCGCGGGACTACATCATCCTGCACGAGTTGATGCATGTGCGGCAGATGAACCACTCCGACCGTTTCTGGCGCGAGGTGGCCGGCGTATGCCCGGATTATGCGGTGGCGGAAAGTTGGCTCAAGGCGCACGGCCGGAAATTGCGGGAGTGATTTTTGGCGAATCTTCAATCGGTGTAAAACATTTGCCCGGCGGGTGAGCAGCACGGGGTTGGCCCTCACGGAGAAACGCCGTTGTGCGGCATCCTCAACCCGGTTCCCCCTCCCCATCCATGTTTCATCCGTGTGCATCTGTGGCCAAAAATAATATTCCCCATTCACATTGGCCATTGGCCTTTGCCGGTGATTCTGGTAAACACGGCGCGTGCAACTGCTCAAAAAAACGTTCGGCAACTCGCCCCTGCTGGCGCGGGCCGTGCCGTTTGTGGTTTTTCTGGCGCTGACCTGTTTCCAAGGCGCGCCCGGCACCCCGGCGGCCTATTGGTTTTATGTGGCCAAAACCGTGGTCGGCATCTGGCTGGTCTGGGAGATGCGCCCGTTTGTCACCGAAGCCCGCTGGAGCTTCAGTTGGGAAGCCGTGGCCGTGGGCATCGCCATCGCAGTTCTCTGGGTGGGCATCAATTGTGACTGGACCACGCAGAACCATCTCTGGACCAAACTCGGTCTTTCCCATGCCGCAACCACTCCGGCCAAACTATGGAACCCCTTCGAGCAATTCGGCGCCGGCTCGGCCTTAGCCTGGTTCGTTATTGCCGTGCGCCTGCTGGGTTCATCCCTCGTGGTGCCGCCGATTGAGGAGGCGTTTTACCGCTCGTTCCTGTATCGCTACATCGCGCAGACCGAGTTTATGTCCGTGCCGTTGAACCGTTTTTTGCCCAAGCCGTTTGTGCTGACGGCCGTCATCTTCGGCTTTTCGCATAACGAATGGCTGGCGGGCATTTTGTGCGGGCTGGCCTACCAATGGCTGGTCCTCCGCAAAGGCCAGCTCGGCGACGCCATGACCGCGCACGGCATCACCAACTGCCTGCTGGGCGTTTGGGTGGTGTGGCGCGGGGCCTGGAATTTCTGGTAACCTCCCGCATGAACGAAAACGATCCCCAACCCCATTACCGCTGGCCCAAGTATGTGCTGGCGGGCGTGGTGCTCGGCGTGGTGCTGGCGGTGGTGTGGGTATGGTTCGCCGCCCGAAAAGTCGAACAACAGCGAGATTACAACGCGCCACTGCCCAATACGCGCCCGCCCATTGAGCGGAGCGCAGAGCATTGCTCTGCGTGTTCCGGTTGGCCAGCGGGATTGCTTCCTGATTCGGAGACTCGCAGAGCAATGCTCTGCGCTCCGCCGCCTCAATGCGGCGGGACGAGCTGCGCGATGATTTCCGCGTTCGCGGTGTTCGTCCGTTCCTGCGGATCCACCGTCAGGTCAAACGTCTCTGGCGCGTTGGTGCCAGTCTGCATCACCTTCCACCGGCCCAGCCGCGCCGCCCACACCGGTTCCGCGCCGGGCAGCGTCCATTCCAAAACGTCGTCAAAGTTGGTCATAGTCTGGCCTGCCAGCGCGGGCAAAACGGACGCGCCATTAACTTCCGCCGGAGTCGGTAGCAGCGCCAAATCCAGCGCGGTCGGGGCAAAATCCCACGCGGCCCACGGCAGATCGCTGACCTGCCCGGCGGGAATGTGTCCCGGCCAGCGGACCATCATCGGCACGCGCAGCGCGCCCTCGGTCAGTTCGCCCCGGTGCCCGCGAAACGGCCCGGTGGGTCGCAGGAAATTCATCGCCGGGCTGTGAAAGGCCTCCGGGCCGGCATCGCTGGTGAAAAACACCGCGACCGTGTTGCTCAAGGCCGGCTTCGCCAGTTTCTCCAGCAGCCGGCCAATACCGGTGTCTAAACTATTGATCAAGGCCGCCCGGTTTTTCGCCGCCGCTGGCCAGGCTTCGCCCGAGAACGGGGCGTCTGTCGGCACCGGATAATCATCTGCGCTGGCCGAGGCGGAACGGGGCAGCGAGAAAGCCACCACCAGGAAAAACGGTTTGAACCGGTTGAACTGATCCGGTTGGTTGTTGCGCAAGAAATTCACCGCCATGGTCGCCTGGAGTTCGGGCAGGAACTCGCCTTTTTGGCCTGCGAGATTGGGATGAAGCTCGGTCTGGCTGTTGAAATCCCGCTGCACGTGGTTCGTACGGTCATGGATGAGACCGGCGGAAAAGCGGCGGAGCGACGGCGGGTAATAATCGCGCCCCTCGGCGGTGTGCAGACAGCCGGCAAATTCGTCAAAACCCTTTTCCCAAGGCGCTTCGCCCAAGCCCCATTCGCCGATGTAACCGGTGTGATAGCCGGATTCGCGCAGCCGCTGCGCCACGGTGATTTCCCCCGCCGTCAGCGGCAAATCCGCATCCGGAGTGGCCGGTGGCTGAATGAATCGTTGTCCGGTCAGCAACACCGCGCGGGCGGACGAACCTTCTCCGCTGCCCGCGTAATAGCTGGTGAAGCGGATGCCTTCGGCCGCCAGTCGGTCGAGGTTCGGTGTCTGCCAATTGGTCTGGCCATAGCAGCTCAGGTCACCGTAGCCCAGCCCGCGGCACACAATCAAAATGATACTGTCGCGGCGCGGCAACACCCGAGGCGGCGGTGACCCGGGGATGGCGAGGGTGTTGGGAACAGGGCTGGCAGTCTGCGCGGCGGCCGGCCTACCGGGCACCGACAGCAGGGCCGCCAGCAAAAAGAAACGCATCAGGTTCATGGCAAACTTGGATTGTGGAAAGCGGAGGGCGTTCAACGCAATCTTTTTTCAGGGCAAAACGGCAGGCGGCAGCAGGTTTGACTTTACCGTAATTAGGCTATAATCATAAGAAGATGACGGTGGAAATACCAGAGCCAATCGGCCAACTCCTGCCCCTGGAGCCGACGGAACGCCTGCGCAGTGTCATGGAAGGGCTCGTGTTAGGTGCCTATACCCAAGGCTTGATTACCCGCGGACGGGCCTGTGAACTGCTCGGTCTGAATTATTGGGAAGGAGAAGCTTTTTTTTCCGGTCGCGGAGTTTTTCCTAACTACGATATTGGCGAGTTCCAGCACGATTTGAAAATATGATTTATGGCCGTTGTCGTGTCGGACACCACCCCGCTGCACTATCTCCTTTTGATTGACCAGGTCTCAATCCTTGAAAAATTATATGGGCGGGTCATTGTGCCACCGGCAGTGATGCAAGAGCTAGGCCATCCGGCTGCACCGCCAGTAGTTGCCAGTTGGGCAAAATCACCGCCGAGCTGGTTGACTGTGAAAGCCCCCGCCTTCGTTTCGCCGCGTTTCGAACCTTTGGATTTTGGCGAGCAACAGGCCCTGGCCTTGGCAAAAGAAATTCACGCCGATTTGATTTTGCTGGATGACAAGCTTGCCCGCCGGTTTGCGGAACGGGAAGCACTCAAAGTGAAAGGCACTTTGGGCATTGTGGCGGACGCGGCCAAGGCCGGCTGGCTGCCATTCCGTCAGACGGTGGAAGCGTTGCAACGAACCACTATGCGCCTGGAACCGCTGCTGGTAGAACGCCTGATAGCGGAATATGAAAACATGAACGACAAGTCCCCGTGACAGCGTTGACCGTCGTCGTACCATCCTCCAGTTTCCATCCTCCATCATCGCCGCCCAAACTGCGGGTCAATCCGCAATTGCAGCGCGAGCAGCAGCCCGGGCAGCGCGGAGCAGATCACCCACACAAAAAAGTGCCGGTAGCCGATCGCATCCGCCAGCCAGCCGCTCCACATGCCCGGAATCATCATGCCCAGCGCCATGAAACCGGTGCAGAGCGCGTAGTGCGCCGTCTTGTGCGGGCCATCGGCAAAATGCAGCAGGTAGAGCATGAAGGCGGTGAAGCCAAAGCCGTAGCCGAACTGTTCCCCCGCAATAGCCGCGCCCGTGACCAGCAGACTGTCCGGCTGGGTGAACGCGAGAAACACAAACGCCAGCTTGGGCAGATACATGGTGGCAAGCATGACCGGCAGCATCCGTTTCAAGCCGTGGCGGGCCGCCAGCCAGCCGCCCAACAGACCGCCCGCCGTCAGCGCGAGAATGCCAAACGTGCCGTAGAGCAAACCCACCTGACTCGTGCCTAAACCCAACCCGCCCGCCGCCCGCCGGTCGAGCAGGAACGGCGAAATGACCTTGGACAACTGCGCCTCGTCAAACCGGTAGAGCAGAATAAACGCCAGCGACAGGCCGATGCCCGGCTTGCGGAAAAACGAACCAAGCGTGGCGAAAAATTCGCCGCCCAGACCGGGCCGGGTAACCACCGGGCCATCCCCCGGCGGACGCGGCAGCATCGTGGCGTGCCAGCAACTAAACGCGAGAAACAGCACCGCCACCGTCAGCAGCGTCAGCGACCAGGCCAGCGGCAGATTGCCGGACCGGGTCTGGAATATGGCGGCCGCGTCCTGTCGGAGGCCCGGATCCAATTGCACCACCGCCAGCGCGGGTTGGTTCCAATTAGTGGCGTTGAAGACCAGCCGTTCGCCCGTCAACAGGCGAAAACCCCCGTCACTTTTGCCCAAGCCCAGATATTCCAAACCATGCGGCTGCCGGGCGAGACTCACGGCAACGTCGCGGCCCGCCGACGGCGGCTGCGACAGGCAGAGGGCAACGACCCCGACGTTGCCTGCTGTGGCGGGGGCGGGCGTTTCGGTCGGCCGGGGAAAATGCTCGACCAGGAAGCGGTGGAGCGGGCCAGTTACCATCCGGTTCCACCCCGATTCTGCTGGCATGGTGGCGGGAACAGCGGCGACAGGCCCGGCGGTTTCCCCGGCTTCAAAACCGTGTGCGCGATTCCAGTCCCGGGCCTGTTGGATGAACGCCCCGGCCTCCGTGGCGCTGCGTTCCGTGCGGGCCAGCCGCAAGGTGGCGGGCTGCACGAACACACGCGGTTCGCCGGTGGCATCGGGCATCTGAATGGTGGCGGGTTCAAAGTGCAGGACATCCGCCGCCGGGGCCGTGGCCTGCACGGTGATGGCCACGGGCGGCAGACCGTTCCGGCCCTCCAACACCCCGGCCAGCACCACCAGCAGGCCACTGCCGACAATCATCGCCGTGCGGTAAAACGTGCTGCGCAAGCCCACCCACCACGCCTGTTCATGCCG
>Ga0007882_10001691_pt1 | contig 12653 bp, 9 predicted proteins | sample CryBogCBH12Aug01_FD_71195 | JGI IMG/M metagenome (GOLD analysis project Ga0007882, IMG submission 71195) | Freshwater microbial communities from Crystal Bog, Wisconsin, USA - CBH12Aug09.1 | ecosystem: Environmental > Aquatic > Freshwater > Lake | place: Crystal Bog, Wisconsin, USA | collected... | reverse complement strand
GGCCGTGCTCGACCTCGGGCTGGCGGCGCGCCCCATCGCCTGGTGCCGGATGTGCCCCGAGGATCTGGCGGCGGCGGCCATTACCGGGATCACCACGGTCAATCTGTCGCTGCCGGTCTCGGATCTGCAGCTGGCCGGCAAACTCGGCCGCGACCGCGCCTGGGCGCTCGGTCATCTGGCGACGATGATCCGCCAGGCCCGCGACGGCGGCTTCGAGGTCCTGGTCGGCGGCGAGGATTCGTCCAGGGCCGACCCCGATTTTCTCTGCCGGGTGGTCGAGACCTGCGAGGCCGCGGGGGCCCGGCGCTTCCGCTACGCCGACACCCTGGGGGTGATGGAGCCGTTTGCCGTCCATGACATCTTCCGCCGCCTGCGGGCGGCCTGCGGCCTGGACCTGGAGATCCACGCCCATGACGATCTGGGTCTGGCCACCGCCAATACGCTGGCGGCGGTCAGAGGCGGCGCCACCCATGTCAGCACCACCGTCAACGGCCTGGGCGAACGCGCCGGCAACGCGCCGCTCGAGGAAATCGTCGTCGCCCTCGATCAGCTCTACGGGCGCAAGACCGGAGTCCTGCCGCGGCGCCTCGGCCAGGTGTCGCGTCTGGTCGCCGCCGCCTCGGGCCGGCCGGTGCCGGTCAACAAGAGCATCGTCGGCGACGGCGTCTTCACCCATGAGGCCGGTATCCATGTCAGCGGCCTGCTGCGCGATCCGCGCACCTACCAGGCGCTTGATCCGGCCAGCCTGGGCCGGCGGCACCGCATTGTGCTGGGCAAGCATTCGGGGGTGGCGGCGATCCTCCATGCCTGCGCCGGCCTGGGCCTGACGCTCGGCAAGGATGAGGCGGAGACGGTTCTTGCCCGCGTCCGCAGCCATGTGGTCCGCACCAAGCAGGCGCCCAGCGCAGACGACCTGCAGTCGTTCTGCGCCGAGGCGTTGCTCTCCGGCGAAACCCTCAGAACATGTGCTGACCGCCATTGATGGAGATGTTGGCGCCGGTGACGAAGGCAGCCTCGTCCGAGGCCAGATAGGCCACCAGGCCGGCCACTTCATCCGGTTTGCCCAGGCGCGACATCGGGATCTGCGGCAGGATTTTGGACTCCAGCACATCCTCGGGGATCGCCATCACCATCTTGGTACCGATATAGCCGGGCGAAATGGTGTTGACGGTAACTCCCTTCTTGGCCACTTCCAGCGCCAGCGACTTGGTGAAGCCATGCATGCCGGCCTTCGCCGCGGCGTAGTTGGTCTGACCGAAGGCGCCCTTGGTGCCGTTGACCGAGGAAATGTTGATCACCCGGCCCCAGCCGCGGTCGATCATCCCGTCCATGACCTGCTTGGTCATGTTGAATACCGAGTCGAGATTGGTGTGGATGACGGCGTCCCAGTCGTCCTTGGTCATTTTTTTGAAGGTGAGATCGCGGGTGATGCCGGCGTTGTTGACCAGCACGTCGATCGGACCGGCGTCCTTGACAATCTCGGCGACACAGGCCTTCGCCGAGTCGTAGGCCATGACGTCGCAGGGATAGGCGCGGAAGCCGTATCCCATGTCGTTCATCTTGCGCAGCCAATCCTTGGCGGTGGTATTGCTGGGGCTGTAGGTCGTGATAACCCTGTCTCCCAGCGCCGCCAATTTGATGCAAATGGCTTCACCGAGGCCCCCCATACCACCCGTCACCAACGCTATTCTTGCCATTTGCTTCTTTCCTTTACGCGAGGATCGTTTGAAGCAAAGACTTTAGCGTATCGACTTACGACTGAGAAATATTAAAAACTGACGGCAGAGATCAGCGTACCGCACCGTGGCAGTGTTTATATTTTTTGCCGGAGCCGCAGGGGCAGGGGGCGTTGCGGGGCGAGCTGCCCCAGGTGGCCGGATTGCCGGGGTCGATGGCCTGGGTGCGCATCGGCTGCAGGCTGACGGTCTGACTGTTCGGCGCGGCTTCATCGGCGAAGGCCGGGTCCTCGCGGCCTTCCACCAACTGGCTGGGACGGCGCGGCGCCAGCATCTCCTCGGTGCCCGGTTCGACGCTGAGTTCGATATGGGCCATGACGCTGGTGATCCGTTCGCGCAGCTGGGACAGCATGACCTCGAACAGATTGAAGGCCTCGCGCTTGTATTCATTGAGCGGGTCGCGCTGGCCGTAGGCCCTGAGGCCGATGCCCTGGCGCAGGTGGTCGAGGGTCAGCAGGTGATCCTTCCAGGACTGGTCGAGCAGCTGCAGCAGCAGGCTCTTTTCCACCATCCGCATCACCTCGGGGCCGTAATTGGCGGCTTTTTCCGCCATTTTGCGGTCGGCGGCATCAAGGATGCGGTGGCGGATCTCCTGGTCGGCGATGCCTTCTTCCTTGGCCCAATCGGCGACCGGCAGGTCGAGATTGAAGACCCGCAGGACCTCCTCATGCAGGCCGGCGACATCCCATTGCTCGGGGTAGGCCCGCTCGGGGACGCATTTGCCGACCATCTCCTCGATCACCTCGTGGCGCATGTCGACGATGGCCTGGGCCACCTCGGTGGCGCTCATCAGGTCTTTGCGCTGTTCGTAGATCACCTTGCGCTGGTCGTTCATCACGTCGTCGAACTTCAGCAGGTTCTTGCGGATGTCGAAATTGCGGGCTTCGACCTTCTGCTGCGCCTTTTCCAGAGCCTTGTTGATCCACGGATGGATGATCGCCTCGCCGTCCTGCAGGCCCAGCTTCTGCAGCATGCCGTCCATCCGCTGCGAACCGAAGATCCGCATCAGGTCGTCTTCCAGCGACAGGAAGAACTTCGAGGCGCCGGGGTCGCCCTGCCGGCCCGAACGGCCGCGCAACTGGTTGTCGATGCGCCGGCTTTCATGGCGCTCGGTGCCGATCACGTAAAGGCCGCCGGCCTCCAGCGCCACCTTCTTCAGCTCCGTCACCTCGGCGCGGATCTTGTCGGTCTTGGCCTGGCGCTGCGCCGGGTCCTCGATGCCGGCCAATTCATGGCGCAGCCGCATGTCGAAATTGCCGCCCAGCTGGATGTCGGTGCCGCGGCCGGCCATGTTGGTGGCGATGGTGACGGCGCCGGGAACGCCGGCCAGCGACACGATATAGGCCTCGCGTTCATGGTGGCGGGCATTGAGGACTTCGTGCGGGACCTTCTTTTTCTTCAACAGGCCCGACAGCATTTCCGATTTCTCGATGCTGACGGTGCCCACCAGCACCGGCTGGCGGCGCTTGGCGCAGTCCTCGATCAGGGTGACGATGGCGTCGAACTTCTCCCGCGCGGTGCGATAGACCTCGTCGTCCTCGTCGCGGCGGCAGACATCGACATTGGTCGGGATGTCCACCACTTCGAGATTGTAGATTTCGCCGAATTCCGAGGCTTCGGTCATCGCCGTGCCGGTCATGCCGGCCAGCTTCGGATAGAGGCGAAAATAGTTCTGGAAGGTGATCGACGCCAGGGTCTGGTTCTCGTTCTGGATCGCCACCTGTTCCTTGGCCTCCAGCGCCTGGTGCAGGCCGTCCGAATAACGCCGTCCCTCCATCATGCGGCCGGTGAATTCGTCGATGATGATGACCTTGTTGTCCTTGACGATATAGTCGATGTCGCGGGTGAACAGCTTATGGGCCCGCAAGGCCTGGTTGGAGTGGTGCACCAGGCTGATGTTCTGGATGTCGTAGAGGTTGCCGCCCTTGAGCAGATCGATGTCCTTCAACATCTGCTCCATATGCTCGACGCCCTGTTCGGTGAAGGTGGCGGCGCGCACCTTCTCGTCTTTTTCGAAGTCCTCGGCGGCGAGATCGGGAATCAGCCGGTCGACCCGCATATAGAGTTCGGAATTGTCCTCGGTGGGGCCGGAAATGATCAGCGGCGTGCGCGCCTCGTCGATCAGAATCGAGTCCACCTCGTCGACGATGGCGTAATGGAAGGGCCGCTGGACCATTTCCTCCAGACGGAATTTCATATTGTCGCGCAGATAGTCGAAACCGAATTCGTTATTGGTGCCGTAAGTAATGTCGGCGCCATAGGCGGCCTGACGTTCGACGTCGCTGAGGTCGTGGACGATACAGCCCACCGTGAGGCCGAGAAAACGGTAGATCTGCCCCATCCATTCGGAATCGCGCTGCGCCAGATAGTCGTTGACGGTCACCACATGCACACCCTTGCCGGACAGCGCATTGAGATAGACCGCCAGCGTCGCCACCAGGGTTTTGCCTTCACCGGTGCGCATTTCGGAGATCATCCCCTTGTGCAGCACGATGCCGCCCAGCAGCTGGACGTCGAAATGGCGCTGACCGAGGGTGCGCTTGGCCGCCTCGCGGACGGTGGCGAAGGCTTCCACCAGGATGTCGTCCTCGCTTTCGCCGCCGGCCAAGCGCTGGCGCAGCCAGTCGGTGCGGGCCCGCAGCTGGTCGTCGGTCATGCCGGTCAGACCGGCCTCCAGGCCGTTGATGGCATCCACCTGCTTCTTCAGTGTCTTCAGAAGGCGATCATTGGCGGTGCCGAAAAAACGGCGGGCGATAGCGCCGAACATGGGCATCCTCGATAAACAATACATCCGCGGCGCGCGAGACGATGACACAGATAGAGGCAGGCATCGGGTCTGTCAACGAAAGCCGCCACTACCTCCATCGATGGCCGGAGCCCTTCATCGCTGCTCTTGTAAGGCGGCCGCGGTTATGCTTAATGCGCGTGTATGTGCGGAAGTCTCCGTTTCAGGAAAAGGAATTACCGGATGAAATACCGTCTTGGTCTTGCCGCTGTATTGACAGCCATCGCCTTACCGGCCCTGGCTGCCGGTGCCGACCCGGTGGTCGCCACCGTCAACGGCAAGGAAATCCACCGCTCGACACTGGTCGAGATGCAGCAGAGCATCGCGCAATTGCGCCAGGTGCCGCTGGAGATGGTGTATGACCAACTGCTGGATCATGTGATCACCGGGCAGCTCCTTCTGGAGCAGGCGAAAAAGCTGAATCTGGAAAGCGATCCCGAGGTCAAGGCGCAGGTCAAGGAGGCTCAGCAGCAGATCCTGCAGCAGGCCTATCTGAAGCGCCGCGTCGACGCCGACATCACCGAAGACCAGATCAAGCGGCAGTTCGAAGAGATGAAGAAGACCCAGCCGCCGAAGGAAGAGGTCAAGGCCCGTCACATTCTGGTCAACTCCGAGGACGAGGCCAAGGCGGTGATCGCCGATCTCAAGGCGGGGACTGCCTTCGAGGAGGAAGCCAAGGCCAAGACCATCGATCCGTCGGGCAAGAGCAACGGCGGCGATCTCGGCTATATCGGCAAGGAAGAGACGGTTCCGGAATTCTCCGAGGCGGCCTTCAAGCTGAAGAACGGCGAATTCACCCAGACCCCGGTCAAGACGCAGTTCGGCTGGCATGTGATCCGTGTCGAAGACCGCCGCACGGCGCCGCCGCCGTCCTATGAACAGGCCAAGCCGCAGATCAAGAACCAGCTGGCCCAGCAGGATCTGCAGAAGGTCATCGAAGGGCTGCAGAAATCGGCGCAGATCTCCCGCTTCAAAGCGGATGGATCGCCGGCCTCCGAGAAGGTCAAGCCCTGAACCGGCAATGACCGCCGTTTCACCGCTTGCCCCGAAAACCATCGCGGTGCCGGCGCCGCTGGGCGGAGTGCGCTTCGCCACGGCGGCGGCCGGTCTGCGCTATCAGGGGCGGGATGACGTCATGCTGGCGGAGTTGGCGCCGGGCACCACGGTGGCCGGCGTCTTTACCCGCTCGCTTACCGCCTCGGCGCCGGTCCTGTGGTGTCGCCAGGCCCTGGCCGGCGGCAAGGCGCGTCTGGTGGTGGTCAATTCCGGCAACGCCAACGCCTTCACCGGCAAGGCCGGCGAGGCCGCGGTGCGGCGAACCGTCGAGACGGCGGCCCGGCTGGCCGGTTGTCCGACCGGGGAGGTGTTCATCGCCTCCACCGGCACCATCGGCGTGCCGTTGGACGACGGCAAAATCACCGCCGTTCTCGGCGATACGTTGCGGCGGGTGGCCGCCGACGGCTGGGAGCGGGCGGCGCGGGCCACCCTGACCACCGATACCTATCCGAAGCTCAGCCAGGCCGAAGCCGTCATCGGCGGCGTGCCGGTGCGGATCGCCGGTTTCTGCAAGGGCGCGGGGATGATCGCTCCCGACATGGCCACCATGCTGGCCTATGTCTTCACCGACGCCAATGTGCCGGCGCCGCTGTTGCAGAAACTGCTGGCGGCGGGGTCGGAGACATCCTTCAACAGCATCACCGTCGACAGCGACACCTCGACCAGCGACAGCCTGATGCTGTTCGCCACTGGCGCCGCCGGTAATGCGCCGCCGGTCAACCTCGCCGAACTCCGCGGCTTCCGCAAGGCTCTCGACCGGGTCCTGCGCGACCTCGCGCTGATGGTGGTCAGGGACGGCGAGGGGGCGCGCAAACTGGTCGAGATCTCGGTTCTTGGGGCGGCCAGCCGCCGAGCCGCCAAACGCATCGGCATGGCCATCGCCAATTCGCCGCTGGTCAAGACGGCGGTGGCCGGCGAGGACGCCAATTGGGGCCGCATCGTCATGGCGGTGGGCAAGGCCGGGGAAAAGGCCGATCGCGACCGCCTGGCCATCCGCATCGGCGGCGTGCTGGTGGCCTGCGACGGCCAGGTGGCGCCCGGCTACGACGAGACGCCGGTGACCCGCCATATGCAGGGCGACGAGATCCGTTTCGAGGTGGATGTCGGCGTCGGGCGTGGCCGTGCCACCGTCTGGACCTGTGATCTGACACACGGTTACATCGACATCAATGGGTCTTACCGCACCTGATGAGGCCGGCTGTCCCGCCGGCGAGGACGGTTGGCAGGGCGCGGCCCTCGACACCGCGCATTTGCGTCTGCGGCCCCTGGTCGAGTCCGACTCCGCCGAGGTCTGCCGCCTGCTGAACGACTGGGAGGTGGTGAGAAGCACCTCCAACCTCCCTTTTCCCTATCGCCCCGCCGACGCCGACGCCTTCGTCGCCACGGCGAAGGCTGAAATGGCCGGCGGCCGCGCCGTCGTCTGCGCCATCGAGGAACGGGTGGGCGGCGCCCTGGTCGGCTGTGTCGGCGCCACGCTCGGCGGCGATTCGGCGGAGATCGGTTACTGGATCGCCCGCCGGGCCTGGGGGCGCGGCTACGCCACCGAGGCGGTGCGGCGTTGCCTGCGTCTGTTGTTCGTCAATTTCCGCCAAAGCCTGGTTTGGGCGTCGGTGATGCCCGACAACCCGGCCTCGCGCCGCGTCATGGACAAGGCCGGAATGAGCTTTCACCAGCGCCGCCCGACGGTGCTGCCGGCGCGCGGCGTGACCGCCGACCTCGACTTTCTGATCATCGACCGTCCGGGCTGGGAGGCGCACCGGGCGGCGCGGCCGACCCTGCTGGTGGCGGCGGCGGCGCTGGTCGACCGCGACGGCCGGGTGCTGCTGTGCCGGCGGCCCGCCGGCAAGGCGATGGCCGGCCAGTGGGAGTTTCCCGGCGGCAAGCTCCATCCGGGAGAGACGCCGGAGGCGGCGCTGGAACGCGAACTGGCCGAGGAACTGGGGATCGACGTCACCGCCGCCTGCCTGGCGCCGCTGGCCTTCGCCTCCCATGATTACGACAGCTTCCATCTGCTGATGCCGCTGTTCGCCTGCCGGCGCTGGCGCGGCCTGCCCGAACCCCGCGAGGGCCAGCAGCTGGCCTGGGTGCGTCCGCCTCGCCTCGCCGACTATGTCATGCCGCCGGCTGATCTTCCGCTGGTGGCGATCCTCCGCGATTGGTTGTAGGGTTTTGCCATGAGCGACGAAGTCACCGCAGTGCTGATCATCATCGGCAACGAGGTCCTGTCGGGGCGAACCCAGGACACCAATCTGCAATACATCGCCAGCGGACTGGTGGAGCGCGGTATTCGCCTCAAGGAAGTCCGCGTGGTGGCCGACGACGAGACGGCCATCGTCACCGCGGTCAATCATCTGCGGGCGACGCATGATTACGTCTTCACTACCGGCGGCATCGGTCCGACCCATGACGACATCACCTCCGCCTGCATCGCCAAGGCCTTCGGCGTGCCGCTGCGCCGGGATCCGCGGGCGGTGGAATGTCTGCTGCGGCAGATCAAGCCGGAAAATCTCAACGAGGCGCGGTTGCGCATGGCGACATTGCCGGAAGGGGCCGAACTGATCGACAACCCGGTCAGTCATGCCCCGGGATACCGCCTGGGCAATGTGCATGTGCTGGCCGGCGTGCCGCGCATCATGCAGGCGATGTTCGATGGCCTGAAGGCCGGATTGCGGGGCGGCGCCCGTCTGTTGTCGCTGAACGTCACCATCTTCGGCAGCGAAGGCCTGATCGCCGAGGCGTTGGCGGAGATCCAGCGGCGTCGGCCGGACTTGGAGATCGGCAGCTATCCCTTTACCCGTGACGGCGTCTACGGCACCGTCATCGTCATCCGCGGCACCGACCGGACGGCCCTGAACGAGGCCGGCCGCGAGGTCGAAGAGATGGCCGGCCGGCTGGGCGTTCGCGTCGAGGGCGAAGGCTCGGCGCAATAAGGACATGTTGCGCCAGGAACGCACTCTCATTTCCTTTCTGCTCCGCCATCTGCTGGTCGGGGTCGTCGGCGGCCTGCTGTTCGGCGGCCTGATCCTGGCCTTCGATATCGGGCATCTGCGGACCCTGGCCGGTGAATCGGCGAATGGGCTGCTGTCCCTCGGGCTGTTGTTTTTCGGGCTGGCGGTGACCTTCGGCAGCCTCGGCATGGGCGTCGGCATCATGAGTCAGGGCGAGGACGAGAACTGACGGCTGTGGGAGTCTTGCGGCTTGTCGCGGCAGCGGGTAACGTCCGCGCAGGCCCGCTTGATGGAATGGTAGACATAACGGACTTAAAATCCGTAGGCCGAAAGGCCGTGCCGGTTCAAGTCCGGCAGCGGGCACCAAACATTGGTGTTGGTTACAGCACCCACTCTTCGACCTGCTGATCAGATCGCAACGCTACAAGGCGATGCCGTTTCAGACGCTGATTGACCGACCGGTCAACCGGCATCAAATTCCATAAATCTTCGCAGGGCCATGCCGACCACGGCATGCAATGATCGATATCGAGGTTGCGTTCCGTCAGCGATTCTCCTGTCCACACGCAATGGAGTCTTCCAGCCCCTATCTGGAGGATCGTCTGTATTATCGACGATCTAACCGACAGCGTGCCATCGCTTCTGGGTTGAGCACAAGATGACGCGGCCTAGAAATAATGATGATCTCTCCGGGCTGGCAAGGTCCATGACCTGAACGCTGTGCTGCCGCGGTCTCACTTCTGCAAATGACAACTGAGCGGCTTTTGTCGGCGAAAGCCCGGCGGCGAGATTGTTGGCCAGCAGTCACTTGATTTGCTTTTCGGACATCGCCGCCAGCAGGAAATAGCTGGTTTAAATGTGCACCTAGCCCCGAGCAAGAAGCGCCTCCAGGTCAAATTTTTCCAGTTTTTCTGGCGTCTTGGCCCATGCGGCACCCGGCATCGCCATGATGAAATGTCGAAATACGGTCGCGAAGGACCTTCGTACGGCCGCGTCTGTCAATTGTTCTGCCGTCTCGGCGGTGAGCAAAGGGCGGATGTCGGTGAGAAAGCGGGGAGCAACCAGCTTGGCGAACATGCGCTTCTCGGCCTCGGCGCGGTTGATCGCTTGGCCGGCTCTCGCCAGATAAAGGCTCAGGCACTCGACCACGCGTGCCGTATTCAGGCCCGGAAGAACGTCGAGAGCGTGGGCAAGGTCGAGAAGATCGCGCCCCTTGTCGCGCTGAAGCAGGGCGCGCAGCTTGGTGGCCAGCAGTTCTTCCGGCGTAAATGTGGCAATGGTTGCTTTCCCCGAGAACCAGGGATTGACCACGGCGAAAGGAACGGCCAGCGGTTCGTCGAACGTATCGATCTCCCGCGTGTTGATCTCGACCTTGAGGCGCATCTCCGCCGTTCCGTCTTCGGCAGGAATGCGGAATCGGAGTTTTGGCGCGGTATCGCTCTGATCGAAGGCGGCGCGCCCCAGCCAGGGCCCCAATACCGTACGGATTCGGTCGAGGATCGGGCCGATCGGTCCGGCGGTCGTCCGCACCAGGTCGATGTCCTCCGAATAGCGCAGCGGCTTGGGGAAAAATAGCTTGTTGATCGCGGTGCCACCGCGGAAGCGCAATTCCGCGGCAAGTACCGGATCTCCAAACAAGTCTATCAGCGCCCGGCTGATGATCAGATCCTGCTCCACCTGCCGCAATTCAGGCCACGGCGCAGCGGCGCTCCAGGCGACGATGTTCATTCTCGGGATCATAGATCGCGCTCAGGATACCGCCGGACCAAGACCCGCCAGTGTTTGTCGCGTTCGACAACCTCTGGAGTGAGATCCGGGTCCCTAGCCAGGGAGGGGTCCAATTCGACCCACTGGAGGGCAGGTCCCTCCGCAAGACTTGCGCGCATCTTTTCCGCCAGGTCGTCAAAACCGGCTTTGTTGAGCAGATACCCGGTTCGCTGGACGACCGCCCGCTCGAAAGCCGGACATAAGCCGCCCAGTTTATCTGCGTCGGCGTTGGGCGCCAGTTCGTCGACAACGGTGACGATATTATCGAGCCCGCCGCTGCCCTGCGGATATCGCAACAGGTCGAGGATCGTCAGTTCCGGGGACGAAACCTTCATCGTCCCGGTATCCGTATTGCGTTGTTCGATACCGCCGGTGACTGCGTCGAAATCTCTCCGAAAATAAAAAAAGATCCGACCGCGACCGGTTTTCATGGCGGGAATCTGTTTTTCTGCGACCACTTGAAACTCCATTACCGCCTGATGGGCGGCGCCGTGCAGTTCTGCCGCCTTGAGCAGTCCGACGTAATAGTTTGCGGCTATCTGGCGCATCAGATCGTCGATGAAAAATGACGGCGGTGGGCCTTCCAGATTGAGAAACTGCGGCGGCACGGCAACGTAGAACCCTCGCCGCGGGGTTAAGATTTGTCGGCGTTTTTGCAGCTTTTCCGCAGCGTCGAGAAAAGCGCCTCGTTCAATGCCCAGCGCGGCCTGTGCCTCCTCTGGCGTAAAGCTAAGCCGTCCTGATGCCATCAGCGCCGTGACATAAGAGGCCAAGTTCGGCAGATTCTTATATTCCATAGTCTAGTTTCCGCTATTTTAGCGGATATTTCAATATGATTCATCGATATTCGGCTGAATCATAGGGAAAAAGCCGCTAAAATAGCGGAATATCGAATATGATCCGCATACATGGCTGGGGTTATCGTTCCAACATGAGCTTGTTGCCGTTGTAGGCGAGTTGCCGCGAGAAGCGACCCTTTACCCGCAAAACAGCGTTGACGGGAACTTGGATCGAGCGGCCTTCATTGTAGGCAATGCGGACTTAAAATCCGTAGGCCGAAAGGCCGTGCCGGTTCAAGTCCGGCAGCGGGCACCATCTTGGGAAAATAAGAGAAATCTCAATTCTCGAGACGCCGACGCCACTCGGGCCGAAGCAAACAGTTTTGGGCTTAGCCGCGGGCCATGCCGGGCAGGCGCATCATCCGCTCAAAATCGTCGGCGGGAACCGGGCGGGAATAGTAGAAGCCCTGGACGGTGTCGCAACCGTTCTGGGTCAGAAAGCGGACCTGGGCGGCGACTTCGGCGCCCTCGGCCACCACCTGCAGGTTCAGGCCGCGCGACAGGCCGATAATCGCCCGCGCGATCTCGGCCGTCTTCGGGTTGGTTTCGACGTCGGCGATGAAGGCGCGGTCGATCTTCAGCGTGGTGATGGGAAACTGCCCGAGATAGCTGAGTGAGGAATAGCCGGTGCCGAAGTCGTCGATGGACAGACCGACCCCGAGGTCGCGCAACGCCGTCATCTTGCGCACCGCCATGTCCACGTCGTTCATCAGCATGCTCTCGGTGATTTCCAACTCCAGCCAGGCCGGATCGAGCCTGGTCCGAGCCAGGATGTCCACCACCGTGTCGTGGAGGCTGCGCGAGCGGAACTGGCGGGCCGAGACATTGACCGAGACCTTGATCGGGGCCAGCCCCATGTCCTGCCACACTTTGTTCTGCTCGCAGGATTTCAGCAGCACCCAATTGCCGATGGCCTCGATCTGGCCGGTTTCCTCGGCAACCGGGATAAACTCGCCGGGCGAGACGATCCCCTTTTCAGGGTCAAGCCAGCGCACCAGGGCCTCGGCGCCGACAATGGTGTCGGAATCGATGGAGACCTTCGGCTGGTAGTAGACGATGAACTCCTCGTTGGTCAGGGCGCGGCGCATCCGCGTCTCCAATTCCAGGCGCGCGCGTGCCTTGCGGTTCATGTCCTTGGAGAAGAACTGGTACTGGTTTCGCCCCGAGGTCTTGGCGAAGTGCAAGGCGTGCTCGGCGTTCTTGGTCAGTTGGTCGGCGGCGTCGGCATCCACCCGCAGCACGCTGATGCCAATGGACAGGGTGGCGACCACCTCCTGGCCGTCGATGTGGAACGGTTCCTTGACCACGCGGAGGATCTTCTCGGCGATATTGACGCTGTCTTCCACCCCGGCGATGGCCATCACCAGGCCGAAGCGGTCGCCGTCCAGGCGCACGACGGTATCGGTTTCGCGGACGCCCATCTTGATGCGGCGCGCCACCTCGATCAGCAAGGAATCACCGGCGGCCTGCCCCAGGGCATCGTTGACCAGGCTGAAGAGGTCGAGGTCCATGATCATCAGCG
>Ga0007882_10001687_pt1 | contig 12663 bp, 13 predicted proteins | sample CryBogCBH12Aug01_FD_71195 | JGI IMG/M metagenome (GOLD analysis project Ga0007882, IMG submission 71195) | Freshwater microbial communities from Crystal Bog, Wisconsin, USA - CBH12Aug09.1 | ecosystem: Environmental > Aquatic > Freshwater > Lake | place: Crystal Bog, Wisconsin, USA | collected... | reverse complement strand
GCCATAGACCTGTCATAGCTTAGCGATACAATTTTTTTTGCTAGAAAATCAACTACTAATTTCTTGATGCCAGCATGGTGGGCTTGAAAAAATTTAACATCTTTCCCATTGATTACAGAAATTCTTCCTAGATCATCTCCAGCGAAAAGTGTCCCATTTAGATCTACTTCTACACTGTCAGTTCTTACGTCTAAGTTAGTGTTTTGAACCAGCTCTCCAGTATTTGCGTCCCAACGTCGTATGGTTCCATCAACACTGGATGAGATCACAAACTGGCCATCTTTAGACCAAGATACACTTAAAACATTTCCCGTATGGCCAGCCATGGTGAGTAAACAACGTCCATCGACACTGAATATTCGAACAAGCCTGTCTAGAGAGCAAGTCGCAATTTTGAGATCATCGGGCGAGAAAACTGCCATATCTACATCATCTCCGTGACCCGGTAAAACAGTTTGAAGTCGCATAGAGGGAATTGACCATAGTCGCGCGGAATAATCGCTACTCGCACTTATTAGCCATTTACCGTTGTTGCTAAAACGACAGTCATTTACTAAATGATCATGACTGCCCTTTGCTATGGCAGTTCTATTCTGGATATCCCAAAGTATTACTTGATTGTCATACCCTGCGGTTGCTATCCAATTACCTTTGGAAGCTAAACCAGCTATTGGACCTTTATGTTGAATCATTGTTTGCATCTTAAATTTAGTTATGGTTTGGCTTTGGTTTCAAACGTTTTATTACAGCAATATCTACACCATTAAGAAAATTACCCTTAATTGAGAAAATCGGCTATTGATAGCCATACAGGCAGAGTAATACTGTGTAAGCGGCAATCTTTGGCCGTTGGTACAACTTAGGACAAATTAAGTACTATCTTAGGAAATATAAAAAATATTAATTAAATCAACAATTTAACTCATTTAAATCAAGAATGAATAAGCGGTCTTAAGCTCAGACTCATCTGGCTTGAAATATGCATTGATTTAAAAGATTTCATACAAGCCTTTGGATGCCAAAGAGGTTAATTAAACGAATAACGAAGGAGTTTTATATGGGAATGCGAATCGGATCAAGTGATGTTATGTCTATGCAAAGCACTGCTATGAATCAAACAAGTCAAAAGCAGCAACATGTTTCTAATCTATTTTCTGCTTTAGATTCTGGAGATTTAGCAAGCGCGCAAAAATCATATTCAGCGCTTGGCTTAAGCTCAGGTACTACCGGAATGAATTCTCCTTTAGCTCAAATCGGAAAAGCCCTGGATTCAGGAGACCTAGCAGGAGCTCAGAAAGTTGCTAAATCAATGAAGAGCAAAGACACCTCGGCTGTATCTGAAGCCACAGCAACAACAACAGCGACCAATATCGGGAATACAAAACCAGCTACTCAATCTGCTCCTTCCGCATCTTCAGACTTAGCAAGTGAGTTGCTTTCAGATTTTTCATCTGCATCTTCAGTTTTGGGTCTCGGAGGATTGGTAAATAAATTGGTTTAGTAAATCAAGGCATTTATTCAGTGTCTTGTTTAAATCATATGGCTAGATTAAATGAAAAATGTATTATTTTTATCAGGTAGTCAAAGAAAGGATTCGTTTAATCGGAGACTCCTTAATAACTTAGCCAAAAGAATAGAGGGAAAAGTTGTTATTGATATGGTTAAATCTGGGGAGGTAGATTTCCCTTTGTTTGATCAGGATATGGAGTTTAATCCCGAAATTCAAGAAAATGTCTTTGCATTCCATGCTCGTATTTCATCCAGTGATGCTATGGTTATTGCCTGTCCTGAATACAATGGATTAATTACCCCATTCCTTAAAAATACTATTGATTGGGTTTCTCGACTTCAATATTTGAATTCTGGATGTGCAAATGCATTTATTGACAAACCTGTGCTCTTGGTTAGTGCTTCCACCGGATGGAGCGGAGGGGCCGTGGGTCTCCCAAGTGCTAGAACTTTATTTGGATACGTTGGTTGCCACGTAATGGGTGGCTCTATAACGATACCTAATATCAACCAACACATAAACGAATTTGAAATGGTTTTCAACTCGGATTATGAGAATTTAATCAATTTCCATTTAAACCGTTTTATAAACGTTCTAAATGCTGTTAGTTGTTAAATAAAGAAATAATTCGCAATGTCTGCTAGACAAAATATTCCTTCAGATTGGCATTGGCCTACTTTTGTTCCCTCTCTATGCGGAATGTCCGATGATCGCGAGCGCCTGGGTCTGCCTAAGCACTTCGCTTCCTTTAGGTTTGATGAGAGGCTTCCAATTTCATTCGCAAGACTAAGAGCTAGTTCTGTTGAGGAGCTTTTATGTATTGTTCAAGCTAAAAATTCACTTCTTGAAGATCGGATTGCTGCTGGGAATTTACTAGCAATCCTTGGGGATCCAAGAATTGCAGATGATACGCATAGCATGATTGATATACCCGGCGCCACTGTATCTATAGGCTTGAACTCTGAGGATATTTTGAAGGTGCTCGAAGAGTTTGACGGTCTTGGGCTGCAATCTAAGTGGATTGAAAAAGAATGTCCCAAGCATGTTGTTAAACTTAAACCCTTCAAAATGGCTAAGTATCTTGTGACAAATTCACAGTACAAGGTATTTTTAATGGATACTATGCATCCTGAGATACCGAGCAGTTGGGATTTTAGACGATATCCCTTCGAGCGAGCGAATCATCCAGTTTATACAATTTCTCCTGACTCAGCGGATGCTTACGCCAAGTGGTTAAAACTTAAAACTGGAATTCCCTACAGGCTACCAACCGAGGCGGAGTGGGAATGGGCTGCATCTGGCCCTCATAATTTTCAATTCCCCTGGGGTAATACTTTCGATGCTAATCTTGCGAACACCGCAGAGACGGGTCTTTTGACATCGTCTCCTGTTGGAGCTTTTGTTGGTGGGGAGTCTAGTTTCGGTATCGCTGACTTGGCAGGAAATGTAGAGGAATACGTCTCTGATATTTACAAACCTTATCCGAACGGACATGCGGTGATTGATCATTTGGTTGAATTAAACGGTGAATATAGAGTGGCCAGAGGAGGTAGTTTCGCTAGGTTCAGAGATTTAGCTAGAACTAAGCGAAGGCATGGACATAATCCAAAATCAGCTGCTTATGCAATGGGTTTTAGACTCGCCTGTGACAATTAAAACAGGTACCCTGAGATTGCTCCGATTACTACAACCATCCAAGGCGCTAACTTCCAGTGCTGTAGCATACTGAAAAAGATAATAACTAGCACCAAGTCTTGTCCGTTAAATACTGTATTGATCCAAACTGGATTATAAAACGCAGCGAGTAGCAATCCAACAACTGCGGCATTGACGCCAATCATTGATTTTTGGAGAGTTATGTTTTTTCTGAGTTCATCCCAAAAGGGCATAATACCAATGACCATTAAAAAAGAGGGCAGGAAAATAGCAACTAAAGCAATTGCACCTCCAATCCAACCATTAGGCGATTGACTCGAAGCTGCACCTAAATAAGCAGCAAAAGTAAACAATGGGCCGGGTGCCGCTTGAGTTAAACCGTAACCTAATAAGAAAGAATCATTGTTAACCCAATGGGTTGGAACAACCTGAGATTGCAACAAGGGGAGTACGATGTGTCCGCCCCCGAAGACAAGCGATCCAGTTTGAAAAAAGCTCGAGAATAGCTTTATTGGGTAACTTCGAACCTCTTGAGCAACGATGGGAAGGACTATGAGTAAACTGCCAAATAATAGAAGCAGTGCTAAGCCAGTCTTTTTATTTACTCCAACTGGTAGGTGAGTTTCAAATGTAGACGTCTTTGGAGTAAGAAATAGTATCCCCAAGATTGCGCTAGCCACAATTACTCCTACTTGGTTCAAAGAGCTTGGGACAAGTAGTATTATTGCCGTAGCTAAAACTCCCAGTAATGCACTTTTGAGGTCAGCGCAGTGGCTTTTAGACATGCCCCAGATGGCTTGCGCGATAACTGCAGTTGCCACTAATTTAAGACCGTGTATTACGCCAGAGTAAGACTGTAAATCTAATTGTGAAATACCAAGCCCGAAGAGAATAAGTGCAATTGCAGAGGGGAGAGTGAAGCCTAGCCAGGCGGCAACAGATCCTTTAATGCCTGCGCGCATGAGTCCAATGGCCATTCCAACCTGACTGCTTGAGGGGCCGGGCAAGAATTGACATAAGGCAACGAGATCAGCGTAAGCATTAGAACTGATCCATCTGCGTTTTTCAACAAACTCTTGTCTGAAATACCCAATATGTGCGACTGGACCACCAAACGAAGTGAGTCCAAGTCTTAAAAATGTCATAAATACTTCACTCATTTTGCGATCTTTAATTAAGTGAGAAGCTAAGATAGTTTAACAAAAATAATAATTTCATATTTCCACTATAATAGAAATATGAAAAATAAAGAAGCCGTCTTAGCCTTTTTAGCTCTTGGACAAGAGTCCAGATTAAATATTTTTAGACTAATTGTTCAAAAGGGAGATACTGGTCTAACCCCAACTCAAATTAAAACGCTTTTGGCTATACCGAACGCTACATTGAGTTTTCATTTGAAAGAATTGCTACATGCTGATTTAATACTTGTTGATAGGCAAGGAAGAAATTTGATTTATAAACACAATCCTTTAATAATCAATAATTTAATGAGTTTCCTACTGGATAATTGTTGTGGAGGTAAAGTTTGTGGACCATTCATTAGGGGGAAGTTAAAAATTAAGGAAGTTTTAAAATGAAAAAATACAACATTTTGTTTATTTGTACTCACAATTCTGCGCGATCTATACTTGCTGAGGCTATAGCCAGCACTCACGAGAGTGGAAAATTTGTGGGATTTTCTGCGGGTTCAACACCAGGGGATGTTGTAAACCCAATTGCAGCTGAATTGGCCGTGCATATGGGCTATCCAGCTGAGAAACTTAGATCAAAGACCTGGGATGAATACGGCGGTACAAATGCCCCACACATGGATTTCATAATTACGGTTTGTGATAACGCAGCTGGAGAAGTTTGCCCATTTTGGCCCGGTAAACCTGCCAGCGCTCATTGGGGCTTTCCTGATCCATCTCTTGTACAAGGCACGGATGCTGTTAAAAGGCATGCATTTAAAGATGTGATGATAGGGCTTAAAAAGAGAATTGATTTGTTGGCCGACTTACCACTTCACACATTGGATCATATGACCATCCAAGGTCATTTAGTTAATATACATACTCAATCATGATCGCTTTTTTCAGTGAGTTCTTTGGAACTGCATTGCTGTTAGCCGTTGTTACTGGTTCCGGAATAATGGGCGAAACTCTGGGCTCAGGTAATGCTGCAGTAGCGCTTTTAGGAAATAGCATTGCTACTGGCGCGGGTCTTTACGTATTAATAACGGTAATTGGTCCAATCTCAGGTGCCCATTTCAATCCAGTCGTAAGCTTAATGTTTTGGAAACTTAAGCAGTTAGAAACAAAGTCGCTCATTATCTACTGGATAGCTCAATTTACAGGTGCAATTGTTGGAGTTTGGGCAACTCATTTAATGTTCATCCTTCCAATACTTCAGCAATCTAGCAAATCAAGGGGCGGTGCGGGTATTTGGTTTAGTGAATGCCTTGGAACGATCATTCTGTTAAGTGTGATCAAACTTGGTTTAAAAAACTCAAAAGAAAATATTCCTATGTTGGTCGCATTGACTGTTACAGCTGGTTATTGGTTTACATCTTCAACATTCTTTTGCAACCCTGCGGTCACTTTTGCAAGAAGCTTAACAAATACTTTCGTGGGTATCGCTCAAGTCGATGTTTATGGATTTATAGCAGCACAAGCTTTATCTGCTTTATTGTTTATTTTTCTTTTATCTCCAAAATCAGATCAATAATAGACTCTATACAATGTCTTCATGCTTGCATTTATGAGCTTTTTCAAAAGTCTCAAGTGCCAAAATTAATTTTGTATGAAGATTTTCCACATAGTTTTGATCTATTTCTTCCAGTATCTAATTAACTTGCTTTTAGCATTGGCTGCAATGGCTTTGATAAGCACCGAAGCTGCATTTGCACATGGTATTGCTGGGAACCGCTATTTTCCTGCAACTAGCACCATAGATGACCCGGCGGTTGCAGACGAGTTGTCAATCACATCTTTTCGCTTTAACGGGGTAAATGCGCAAAGTCTCGAGAGGGATTCGGCCACGAGTATCTCTGGAGCGAGACTACTCTCAACCAATTGGGCAATTGGATTTGACTATGAAAAGAGCAGTACGAAACAACTTGGAAATACTAATCTCGATGCTAGGAGCAATGATGTTTATTTAAAGGGACTTCTCTCAAGGGATGACTTGAATGAATCTCTAGTTTCCGCATCATTAGGCTATGGTTACATTCATAAAGACATTTCTGGCTTAGGCGTTAGTTCTCATTACAGTTTATTGCCCTCCATAACCTTTGGCAAAGGATTTGGTTATCTTGGTGAGAGTTGGGCTTGGGCTAGGCCTTTAGCAATCGTTGGTGCAATCGCTGCAGATGTCCCCCTTCAACGATCCGCAAATATTAATTCAGTGTCTACAGGTAATCAGGATTTTGTAAACTCTCAGGCTCTAAACTCAAATAGCATTCACTGGGGGTTTGCAGTTGAATACAGCACTTTATTTCTAACTAACAGATTTAAATATGGTCTTTTACCAGACGAAGAACCACTTCATCAATTTGTACCATTAGTTGAATTTGCCTTTGACTCAAGTCCCGCAATTAAAACTACAGGAACAATGAATCCAGGATTATCGTATGTTGAGCAAACTTGGCAACTAACGGGCGAGGCCGTGATACCTCTTAATCAAGGACAGTCTAAGGTTACCGGGTTTCGGGTGCAACTTATGTTTTTCTTGGATGATTTGATACCAACGTTATTTGAGAAGCCGTTATTCATTCATTAATAATTTATAGATGATATTGACTGTTTGCAAATTAAGAAAAACTCTGATTAGGAGTAGGGAAATAGATTGACAATAGTTTGCCAATCTATTTCTTTACACAGGTATCAGTTTATTTTTTTATTATTGTGCTTGTGCTTCTAAAGCTATATCAATTCGAACTTCATCTCCAACGTAAGGTACATATTTTCCAGCATTGAATTCGCTACGCTTGATAATAGTAAAGGCGTTCGCGCCAATAGCAGGTTTTTTCATCATTGGGTGCACCATTGCTTGGAATGCAGTCACTGTTAAAGTAACAGGCTTAGTGACGCCCTTTATTGTTAGATTACCATCAATACTTGTGAGCTTGCCATCTGTAAAGTTAACTTTAGTAGACTTAAAAGTGGCCTGAGGAAACTTTGCTGAATCAAGAAAGTCTTCGCCTTGTATGTGTCCATTAAAGTCTGTCGATCCAGTATTCACTGATTTAATATCAATAGCAATGTCTACAGACCCATTTTGCTTATCTGCATCATAAATAATAGTACCAGTTGTTTTGTCAAATCTGCTTAACTGAGTAGAAAAACCGAAATGTGAATAAGAAAAACGTGGAAATGTGTGACCCGCGTCAATGGTGTAGTTAACAGGCGCTGCAAAAGCGGAGGCACTCAAACAAGCTGCTAGAGCAATTGCGAGACGATTAGTTTTTTTCATAAAGATACTCCTAGGTTAAAAAATAAAGAAAAAGAAAAAAGAAAATTGAAAGGAAAAAATTATTTGATTGAAACTGCTGAGATATTGAAATTAATCTGAATGTCGTTGGCTACGACATCAAACTTGGCCCAAGATCCTTCTCCAATTGAAAAGTCTGCCCTGTGCATGATTACGCTGCCAGTAAACGAGCCAGAGTTGCCTTGGGGAACGTATTTAAGTGGGAATTTAACCTCTCTTGTTTGTCCCTTTATTGTTAAATTACCAGTGACTTCGAATTGATTACTAGTCGTAGGCTTAATTTGGGTCGCAACGAAAGTTGCTTTGGGAAATACTTTAGTATTGAACCAGGCTTTGCCTTGTGCCTCCTCATCAGCTGGTCCGCCAGTATCAATGCTAGTCAGGTCAATATCAAAAGCGGCCTTGGCGATTTGTGGTTTAGCTGGATCAAAAGAAATTTGAGCTGTAAATTTCTTGAAACTACCATCCATGCCAACGCCCATTTGCTTGTAAGTGAATCCAATGCTACTTTTTTCGCTAACTATAGATTTGTACTCAGTTGCAAAGGCGGATGTTGATGTTAGACCTAAAATCGATAAGCTTAGCGCAAATGATGATTTATATAGTAATTTTTTAATCACTTTGATTCCTTTTTTTTGAAAATGCAAAACTTGGTAGCATACGAATTAATATTCCGTCTTTATCAACGAAATGGTGCTTTAATGCGGCGAGAATATGTGTAGAAATGAATGCGATAAAAATCCAATTCAGTGTTTCATGAAGATCGCGAAGCTGATTGCCAAGTTCCTTATCTTTGGAGAGTAAGTCAGGGATAGGCCAGATACCAAACCAGACTGTTTGCACTCCTTTTGCTGAACTCATAAGCCACCCAGAGAGCGGTATGGCGACACACAAAAAATACAAAGCAAAGTGTCCTAGGTGCGCTAGTAACTTCAAATTTTTATTCATTGTATTTGGAAGGGAAGGGGCGGGATGGAGTAGCCGCCAAGTTAGTCTAGCGAGTGTGAGTAGAAAAACACTTACACCAGCCCATTTGTGCCAGGAATAATATTGAAGCTTCTCTGGGGATAGCTCCATACTAGTCATAGTGAATCCGATCACAATTAAACCAAGTATTGCTGTAGCGATGAGCCAATGAAGTAATTTTGCGGTAGACGAATAGTGATTGTTCATGGGTATTGAATAAAATTTTTTGATTTTATTAGATATTGATATATTGTAATTTTGTAACTATCTACTAAATGTGTAAGCATCCATAGCTAAAACGTAATCACTGATGCCTCTGTAAAAGCTACTTGCTCGTGCCTGATTACCGGCAGCCCCAAGTGCAACATAAAGCGGTAATAAATGCTCTTCAGTTGGATGAGCACGAACTCCGTTTTTGTTAATTCTTCTGTAATTGAGTAGGGACTCAATATCTCCACTTATTAATTTTTCATTCAACCAATCTGCAAATTCCTGCACATACTCAGGTGTTTGCCCACCTTGCCTTCTAGCTAATCCGTAGTCGCTTAAGTTGTGAGTCAAATTACCACTAGCAAGGATCAAGACATTTTTCTCAGCAAACTCGCCTAACGCCTTTCCTAAGTTGTATGCATGCATAGGTCCTAAATGACTCTGCAATGAAATGGGAACAATTGGCACATTTGCCTCTGGATATATTAGACGCAAAGGGATCCATGCCCCGTGATCTAGACCCCTAATTGTGTCCTCCTCACACTCAATATCTTTGCTGGTGAGTACCTCCTTGATCTCTGAGGCGAGCTCTGGGCAGCCAGTGGCTGGGTATCTTATTTGATAGAGCCTCTCATCGAAACCATAAAAATCGTATAGTGTTTCCAAATGTCTGGCTATGCCTAGCGTGGGTATTGAGGTTTCCCAGTGGGGGCTAATGCAAAGCACTGCCCGGGGTGTTGGAAATTCTTTTGCAATCTTGGAAATTGCTGAGCCAGCTGCGCCTGGATTTAGGGCGAAGGTTGGAGCTCCGTGAGGAACAAAAAGGATATTTTTGAGTCTTGACATACGATTTTTTAACTTAAAACGAACTGTATAGGTAAAATTGTTTTAAATATAGTAGACAAATTGCAATTATTTGTTGCAAAATACGAAACAATGGATAAGTTCAAATTAATGCAAACCTTTGTACGAGTGGCCGAAACGGGAAGTTTTACTGCAGTTGCCACGCAAATGGGAGTGCCACGCTCACTGATTACTCGCCAGATTGCAGGCTTAGAAGCGCAGCTTCGGGTCAAACTAATGACTCGAAGCACCAGGAGTTTGTCCTTAACCACTGCAGGATCTGCTTATTTGGAGAAATGCAGGGTAATCTTGAATTTAGTGGATGCTACAGAGTCAAACTTAGTAAATGATCAATTTGCACCTATTGGGCAAATTCGGATCAGCTTGCCGCTTAGTTTTGGAATTCAAAAGTTGATGCCAATAATGATGGAGTTTGCAAAAGAGAACTCCGAAATAAAATTGGCTATGGATTTTTCAGACCGGCATTCCAATTTAATTGAGGAGGGTCTGGATATAGCAATCCGTATAACTTCCAAATTAGACTCAACCGATATCGTCAGAAAATTAGGGGTTTGCAAATTATTAACGCTCGCAAGTCCTGGATACTTAAATTTACACGGGACACCCTTAACCCCTTCAGATCTAAGGCATCACGTATGTCTTGATTATTCACTGCAGCCGTCAATCTCTACTTGGAGTTACTTTCAAAAGGGTGTCTTAACCGATGTTTCCGTGGAGGGGCGATTGGTCGCCAACAATGGTGAGGCACTCGCCCAAGCAGCGTCTGTAGGACTCGGTATAGCCAGGCAACCCGATTTCATTGCAGAAAGCTTCATCAAGAGAGGAGAGCTAGTAGAGATATTGAATGATTTTCAGGGACCTGATTTAGGTATCTATGCAGTATTGCCAAGCAATAGATACATACCTCACCGGATATCAGTGCTGATGGAATACATATCTAAATACTTAAGCTCCTGAAGTTTCATCAACTTTTACCAAATCCCCCCCCTCCTGGGGTTTGAATTTCAAAGACATCCCCGGTCTGCAGCTCAATCTCGTCAATGTGTGCAAGTTGAACTATCTCACCGTTTTTACGAATGACTCGGCAACTCCCTATCTCACCATTTGAACCGCCCGCAAGTCCAAATGCTGGGTATATTCGGCCATTGGCCAAAATACCAGCCGTCATTGGATTCAGGAATTTGATCCTTCTTGTAGATCCATTTCCACCAACAAATTGTCCTCTACCTCCAGAACCCTCTCTTATAGAGAAACTCTCCAGGAGGACGGGAAATCGAAGTTCAAGAATTTCAGGATCGGTGAGTCTTGAGTTTGTCATATGAGTTTGAACTACGCTTGTGCCCTCATAACCACCAATACACTTACCTTGTTGATCAAATATTCCACCAGCACCGCTACCACCTGATAAGGTTTCGTAGTATTGGTATTTGTTGTTTCCAAATGTGAAATTATTCATAGTTGGCTGGCAATTTGCCATGACTCCCAAGGCTGCAAGTAAAGTATTTGTAATACAAGTTGATGTTTCTACATTACCAGCAACCACTGCCCCTGGGAAGACTGGATTTAGCATGCTTGCCTCAGGGATCACGATCGTTAGTGGTTTTAAGCAACCGGCGTTAAGGGGTATATCATCATCAACTAGTGTTCTAAAAACATATAAAACTGCAGCTACACATACGGATTTAGGAGCGTTAAAGTTATTGTTTTGTTGATCTGAAGTGCCCGTGAAGTCAATCACTGCAGTGCCGTTTACGCGGTTAATCTTTACAGATACTTTGATTTGTGATCCATTGTCTAGAGGTGTAGTGAATTCACCATCATTCAGTTTTTTTATGGCTTGTTTGATACACCACTCACCATGGTCTTGTACGTGTTTCATGTATGCTTTAACCGTACTGAGGCCGTAGCGTTGGACAATTGAGGTCAGTTCGAGCAGTCCTTTTTCGTTTGCAGCAATCTGAGCTTTTAAATCAGCAATATTTTGCTCAGGATTTCTGCTGGGATACGTTCCACTTTTGAGGAGTTGTAGTATTTCTTCCTCTTTGAATTCCCCCTTGCTAACTAACTTAATGTTATTTATCAGTACACCCTCTTGGTCTATGGTCCTTGAATGAGCTGGCATTGATCCAGGACTTATACCCCCAATGTCAGCGTGGTGACCTCTACTTCCTAAATAAAATTGAGGGATATTCAATGAATCATCAAGGTCTTTTGAGTGCGATGTAATCTTTAAAAAAACAGGTGTAATGACGGTGATATCAGGAAGGTGAGTGCCACCGTTGTAGGGATCGTTTAAAACGAAAGCATCCCCTGGCTTCATGGATAAACCGTGAACTTTGATCACAGCTTGAACACTATCACTCATAGACCCAAGATGAACTGGCATATGAGGTGCATTTGCGATTAGTTGTCCAGAGGAGTCAAATATTGCACAGCTAAAGTCCAGTCTTTCTTTGATATTAACGGAGTGAGCAGTGTTTTGAAGTTGAAGCCCCATTTGTTCTGCTATGTTCATGAATAAGTTGTTGAACACTTCAAGTAGCATCGGATCAGCATGTCTAAGCTGAGGGGAGTCATCAGTTAATTCAGCATATTTTGTAGATGCATCATTAGTAGTGATCTCTTTTCGGATCAATATAAGGTGGCTACGTTCTGAAATTTGAGCTTGCCAGCCAGGTTCGACCATGGTGGTTGATCCATCTTGAGTAATAACTGCTGGCCCTTCAACTGTCTGTCCTGGTTTTAGATCTCCTCTTTGAACGATAGCCGTTTTGCGCAATTGCCCACGCGTATAAACCTCTATGTAGTCTTTAACTTTATAAGGGGTAAAGCTTGCTATTGGGGTAACTGGCTCAGCTGGAATAGGGCTAAGTAGAGCTACTTCAACCGAAACACTCTCAATAACCAAGGGCTTACCTTTCATCAAGAAGGCAAATCTTTTTAAATATGATTCATTGAATTTATCGAAAATTTGACTGAATTGCTCT
>Ga0007882_10001686_pt1 | contig 12670 bp, 13 predicted proteins | sample CryBogCBH12Aug01_FD_71195 | JGI IMG/M metagenome (GOLD analysis project Ga0007882, IMG submission 71195) | Freshwater microbial communities from Crystal Bog, Wisconsin, USA - CBH12Aug09.1 | ecosystem: Environmental > Aquatic > Freshwater > Lake | place: Crystal Bog, Wisconsin, USA | collected... | reverse complement strand
CCACCGCCGCCTACTTTGTCAGCCGCGCCCGCAGCCAAACCCGCCGCGCCGGTATTGGCAACAGCACCTAAAAAATCCGCTTTTGCCACTGCACTGCAACAACTGCTGCCGCCCCTGATTGGGGTGGCGGCTTTGTTTGCCCTAGGCACGGTCGCCCCCGCTTCATTTATGGCGCATTTCACCGTGTTCGTACTGGCCTGTTTTGTCGGCTATCAGGTTATCTGGAACGTTTCACCCTCGCTGCATACGCCGTTAATGAGCGTCACCAATGCCATCAGCGGCATCATTGTGATTGGTGCCTTGGTGCAAGTGTCGGCAACCGACACATTGGTTGTCGGCCTTGCCGGGATTTCCATATTAATAGCTTCAGTCAATATCGTCGGCGGCTTTTTAGTCACCCGGCGCATGTTGGAAATGTTCAGAAAATAACAGGAGACGATCATGCCCCAAAGTTTAGTTACCATGGCATACATTGTTGCCACCATCCTGTTCATTCTTAGCCTAAGCGGCCTGAGCAACCAAGAAACCGCCAGAAGAGGCAATTATTACGGCATGTTGGGGATGGCCATTGCCATTATCGCCACCACCCTAAGCGGTGCGGTGTCCAGCACGGCTTATCCTATCTTAATCGTGGCCATTTTGTTGGGCGGTTCAGTTGGCGCAGTATTGGCGCAAAAGGTCGCCATGACCCAAATGCCCGAACTGGTCGCGATTATGCACAGCTTGGTCGGAATGGCGGCAGTGCTGATTGGCTTCGCCAATTTTATGGATGATGCCTCCTCATTAAGCGGTGTGGAAAAAACCATCCATGAGGTTGAAATATATATTGGCATCCTGATCGGCGCGGTGACTTTTTCCGGTTCGGTGATTGCTTATTGCAAACTGAGCGAAAAAATCAGCGGCAAGCCTTTGTTGTTGCCGGGCCGGCATTTCTTTAACCTGTTGCTGCTGGTTGCCGCTATTGGCTTAGGTTGGCTGTTCCTGCACCAATGTGCAAGCGGCGAAGGCTGTTTGCCGCAGTTAATGCTTAACCACGGCGGCGCGTTGCCACTGTTGATTATGACCGTGATCGCCCTGACCTTTGGCGTGCACATGGTGATGGCTATCGGTGGCGCGGATATGCCGGTGGTGGTGTCCATGCTCAACAGCTATTCCGGTTGGGCGGCGGCGGCAACCGGCTTTATGCTCAGCAATGATTTGTTGATCGTCACTGGCGCATTGGTCGGCAGTAGCGGCGCTATCCTGAGCTATATCATGTGCCGCGCCATGAACCGGCATTTTCTCAGTGTCATTGCCGGAGGTTTTGGCACGGGTGGCGGTGGTGCAGCGGCAGAGGTGGTCGGCGACGTGCAGCCCATCAATGCCGAAGAAACCGCGCAATTGTTGCTGGCAGCCAAAAACATCATGATTATCCCCGGTTACGGCATGGCAGTCGCCCAAGCCCAACACACCGTTTATGAACTGACCAAATTACTGCGCGAAAAGGGCAAAAAAGTCGGTTTTGGCATCCATCCGGTAGCAGGTCGGATGCCTGGACACATGAACGTGTTATTGGCAGAAGCCAAAGTGCCTTATGACATTGTTTATGAAATGGATGAAATCAACGACGACTGGGGCAATGTCGATGTGTCCATCATCATCGGCGCCAATGATATTGTTAATCCATCGGCATTGGATGATCCGAACAGCCCAATTGCCGGAATGCCCGTACTGGAATGCTGGAAAGGCGAAAGCACCATAGTCATGAAGCGCAGTATGGCTTCCGGTTATGCGGGGGTCGGCAATCCGTTGTTTGTCATGGACAACACGCGCATGTTGTTTGGTGATGCCAATGCCATGTTGCAGGAAGTTTTGAAGGTTTTGAAGGTTTTGAAGGCTTAGGCGATAAGGACGGCCATCATTCCTTCCTTGTGGGATATATTGTCAACATACGGTGCAATACGGCTTTGTGTATTGCACCGTATAAAAGAAATAAGAATACGCAATGGAAACAAGAAATGTAGTTGTAACTTATTTAAGTACTTATCCAAAACTAAACAGGAATTTGTAAAAAATCCTAATATTATGTTTTTTATGTGTTTTATTCGGATAAATGCTCTAGCAGAGGCATTGAAATGCCTGTTGATTTATGGATAAGCACTTATCATGATTGATCATCAATTCGGTTTTTAAGGTATGAAAAAAACTTTCTGACGTAGCCTCATGCTTTGCTGGAAGCTTTTTTTTAACAAATCCCGAGACTTTCCGAGCCTCGATCTTTATACCATAGCACGCCTTCAGCTGGTTTTTGTTTCCAAATAGCCATGATTAAGACACAGCCAGCCTTCAGATGCAGCGTTTTAACGTTACTGCCAAGCCCGTTGGCTGTTTCGGCAAGATTCATTGGTCAGTTTAACTGGGTATCCTCTAAATTCCGCTGTATAGCTTTTGGGGTTTTCTCGACTCATTTGGGCTGGCACGCCTTGCACAATATTTTAAATCCGGTGTCCGGTTTAGTGTAGCCACATCATAACTATTTATTGACAGCTTTATATGACAGCTAACCCGACAATTTGGCGGCATCTTTGCACAAAATCGATGCTGATTTGTGTCTTTACAGGCTTCAGTTCCGGCTTGCCATTGTATGTGTTGATCAGCCTGATTCCGGCTTGGCTACGCTCCGAAGGGGTTGACTTAAAGGCGATAGGTTTGTTCGCGCTGATTCAGTTGCCGTTCACATGGAAATTTATTTGGGCGCCGGTGTTTGACCGTTACGCGCTGCCGTTAGGCCGACGTCGGGGCTGGTTGTTGTTGAGCCAAGTGTTGTTATTGGCCAGTTTGGCACTGTTTGGCTTTATGCCCGCCACCCTTAACGTTTCGCTGGTGGCCGGTTTGGCACTGGTGGTGGCATTTTTCAGTGCCTCGCAAGATATTGTCTTGGATGCCTATCGGCGCGAATTGCTGCAAGAAAATGAATTGGGGCTAGGCAATGCTGTACACGTCAATGCCTACAAAGTGGCGGGGCTGGTGCCGGGGTCACTGTCCTTGGTGTTGGCGGATTTTTTGCCGTGGCCCAGTGTGTTTTTTATTACAGCGCTCTTTATGTTGCCGGGCATGATAATGACTGTACTTATCACTGAGCCGCCCAATAACAGTGGCCTTCCTAAGACCTTGCGGTCGGCGGTGCTGGAGCCTTGGCACGAGTTTATCAACCGCCGTGGTTGGTTATCGGCGTTGACCATTTTGGCGTTCATCTTTTTTTATAAATTGGGTGACAGCATGGCAACCTCCTTGGCAACCCCGTTTTATCTGGATATGGGCTTCAGCAAAACTGAGATTGGCTTGGTTGCCAAAAATGCAGGCTTGTGGCCCAGTGTGGCGGGTGGCTTGCTGGGCGGTGTGTGGATGCTAAGGCTAGGCATTAACCGTGCGCTGTGGTTGTTTGGCGGAGTGCAGATGCTGGCTATTTTAGGCTTTGCTTGGCTGGCTTGGGTGGGCCATAGCTTGCTTGGGTTGGCAGTGGTGATTGCGGTGGAGGCTTTGGGCGTCGGTTTAGGGACGGCGGCTTTCGTGGCGTTTATCGCGCATAACACCCATCCGCTTTATACTGCCACGCAATTTGCCTTATTCACTAGCCTTGCCGCTGTGCCGCGCACCTTTGCCAATGCGGCAACGGGCTACATAGTGGCCTCCGTTGGCTGGGTCAATTTTTTTCTGTTCTGCTTTGCCGCTGCCTTGCCAGGCATGTTGCTGTTGTTTAAGGTGGCGCCTTGGCAGGATGCCCGAAAACCATCTGGGTGACGTAAATGGCAGTATTGCTATAAATCATAATCCATAATCAGCGGCGCATGGTCAGAAAAGCGCTGGTTTTTGTAAATCTCTGCGGATTGCACTTTGTCTTTGAGCGAAGCGCTGATGATTTGGTAATCTATCCGCCAACCGACGTTTTTTGCCCACGCTTGCCCGCGGTTTGACCACCAGGTGTATTGGTCGGCTTCTGGATTGACCAAGCGGAAAGCATCAAACCAGTGTCCGCTGTCAAACAAACCGCTTAGCCACGCCCGTTCTTCCGGTAAAAAACCAGAATTCTTTTGGTTGCTGCGCCAGTTTTTTAAATCAATTTCTTTGTGGGCAATGTTCCAGTCACCACAAATGACATAGTCCCTGCCGTTTTCGGCGCATGATTGCAAATAGGGGGCCAGCCGTTCCATGACGGCAAACTTGACCGCTTGGCGTTCTGCCGAGGACGAGCCGGACGGCAAATACAGGGAAATGACACTGAGTTTGCCCAAGCGGACTTCCAAATAACGGCCTTCGGCATCAAATTCTGGCCAGCCGATGCCGTGCAACACGGTGTCCGGTTGTTGTCTGCAATACACGGCCACACCGCTATAGCCTTTTTTTTCGGCATCATGGTAATAACAATAATAGCCTTCTGGATTGAACAGGGCGGGCTCCAGTTGATGGATTTGTGCCTTGGTTTCTTGGATGCAAACCAAGTCGGCATTTTGCTGGTCGAGCCATGCAAAAAAACCTTTTTTTTCCGCAGAACGGATGCCATTGGTGTTGACGGTAATGATGCGCATTGATGAGTGTTGCCATTTTCTAATAAAAACCGTATTATACGGAGTTTTTTAATAATCAGGCAGCCCGCAATGGGTAATGTGAAAGCGATATGAAACCAGAAATTCATCCAAATTATAAGCAAATTACCGTAACCTGTGGTTGCGGCAATACTTTCGTGACCGGTTCTGTGATAGCTAAAGACTTACAGATCGAGGTATGTTCCTCCTGCCATCCTTTCTACACAGGCAAACAACGTGTGGTTGACACCGCCGGCCGTGTTGATAAATTCCGCAAACGTTACGGAAAATAAAGAAATTTGTTGCCGCAAAAGCTTGGGTTATCTAGGCCGGTTAAGGGCAATACTTAAGCCAGTCCCTATTTTCTTGGGATTTTTCCCGGAATGCCCTGCAGCAGCAATGCTAAGATAGCTGTGGGGCGGATAATCTGCTTTTTGCGGCATTAAAAAGGGGGCATAATGCCCCTTTTTTAATGCCAGTGGTTTATGTCAGTAACAACGGCAAGCTTGTGGCCGGTCACTTTACAAGGGCTTGTCCCGACAACATTAAAAGATAATGAGTTGTACCAGTTTAAATGGGGAGTTTAGATGGCAAAAACAGAGAACATCTATTTAGTGGGCTTGATGGGCGCAGGGAAAACCACAATAGGCAGGCAATTGGCCAAAACCCTGAAAGTGCCTTTTTATGATAGTGACAAAGCCATTGAAGAAAGGACCGGGGTAGATATACCCACTATTTTTGAATTTGAAGGGGAGGAAGGCTTCAGGGATCGCGAGCAAAAAATGATCAGGCAATTGACAGAAATGCAAGGCATCGTGCTGGCTACCGGCGGCGGCGCCATTTTGCGGGAAGAAAACCGTAGCCTATTGAAGAAAAATGGCTTTATTGTCTATTTGCAATGTTCTGTTGAGCGGATATTGGAACGTACCCGCCGCGACACGCAACGGCCTTTGTTACAGACGGAAAACCCTAAAGAACGCATTGGGACTTTGTTTACCCAACGCGAACCGTTATATCTGGCCTGTGCTGATTTTAAGATTGACACGGGTGTGTTGCAAAGCAAGCAGGTGGTTGATGAAATCTTGGCCGCTTATCAGTTGTTTAAGGATTGAGCGATGCAGACACTGACCGTAGAGCTAGGCGACCGAAGCTACCCGATTTATATTGGTCAAGATTTGCTAGGCCAAGCCGCCTTGCTGCAACAGCATATTCGGGCCAAACAAGTGTTGGTGGTCAGCAATGAAACAGTGGCTCCCCTTTATTTGCCAACACTATTGCAAAACTTGTCCGGCTACACGGTGGAGACGGTGATTTTGCCGGACGGTGAGCAGTATAAAAATTTGCAGTGGCTGAACAGCATTTTTGACCGGTTATTGGCCAGTAAGTTTAGCCGCAATGCCACATTAATTGCCTTAGGTGGCGGCGTGGTTGGCGATATGGGCGGTTTTGCAGCGGCCTGTTATCAGCGTGGCATTGTCTTTATACAAATACCCACCACCTTGCTTGCCCAGGTTGACTCGTCAGTGGGTGGCAAGACCGGCGTAAACCACGCCCTCGGCAAAAATATGATCGGTGCCTTTTATCAGCCACAGTGTGTCATTGCCGACGCGGCGGTGTTGGATACGTTGGACGACCGGCAATTGGCGGCAGGGTTGGCGGAAGTCATTAAGTACGGGCTAATTGCTGATGCCGGATTTTTTGCTTGGCTAGAAGCCAATATGGCTGCCCTGCTGGCTAGAGATAAGGCCGCGTTAGCGTATGCCATTGAGCAATCTTGCCGCAATAAAGCCCGCATTGTTGCCGAAGACGAAACCGAAACGGGGTTAAGGGCCACCCTAAATTTGGGCCATACCTTTGGCCACGCCATTGAAACCGGTATGGGTTATGGTGAATACCTGCACGGCGAAGCGGTGGCTATTGGTATATGCCAAGCGGCGGACTTATCCAGCAGGTTAGGGTGGTTAAGCCAACAAGAGGTATCAAGGATTATTGCCCTGCTTAAGCAAGCCGGCTTGCCTGTTACGCCGCCAGCGGACTTAAAAGCCCGGCAATTTATTGAGCTTATGTCCGTTGATAAAAAAAATGTCGATGGCGACATCAGGCTGATATTGCTGCGTGGCATTGGCGACGCGACTTTACCGACTGCCGTGGAACGGGCTTTGTTGACAGAAACGCTAGAACAATACGGTAGAGAATGACGTTTGGTTTTCCGCTTTTCAAGCCCAGCCCCGCTGTTTCGTCTGTGCTTGGTGATTTTTCGACACTGATGCAGGTGTGGGCGCCACAGCAGGAATTGCTGCAACATCTGGCCACCAATTTACAGCAGCCGATAGTTGTTTGTGGGCCAACCGGCATTGGCAAGAGCAGCTTGTTGGCAAGCTGGCAAGCACAACAGCCTAGGGTTTGTCGGTTCTGCTTGTTAAACTGCACGGTAGAGCTGAAATTAGAGGCGGTATTGGATGCCATTGATCAGACCCTTAAGCCAACCGGTCATAGCGTTGCTGATGAAGTGGGCACGGGCAAAAAACTGGTGCTTATTTTGGACGATGCTGGGGAGCTAAATTCCGGTCTTGCCCATGAGATTATTGAATTCGCAGCCAACAAACCCTTGTTGAGCGTTGTTTTTGTGTTGAGCCACGATGAATTGTACGTCAAGAACTTGACCGACAATGTTATGGACCGTTGTTATCTGATAGAAATACCGCCGCTGACCGAGCAACAATGCGGCGAATTAGTAGGCAGCTTAGTGACCAAGCGGCGGCGGGGCTGGTCGACCCCTGTTGTTGATGATCGCTATATTGCCGATGTTTATCGGCAGACCCACGGTATCCCAGGGCGCGTGGTGGCGCTGTTCCCCACCATAAACCCACCTAAGCAGTTTGATCATTCTTGGTGGCAACTGGGCGCGGCCATTATTTTGTTGGTGGCTATCACGCTGGCTTTGCAATGGTTCAGCCAACAGCCCAATGGGTTGCAGATAGTGTTGCCATTTATGAAAACCGCGCCACAGCCGCCATCTTCTGTGCCTGCCCCAGCCCCGCAACAGCCTTGATGGAACATGTATAAGACCATTGATCTTTTCGCCGGTATTGGCGGTATCCGTCTGGGCTTTCAGGCACACGGTTGCCAGAATGTGTTTTCTTCCGAATGGGACAAAGATGCGCAAAAAATGTATGCCGCCAATTTTGGCGAAACACCGCATGGCGACATTAACGGGATTGCGGTGCAAGCTATTCCCGACCACGATATTTTATTGGCGGGGTTTCCGTGCCAACCGTTCAGCATTGCCGGTAAGGGCTTGGGGTTTGCCGATACCCGAGGCACGTTGTTTTTTAATATCGAAGCTATTCTACAAGCAAAAAAGCCCCGCGCTTTCTTGCTGGAAAATGTCCGGCGCTTGACCACCCATGATAAGGGGCTGACTTTCTCCGTTATTTTGGACAAGCTGCAAGGCTTAGGTTATACGGTTTACCATAAGATCATCAACTCCTTGGACTTTGGCTTGCCGCAAAAACGCGAACGGATTTACATGGTGGGTTTTTTGCAGCCTATAGGCTTTACCTTTCCCGCACCCTTAGGCCATTACCAACCACTGGCCGAGGTGTTGGAAAATGAGGATGACGTGCCGGACAGCTACTTTGTATCTGAACACATCAAGGCGCAACGTTTTGCCTTGGTAAAAGGCACACCGCCTTATCCGTCGATTTGGCATCAGAATATTGGCGGCAATATTTCCGCCTTGCCTTATTCGTGCGCCCTACGCGCTGGCGGCAGCTACAATTATTTGGTCGTCAATGGCGTGCGGCGCTTAACGTCACGCGAAATGTTGCGCTTACAGGGTTTTCCAGAAGACTTTATAATCAATTTGCCGTATTCGGGGGTGCGTAAGGTGGCCGGTAATTCGGTGTCCGTGCCGGTGATTAAAGCCATTGCCGGTGAAATGCTGATGGCCTTGCAAAGGCAAGCAACCATTAGGGCGGCAGGTGCAACAACTACCACCCTGCCGCCTTGTTATCCCCCTTCAGCGGCTTAACCCCATAACCGCATGTCTTATAATGAGTTACCCAACGCATGACAACTTTAACCAATGACACTTTCATTCGGGCGCTATTAAGGCAACCAGTTGACCGGACTCCGGTATGGATGATGCGCCAAGCGGGCCGTTATTTGCCCGAATACCGGCACATTCGCGAGCAGGCGGGCAGTTTTATGGCCTTGTGCACCAACCCAGAACTGGCCTGTGAAGTGACTTTGCAGCCTTTGCGCCGGTTTGCTTTTGATGCGGCCATTTTGTTCTCCGATATTTTGACCATTCCCGATGCGATGGGCTTGGGTTTGTATTTTACTGAGGGCGAAGGGCCAAAATTTAAGCATCCGTTGCAAACCGCAGCGGATATAGAAAAGTTACCCCAGCCTGATCCGACAGTGGAATTGCGCTATGTGATTGATACCGTGAGTCTGATTAGAAAAAACTTGCAGGGTAGTGTGCCATTGATCGGCTTTTCCGGCAGTCCGTGGACGCTGGCGACCTATATGGTTGAAGGCGGCAGCAGCAAAAATTTCCAGAAAGTAAAGGGCCTGATGTACGGACAGCCACAGTTGATGCACCTCTTGCTGGATAAGCTGGCACGGGCGGTGGCAGATTATTTGAACGCGCAGATCATGGCGGGCGCCCAAGCAGTGATGCTGTTTGACACCTGGGGCGGTTTGTTGACCACTGAAGATTACAGCGATTTCTCCTTACGCTACGCCAAGCAAGTACGCGCCCTGCTAAAAACCGATTACCAAGGCCAACGCATTCCTTGTATTTTGTTCACCAAAGGCGGCGGGCAATGGCTAGAAAATATGGCGGATGCCGGTTACGATGCCTTAGGTTTGGATTGGCAAACTGACATCCGGCAAGCGCGGCATAGGGTCGGTGATAAAGTGGCCCTGCAAGGCAATTTGGATCCGGTCGCGCTGTATGCATCGCCCGAGGTGATTGGCGAAAAAGTTAAATCGATATTGCATCACTATGGCACGGGCAGTGGCCATGTGTTTAACTTAGGGCATGGCATTCTGCCTGACATCAATCCCGAACATGTTAAAGCCATGGTGGATGCTGTCCACCAATATAGTCCGGACTATCATCATCCACTTGCATAGGAGCTGTTGCCGTATGAAAAACGTGATAAAAAAATTAGTGTTATGTGGGCTGGCAGTGATGTCGCTGGACAGTTTGGCAACCCCCGTCAATATCAATACTGCCGATGCCAAAACCATCGCTGACGCGCTTAATGGTGTTGGCATAAAAAAAGCCGAAGCGATTGTTAGCTATCGGAAAGAGCACGGGCCGTTCAAAACGCCGGAAGATTTGGTCAATGTTTCCGGTATCGGTGCAAAAACAGTGCAAAAAATTAAGGCCGATATTTTATTGGAAGAAGCCAAGGTTGCGCCCGCCCCTGCTGCAAGCACAGCCAAGCAAGCCAAACCCTAATCAATAACCCTCCATCTGAAAACCCCACTCAAAAAGAGAGTCGTAAATGAACCCCACTAAGCCCCATGTTGTTGTTATTGGCTCAGGACTCGGTGGCCTGTCTGCCGCTATTGCTTTGGCGACCGAAGGTTTTACTGTCGATCTGTTGGAAAAAAACGATAAGGTTGGCGGCAAATTGAATGTTTTGGAAAAACAAGGTTTCAGTTTTGATTTGGGGCCATCTATCCTGACCATGCCGCATATTTTCCGCAAACTGTTCGAGGATGCCGGAAAAAATATGGATGATTACATCGCTATCCAGTCTGTTGAGCCGCATTGGCGCAATTTTTTTGAAGACGGCAGCACCTTGGACTTAAGTGCTGATCCGCTAGTGATGAAACACGAGTTGGACACATTAGGCCCCGACACCGCGCGGCAATTCGGGGAGTTCCTTGCTTATTCAAAACAGCTCTGCGAAGCCACCGAAGCGGGTTATTTTGCCCACGGCTTGGATTCTTTCTGGGAATTGCTGGGTCATTACGGTGTGGTCAAAAGCCTGCAAGCGTTTGATGTGTTCCGCTCAATGGATCAGGGGGTGCGGCGTTTCATTAAAGACCCGAAACTGGTTGATGTGCTCAATTACTTTATCAAATATGTGGGGTCTTCCCCGTATGATGCCCCTGCATTGATGAACCTGCTGCCTTATATCCAGTTTGGTTATGGCCTCTGGTATGTTAAGGGGGGCATGTACGGTATCGCCCAAGGTTTGCAAAAGTTGGCTTTGGAACTGGGTGTTGCTGTTCAGGTCAATGCCGAAGTGGCGGAAATCCAGCATAGCAACGGACGGGCATCGGCAGTGCGCTTAGTGGATGGTCGTGTGCTGGCTGCGGATATTGTGGTTTCCAATATGGAGGTTATTCCGGCTTATCAAAATTTGCTGCAAGGCCAAGAAAAGGAAATCAGCCGCCTGCAAAAATTTGCCCCGAGTTGCTCCGGTCTGGTGCTGCATTTGGGCGTGGACAGGCTATATGACCAATTGGCGCACCATAATTTCTTTTATTCCGACCATCCCCGCGAGCATTTTAAAGCCATTTTCCACGACCATAAGCTGTCCGAAGACCCCACCATTTATTTGGTCGCCCCTTGCAAAAGTGACCCTAGCCAGGCACCGGAAGGTACGGAGATCATTAAAATATTGCCGCATATCCCGCATCTTGACCCGGAACGCCCGTTAACCGCACAAGATTACGCTGATTTGCGCGAGCGGGTTTTGCTCAAGCTGGAACGCATGGGCTTGACCGATTTACGCAAACATATCATTTGTGAGGAAAGCTGGACACCGATTGATATTCAAGCGAATTATTATTCTAACCAAGGCTCCATTTATGGCGTGGCGGCGGACCGCTTCAAAAACTTGGGTTTCAAAAACAGTCAACGCAGCAAGGTGCTCAAAAACTTGTATTTTGTTGGCGGCAGTGTCAATCCAGGGGGCGGGATGCCGATGGTGACGTTGTCCGGGCAATTGGTGCGCGATAAGATTTTAGCGGATTTGGCAAAGCATTAGCCGTTTAGTAGGTAAAAAACATCAAAAATCAAATAGTAACGGCATCAAAGCTTTCAGTTGCCAACCACAGTTCCGATATTGTCGGATTAACATACATTTATCCCGTATTGTCCAGAAGGGCGGGCGGTTTGTCCTTAGGCATCAACTTCAATACCAATAGTGCCTGTAATTGGCGCTGTGTGTATTGCCAGGTCAATAACTTGACGCTGGGCGCAGCACCGGCCATTGATTTTGCCTTGCTTGAACAGGAATTAAGGTATTTTCTTAATGACCTGCTGCATGGCGATTTTTACGACCGCTTTGGGGTCGAAGCGGACAGGCGTGTCATTAAGGATATTGCCATTGCCGGTGATGGCGAACCGACCACCTTAAAACAGTTTGCCGAGGCTATCGAGCTGATTGGCAGCATTGCCACGGATATGGGCGTGTTCCCTAACAGTGACTTTGTATTGATCACCAATGGTAGCCTGATGCACCAAGCCAAGGTGCAACAGGGCCTGGAAGCCCTAAACCGCTATGGCGGGCAAGTGTGGTATAAGTTTGACAGCGCCACTGAAGCAGGCCGACGAAGGTTTAACAACGCCAGTTTAAGTTGCCAGGCCAGTTATACAAACCTGCTGGTTTCGGCCCGCTTATGCACCACCAAAGTGCAAACCTGCTTGTTTGATTTTGACCGGCAAGGGCTTACGGAGCAAGAAAAAACCGCTTATTTGGAGCTGTTGCGCAAAATCAAGGCCGATAGTGCGGCACAACAGATCGCGATAACGCAGATCATGTTGTATACGGTTGCTAGGCAATCCAAACAGCCCGAGGCAGACCGTATCAGCGCATTACCGGCTGCTGTGTTGCACGCGCTGGCTGATGAGATACGTGCGCTTGGTTTTGATGTGTCGGTGAGCATTTGACGGCTATTATTTATGTTTTTGAAATTATGGCTTGTTAGCTGATAATACAAAAGATTATAATAATGGGTTCATACACTGTGCGAATGTGGCGAAATTGGTAGACGCGCTGGATTTAGGTTCCAGTAGGTAACCCTGTGGGAGTTCGAGTCTCCCCATTCGTACCATCCTTATTCAATAAAGCAGT
>Ga0007882_10001683_pt1 | contig 12674 bp, 12 predicted proteins | sample CryBogCBH12Aug01_FD_71195 | JGI IMG/M metagenome (GOLD analysis project Ga0007882, IMG submission 71195) | Freshwater microbial communities from Crystal Bog, Wisconsin, USA - CBH12Aug09.1 | ecosystem: Environmental > Aquatic > Freshwater > Lake | place: Crystal Bog, Wisconsin, USA | collected... | reverse complement strand
GTTGGCCCCGGCAAGGGCGCCGAACCCCGCGACATCCTCATAGACCTCGACGGCGAAGGGCATGACGGCGGCGGGCAATCGGCGGTGTGATTGGAGGGCAATAATCCTGTCCATCCTGCCATCCTGTCCGCCGCTTCAAAACAAGGGGCGGACCAACGAAAGACTTGCTCAAACCAAACCGGCTGCCTTTTTGACCTGCGACCAGGGGATGCGCGGCTTGTTGCCATGCAACTTTTTGGCCCGTTCGATCGTCCGGGCATCTTCCACATCCTCGACCGTTTGTTTCATTTGGCGCAAAAGGACTTTTGCCTGGGTCAATTGCTTGTCCAATTGGCAACACCAAGCGGGTCGTTTTCTGTCAAGCGTCGGGCTGTCAACGCGCTGCGGGCAAATGTTCACTTGGCAAGTTAAGAGGCTTCCCGCACGGTTTGTCAAAATGATTCCGCCTTCCGGCAGGGAATAGGCGCATCCTGACACTGCCCCGAAACTTCCGCCGTTCGGAGCGCCGGCTTGCAGCCGGCTTTGCGCGTTCAGGCCGGCCAAATGGCTGGCAAACACCGACCGCATACGACCAGCGAAAGCGTTAAGCCGGTCACAGACCGGCGCTCCCCGGGGCAGTGTCAAGCTGCGCCCCAGGGATTATCGGCGGTGTGATTTGGTGGCAATAATCCTGTCCATTCTGTCATACTGTCCGCCTCTTTCGGCCCAAAATCAATTTCGAGGATTGCCACGGCCCTGGAAAACCGTTATTTAGAGGCTTGATGCCAACGGTTGCCGAACAACTCCGCGAGGCGCGCGAGGCCAAAAAGCTCACGATTGACCAGGTGGCCGAGACCACCAAAATCCGCACCGACCACCTCCGCGCGCTGGAAGAAGGGAACTTCAATGTTTTCTCCGCGCCCATTTACATCCGTGGCAGCGTCCGCATTTACGCCAACGCCCTGAAGCTGGACACCGCCGCCGTGCTGGCCACGCTGGACACCGAACTGGGCCGCACCGAACGCTTTAGCGTGCCCCCGCCGCTGACGGACCAGAAGACCACGCTCATTGACACCCTCACCCTGCTCCTCGCCAAGCTGAACTGGAAGATGGGCTTTGCCGGCATCGGGGTCATCGGGCTGGTGCTGGTGCTCATCATGGGCCTTTGGACCTGGCACCACCACAGCAAGAGCAATCCGCTGAAGAACCTGCCGCCCGCCGTTTACCACCCCGCCAATACCGGCGACACCCTGCCGCTGCCGAAGCGTTGAGCTGCGGACGGGCCGGGCGCGGGCGGGTTCGGGCGGTGGATCCGGCTCCATTCACTGAGTTTTTTGGGGGCCGGTTTGGCAAATTAATTCTTCCCCTTTTTGGCGGCTTCTTTACGATGTGGACATTATCTAATAAATCTTACCATGGCTGCTGATACCTCCATCGTCAAACCCGTCGAAGCGCCGCCCCTCGCGCCGCTCCATATTAAATCCAAACTGGCCGCCACGCCCACCAGCGAACCCCAATATGCCGTGCAGGTGAAAAACGCCGCCGGGGCGGACGTCACCCTCGCGGATCCCCGCGCCACGCGGGCGCTGGTCGCCCTGATGGATGTCCATGCCGTGGTCGGCGGCGCTGCCTGCCACTGGGGCGGCCCGGCGGCGTTTGCGGAAATCAACGCGGCCATTCATGGCATCATGTTCGCCACGCCGGGCCGCGAATGGCATGAGGCGTTCAACTACGTGAACGATGCCGGCCATGCCGAGAACGGCGTGTACGCGCTGCGCACCCTGTATGGTTTCGATGGCATGACGTTTGAAACGCTGAAAGGCTTTCGCAGCATTCACAGCAAACTGACCGGTCACGGCGAATCGCACATCAATCCGGCCGGCGTGCTGCTGAGCAACGGGCCGCTGGGCTCCTCGCTGCCGCAGGCGCAGGGCCTGGCGATTGGCGACAAAATAGCCGGCCGCAAGCGCGTGACCATTTGCGTGGTCAGCGACGGCGCCAGCATGGAGGGCGAAGCCAAGGAATCGTTTGCGGCCATCCCCGGGTTGGCGGCGAAAGAACGCATGAACCCGTTTGTGCTGGTAATCTCGGACAACGACACCAAGCTTTCCGGCCGCATCACGAAGGATTCGTTTAGCATGCAGCCGTCGTTCTCCGCCATGTCCACGCTCGGTTGGAGCGTGATTCATGTGCCGGAAGGCAACAATCTGGCGGAAGTGTATCTGGCGGTGGAAAAGGGCATCGCCGAGGCGCAGGCCAATCCGTGCCGTCCCATTTGCATTCTGTGCCGCACCATCAAGGGCTATGGCATCAAGGCTACCGAAGAAAATCAGGCCGGCGGCCATGGTTTTCCGCTGGCTAACGGCGAGAAGATTCTCGACTGGATGGTGGAATTGTTCCGTGGCAGCACGGTGCCACCCGAGCTCTGGGCCTGGGCCCAGGCACTGCGCGCCGATTGGGAAAAGCAGGAAGCGGAGAAGAAGGCCAAAGCCGCGGCTGCCCCCGCCAATCCCGCGCCAGCGGTAAAGAAGGACAAGGTGCAAACCGGTCTGGCCAAGGCCGCCATCCGGGCGGCAAAAGAAGGTTTGCCGGTTTATTCCGTTTCGGCGGATGTGCAGGGTTCCACGGGCATCAGCCTGTTCCAGAAAAGTTTTCCGGACCGCTTCATTGAGGTCGGCATTGCCGAGTCCAACATGATCAGCGTGGGGGCCGGCCTATCAAAGTCGGGCTTCATTCCGATTGTGGATACGTTCGGCCAGTTTGGCGTGACCAAAGGCAATCTGCCGCTGACCATGGCGGCGCTGTCGCAAGCGCCGGTGATTGCGATGTTCTCGCACGTCGGGTTCCAGGATGCGGCCGACGGGGCGTCGCACCAGGCCACGACGTATTTTGCCGCGACGAGTGCCATTCCGCACACGGTGGTGATTGCCCCGAGTTGCTCGGACGAGGCGGAATCGCTGATGTATCAAGCCATCAAGCAGGTCGCCGCCGACCGCGCGGCGGGCAAGGACGGCAACAGCTATCTGTTCTTTGTGGGCCGCGAGAATTATCCCCTGACGTGGATCGAAGGCGCGCAGTATCCGTGGGGCAAGGCGCAGGTGCTGTCCACCGGCAGTGACGTGGTGTTGATTGGCTGCGGCGTGCTGGTGAACAAGGTCATTGAAGCCGGTAAACAATTGGCGGCCCAAGGCGTGAAGGCCACGGTCATCAGCAATCCGTTTGTGAACCAGGTGGATCTCGAAACCATCGGCGCGGCGGTGAAGGCGTGCGGCGGTAAGGTGGTCACGATTGAAGATCATCAGGTCATCGGCGGCATGGGTGCGCAAGTGTCACACGCATTGTCCAACGCGGGCATTGCGCATGTGATCAAGACGCTGGGCATCCATAACGAGTTTGGCCAATCGGCGTATCTGGCGGAAGAACTCTACGTTAAGCATGGTCTGACCGCGCCGAAGGTGGTCGAGGCGGCGCTGTCACTGCTGGGGCGCTAAGCCTACTTAAAAAGAAACCGGAGTTGTTTGGGGAGCGCGCCCGCCCCGGGCGCAGTTTTCCGCGCCCTCGCGGAAAACCCGCGCGCACCGGAAATTTCCGGACGTTCCAAATTGATCGTGCGTAAATGCAGTCGCCCTGACTGCCCATCGGGTATTCCAACTTCTTGCTCCTGACTTCCAACTTCGGTTTTCGGGTTTATTGAAGCATTGCTGGGAATTTCCGGCCGCATTCGGACAGCCTGGGTGTGCCCAAGTCCTGTGTCCGACGAAAGCGGCGGAGGGCCGCCGCACTCCAAAACCTGGCGGAAATTACACGCCAGTTTTCAGTTCCACGACGTCGTGCGGGGCGGCCTCGCGCTGGCCGGCGGGGCTGACGCGGATATACCGGGCTTTCTCGCGGAGTTGTTCCAAGTTGGCCGCGCCGAGATAGCCCATGCCGCTCTGGATGCCGCCAATGAACTGCGCGAGCACGCGGTCCACCGAGCCACAGGCTTCCTTGAGGGCTTCGATGCCCTCGGCCGCGAGCTTGCGCGTGGCATCAGCTTTCTCATGACCGTAGCGGGCGGCGCTGCCGGCCTTCATGGCGGCCAGACTGCCCATGCCGCGATACTGCTTGTAAAGTTTGCCGCCAATCTCAATGACCTCGCCCGGGGATTCCGTGCAACCCGCAAAGATGCCGCCGCAAATCACCGCCTGCGCCAGCGTCAGCGCCTTCACAATGTCGCCGGACTTGGTGATGCCGCCGTCCGCAATCACCCGCACGCGCTTGCGGGCCGCCGCCTGCGCGCACACATACAGCGCCGTCATCTGGGGAATGCCCACGCCGGCGACAATGCGCGTGGTGCAGATGGAGCCCGGCCCCTGGCCGACCTTGATCGCGCTGGCGCCGCAGTCCGCCAGATACTCCACGCCCGCCGCGCTGGTGACGTTGCCGGCGATGATGGGCAGTTGCGGGAAGGCGTCGCGCAGCACCCTGACGGTGTCGCCCACGCCCTTGCTGTGGCCATGCGCGGTGGACACCGCCACCACATCCACGCCGCGCTCCACGAGCGCGCCCACATGGTTCAAAATCCGTTCCCGGTCCAGTTCGCCGAAGGCGTTGCGCGTGGCGGAAACCGCCGCGCCGCAGACGAGGCGAAACTGCGCGTCGCGCGCCGGCTTGAACTGCGCCTTGCGCTCCAGGGTGATGCGCTCCACGTCGCTCATGGTGATCAGCCCCTGCAAATGGTCGTGCTCATCCACCACCAGCAGCTTATGGATGCCCATGTGCTCGGTGAAAAACTTGTCAGCCCGCGCCATCGGGTCTTTGCCCAGTTCGCGGGTGGTGATGGCATGAACCTGCGCGCGCGGCGTGAGCGCATCGGCCACTTTCTTGCCTGCGTAACGGGGCTTCACCACATGGCCGGAAAGCAGGCCCACCAGGCGGCCCTGGTCATCCACCACGGGAAAGGTGCTGAACCCGAATTTCTTTTCCTCAATCAGCTTGAGCACATCGCCGATGTGCTGGTCCGGCGACACCTTGATGGGATCCTGAATCAAGCCCTGCACATGGTATTTCACGCGGCTGACCTCGGAGAGCTGCTGCCGTTCAGGCATGTTGTAGTGGATCAGGCCCAGGCCGCCGTTCAGCGCCATGGCGATGGCCATGCGCGATTCGGTGACGGTGTCCATGTCGGCGGAAATCACCGGGATGTTCAGATGCAGGCCGTCGGCCAGCGGGGTGTCCAACTGGGTGTCGCGCGGCAGCACCTCGGAATACAGCGTGGCGAGGGTAATGTCGTCAAAGGTCAGGCCGACCTGATGGTTTGCGGGAAAAAATGTGTCGGCCGCCTGGTAGAAGGCGTCGTCGGGACTGGAGTTGGAATTGCGCGTCGCTGCCATGTCAGAACATGCCGTCTGACCGGCCTGCAAGGCAAGGAAAATCCGGCGGGGATTTTGCCGGGGTTACCAGAGGAAATTGAATGCCCCGATCTGGTTAAGGCTTCAACTTGAGTTTTTCGGCGGCCGCGAGTTTGCGCTGGCTGGTGTCAAAGGACAGAAAATCACGCGCCCCCAAGTGCAGTGCGGTAGCCACATGCAAAATATCCAGACTGCGATGGCCGCCAGCGATGGTATGACGGTGGGAAAGGGTTTCCGCCAGACGGTGAACGTCCGGCCAGTCCACGGCCATCACCTCCAAGGCTCCGGCGTCCAAATTGGCTTGGAGTTGCGCCAACGCTATTTCCGCCTGGGATTGCGGATACCCCCGGCGGCGATCCTGGGAATGCAACCAGACCTGAAAACGAACGCCTTGGCGAAACTCAAACAACAGCAGGTTGGAAACCGGCAGCGCCCCCGGCAGTTTTTGAAAACATGCCGCAGCGGCGGGCGAGTTTTCCTGCCGCACATACAGGGCACACAAGAATGACGTGTCCGGGAAGACGGTCATGCGGGTTAATCTTCCAGTTCAGTCGCGCGCATTTCGGCCACTTCTGCGGAGGAAAAAAACCGGTCGCCCCAAGTCTGCCGCAGTTGCGCCATAATGTCCGGCTTGGCGGGTTTGGCCGCGTTGCCAGCCGCTGGCGGCACGAGCCGGGCAAACAACTTGCCGCCCTTGGTGATTTCCACCGGCTCCCCCTCGGCAATCCAAGCCGCCACGCGCGGGAAGCGGTTTCTTAAATCTCTGACCGTGGCTGTTTTCAATATGATACAAATATGTATCACGATGTCCAATCCGTCAACCGGCAACTGCCGCCATGGCCAGGCGGGGTCAGCACGATCCCCCCATTCAACCATGCAAAACTTGTAGCGGCGGTCTGTGACCGCCGACGGGACGCGGAACACCCCAAAAAACACGGCGGTCATAGACCGCCGCTACAGCAAGTGGGCTGTCGCAGAGTTCTCTGCAACCATTCAACTGTTCAACTATGTAACCATTTACCTACCCCTCAATACACCACTTTGTTCAGCGGATACTCGATGATACCCTCGGCCCCGGCGGCCTTGAGCTGCGGAATCAATTCGCGCACGACCTTTTCATCAATGATGGTTTCCACCGCCACCCAGCCCTTGAGGCTGAGGTTGGAAATGGTCGGGTTGCGCAGCGCGGGGAGGTCGGCCAGCAGCTTGGCCAGATTTTTTTCCGCGATGTTCATCTTCAGGCCCACCTTGGCTTCGGCGTCCAGCGCGCCCTTGAGCAGCAGCGCCATGGTCTCGATTTTCTTGCGCTTCCAGCCATCTTTCCAAGCCTCGTTGTTGGCGATGAGCCGGGGAGTGGAGCTGAGGAGTTCGTCCACAATGCGCAGCTTGTTGGCCTTGAGTGAGGAGCCAGTCTCGGTGACTTCCACGATGGCGTCCACGAGTTCGTGGGCCTTCACCTCGGTCGCGCCCCAGGAAAATTCCACCTCGGCCTTCACGCCGTTCTTCTTGAGATATTTCTTCGTGAGGTTCACGACCTCGGTGGCGATGCGCTTGCCTTCCAGGTCCTTCACGGACTTGACCGGGGAATTTTCCGGCACGCACAGCACCCAGCGGGCCGGGCGGCGCGACACCTTGCTGAACAGAAATTCGCCGACTTCATGCACCTTCGAACCGTTTTCCATGATCCAATCGTGTCCGGTGATGCCGCAGTCCAGATAGCCGTGCTCGACGTAGCGGCTGATTTCCTGCGCGCGAATCAGGCGGATTTCCAGTTCCTCGTCATCCACATACGGGACATAGGAGCGGCTGCTGACCTGGATGTTGTAACCAGCCTTCGCCAGCTTTTCGATAGTGGCGTCCTGGAGGCTGCCCTTGGGCAGACCGAAACGTAGTTTGTTGCTCATGTTATCTGTAAAATTCTTATTGGCGGCCCCTCGGGGGTGTCCGCGCCTTCATTGTCCAGCTTCCGGCCCTTTGGGCCACCTGTCTTTTGGCTTAAACGACGCAAATTTTGGTCATTTCACCGAGTCAATCTGCCACTCGCCGCCGGCCAACCGCAGCACAAACGTGTAGAAGCCCGCGACCGCCCCACCGGCATACCAGCGACCGATGGCGTCCACGGAGTCATCCGCGTTCGGCTCGCCCACCTCCACGGACAGCACCATGGCCGGCTTGCCAGTGTCGCGATCCACCGGGGTGCGGTTTTCCGGCAGGTAGGCGCGGTAGCTGGGTTTGATGGGCGGCATGTGCTTCGGAAATTCCCCGGCCAGCAGTTCCGTCTGGGCATTGTCCGTCTGGAGAAAAACAGCGGTGTAATCGCCATTATCCCAAAAATGGCGGCCGAGCAGGTAACGGAAAACCGCCGCCTCGACCAACCGCTGGTCGGCCTTGGCCAATTTTTTGACTGGGGGCACCACGGTGACGGAGTTTTGTTCCTGCCGGCCCGCGCCCGCCTCGTCATGGAATACAATCGGCGTCCGGTCAATGAAACAGCCGGTGGCCCCAAGCAACAACAGCGGGAGCAAATGGCGGATGGGATTCATGGAAAAATGCCAGCCCCTGTAGCGGCGGTCTGTGACCGCCGTCGGCGTAGAAGTTGCCCCGCCAGCACGGCGGTCACAGACCGCCGCTACAATCAAAAAATACTTTTGCCGGAATTGTTTCATGGGGTCTTCCAGATAACGCGCCGGCCCTGAACGGTGATTTCCCGGCGGGCCAGGGCGGCCAGGCAGCGCGGGTAAAGCTCGTGTTCGGCGGCGTGGATGCGCTGGTGCAGGGTGTCGGCGGTGTCGTGATCCAGCACCGGCACGGCCTGCTGGCCGATGATGGCACCGGAATCCACGCCCGCATCCACAAAATGCACCGTGCAGCCGGCCACCTTCACGCCGTAATCCAACGCCTGCTGCCACGAGGCCAACCCGGGAAACGACGGCAGGAGAGAGGGATGAATGTTGACGATGCGGCCCTCGAAGGCGCGGAGAAAATCCCCCTTGAGCACGCGCATGAAACCGGCCAGCACCACCAAGTCCACCCGGGCGGCGTTCAGGGCGGCCACAAAGGCGCGTTCGGCGTCCTCTTCCAGCTTGGTGCGGAATTTGCCGGGGGGGATGAATTGCGCGGGCAGGCCGCGTTCGCGGGCCAGGTTAAGAATGCCGGCGCTTTCGACATCGCTCAGGACAATGGCTATTTCCGCCGGGAGTTGGCTCGCCGCCACGGCGCGCGCGATGGCGGCGAAATTGGAACCCTGGCCAGAGCCGAGCACACCGAGCCGGAATGGATGATTGTCTGCCACGCCGCCATTCTCGCAAGCCGGGCCGTTCTCTGGAAGTCCAAAGTCGGGGGTCGACGATCCACAACGCGGGGCTTGCTCCATTCGTCCGCCTCAATTGCTGACTTTTGGCCGGGACTTGGGCGATCCCCCAACCTTAACGGAAATCTTCCACGGCCAAGCCGCTGCCCTCAACGATGCTTTTGAGTGTGCCGAGGGGAATAGGCTTGCTGCCGTGCATGGCTACAATCACCTGCCGGCCATTTTCGTGCCGCCATTTTTGGTGGCTGCCGGATTGTGCGATTAAAATAAAGCCGTGGTGTCGTAAAACTTTGACGACTTCCTTGGCATTGCGAACTGGAAACCGCTGACTCACGGCAAGGCAAGTTCCACCAGTTTGGCGCCTTTGTTCAACTTGACGGGCGAGGGAGCGAACCAAAGGGCCAAGGCTTCTTTTGCGTTGGCAACGGCTTCGGCTTCCGTGTCACCGGCGGACGCGCAGCCCGGCAGTTCGGGAAAGACCGCCGACCAGCGGTTGGTTTCCGAGTCTAATTCAACCAACAAGCGCAATTTCATGGAGACACTTTAACGCCAATTGTCCGCCTGGGCAAGGCGTCGTCCAGCCCAAGCCCACCGTTGGCCAAGTCCCGCCTGGAGCGCAGAGCATTGCTCTGCGTGTTCCTCCGGGCGGGGTAAGGCGGGAAAAATGGTGAGACGAGGTTTCGGCGGGACGCCGAAACCCACACGCGGGACGCGTGTGCTCCCCAAGACCGGTTTGCGGGGCCGACTCCATCCGGCTTCCGGTCCCCTTCCCCAATCCCAACAGGATTGAATCATTCAGCCCAAGGTTGTCCCGCAACGCGGGGCTATTGTCGAGGCCTTCCCCAGCGCCGTAGGCGCGGCATATTTGTAGAATCCAACCCCAATACAATCTTCAGCCCCATTCGGGGCGGCATCTTCCGTTCACCCGCCCGAAGCTGTCGCTCCTCACAGAGCTGGAGCGGTTAATGGCTGGCGATGCTACAAATATGCCAGCCGTACGGGCTTGGGAATACCCGGTCCTATCCGCGAACCGCCATTTACTTACTGCCGCCGGCCGATTTCTCGGCCGCTGACACCTCCGCCAGCACCACGGGCCGGTAGCCGCCGCGCGCCTTGAAATAGAACAGCAATCCGAGATAGCCCGCGAGCAGATACAGCGGGAAGCACGCCATCTTGGCCAGCGCACCGAACTGGCCGGCGGTGGTTGCGGTCTTGATGGCGTCCTGCGCCGCGCTGTCCGTGATGGTCGCGCTGCGTTCCGGGTCAATCGCCTGATACCCGCCGAGCAAATATTGCTTGTCCACCTTTACCGCCTGATACACCGCCGGATTGGCCGTCGCCAAGTGCTGCGTGGCGGTCGAATCCTGGAGATAGCCGAGAAACGGCGCGCCAAGAATCCCGACCGCCAACATGCCGATGCCGCCGACCGCGTTCAGCGTGAGCGCGCCGCCCTTGGGACATTGCTCCGAGGTCAGGCCGAGAATGGTGGGCCAGAAGAACGTCTTGCCCACGGCATACAGCGTGGCCGCCGCAAAGATGGGCACGATGCCCGCGCCCGCCGTCTTGGACAAAGCCGCCAACCCGATGGCCGCCAGGGCCGAGCAGGCCGTCAGCAACCCCAGCGGGGAAAGTTTATGCACCAGCGGCCCGGCCGAGAACCGCAGCACCATCATGATGGCCGAGGTATAGACCAGCACCCAGGCCGGGTTCTGCCCGGCCGCCTGCATGGGCGTCTGCATAATGGAAGTGATCCAGCCGTCTGTGCCCAACTCGGTAACCGCCTGCGGCATCATGAGCAAAATGAGCACGGCCAAAATGCCCCGGCCAAACGACCGGGTGACGGCGGCGAACACCACGACCACCGCGCCAATCAACCCCCACACCAAGGTGCTGCTCCAGCCAAACACCTGCCCCAGTTGGGCGATGACCAGGCCAAAGCCCACGAGTGCGCCGAACGTGCCCAGTTCCTTCAACATCTGCAGATAGCTGATGCCGGCCTGTTCGCGTTCGTTTTTCGGGAAGGTCCGGCTCATGAGGATGCCGAAGAAGACGCACGCCGGTGCCAGAATCAGGCCGAGCGTCAGCCGCCAATCCGGGTTATGCGCCAGCGCGATGGTGGCGAGGCCGCCCAACACCAGGCCGCCCGGCCAGCCAGCGTGCAGGCGGTTCAGCCAGCGCGTTTTGTCCGTCTTGAACATGGTGGTCACGATGGGATTGATGTAGGCCTCCACACTGCCGTTGCCCAGCCCGAGAATGATGCTGCCCCAGTAGAAAAGCTGGTGACCGTGCGCCTGGGCCGCCGGCAAATCCGCCCCCGTCACGCCGTGAATGGTCTGATACGCGGCAAACGCCAGCGACGTGTAGATGAGATAGCTCACGAAGGAAAAGATCATCGCCACCTTGTAGCCGATGCGGTCAATGAACAGGCTGAACAGGATGATGCTCACGCCGAACGGCCAGATGCCCGCGCCCTGCAACTCGCCGGCGGCCGTCTTGGTGAGGCCAAAGTCCGCCGCGAACTGGTCGCCACCGCACAAAATCATGCGGCTGATGAAGGCGTAGCTGGTGGTGATGAGGGCAATGAAGCAGCCCCAGAACAGGAGGGTATCTTGACGTTTGTTCATGTGGTCGGAATGTATGTAACATGCTCCCGGCTACGCGAAAAGAGTCAATCGCAAACTGCGGGCGGGCGGGGATTTTTTTCGAGTATCAGCCCGGGCACACGGCCGCCCCTCACGGAGCGCGGGCTTAGCCCGCTTCAATAACCCAAGCGACCAGGCACCAGCAAAGTTCGGCCCATCTTCGTTTTGGACATTGAAGCGGCGTGAACGCCGCGCGCCGCTTGCGCCGGACGCGGGCCACCCTCAGCACACAAATCATCGTGCGTTTCCCGACTGCAACCGGCCTACTTGCTGATGCCGCGTTCGCTGGCGCGGACGAAGTCCACCAGATGCCGGATTTCCGGGAGCATCGGCAGTTCCGCCTCAATCTTCACCAGCGCGTTGGAAATGGACAGGTCTTCCCGGAAGAGGATTTTGAACGCGTGCTTCAGCGCCTCCCGCGACTCCTCGGAAAAGCCGCGCCGCTCCAGCCCGACCTTGTTCACGGCGCGGGTCTCGGCGGGGTTGCCGTCCACAATCATATACGGCGCGATATCCTGCACCACCTTGGAGCAGCCGCCCATCATGGAATGGCAGCCGATGCGGCAGAACTGGTGCACGGCCACGTAGCCGCCCAAAATCGCGTAATCCTCCACCACCACATGCCCCGCCAACCCGGCGAAGCCGGACATGATGATGTGGCTGCCCAAAATGCAGTCGTGCGCCACATGGGCGTGGGTCAGAAATAAATTGTGCGAGCCGAGCACCGTCGCCGTGCCAGCAGCGGTCGCACTGTGCACCGTCACCGCTTCGCGAAAGACATTGTCATCGCCAATCTCCAACCGGGTTTCGCCACCCTGCCATTTGAGATCCTGCGTCTTGAGACCAAGCGTGGCGAAGGGAAAAACCTCGTTCCGCGCCCCCAGCCGGGTATGCCCGTCAATGACCGCGTGCGAATGCAGCTTGCATTCCGGCCCCAGCGTGACGTGTTCGCCAATGACGCAATAGGGTCCAATCTGGCAGCCGGCACCGATGTGCGCGCCGGGATGAATGATGGCAGTGGGATGAATCATGTCACAAATCCCGGATCATGAACGTGACCTCAGCCTCGCTCACCACTTCGCCGGCCACCTTGCAGACGCCCTTGGCCCGGCCAATCTTGCCGCGCACCTTGGTCAGCTCCACCTCGATAATCAGCGTGTCGCCCGGCCCGACGGGCTTGCGCCATTTGACATCCTCGGCGGACATGAAGTAGGCGAGCTGGTTTTTGTTCTCGCCCTGTTTCATGAGGACGATGCCGGCGACCTGCGCGATGGCTTCCAGTTGCAGCACACCCGGCATGATGGGATGGCCGGGGAAATGGCCGCGAAAGAAATCCTCGTTCATGGTCACGTT
>Ga0007882_10001681_pt1 | contig 12680 bp, 13 predicted proteins | sample CryBogCBH12Aug01_FD_71195 | JGI IMG/M metagenome (GOLD analysis project Ga0007882, IMG submission 71195) | Freshwater microbial communities from Crystal Bog, Wisconsin, USA - CBH12Aug09.1 | ecosystem: Environmental > Aquatic > Freshwater > Lake | place: Crystal Bog, Wisconsin, USA | collected... | reverse complement strand
GCAAAACAATTTCAACAACCTGCCCGAGCGCGGCGATTTCTTCACCTATTTGAGCGTGGATCGCGCCAGCAAGTTAATCATCAACTGGCACACCTCCAAGCGTGACAAGGAAAACACGCTTGTTTTCTTGCGCGATTTGAAATGCCGGATGTCTGGACGTTTCCAGCTTACCTCTGACGCCTTTTGGGGCTATTGCAAGAAATCCAAAGGTGGCGTGCGCGAAGTGTTTGGCGAAACCATTGATTACGCGACAGAAATCAAACAATGGGGACGGGCAAACATGGAGGTGTCCATCTGGCGAAATCCGCTGGTTGTGACCGGAATAAAGCGTAAGATGCAGTTGGGCACGCCCGACCTGACCACGGCCACGACCTGCCATGTCGAGCGCACAAACCTTTCCGTCCGCACGTTCACCCGCCGTTTCACCCGTTGCACCATCGGATATTCAAAGAAGCTGGAAAACATGCGCTACGCGGTGGCGATGTTCGTTTGTCATTTCAATTTCTGCCGGAAGCACAGCGCACACAGTCAGACGCCAGCGCAAGCGGCGGGACTGACTGACCATGCTTGGACGATTGAAGAAGTTTTAAAGGGGAAAATCTGATAGGTATTAGAATAAAACAGCCCCGTTCTTTAGGAACGGGGCTGCAAATCAGAATTACGCGATTAAGACTCGTATCGTTTTTTAACAGGATAAGAACCCAGATTCTTTATCGTAGTGGCAACGCGCTCCGCTTTTGCTAATGCCGATTTAACATTTGATTGCTCCTGTGTCCCTGCAATTTCGGCAAGAAATACATATGCTTGTGGCTTTCCAATAATCGGCCTAGACAAAATACGAGTTAAATTAACATCCTCGTTTTTGAATGGAGTCAGAAAATCATAAAGACTGCCTGGATTATTTGGCAGCGTGAAAACTATGGATGTCTTGCTGCAATCTTCCAATAAAGAGTGGTGTTGCCCTAAAACAAGAAATTGAGTTACATTTTCAATGTCTTGCCCAACTGGAAATTCCAAAACCTTTAATCCATAACGCTTAGCCGCGCCTCGGCTTCCGATAGCCGCCGAATTTGGTGTGGTCGCAGCATTTTTAATGGCGCTTGCAGTGCTGGATTCTTTTACCAACTTAGCATCTGGATATTTTTCTTTAATCCAATCCCCACAATGGTGCAACGGCGCGAAATGTGAATAAATAACGCGAATATTTTTCTTTTCCTTTCCCAACAATGCCAAACGAACATTGATGGACAATACCTCTTGAACCTTTAGGTCGTTTTTAGGGTCAACCAGATGATCAATCGTTTCATAAATAAATCCGCCCGACGAATTTTCAAGCGGAACTATTCCAAACGATGTTCTGTTACCGGATACCGACTCAAATACGTCGGGAATGCCGGAAGCTGGGATGAGCTTCGCGCTTTCCTTATAACGCAATTGTGCGGTTAGGTGTGCGAATGTGCCTTCCGGTCCAAGATAGGCAACTGACGGCAGGAGGGATTTCATATAAAAAAGTCAATTTCCGCGAAGTCTGCGATGTGTTTGAGACAGCAAAATGCCTTGATGTTCAATACAGAAGCCGGATGGCAAGCTGTTCATCATTGGCGTGGCGTTTATTTTTTTTTGGCGCAACCAAGTGCTACCGTGCGCTACCGCGTGTCGCTGTCATTGCTTAGTGCAGACAAAATCTACACACATATCGCCCTAGTCGGGTAGAAGAAAATAGTAAGAAAATTAATCGGTTTTAAATTCCATTCTTTTCCATGTTTTCCTTATTGACAGTATTTTCCCCATATTTAAGATGGTCGTATGCAAATCCAACGTGAAATTGAGCGCCGGATTGAAAAAAAACGGCAGGAAATCGCAGTGTTAAAGCACCAGCTTAATTCTGCTGAAACATACAAGGAGGCATTGGAGGACACCCTAAAACTATTGCCAAAAGAAGGCGACAGAGAGGTTGTTCTGCGTTCAGGTAGTGATTTGGCAAGGGCAAGAGAGTTTATTAAGGAGCGGGGACATCCCCAGCACGTTAATGAAATTCTTAAGGGGATTGGCAAAGAGGCGAACAAAGCCAATAAAACTTCTTTAAGCGGATCTCTTGGCGGTTATGTCCGAAAAGGGGTCATTTTTACGAAACCGGCCCCAAATACGTTCGGACTGATTGAGTTGGATAATCAAAACGACGCTGAACCAAAAGTGGAAACTGATGTGCTGGCTGCGATTGAAAGCCTAACCAAAGCAACTTATTGATAATTGGGAAACGTGGTGGTATGGCGTCCAGCAACAATCTACGCCCCCATGACCACGCATTGACTTCAATGGGTGAAGTATTGATGTCTTGGCGCGACGGATTGAAGTCGTTGTGTGACGCATCCATGCCATTGGGCAACGCAACAAGGTGGTTGCACGATTTCCAAGATTGCCAAGCGGGCGTCGAAACGGCTTAATATATTTTGTGCCGGCGTACGTTGGATTCGTTTTCGCCGCCGGCAGGTTTTTTTATCAACGCCATGCTTTCTTCACTGCGTAACACCAGTCCCGTCCGGCTGGCGGTCTTTCTGCTCTGCGGCCTGACGCTTTACCGGCTGTGGTTCATGACGCAGTTCGAGCTGGTACCGGATGAGGCGTATTACTGGTTGTGGGCCAAACACCCGGCGTGGTCGTATCGGGACAAGGGTCCGGCGGTGGCGTGGGTCATCTGGCTGGGCACGGCGCTCTTCGGGCCGACGTTGGTGGGGATCAGGATTTTCGCGGTGCTGCTGAGCACGGGCACGGGGGTGTTGCTATTCCTGCTGGCGCGCCGGTTGTATGATGACCGGGTGGCGCTGTGGTCGCTGCTGGTGGCCTCGGTGATCCCGATGCTGGCGGTGGGTTCCATCCTGATGACGATTGATTCGTTGAGCGTGTTCTTCTGGGCGTGGGCGGCGCTGATCTTTTGGAAGGCCATCCACCGGGATAAGCTGGCGGACTGGTTTTGGCTGGGGCTGGCCATCGGGGTGGGCTTCCTGGCCAAGTTCACGAACGGCGTGCAACTGGGGTGCATCGCGTTCTTCCTGCTGTGGTCCAAGGCGCATCGTCCCCTGCTCTTCAGCCGCAAAATGCTGGTGCTGGGCGCGGCGTTCGGGGTGTGCATCCTGCCGATCATTTGGTGGAACATGCAGACGGGCTGGGTGCATTACCTGGCGCTGCACACGCGGAGCGGCGTGGATAAGCACTTTGAAATCCATCCGCTGGAGCTGCTGACGTTTCTGGGCGGGCAATTCGGGGTGCTTTCGCCGTTGATTGCGGCGGGCATGGTGACGGCGCTGGTGGCGCTGCTCCTGAAAAGGCACGCGGACCTGCGCGTGCGGTTTCTGCTGAGCCAGTTTTTGCCGCTCTACGGCTTGTTCTGCTTCTTCAGCCTGAACAAGGCGGGGCAGCTGAACTGGACGGCCCCGGCACTGGTCACGGGCATTATCTTTACAGTGGTTTATTGGCGGGAAGTGCTGGCGGTGCGGCCGGTCTGGCGGCGCGGCGTGGGAGCGGCTTTAGCCATTGCGCTGTTGATGACGGCGGGGCTGCATGATTCTGATCTGCTCATGAACGCGGCGCAAGTCGTCACGGATCATATGCACTTTCGGCCGATCCACGACCCGCTGCGCCGGGCGCAGGGCTGGAAAGATTATGCGGCGCACGTGCAGGCGGCGCGGGATCAGGACCACGTGAATCTATTGATCGCGGATAATTACGGGGATGCCAGCATCCTGTCGTTTTATCTTCCCGACCAGCCGACGACGTATCTGGTGCCGCAGCCTTATGGCGCCACGCAGTTCACGCTGTGGCCCGGCTACGAGGTGAAGCCGGACACCCGGGCGCTGTTCGTGGTGGAGGCGTTTGATACGCAATGGGTGCCGCCGCCCTTTCGGAAGGAATTCAAGACGCTGAAACTAGTGGACGATTTCTGGTCGCAGTATCACGGGCGGCCGATGACGCATTTCCAGATTTATCTGTGCACGCCGGAGTGAACGGCGCGGCGGGAAGGGATTTTTATCGGGAAAACGGATGGGCCGCCGCCAAGGATTGAGGGATTCATGCAATTTATCAGTTGCTAATCAGGACGAAACCTTTGAAAAATAGCACCATGTCAACGGTTGCCGACAAACTCCGCGCTGGCCGCGAGGCCAAAAACCTCACGGTGGAAAAGGTCGCGGACATGACGAAGATCCGCACGGACCACATCCGCGCGCTGGAGGAAGGCAACTTCAACGTGTTCTCCGCGCCGATTTACATCCGGGGCTCGGTGAAGAATTACGCCGCCGCGCTGAAGATGGACACGGTAGCGTTGGTGGCCGAGCTGGACGCGGAGCTGAAAGGCACAGCGAAATACAGCGAGCCGCCGCCGTTATCGGATTCCAAGAAGACGGTGCTGGATCAAATCACGCTGGTGCTCGCGAAGCTGAATTGGAAGGTGGGGCTGGCCGGGTTAGCGGTTGTGGCGCTGGTGTTCATCTTCGGCGTTTCGTTCTGGGCGTGGCGCCATCATCAGAAAAGCGATCCGCTCAAGAATCTGCCGCCCGCCGTGTATGAGCCGCCCAATTCCGGCGATACGCTGCCGCTGCCTCGGCATTGACGATTTACGATTTCCGCGCTTTTGGATAATCAATCGTTCGCTTTTCAGAAGCATTATGACCCACGAGGACTTGAAACACAGGACGAAAACCTATGCCAACCGCATCGTCAAGTTATACGCCGCCCTGCCAAATAATTGGATTGCACAGACATTGGGCAAGCAACTACTTCGGAGTGGCACTTCAGTGGGGGCGAATTACCGTTCTGTCTGCCATTCAAAATCCAATTCTGATTTCATCAATAAATTGCGCATCGTAGAGGAAGAATGCGAGGAATCTCTGTTCTGGATGGAATTGCTGGTGGAAAATAAATTCGTAAAACTGGAACGGCTCAATGGTTTGATGAAAGAAGCCGACGAGATTCTTGCCATCGTAGTCGCTTCAGCCAAAACCGCCCGCATGGCCAAAACTACGTAAATCTTATATCGCAATTGGCAAATTCCTTTACATATCTTCGAGATAGAGATGGCGATTGCGCCAGAGATAAATGCCGCCGGAATACGCCGTCAGGACCACGGTGAGCAAAAGCATGATTTCCGCAAACGTCGGCGTCCATGACACGAATAGATTTTTCAATGCCGCCGGCCATTCCTCGCAAGCATCCACGACGAGCAATGCAATGATACAGACGATCTGTGAAATGGTCTTGTGCTTGCCAAATCGCTCCGCCGCCAGAACGACATTCTTCGATGCCGCCAGTAACCGCAGGCCCGTGATGGCAAGTTCGCGCCCGACAATGACGATGACCATCCACGCGGCAACCATCACCGGCGCGTTGGGGTTCGTGTGGGTGCTTTCCACGAAGGCGATGAACGCCGAGCACGTTAAAATCTTGTCCGCCAGCGGATCCATCAGGATGCCGAAGTTGGTGATGAGCTTCCGCGAGCGCGCGATGCGGCCGTCGAGGAAATCCGTGACGCCGCCGAGGCAGAAGAAGAACAGCGCCAGAGTGTCGTTGTATTTGAATGGGGAGAACAGCGCCCACAAAAAGAACACCGTCAGCACGAAACGTGAGACGGTGAGCTTGTTAGGCAGGTTCATGTGGCGAAAGAGTGCCGATTGGCGTCATTGATTGGCAATTCTAAAAACAAAAAAAAGGCGGGCTGCTTGGAGCAACCCGCCTTGCTGGCAAAACTTACGCGCCGAACTTGTCGAACATCTTGGCGTTCGCCTGCATCAGGCGAATGAGGAATTTCGCGGGGAACACGCTGAGGGAGCCGCTATTCGCACCGGTCTCAGTGAAGCGATCCAACTTGTCGGAGCCGCTGGCGCTTGAGTGCAAAAGCACCGGCTGCGGATGCCACGAGTGACCTTTGAGCGCACAAGGCGTCGAATGGTCGCCAGTGATGGCAATGACATCCGGCTTCTTCTTCAGCAGAATCGGCAGCGCGGCGTCAAATTCTTCGATGGCTTTTTTCTTGGCGGCGAAATTTCCGTCTTCACCGTATTTGTCGGTGTATTTGTAATGGATGAAGAAGAAATCGTAGTTGTCATATTCGGCGGCATAGCGCTCGAACTGTTCCTTGATGGTCTGCGGGCCTTCAATTTTCACCATGCCGACGAGCTGGGCCAGACCTTTATACATCGGATAAACCGCGAGGCAGGCGGGCTTGAGCAAATAGCGATCTTCGAACAGGGGAATGTTAGGCTGGTGCGCGATGCCGCGCATGAGGAAGCCATTCGCCGGTTTTTCGTTCTTCAAAACCGGCAAAGCCAGCTTGTAGAAATCCGCGATGAGCTTGGCTGTTTTCTTCTGTTTCAGATTTTTTGCATCACGCGGCTTCACGGCGGGAATGGCCAGACCTTCGCGATTCGGATCGGCGTCGGTCAGCGGGCCCTCCAAACCTTTGCCACGGAAAATCACGACGAAACGATGTTCCTTGCCGGCTTTGATGATGACCTGCGCGTCACCGATTTTTTTTATCTTTGCGGAGAGCAATGCGACAAGTTTCTCGCACGTCTCGGTCGGGATGCGTCCGGCGCGGCGGTCCGTGACAATTCCCTTGGCGTCGAGGGTGGCGAAATTGGCGCGGGCGCAGACATCGCCGGCCTTGAGTTCAACGCCGAGACCGAGCGCCTCGATGACACCACGACCGACCTGAAATTCCAGCGGGTCATAGCCGAACAAGCCGAGATGGCCGGGACCACTGCCGGGCGTGATGCCGGGCGCGGCAGGAATCATGCGGCCCTGCGCGGAATCCTTCGCGAGCTTGTCGAGGTTCGGTGTCACGGCGGCTTCGAGCGGCGTGAGGTAGCCTTGCTCCTTCGTCGCAATGTCGCCGAGGCCGTCAAGAACGATCAGCGCCAGCTTGGTTTTGGTCTTAAGAGTCAGTTCGGAATAGAGTGTGTCCAAATTCATCCGGATATTTTACAAAAGAAGCTTCGTGGCGCAATTCGTTTTAGCAAGCCATCGCCGCCGGTAATGAGCAGCTTAAGAAAATCCAATTCAGTCCCACGCAAGCACTTTACTTTCGCGACGGCATGGCGCAGTTTAGCCGCGCATGATTCGACCGTTTATAAGTCTTGGTCCTATTTTGGTTGCCACGCAAATCGCTCTGCGGGCAAATGCGGCGCAGGGCGCACCGTTTACGGCCTCATTGCTGGAAAACGATGTACTACGGCTGCGTGTACAACATTTGACGGGCAATTTTGCGCAGCAACTTATCGCCGCGCAGCCAACCAACAAACTAGGCGGCCTCATTCTCGACCTGCGCTCGGCGGATGGCGATAAAGGTGCCGCACCGGCACCGGGTGGACTGATGGCGGACAAAGGCTTTCCGCTCATCATTCTGGTGGACGGCCAGACCCGCGGCGCGGCAGCAGTATGGGCGGCGGATTTACGACGGGCAGGCAGCGGGATTCTGGTTGGCAGCACCAATTTCACCGGCCCAGTGCGTCCCGACATCACGGTGACCGTGTCCGTCGCCGATGAAATCAAATTTCTCGCGGATCCATTTTACAATCCCGCACCGCAAAAAATTTCAACGCCATCCGCGACCAATGAATTTCTGCCGTTTGTGGACCATACCAGTGAAGCCGACCTCGTCCGCCAACGCGTAAAAGACGGCGAGGAAGATGGATCCCAGACGCCACGCACCACCCCAGTTCAGCCCGTCATCCGCGATCCGGCACTGGCGCGCGCGGTGGATCTGGTCAAGGCGCTGACCGCGCTTAAGCAACCGCGCGGTTGATTCCGCATTGACCTTTTGCCTCTAAAAATCCACCTTTTCCCTCCGCGTTTGGGATGAAAACGATTCTATTTCTTTGCACCGGCAACGTTTGTCGCAGTCCGATGGCCGAGGGCCTTTTCCGGCACGCCATCAAAGGCCGTGGCGAGTTCCGCATTCTCTCGGCTGGCATCGGTGCGGTGAACGGCGAGCCGCCCACGCATCATTCCGTGCAGGCGATGAAGGAAATCGGCATTGACATCTCTGCGCAACGCAGCCGCGCGCTCACGAACGACCTGGTGAAGCAGGCGGACTTGATTCTGGGCATGACCCACAGCCACACTGACACCGTGGCGCTGCTTTATCCCAAGGCAGCCGAAAAAACATTTTTGCTGCGTGAATTTGATGAGACGCTCGAAGCCTACGAAAAAGACATCAGCGATCCGATCGGCAGCCCGTATCATATTTATGTTGAATGCCGCGATCAGATTGAGCAAGGCATCGCCACCCTTTTGAAATTTATGGAACAACACAACTTCCTTTCAAAAAATGCCACCCCGACGGCCTGCACCATCGCTAACTTTGCCCTTGGCGCGGACCATGGCGGCTTTGATCTCAAGGAAACGCTCAAGGTCTTCCTGCGCGAACGCGGCTTAACCGTCAACGATTTCGGCGCGGCGAGCAAAGACCCGGCGGATGATTACCCCGATTTCGCGCTGCCCGTCGCGCAGGCGGTAGCCGCCGGCAAGGCGGAACTCGGCCTACTCGTCTGCACCAGCGGCGTGGGCGTGACTATCACCGCCAACAAGGTGGCCGGCGTCCGCGCCGCGCTCATCAGTGACGAGGAAACCGCCGGCCTCTGCCGCCAGCACAACGACGTGAATACGCTTTGCCTCGCCGGCAAAAAAACCTCACCGGAACTCGCGAAGAAAATCCTTACCGCGTTCATCGGCGCAAAATTTGAGGGCGGCCGCCACGAACGCCGTGTGCGAAAGATGGATTCCCAGTTTGCTCCCGCGAATTTGCGCCTCGCGAATATTGACCCCGAAGTTGCCGGCGCAATTGAACATGAACGCACGCGCCAGCAGGAAAACATTGAGCTGATCGCCTCGGAAAATTTTACCAGCCCGGCGATCATGGAAGCGCAAGGCTCCGCACTCACCAACAAATACGCCGAAGGTTATCCCAAGAAGCGCTGGTATGGTGGCTGCGAAAACGTCGATTCCATTGAACAACTGGCGATTGACCGCGCGAAGAAACTTTTTGGCGCGGAACACGCCAATGTCCAGCCCCACTCCGGGTCCGGCGCGAACATGGGGGTGTATTTTGCGTTTCTCAAGCCCGGAGACAAGATGCTCACGATGGATTTGAGCCACGGCGGCCACCTCACTCACGGCAACAAGGCGAATTTCTCCGGCAAATTTTTCGAAATCGTTCATTACGGCGTCGGCAAGGAAACCGAGCGCATTGATTACGAACAGATCGCGGCCATGGCGCGTGAACATAAGCCGAAGATGATCACCATCGGTGCAAGTGCGTATCCACGCATCATCGATTTCAAGCGCATGGGTGAAATCGCTCGCGAAGTGGGTGCCTATTTGCTTGCGGACATCGCACACATCGCCGGTTTGGTTGCGGCGGGCATTCATCCCAGCCCAATTGGACATGCAGATTTTGTCACGACCACGACGCACAAGACGTTGCGTGGCCCGCGCGGCGGATTAATTCTTTGCGCGGAAAAATATGCGAAGGAAATCGATTCGCAGGTCTTCCCCGGTATCCAGGGCGGCCCGCTGGAACACGTCATCGCAGCAAAAGCGGTTTGTTTTCTCGAAGCCCTCCAACCAACGTTTAAAATCTATCAGCAGCAGATCGTGAAGAACGCCGCCGCGCTTGCCGACGGCATGACGCGTAATGGCTACCGGCTTATTAGCGGCGGAACGGACAACCATCTCATGCTTGTAGACGTCGGCGCGAAAGGCATTACCGGCAAAGATTCGCAAATCGCACTGGACGAGGCTGGCATCACGGTAAACAAAAACACGATACCTTTCGAGACCCGCTCGCCATTCCAAGCCAGCGGCATCCGCCTCGGCACGCCCGCGGTCACCACACGCGGCATGAAGGAAGCGGAAATGGCGGCGATTGCGGATATGATATCCGAGGTGTTGATGGACATCAAAAACATGGACGCCGCGCACAAGGTTCGCGCTCGCGTACGCGAGCTGACGGCCAAATATCCGCTCCCCTATTAAAAATGTTCAGCGTCGGACAAAAAGTAGTCTTAGTGGATGACAAATGGCCGGAGACGGTCAAACAGCTTTATTTGCAACTGCCGGTTTTGGAAACCGTCTATGTCGTCCGCGCCGTGCGCGTGGGCGTGCGGGCGGACGAACTCCTCATGGACATGAGGCGTGTACTGGAATCTTCGCTATTGCTCGTGGGCATTTACAATCCAACAAACAACCTCGGCGTGGAGGCAGGCTTTGCCGCCAGTCGGTTTCGCGCGCTGGATGAATTGAAAAAATCTGCCGTTGAGGAACAAGCGACCGTTGGCTAACCGGCACCGACGTCACAAGCCAGCTCAGGCAGGTTGGGTTTCCACTACGCCGCGACCACGCCCGTGGTTCAGGTTGATGAGTTGCTTGGTTTCGGTGATGTAGCCAACGATGTTAAACTTGCCGACGGATTCTTTTCTCGCCGCGTCGAAAGCCGCACTACTGTGCGGAAAATTTTTTCCATCAGCGGGAATCTTAGTCCAGTGGTTGTCGACGGCGAGGTATTCGCGGCTGTCAGCGTTTTCAATCATTATGTTCACAAAGCTGACCCTACCAGACAATCCGGCTTAACCGGCATCATATCTCGAATTATCTTTATTCCATTCCAACCAAACGCCGAGCGGCCTTCTTGCCGGCGTGATGGGATTTGTCGGCAAGCATTTTATTTTTCGCGCGGCGTGAACGCTTGCGTTTCTGCCGACGGATTTTTTCGATCTCGGCGCGCTGCCCGGCGTTAAAACCGTTCTTTTGTTCTTCAATTTTGTCAAGCAACCGGCGGCGGGCAATGAAACGGTTCAGTCCCTGCTGGCGGGTCTCCTGGCATTTGACCTGCACCCCGGTCGGCCGATGCAGCAGCATGACGCAGGTCGAAACCTTGTTGACGTTTTGCCCGCCGTGGCCGCCGGAGCGGACAAAAGACTCTTCAATATCCGCCTCAAACACGCCGAGGGCGGCCATGCGCTGCGCGAGCTGGCTTTCTTTTTCGAGGCTGACGAAAAATGCACCCATCCTTAAAAATAACATTACGACCGCGATTGTACCAGCACGCGAAAGGCGCGGCCCAAATGCTCGGGATGCGTGAGGGTCTGGAACTGGCGTGCGCGGGGCGCGCTCCAATCTACAAAGGATTTGTCCATCAAGGTCTTTTGCAAAATACGGGTGAGGAACTGCGGTTGGGTGCAAAACAATTCGGTGGTCAAGCCCGTGGCTTCGCCTGCTTGTTGGATGGCAGGGAAATTAACGTGTGCGGTCAAATCCTGTTCGCCCGGCTGCGCCAGCAGATCGTCGCTGACCTGGTGGCGGAAATACGCGCGCAGCGTGCCGTTCTCACGCGCCGGAGCAATTTGTGCGGCCGCCGAGAAGCCGTAATCAATCGCCAGCAGTTTGCCGCGCGTAAAAATCCCCGCGGCCGCGCGCCACCAGCCTTCGGCGGCGGGCGACACCTCAAGAATGTAGCCATCGGGCAGGACGGATAAAAGAGCAAATGGGAGATGGGCGATGGCAGATGGCAAAGCCGGCGACTCGATTTTCGTCCAACAGAATTTCTCATCAGCCAGCGCCACGCCCCACTCGAACCACCTATTCCCCGGCGCATCCCAACCGAACCGGTGGACAGGAAAGGCGTCAAGAAGTTCGTTGCTGAAAAGCACCCCGCCCGGTTTTGAGGTTTGAGTTTTTATTTTTAAGTCTTCAAAATCAGTAATCCAGCGGACGTTGGTAAAAGGTTTTAGGGTTTCCCGCTGCCATTGCTGGCGCTTGGGGGACGGTTCCATTATCCAGTATTCCAGCCGGGCGAAAAGTTCCGGGCGATATTTTTCCAGCCAGCCCAAAACATCGCACGCCAGCTTGCCGTCATGCGCGCCGGCTTCAATCAGACAAGGAGACGCGTGACGAGTGGCGAGTGAGGAGTGCAGTTCTTCCAACCAAGCGGCGAACTGGAACGCCAGCAGCTCACCAAACAGCCTGCCGGTGCTGACACTGGTGATGAAGTCACCGCGCTGGCCCACGCTGTCCCGATACCGTTCGTAGTAGCCGGTTTTGGGACAGTAAAGGGCCAGTTCCATGAAGCGCGCGAAGGGAATCGCGCCGCTTTTTTGGATTTCTTCGCGGATGGCGTCAATCGGCATTTTCATTGCTTGCAGAGCGGCATGGCTTTGATTAGTGTCGCATCAACCGAGAGGACTTATGGCGAAAATTGACGCGTTTTTCAACCTGATGTTTGAGCAGAAGGCTTCCGATTTGCACATGGCCTCCGGCAACCCGCCGATGATGCGCATCCACGGCGAGCTGCAACGCGTGGATTATCCGCCCCTCGAAAACGATACGCTCAAGGCGATGCTCTACGAAATCGCGCCGGATTACAAAATCAAACAGTTTGAAGAAACCGGCGACGTGGACTTCGGCTACGAAATCCCGAACATCTCACGCTTCCGCGTGAACTTTTTCAACCAGAAAAACGGCGTCAGCGCGGTGTTTCGGCAGATTCCCAGCCGCGTGCTGTCGTTTGAGGACTTTGAAAAGCTCGAGGCGCCGCTGCCGGCAGTGTTCAAGAAATTTGCCATGCTTAACCGCGGCCTGGTCGTGGTCACCGGCCCGACTGGCTCCGGCAAATCCACCACGCTCGCCGCCAT
>Ga0007882_10001679_pt1 | contig 12686 bp, 10 predicted proteins | sample CryBogCBH12Aug01_FD_71195 | JGI IMG/M metagenome (GOLD analysis project Ga0007882, IMG submission 71195) | Freshwater microbial communities from Crystal Bog, Wisconsin, USA - CBH12Aug09.1 | ecosystem: Environmental > Aquatic > Freshwater > Lake | place: Crystal Bog, Wisconsin, USA | collected... | reverse complement strand
AGCCGACGCTGCTGAATGGAATTGAGACTATCAGCGGTAAATCATTGGTCGTTTCCAGGAGTACGGAAGGTTCGATTAGGAATTCGGAGCAGCCGTTCAAAGCCATTCCTTACTTTGCCTGGGCCAACCGTGGCAAGGGCGAGATGACCGTGTGGCTTACGGAAGCGGGCGGAAAAAGGCAATAATAGTACGACAACTTTGGCACCTAACACCGCGGCCCGCCTAACATCGGGCAGGTGAATCATCTGGCCAACATGTGATTTCATTTTCTGATTTACGGCTGAGGGGGCGATCGGCTGGTCGGCAAGAGACGTTGTCCGGCTTGAACATTGTGACCGGTCTGATGGGTAAAAGGTAAATTTATAGCCGCGGATGAGATTGTGCCAACTGCGACAAAGTCGCCGCGGTCTGACACAATTAAGTGTGCCAAATTTTCCGACGCTCATGGTCTTTAAGCCGGAAGAACCTTCCAAACCATTGATTTAATTGACTTTTTAACCTTTGGCATGGTTGGCATTGCTCAAGCTAAATAGGAGTCGTTGGATAAATTAAACATTTAACGAAAGGAATAAATTATGAAACTGATGCAATATCAACGTCCGTCACTGACCTGGCCGACCTTCGGCCGGCTAAGCAACCTGCAGGATGAAATTGACCGCCTGTTCGAATCGCCGCTAACCGGCTGGGCGCCGGCGCTCGATGTGCATGAAGACAAGGACAGCTTCAGCGTCCGGGTGGAACTCCCCGGCATGAAACGCGAGGACATTGAGGTAGCGCTGCACGACGGCGCACTCGTTATCTCCGGCGAACGCAAAGAAGAAAAAATCGCCGAAGGCACGGAAGTGCACCGGCAGGAGCGGTTCTGCGGGAAATTCTCCCGGGTACTGACCCTCCCCGCGGCGGTCGCGGGCGACAAGGTGAAGGCGCAATATAAGGACGGCATCCTGACCGTCACGCTGCCCAAGGCTGAGGAAGCCAAGCCCAAAGCGATCACCGTCAGCGAATAATCGAACCAAAAAAAACAAAAGGCGGGAACCGCAATCGGTTCCCGCCTTTTGGGCGGCGGAAAATCAGACGTAGAAATAAACGTAGGCGGCGAATGATACGGCAGCCATGCCGGCGGCGGCAGCGATTGACCACAGGAAACTCTTCTGGCGCGCGGCAATCGAGAACGTCGAAATGATCACGGCCATTTGCGCGGCTAACATACCGTAGAAGAATTTCGCGCTGCGCTGGTGGTGATGCTCAGCAGAAATGTTACCCTTGCGCACCTGCAATTCATAGATGCCGCCGATGGTAGAATTCAATTTTGCCTCGGCATCATAGCGCGCCGCCGTGTAACGCAGCCGGGCTGCGGAAAAACTGCGGAAAATATTTTTATCTCCAGCCATCAATGTTTCATCCAGCTTATCCATGGTTTTGTTGATGGTCTTGGTGGCTTGATCAAAGGCATTCGCTGCATCCTTCGCAGCCGAAAGCGAATCGGCAAGTTTTGCGTCTTCGATTTTGGCGAGCACCCCGGCAACTGCGGTTTCGGGTTGGGAATTTTCCACGGCCGCCAGAGCAGCGTTCACACTGTCACCTAATTTTGCCGGCGTCGCCGCGGGGATTTTATTTTTCACCAGCGCGTCAAACGTCGCCACATCCGCACCCGGCAACGCATCCGCCGCCAGCGGACTTATGTCGCTAGTCGCCAAGAGCAAATCAAGCGTGTTGTGCGCGACGGCGCTGCGAAGTTTCTTGGCCTGATAATAACTCCACTGGTCGCCAGCCTTGGATTGAAGCTGCGCGGCGGCGGAGCGGTCGTATTGGGCCTTGGTCATCTCGCTGGATGCCAGCCCGGCCAGCATCGTGGCAATCACGGTCATTACGATGGGCGTCGCGCCGATGATTTTACCCCAGTTGTTCTGGGGCAAATCTTTTTTCAGGTCTTCGGGAATTTGAATTTTAGCAGCCATAAGTTTTTGGTTTTTCCGCCGCCAGCTTACACCGGAAATATTTCTTGGCCAGCCCCCAAATGCGACCGGGCTTGAGCTTTGGCCGGATTTGGCCTATTTCTCGACCATGTTTATCGTGCATGTCCATGTCCAGGTTAAGCCGGAATGCATTACCGCGTTCAAAGCCGCCACGCTGACCAATGCCCGCGCCAGCGTATTGGAACCCGGGGTCGCGCGCTTTGACGTCGTGCAGCGGGCTGACGACCCGGCGAAATTCATTCTGATCGAAGTCTATCGCGATGCCGCTGCCAATGCCGCACACAAGGAAACGAAACATTATCCGGCCTGGCGCGACACCGTCGCCGACATGATGGCCGAACCGCGTTCGAGCGTGAAATTTGAGAATGTTTTTCCCGACGACCAAAACTGGTGAGATGAACTTTGAATTGGCCACGGCCACACGCATTATTTTCGGAGCGGGCGCAATTGCGCATATTGGCGCCAACGTAAAAAACCTAGGCCACCACGCGCTCGTCGTCACGGGAAAGGAGCCAATCCGCGCGGAAAAACTGCTGACGCAGCTTGCCGCCAGCAACCTCCGCGCGACAACTTTTTCGGTCAGCGGTGAACCAGAAATTTCCACGGTCAAAACCGGCGTGGCGTTGGCGAAAGATGAGAATTGCGATTTCGTCATCGCCATCGGCGGCGGCAGTGTGATAGACGCCGGCAAAGCCATCGCCGCGATGCTAACGAACACCGGCGAACTGCTCGATTATCTTGAAATCATCGGACGCGGCGTGGCACTACCGAAACGGAGTGCGCCGTTCGTAGCCATTCCCACCACAGCCGGCACCGGCGCAGAAGTCACGCGTAACGCCGTGCTCGCCTCGCCGGAACACCAAGTCAAAGTGAGTTTGCGCAGTCCGCAGATGCTCCCGCGCATTGCGATCGTTGATCCGGAACTGACGTACGATCTGCCGCCGGCGCTCACCGCAACGACCGGCCTCGACGCGTTGACACAACTCATCGAGCCTTACGTCTGTTTGCGGGCGAATCCGATAACGGACGGTTTTTGCGAACAGGGAATTTTTCGCGCCGCACGATCATTGCGAGAATGTATTTACAACGGCCATAATAAATCGGCGCGCGAAGACATGGCGCTGGCCAGTTTGTGCGGCGGACTCGCGCTGGCGAATGCCGGACTCGGAGCGGCGCATGGATTTGCCGGGCCGATCGGCGGCATGTTTCCCGCGCCACACGGAGCCGTGTGCGCCGCGCTACTGCCGCACGTCATGGCGGCGAATCTCCGCGCGCTACGCGAACGCGACAAAAATAGCGATGCCTTGCGCCGCTATCACCGGATTGCCGGCATGTTGACCGGCACCCCCAATTATGTTGCCGACACCGGTGTGGAATGGGTGCAAAAACTTGTTGCCGAGCTACCGATACCAAAACTGGGCGCTTACGGCATCCGCGATGCACATGTCGCCGAGATCGTCGCCAAAGCTGCGAGCGCGAGCAGCATGAAGAGCAATCCCATCGCATTGACGCCAGACGAACTCGCGCAAACGCTACGGCTGGCCTTGTAATTTGAAAATGGAATCCATCTGGCAAAAAACGACGGTCATCACGCAAACGGAGGTCATCGCGCGCAGCCTGCGGCATTGGACGGGCCGCGACTTGCTGCCGGGATGGTTTAATCCGTTGGGTTTGGCAAAGAATATCTTTGAAGCGCCATTTGTGCTGGTGGCGCACGGGACCGAAACCGACCCGATATTGAATTATGGCAACGCCACCGCACTGCAGCTTTGGGAAATGACTTGGGACGAACTCACACACACGCCGTCGCGCCTGACCGCCGAGGCGCCAAACCGCGAAGAGCGGGCGCAGCTGCTTGCGACGGTGGCGTCCCATGGTTTCATTGACGATTATTCAGGCATTCGCATTTCCAAAACGGGCCGGCGCTTCCGCATCGCGCAGGCAACGGTTTGGAATCTGCTCGATGAACGCGGCGGTTATGCCGGCCAGGCGGCGACATTTTCGCGCTGGGAATTTCTTTGAGCTTCGCGAGCGGCAAATTAACCTACGGTTCGTGAACACGCCCGCCGCCGCCAATGCCCGCCGGAATGAAGTCAGGCTGGTCTGCCTCATTTCCTTACTCGCGGCGCTGCATGTTTATATTTTCACAGCGGCATTTCCGTTTTTTAACTCCGTAGATGAGCAGTTGCATTTTGACCTCGCCGTCCGATATTCGGAGGCACACGTTCCGCGCCGCCTGGAGCCGCTTTCGCCGGAGGCCATCCGTTACATCGTCCTGTTCAGCTCGCACGCGTATCTCAGCGATGCGGCAAGCCTGCCGCCGCCGCTATGGATACAGCCGGCGGAAAGCGTACGGCCACAAATCGCCGCCAACGTGGAGCAGTGGCAAAACATCAGCAGCACCGAAAGCACGCAGCCACCGCTTTACTATGCCGTGGCGGGCGTGTGGTGGAACACCGGCAAACTCCTTGGCCTGGCGGGCGGACACCTGCTTTACTGGCTGCGATTTTTAAATATTCCGCTGGTCGCCGCCACCGTGTGGCTCGGCTGGCTGGCGGCGCGAAAAGTTTTCCCAGAAAGTTTTTTTGCACGAATGACGGTGCCGGCGGTCATCGCCTTCATGCCGCAGACGGCGTTTTACGCCATCAACAACGATATTCTCGCACCGGTAGTGTTTGGCGCGGCCTTTTTACTCCTATTGGAATTGGGAGAAGCGGAAATCCCCTCCGGGCGGCTAGCCGCCAGCCTCGGTCTGGCACTGGCAGCCACATTCCTGACAAAAATCAGCACATTGCCGATGCTAGCCGTTTCGGTCCTATTCCTCGCCGCAAAAAATTTGGAAATCCTGCGGCAGGGAAAAATGCGCCCGGCGATATTTCCGATGCTGGCGCTGGTTTTTTGCACACTGTTACCGGTGCTGGCATGGATGCTATGGTGCAAAGCCAATTACGGCGACCTCACCGGTTCGGCGGTCAAAGTTCAAAAGCTCGGCTGGACAGTCCGACCGCCGGCACAGTGGACGCAGCATCCCATTTTCTCCGCGCACGGCTTATGGGTGTTTGTCGGCGACAATCTGGCGACGTTCTGGCAGGGGGAATTCTGGTGGCAGCGCCAGCCACTGGCACTACCGGGACTGGATTTGTTTTACAAATTACTGACACCGGTTCTGCTGGCGCTGGCCGTCGGCAGAATTTTAAAAAGCCGGCTGGGCGAAACCCGCAGCGCGCTGATATTTTCACTGGCCTGCTGGGCGGCGAGCCTGGGTTTTTTTGCACTGTTATCGGTCAAATATGATTTTCAAGACTGCTTCTATCCGTCGCGGACACATCCTTTTTTTACCTCAGGCCGGCTGTTTCTGGGATTATTGATTCCGATTTTGATCCTGCTGGCCGGCGGCCTAGATTTCGGGCTGCAAAAAATTTCAGAAAAGGCCAAGTTCCTCATACTCTTTGCCTGGCTAGCAATCATGTTCGCCGGTGAAACCGCCCTGGATTGGCGGGTCTTTGCCTGCGAATACAACTGGTATCATCTCTGACCGCCCGTCATTTCAACGGCGCATCGGCGGGCGGCGCGAATAATTCTTCCACGCTGCGGACGGGATGCAGCGGGGCGAGGAGGATTTTGGGAATGAAGGCCGGCGAAATTTCGGGGTTGTCCAACTGGCCGGTGACGCGACATTCAAAAATTTTACTCACCGGCCACAACACATAACTCATGAATGGTCCCAGCACCGGCGTGGTGCGCAGCAGTTTAGCCGTGGCGCGGGCATTGACTTTTTCCGCCAAATCCACCGTGCCAACGTAATCCACCTGCATCGTGGCCGTGTGAATTGTCAGGGCATCCGTGAAAATCACCCCATTGGTCATAGTAAAAACGCCAGTGCCGTCCGTTGCGCGGCTATTCCCGAGGCTGGGCACCACGGCGTTCACACCGCGCGAGACGAGGCCGAAAATCGGCACATCCCAAAGCACGCCATTGCGGAGTTCGGCACCGCCAAATCCATTCCACGTCCGCCAGTCCCCCGAGTTCGCGTGCGTCACCGCCATCGTGCCGGACAGCGCGCCTTGCAACTCATTCGTCGGCGACCATAGCGCCAGCCCCATACGATGGAGGTCAACATTGGTGCCGTTAATCAAAAAACTGAAATCGGTGCCCGCAATATCCGGGCTGACATCAAAACTGCCCCAACCGCGCGCCGTGCCACCGTAGCATTCGCTGACGATGTTTGTCACCATCAGCAAATTTTTCCGCCAGCGAAAAGTGCCGGTTATGGCGGCGGTCTGGAATTTCCGCCACCGAAATGGCGCGGTGCCTACCATATCCACACACAGGTCGGCATCGTCCGTCAGAATTTCACCATCCGGGCGATGGCGCAGCGGGATGGAGCCGTTCACGCGCGCATCGGGGACGGCCAGAAATTCATACGGCTGCATCGCCTCGGTGGTTTCCGGTCCGATGGCGCGGCCCACCACCATCGGCGCGATGCGGCCGGCACCGTTGGTCAAAATCAATTTTTCCCCAAGCAAGTCCAGCGTCAGTTTGTCCGCGGAAAAATACTGCTGCCCACCGGCCCGCGACATCTGCGGCCGCACAAAATCCAGCAGCAAATTTGAATAGCTCAAGCCGGCGGTCAGCCGGTCAACCGTCTGCCCGCGGATGGCGCAATGCGCCAGCGCAAGCTGACCCGTGGCGCTCAGGGTGGTTGGTGTCCGCATATTTCCGAACGCCTCCAGCGATAGTGACAAAGGTTCGGTCAAGGTCAGACAGCCCAATCCTTTCACCGCGTTGCTGTCCGCAAGGAACGAACTCACACTCGCCGGGTCCAACGCACCGGTCAGGCGGAAGCGAAAATTTTTGGTCAGCGTGCTTTCCTGCCCACTCACCGTCAACCGCGTTTTGCCCTGCGCCACCGTGAAATCCGGCACATTCAACATCAGGCCACCAAAAGAAAAATGCGCCCGCACCGCATCAATCACCGCGCCGCGGATTTCGAGATTGGCGGCATTCAGCGCGCCGTCCACGGCCAGGGTATTTTTGATAGAATCCGGCCAGCTTTCCGCCGGCCGGTCCCACGCCGGCAGCAGGAACGAGCCGCTGGCGCTCAAGTGCGGCGGTGGCCGGCAAACAATGCGGGCCACTTCCACGCCGACTTTTCCCGGCAGCCACACCGCAAGGAACTGCGGGTCCAAGCTGGAATCATTCGTAAACTCGACCGTTCGTGTCGGCACGTCCAGCGCGGCGTGCAACTCGATTTTCCCCGGGCCAACCTGCGCCGTCAGCGTTGTCACGGAAAGTTTTGGGGCCGCCCAAATACCGGCAAAATTGACGGGCCCGGTGGCGAGCGGTGCCGCGCGCAGAGCGCCCAGCCGCACCGACCACGCAAGGCGAAACGATTGAAGATTCGTCCAAAATCCCCAAGCGGCATCCAGGTTAGTCGGCGCATCAATGGGCATGGTCAGGCTGGCAGCCGCGTGGAAATCCTGGGCAGCGAACCACGGCGAGTTAACATCGCCGGCGGTGGCATTCAGCCGCACGGTGAGGGAATGCACGTCGCGCGCATCACCGAACAACGCCAGATGCAGTTGCGGCCGGCCTTGAAATTGAATCTCCCGCAGCGCGTCGCAGAACATTTTCACCGTGGCCAACGACTGCCCCGAGCCGGTGCCGGGCGCCGCGAACAATTTCCAGTTCAAGGCCTCCGGCGCGTGAAGCAGGTCGCCGCTGATACCCAGCTGGATGCCAGCATAGTCGGCACGGAAATGATCGACCGACCAGGTATCGGCCGCCTGAAAGCGCAGGTCGGTCTGAAGGTTGGTCAGGCTGAGCGTGTCCGTCGGGGAGAGCGGCAGGGTGAATTTTCCGCCGCGCAGAACAAGCCCGTCAAGCTGCCAGCGCCGGTGGAGGAGCGCGGAGAAATTCAAATCCAGTTGCAGTTCGCGCACGAAAACCTCCGGACCCACGATTTTTTCCGGCTGACCGACGCGGACATTTTCCGCCACGAGGCCGTGGATGAGGCTCAGGCGCATCCGGGAGGATTCCAGTTTCACCCCATGCTCGGCGAGCGTGGCCACCAAGCGTGCTTTCAGAAAATTTGGCAGGCCGATCTGGTTGCACCAGAGGAAGGCCGCAATCGCCGCGAGCACGGTCAGCCACGCGGCAAACCGGAGGCCACGGAACGCGAGTCGGCATTGGTGCCAGAAACGTGGCATATCACGGCGCGGTCGGCGGAATGGTCAGGTAAGCCGCAACTAACTGGTAAAGCACCGGCGGAAATACAAACACCCAGCGGCGACCGTCAAAATCGACCGACGCCAGCGCCGTCTGGGCGCGCGGCAATTCCGCGCCGAAATCCACGCTCAATTTTTGACCGGACTTGAGTTCCACGGTGAGGGCGAGGTTATTCGGGTTGAGCCCGTATTTTTCCGGCGCGGTGATTTCGTGGCCCACCCAGCCGGCGGCAGTGAGTTCACCGAGGCGATGGAGCGTTTCCTCGACGGCCGGCGGATTGATGACGCCCTGCGAGCCGGGGCCAAGCGACCATTTGTTTTCGCCGGTGCGGATTAGCGTGCGCGTCTTACCATCCTGCCGCTGCGTTACCTGCACCACGTCCGCCTCGGTAAAATTCCAGAGGCGGCGAGCGCGGAACTCCCAGCCATTCTCCGGCAGCCGCGCGAAATCGTCGGGGCGCAGCGCATAGACAAAATCCTCATCGGCGCGTTTGACCAGCACACGGTTCGTGTCCGCCGTGCTGAACAGCAGGTGCGCGAGAAGGCTATTCGTATCGCCCGCCGTGCCACGCAAGATGATCTGCCGGACCGGCGCGTTCAGGCCAAAGCCCTGCAAATCGGACGCGGTGACCACGTCTTTGACATAGTCCGCGACACGCAAGCCCTTGAGAAACTTGAAGAAGTTCTGCACGTTTTCAGAATCAGCGGGATATTTTTCACCCACCACCGCCCAACTGTTCGGGCCGGTTTGCTGGAGCGTGAAATTAGCATCGCCGCGCACCTCAATCTCAGCGACCGGCGCGGTGAGCGTGAGCAAGTGCGCATCGCGAAAATCATTCACCGCGCCCCGCCAGGCGGCGAAGTTATCCGCGTTGGCCGCCACGACGGCATTCCAGCCTTCGCGCCGCGCGTAAAGCTGCGCCGGGGCTCCGGGCAAATTTTTTCCCGCATGAACGGCCGCGGTAAGATTGGTGCCGCTGCCGAGCCACACGTCGAGATCGGCCGGTTGCAGGCCATAGCCGCTCAAATCGGCGCGCGCGTCGTCGGTGACAAATTTTTCCACGCGCCCAGCCTGAAGCTGCTGCAACGCGGCGGCGAGGCGGGCGCCATCGGCCCGCGCGGGCAGCGGCCGGATCATGCGCCAGAGGCGGTTCGTCGGGTCGCGGTGAAATTCCAAAACTTTTGCGCCGTTGGTGATGAGCAGCCAATCCGTCGCGCCGGCGACATCCACCAGCGCCGTGTCGCGCCATTCGTCCGGCAAACGCGGCAGCAGTTGCAGCCAAGCCGCGTCCGTCACGAACGCGCCGTCGAGGCCGACGATACGGAGAAAAACCTGATCGCCGGGGGCGGTCTGGTTGCCAACCAGCAAATGCCAGCTTTGGTCGCCGGCAGAAACCTCGAGGCGGAACTGGGGATTTTCGAAACCAAAATCCGCGTCGGCGTTTTTATGGGCGCGCAACTCGGCGGCGGTGAGCCGCGTGGCGGCGGTAAGTTTTTCCAACGCGCCAGCAAGCGCCTCGATGGCAGCGGCCTGCGCCGGATACGTCAGCGGCTTTTGCATCTGCCAGACGCGGTTGCTGCGGACGACTTCGATTTCACGCGCGCCCGCCGGGCTGACTTGAATTGCCGTCAGGTCGGCGACGTGCAGGCCGGACAACAGCGGGCCGCCGGCCGGCGGGGGCGGCGGCAAAAACTTCCGGGAAAGCCAGATCCCCGCGAACAGCATGATCGCGAGCACAAACCAGATGGCGGTGGTCTTGGATTTCATTGGCGACGGACGAGCCAGACAAGCCAGCCGAAGAGCAGCACGCCGCCGGGCAGCGCGCCGAGCAGCAGCCAGCGGAGCTGCTCCTGTTGATGTTTGGTCAGGAGCAAACGGAATTCCGTGACGGGCCGCGGCCCGATGCCTTCGAGCAATTGCGGCCGGTCGAGCAGCCAGTTAGCCGCGCTGTTCAGGAAATCGCGATTGCCCCCGCCCTCGAGGTAATAGTTGCCGAGAAAAATCGAATCGCCGGCCACCACGATGCGGGTATTTCCGCGCGGGTTGGTGACACCGGGCACGGGCTTCTGCTCGACGGCGGCGATGAGCGAATAGCTGCGCGGGGCGGCGCTGCGGTCCACGGCGAGGGTGCCGGCGGCGCTGGTGCGCGCCAACTCGGTTACTTCCGGCGCGTTGGCCGCCGACTTGGATTGGTTGATTTTTTCCACCGGACGCGGCAGCACCATTTGCAGCGACGAGTCAGCGAGCGCGCCCACCACCGGATGCTGGCCAAACGCGCGCACCTTGATGTCCTGACCGGTGATGGTATTCGGATCCTGCGCGATGTCGGTGACGACATTGACGCCCCAGCGCTGCAAAATTGGCTCCAAGCCGGTGGCGTGCTTCAGGGAAGCGTAATTGAACAGCAGCAGCAGCCGGCCACCTTGCGTAAGATACTGGTCAACTTTTTGCAGTTCCATCTCCGTGAATGCCACCGCCGGCGCAGCGATAATGAGCAGGTTGCAATCCATCGGCACCGGGTTGTCGCCGACGAGCTCAAAATTCTTCACCGCAATGTAATTCTGCTGCAATGCCGTCCCGAATTTCAGATACCCGAAATCGCCGGAGTCCGCGAGGGACGGCTCGCCGTGGCCCTGTAAAAAATACGCGTGCAGCGGCTCCGCGTTCTGGAGCGCGAGCAGCATGGCGGTGAACATTTTTTCGCCGGAAAACGCAATGGGCTTCTTGCGGAACTCACGTTCCTTCTCATTGGGCAGTTGTTCGAGCGTATATTGGGTGAGGGCGTCACCGGAAATCATCTTCACCCGGCCACCGCTGTCAAAGATGACGAGATCCTTGTCCGCCGCGCCCGCGAGCTTGTATTGGGCCTTCACCAGTTCCGCCTCGCCGGCATCGCGGACGTAGTCCACGGTGCGGAGGGAGATATTTTTATCCGCGGCGCGGTATTCGTTCAGCAGCGCCACGATGTCGGGATAAAACTCGTCCTTGCGGTCGAAGTAAAGGGTAACGCTTACCACATTGGTCAGCGAATGCAGCACGTTCAGCGTACGCGATGACAGGGCCACGCGCGTCTGGGAGCTGAGGTAAAACCGGTGGAAAAATTTCGCGCCCAGATAATTCACCATCACCACCACCGCCAGGACCAGGGCCGTGCGCAGGACCACGTCAAAGCCGATGCCCCACCGGCTGGCCGGCGAGAAGCTGGGACGGGATTTATTTTCTTCGTTCATGATTTCCAGCGGCGACCTTCCACCACGCGCAAGGTCAGGAACAGGAACCAGAATGTCGCGGTCACATAAAACGTCACCGCCCGGGTATCCACGACGCCGCGCGCGAAATCACGCATCTGCTCAAACAGGCCGAAATACGAAATCACTTCCGATTGCCAGCGCGCCGTGGCCGGCAGCGCCTCGGCGAGAAAGCCCAGCGCGAACAGACTCACCCCCAGCACGAAGGCAATCATCGCCGCCGCCATCTGACTGCGGGTCAACGAAGAGGCGAAACAGCCCAGCGAGATGAACAGCCCGCCCACCAGAAAAATGCCGAGGAACATGCCGCCGACGGTCCCGCCGTCCAGCGCATTCTGATTGGTGAAATGCCGCACGATGAACAGGCATGCCAGGAGCGGCAGCCACGCGACGAGGTAAAAGATCAGCGCCCCGGCAAATTTTGCCGCCACGACCTGCAGGTCGCCAACCGGCGTGGTCATCAGCGTCTCAAAGGTACCGCTCGCCTTTTCCAGCGCGAACGACCGCATCGTGATCACCGGCGTTGCCAGCAGCACGACCAACCAGAAAAAATAGGTGCGATAAAACATCTCCGTCACCGGCATCGGCGACGGGTCGGTACCGAGGTTGTGGATCAGCACCACGAAACTGAGGCCGGTCAGCAGCGTCACCGCCGCAATGATGACGTAGCCCGTCAGCGCGAAGAAAAACGACGACAGCTCGCGCCGCAGGAGCGCCCAGAAGATGCTCATTCGACCGCCTCCGTGGTTGGCCGGGTGACCTGCATATAAATATCCTCCAGCGAATGCCGGCTGCGCGTCAGCTCGCGGAGGGTCCAGCCATGCTGCTGCGCCAGCGCAAATAGCGCCGCCCGCAAATCCGTGCCGCCGCGCGGCGTCAGCGAACAGCGGCAAAATTCTCCGTCGGCGACCGTGATGTCAAACTGTTCCACTTCCGGCAGGCCTTCCACCGCCACGCGCAAGGCTCTTTCGGGCGCGGCGATTTCCGTGATTATCTGGCTGCCGCCAGCCATGCGGCGCTGCAAATTTTCCGGGGTGTCCGACGCCAGCACGCGCCCGCCGAACATGATGAGCACGCGGCCGCACATCATTTCCACCTCCGGCAAAATATGGGTGGAGATCAAAACGGTGTGTTTGCCGGCAAGACTTTTGATCAGCGTGCGGACGGAGCGGATCTGCTGCGGATCGAGGCCAATGGTCGGCTCGTCCAAAATAATCAGCTCCGGGTCATGCAC
>Ga0007882_10001678_pt1 | contig 12687 bp, 11 predicted proteins | sample CryBogCBH12Aug01_FD_71195 | JGI IMG/M metagenome (GOLD analysis project Ga0007882, IMG submission 71195) | Freshwater microbial communities from Crystal Bog, Wisconsin, USA - CBH12Aug09.1 | ecosystem: Environmental > Aquatic > Freshwater > Lake | place: Crystal Bog, Wisconsin, USA | collected... | reverse complement strand
GGCATGAACGTCATGGAAGGGGCTGATGTCGGCGCTTTGTGCAGCGTGCTGGTGGCGCTGTTTACCTTTTACAAAACCTGGACGGAAACCAATGCCGGCGTGCCGAAAAAAATATTTCAAGGCGTCAGCCGCGTGGCGATCATCGCCATCTTTGCCGGCTTTCTGGCAACCCAAACTGTCGTTTCTCTCATTGGCACTTCGATTCAAGGGGTCGCGGGTGCCGCCCAAGATACGGAAACCAAGGCGGCCCACTGGGATTGGGCAACCCAGTGGAGCAAGCCCAAAATCGAAACGCTCAGCCTCGCAGTGCCCGGACTGTTCGGCTACAAAATGGATACACCCAAGGATATGATGCCGCAGGTTGCAAAATATTACGACGGCGGCGTTTATTGGGGCGGCGTCGGGCGCGACCCGGTGTTGGATCGCTATTTTGACGGCGGTGAAAAAGGCCCGCCGCCGGCTTCCGGCTTCATGCGCTTCACCGGCGGTGGCGACTACTGCAGCGTGCTGGTCGTGCTGGTCGCCCTGTGGACGGTGGTGCAATCTTTCCGGCGGGAAGGTTCACCTTTCACGCCTACGCAGAAAAAATTAATCTGGTTTTGGCTGGTAATTCTAATCGGTTCGTTATTGCTGGCGTGGGGCCGGTTCGCCCCGATGTTTTACGGCACGCTCTACCAGTTGCCTTATTTCTCCACCATCCGCAATCCTTGCAAATTCATCATTTTCTTTTGCTGGGCGCTGCTGATTTTATTTGGCTACGGACTCAACGCCTTGAGCCGACAACTGGATGCCACCGCCCCGGCAGGGTCGTTCAAAAACTGGTGGGCGCGGGCGACCCAATTTGACCGCCGCTGGGTATTTGCCTGTGTCGGTGCTTTTGTCGCCAGCGTCCTCGCTTGGCTGGTATTTGCCGGCCAACGTAGGGTGTTGGTTGCCTACCTGCAAAAAAGGGGTTATCCCAGTGAAGACCAAGCCGGTCAGATTGCCAATTTCAGCATCGCTCAAGCCGGTTGGTTTGTGATCTTGCTGGCTGTAGCCCTGACGTTGTTCACGCTTTTACTGTCCGGCTCATTCCGTGGATCACGCGCCCGGTTGGGGGTGATTTGCTTGGGCGGTTTTCTAATTTTTGATCTGGTTCGTGCTGATTTGCCCTATGTCATCCACTGGGACTACAAGCAAAAATATGAAGTCGGCACACTGAATGTCGTCGTCGAAAAACTCCGCGAAAAACCCTACGAACACCGCGTTGCCGGTTTGCCTTTCCGCGCCCCCGAAGGTCTGGAGCTGCTCGATCAACTGTATCGCATCGAATGGATGCAGCATCATTTTCCGTATTACAACATCCAATGCCTCGACATCATCCAGATGCCGCGTATGCCGGAGGATTTGAAGGCGTATCTGGAAGCCCTGTCCCCGCGCGGCACGGCAGAATCCGCCCCGCTCTTCGCCCGCCGCTGGGAACTGTCCAACACGCGCTATCTCCTCGGCCCCGCCGGCTATCTGGAAGTGATGAACCAGCAGATTGACCCGGTGAAACACCGCTTCCGCATCGCCCAGCGGTTTGAAATCGTGCCCAAGCCCGGTATCCTTCAACCGCAGCGACTGGAGGAACTCACGGCGGCACCGAATGAAAATGGTCGCTACGCACTCTTTGAATTCACCGGCGCCCTGCCCCGCGTCCAACTCTACGCCAACTGGCAGGTCAACACCAACGACGCGGCCAATCTGAAAACATTGGCTAATCTGAATTTCGATCCGGCAAAAACTGTGCTCATTTCCACGCCGCAAAAAAATCTACCGACCACTTCGACCAACGAGAACAATCCCGGCACGGTGGAATTCACCAGCTATTCGCCCAAGAAAATTATCTTTGCGGCCAACGCCACCGGGCCGGCGATTCTGCTCCTCAACGACAAATACGATCCGCACTGGCGCGTGACCGTGGACGGCCAGCCAGCCGAACTGCTGCGCTGCAATTTTCTCATGCGTGGCGTGCAACTAACGCCCGGCGCGCATACCGTGGAATTTGATTTCAGTCTGCCAAGCAAGCCGCTTTACGTCACCCTCGCGGCTTTGAGTCTGGGAATATTTCTTTGCTTGTTTTTGTGGACGGCCACCCGGTCTGGCCGACAAAACGACTGACAAAACATTATTCGGACAACCGCGCGGACACCGGCAGTTGCAAGCCGTCCCCGGCGTTGGCGCGGTGCGCAAGCCAGTGAAGAATGCGTTTGATGGCCAGCCGCACGGCCTCATCCGAACTGCGCGGCAGCGGAAAACCCGCCTGCGCCAGCTTGCTGGAATCCATCCGTGATTGCGGCACATCGCCCGGCCAGCCCTGCGCGGATTCGCCGTAATTGATTTTCGTCTTGCCGGAAAATCCCAGTTGCGCAATCAATTCCTCGGCGATGAACCGCACGCTCGTCGCGCCGCCGGGGGCGAGATTGAAAACCTCAAACTTCGACGCCGCCAGTTCGGCGCATTTATTTTTCCCGAACATCAGCCCATCCGCCAAGTCGCGGACATAAACGTAGGGTTTGGCCTGAAACCCGTTGCCGAGCACCTTCAAGCTGGAATCATCCTTGGCGAGCTGGCGGATGAAATCGAAAATGACACCGTGCGTCGTGCGCTCGCCGACGATATTGCCGAAACGAAAAATAATCGCCCGCAGACCGAACGTGCTGCAAAAAGCCGAAATCAACGCTTCCGAAGCGACCTTGCCCGCGCCGTAAAGGCTGGTGGGCAACGCCGGGCCGAGCATTTCGTGGGTGACGGTCGTGCCCACGTCGCCATAAACCGTGCCGGAGCTGGAGAACACGAGATGGGAAACCTTCTGCCGGCGCATGGCTTCGAGGACGTTGTAGGTGACGATGGTTTCCTGTTCGAGGTCGAGCCGGGTGTTGTCAATGCCCCAGCGCGCATCGGGATTGGCCGCGAGATGAATCACCCGGTCCACGCCTTGAAAATGCGGCGCGATTTTTTCCAAGTCCAGCAGTTCAACTTCGTGGACGCGGACGCGCGGATTATTGAGGTGCGGCGCGACGTGCTCGCGCCGGCCCGAGGAAAAATTGTCCAGCACGCTCACTTCTTTCGTGGCCGGTTCGGCCAGCAACGCTTCCACCAAATGCGAGCCAATGAAGCCCGCGCCGCCCGTGACCAGATAAGTTATTGAAGGAGTTGCCATCACAAATGAGATTGAATTGCTTTTTATTTTGCCGGAAACAACCACGCGCCGAAAATATAATCGCCGATGGCTGGTCAAAGTATAGCTTCAGGTTGCGGCGAGGTTCAATGTCTTTATCAACTCGCGGTAATTAGACGAACCAGATTATCCACAAGGACGGTCGGTTCGCGCCAATGATTTGGAACGCTTGTAGCTAACGGACATGAAATAAGTTCCACTTGACGGTTTAATGCAACAGACGCAAGCTCGGCGCATGAAAAGTTATCTTCAGCGGGTGTTCTGCGTTTTGGGGTTGGTGCTGCTTGCCACCGGTTTCTCCCCCGTCCGCGCTGTAGACACAAATTCGCCGCCGCGCCTGACGGTGGAATTGCGTGATGGCTCGCGCGTCGTCGGCATGAGCGTGGAGAAAAACTTCAAGTTTTATTCCGCGCTGCTCGGAGAAATCAAACTGGACGTGTCCGCCATCCGCACAGTGGATTGTGTTTCCAGTAATTTCGTAAAGCTGACGGCGGCCAACGGCGACGTAATGGCGGTTTCATTTGTGGATTCGACGCTCGCGATCAAAACGAGTTTCGGCAAGGTGGAACTGGCGGTGAATTCAGTGCGAAAATTGTCTGTGTCGGCCGGCATTGTTGCGGGCGTGAATCGTCCGGGATTGGTGTCCTTGTGGTTGGGCGAAGGCAATGCCATGGATGCGGTAGGTGGCAACAATGGCACACTGGTGGGTGGTGTTTCCTTTGCAGCCGGCAAAGTCGGCCAAGCGTTCAATTTCAACGGATCGAACCAATACGTCTCGATAGCGGATAGTCCCTCCCTGCGGCCGACAAGTTTTACCGTGGGGGGATGGATCAATTTTGCGACGACCGATATCAGTGTGATTGTCGGCAAGCCTTATGGAGGTGGCACATCGGATTCATACGCGATTTGGTATGAACACGGCGCAATAAATGGGGTTATTACCACCCCTAGCGGGGATGGACCAGTCGTGAACTATAACTGGACGCCGGAGCTAGGCACATGGCATCACATCGCCTATATGTTCGACAGCGTGGCGCAAAATCAGGTGCTTTTCCTAGACGGAGTGTCGGTGGGTTCAGGCACTGTAAGCGGCCCTGTCGCCTACGATGGCCACGACCTCTTAATCGGTGCGGATTCCGACCGAGGAAGTGTGTGGGGAGAATTTAGCGGATTGATTGATGAAGTCACCATTTTCAACCGCGCGCTTTCAGCCGACGAAATCCATAGCATTTACGCGGAACAAAAATAGCCGTGCGCGAAAATTATTTCGCGCCGCCAGCATTTATTGTTTCCGCCAGCTTGAGCGTCTGCTCCACCACGCCGTCGGTGTTGAGATACTCGAATTGCGCGAACCGGCCGGCGGAGTGAATGCCCTTGCTCGTCAAATAATTCAGCACGCCATCGGCGTTTTGCCGGTGATCCAAATCATAGATGACATACGCGTAAGGCTCATGCCGGATGGTCGTTTCCATGATGTCGCCGCGTTCGATGAGCTTGTTCGCCACGAGTCCGTCAATAACCTGATCCACAATCTGTGATTGCGGCAACGACGCGAGATAGCTGCCCGGCCGGAAGGTGACTTCGGCCATGAGCGTGCTCGCACCGTTGGGCAACTGGTAGTTTTCGCCGAGGAAATTCAGCCGGCTCAAGCGGTGGAAAATCGTGTCTTTATCCGGCAGATACAGGGCAATATGATCGCCGATGTTGTCCTTCTTCACCTGCACCATGACGACGTAAATGGAATTATACAGCAGCCGACTGAGTTGCTGCCGGACTTCATCCGTGGTTTCCAACAGCTTGAACAGCTCATGCAGCGGCATGCAGTTGACAATCTGGCGCGCCTCGATGAGGCCTTGCTCCGTGTGCACGCGCCAGCCGTCCGCCGTGGGTTCCAGTTTTTGGATGCGGACGCCGGTTTGAATGGTCTGGCCTTTGGCCAGTGCGCGGTCGCGGTAGGCGTTCACGAGCGTTTGAAAACCGCCGGCTTTGGGATAATGAAAATAGAGCTGGTGCGTGTAGCCTTCGGTGGGAATGCCGTTGGCGGACTTGATGACGTCTTCCGCTGGCGGCTTGGGGATGCGGTCCACCATCTGCGTGGACATGAAGGCCGGGTCGAACTTCCAAATCTTTTCGTTGTAAGGCTGGAGATACAGCCGTGTGATGCCCTCGCCAAACGTGGAGAGAAAAAACTGTAGCATATTCGCGGGCTGATAATGCTCATAAGGATTCGACAAAAACTCCTTCAGGCAATAATCCTTCTCCTCGGCATCCAGTGCCGCGAGATCATTTTCAAACGGATATTTCACATACCGGCCCTTGTAAACAATCCGGTTGGAACGCCGCAGCCGGTTCGTCTCGATCATCGTGGTGTGCATGTCGAGCACCTGCTTGTTCTTGGAAAAAATGATGTGCGGCCCGATGTCATAGGCGATGCCGTTCATGTCATAGCTCCGGCTCAAGCCGCCGACCACCGGCTGACTTTCCAAGACCATTGCCTGACGGTCAATAAATGACGCCAGAGACAAGCCCGCAACGCCGCCGCCAAGAATGGCAATATCTGTCTTCATGATAAATTTCCGCAAAGGCTCGCCGTGAAATCAGCCGTAAATGTTTTTGGGATGCTGCGTCCGGCCGCCAATCTTGTAAACCATCAGGTCGCGCAACTCGACCACCGCCTGGCCGGCGGCATAAAGCCCCGCGCCCGTGATGGCTTTCGCCGCCTGGGCAATTTCCCGCGACTGAGCCAGATTTCCGCCCTGCCGGATGCGCTTCGATTTGATGCCCGCGCGGACGGCCAACATCGCCTGCAATTTCAACCGGCGGCTCGGACTCAAACCGACACCGCGAAAACTTTCCATCAACTGCATCGCCCGCCATTCGTCCTGAACCAGACGCTCGGTCTGCGGTGCCCAACTGCTAGTTCCGTTCGCGTGATGCCAGCGGTATTTGCCGAGCGGCAGATTGACCTTCACGATTTTCTGGCAGTGCGACGCCCACTCCGCCCAAAAAACCGCATCGGCCACGATGGGAAAATCCACCCGGAACTCGCACGGCGCTTTCTGATAATTCGTCTTCAACAAACTGGACGCAAACGCCTGGTTGCCGAAACCGGCCTGCTGCTTCAAATAATCATCCTTGGCCAACTCCATGATTTTTCCGTCCACCTTGCCGGAAATGCTCAAGCGGCGGTTTTGCTCGTCAATGCGCTCGTCCAGAGAATACGCCATGCCGCGCCCGGTGCAGTTTTCCAGTTGCTTGACCATCACCTCATAAAACTGCGGCTCGATCCAGTCGTCCGCGTGCAGGATTTGGAAATACTCCGCCTCGGCGGCAAATTCCAGCGCGGCGTTCATGCCGCCAAACGCGCCCTGCCGCCGGTTTTCCGTGGCCCACTCGCATTTAATGGCCTGAAATTCCTTCACCGTCCGCTCCGTGCTGTCCTTCGAGCCACCGTCCACCACGATGACCCGGCTGGGCGGGAGCGTCTGCTTCGCCAGCGATTGCAGCGTTTCGATTATAAACGGTTCCCCGTTGTAAACCGGGATGACGGTGACGATTTGCGGTCTCATTTTTTAGGTGCTTGAAAATACAAAAGAACACCTAAATTACAACGCAAATCCGAATCACAAGCCGGTCGGGTGATCTAAAAATTTCCACGGCACTTTAAACTTTTTCGCTAGTTCCTCCGTCAGCGCCTTCACGCCGAAAGTCTCCGTGGCGTAATGGCCGGCGTAAAAAACATTCAGGCCGAGTTCTTCCGCCAACGCGTAAGTCCAGTGCGGCCCTTCGCCGGTGATGAAGGTATCCACGCCTTCGTTCGCGGCCAGCTTCAACTCGCCGCCCGCGCCGCCGGTGACGATGCCGATGCGTTGGCAGATTTCTTTGCCGCCGGGAATGATTTTGGGGGGCACACCCGTCGCGTGCGCAATGCGTTTGGCTAGTTCCGCGCGGGAAATTTTGGCGACGGTTTTCAGACCGATGGCTTGGCCGTGGCTGACAAAGAAGGGCTGCAAGTTTTTTAATCCCAACGCGGCGGCCAGTTGCGCGTTGTTGCCAAGTTTGGGATGCGCGTCGAGCGGCAGATGCGAACTATAGACGGCCAGATTATTTTCGATGAGCAGTTTGATCAGCTCGAATTTTTTGCCCGTCCACGGTTGCAACGGCGACCAGAACAAGCCATGATGCACGATGAGCAAGTCAGCTTTCGCGGCGATGGCAAGTTTGACGGTGGCGAGGCTGGCGTCCACGGCAGCGGCGATGCGCGTGACCGAGCCGGAGTTTTCCACCTGCAAACCGTTCACCGCGCCGTCGTAATCGCCGATGGCGGCGGTGCGGAGCAGGCGGTCGCAATGCGCGACGATTTTTTTCAGCGGAACTTTCGTCATGGCGCGATGAAAGCAAATCGCCGCCAAACTGCAAGCGGCAATCAGCCGTGATAGCCGCCGGGCTTGAGGAACATCGTGGTGTCGCCGCTGGGCGGCACATCGTTCGGCCGCACCATAGCCTGACACAAGGTGTGGCTAATGTTGAATGGCGGGCCGTGGAGCTGGTAGCCGGACTTCAACTTGCGGTTCACTTTTTCCGCGAAGTGATGGAAACCGGCGTGGTAATCATCCTCGTTGCTGACCACGACAATGTAATCAGTCACGCCAGTCGCCACCGCTGATGGTGCGTGGGTGGAAGGTTGCATAGGATTATGAAACCAACCTAGCACCTCCGGCGCGGCGGGCAAATCAAATCTAGCAGTTGCCCCGCTTGCGTTCGTGCGGCAAAATTAAACTTCATGGTTCGTCCCCCCAATGCACTGGGTTCACTGCGCTTCAGCCGGCTGGAAATCAACCGGCTGCTGCTCGCGCTGTTGTTTTCCCTGCTCGTGCATCTCGGCGTCTGGGGCGGTTATGAGGCGGAAAAAAAGACCGGCTGGCTGAAAAAACTTATCCCGCCCGCGCGGCCCAAGCTGGTGGCGCTACCAATCAAGCCGATGGTGCCACCGGTGGATCCGACCATTTACCTCGACGTGTCGCAGGCGGACGCCGAGGCACCGAAACAGGCGAAGTATTATTCCGACAAAAATTCCCGCGCCGCGAACCCGGACGTCACGCTGGAATCGAATCAGCCCAAGCTCGACGGCAAACAGAAAAACGTGCCGCAAACCGAGGACGTTCCCCGGCCAGTAAAAGCCCCGCCCGCCTCGCCGACACCACCGCAAAAAAATACCGAGACCAAGCCGACAGAAAATTCCGGGCTGCATCCCGGCACCTTGCAGCCGGGCAAACCCGCCGACAGTGCCGAGCAGCCGAAACCGCGCCCGCGCACGGTGCGCGAGGCGCTGGCCCAACAAAATAAACCGCCCGGCTTGCAGTTGCAGCAGGATGGCGGCGTGCGGCGACGCGCCTTGTCCGCGTCCTTCGACGCGCTCGCCACGCCGTTTGGCGATTATGACGGGAAGATTGTCAACGCCATCCGGCAGCGCTGGTATGACTTGCTGGACAGCCAGCAGTTCGCGCTGGATCGCACGGGCAAGACGACGGTTTATTTTCATCTCAACCCCGACGGCTCGGTGACGGAATTGAAAATCACCGACAACACCGTGGGCGAGCTGCTCGGCTACGTCTGCCAGGAAGCCATTCAACAGGCCGCGCCGTTTGGCCCGTGGAGTTCGGATATGCGCCGAATGATTGGCGCGAATTTCCGGGAAATCACCTTCACCTTTTATTACTATTGAATTAACTTGGACTGCTGAATTTTTATGGAAAATGCCGTTTATCTATTGCTCGGTTTAACTTCGGTGGTGTGCGTCGCCATGATTCTCTGGCGCGGCTGGATGCTGCGCTGGAACCTCGTGGTGCCGCCGCCCATCGTCGCGGCACTGGCGGAATGTCACACCCGCGAGGATGTAAAAGATGTCCGCAGCCAATGCGAAAAAAATCCTTCGCCGCTGGGCCGGCTCATCCACTTGACCGCCGACCGGTTGGACTGGCCGAAAGATGACAACATGGACGCGCTCGAAACCGCCGCGCGGCATGAAGTCGTCCAGCTCGAACGCGGCCTCGTGGTGCTGGAAGTCATCGTGGGCATCGCGCCGCTGCTGGGGCTAGTCGGCACGATTGCCGGCATGATGACGGTGTTTGGCGACCTCGGCCAGACGGGCCTGAACGACGCCGCGAAGCTGGCGCAAGGCATCGCGCTGATTTTGCGCGCGACGCTGGCGGGTTTGCTCATCGCGATTCCGTCGCTGATTTTCTGGAGCTATTTCAGCAAAAAGGTCGAGGTGCTGGCCGTGGAAATGGAGACGCTGTGCGACGACTTCATCCGCAAGCAATACCGCAAATGAAAGAGATTTTAGTTTTGAGTTTTGAGTTTTCACCACCGCCCGACTCGAACTAAAAACTAAACCCTAAAAACTTAAAACTGTTCCATGCGCTTCCAGATCCGCAAACGCCGCACGGCTCCCGCCGTCATCATCGTCGCATTGATTGACGTGCTGGTGGTGCTGTTGATTTTTCTGATGGTGACGACGGCGTTTAAGCAGCAGCCCGCGCTCAAGCTGACGTTACCGGATTCCGCACAATCCCAAAAATCCGGCGCGGAAGAACAGCCGCCGCTGACGGTGAACATTGCGGTCGAAGGGACAAACAGTTTCTTCCGTTACGGCGAAAAAGGTGAAGTCGTGACGTCCGACCAGTTGCGCAGTCGGTTGACCGCTGAAGTGGAAGCGCGGCGGCAAAAACAGAAAGAAGTTAAGTTGGCCATCCGCGCGGACAAACAAGCGCCGTGGGGCAAGGTGGTTTTTGTGATGGATCTGGCGCGCGAACTGAACATCAAAGGTTTGAGCGCCCTGACCAAGGCTACCAAGCCGTAATCCATGAAAAGTTGCTTGCCGGATGCTTTCCCGGTCGTTACTTTCCCAGCAAGACAAATTCAGCGCTCTAAACGCCGCCTATGAATCCTAGCGAATATAATTCACCGTTTCACAAACGTTCCTTGCCGGACACCAGCGGGCGTCAACCATCCGCGTGGCAACCGGCCCCTTATCAGCCGATCGCCGAAGACAGCCTCGCCAGCGGCGAGATTCAAATCGAGCGCAAATCTTTTCACATGGCGCTCAAAGAAAACGTGCGCGGTCGGCTGCTGCGCATCACCGAGCAAAAGGGCCACATTCGCGAGACCATCATTATTCCGGCCACGGGCTTGAAAGAATTTCAACGACTTCTGGCGGAAATGATTTTGGAGGACCAGCGCATCCCGGCCAAGCCGAGTGCAAATCCGCCGCCCGCCCAGCCCCCGACCGGGGTTTGATTGAGTTCCTCTGCCCGCTTCGCAGAATTTCAAAAACTGTCTTCCGGGCAGTTCTGTAATGCGCGGCGAAAATTTATTCTTTAACGAAGCCGCTGAACCGGTTCAATCCGTTTTCTTACGCATATAAATCGCCCGCATCGGCGGCGTATTTGGATACGTCGCCAGCAGGTCAGAAATCCGCATCAGCATCCACGGCTGCCGGTAGTTATTCCCGTTCTTGGTGAAAACCAAATCATCCGCCAGATAGGTGGCGGAGTGTTTGATTTCGTTCTTGTCATTCATCAGCAGCAACACGTCCCCGTAAATCGAAGGCGCGGCAATCTGGTAATAATTCTTCTGGAGATACGCCACGGCAAAGGCTGGGTCGTTGAACCGGTTGTCCGGCACCTCGCTGCTGAAATTAAACGTCGTCCAGTGACAATCCATCGTCGGCTCGCCAGGCTGCGGCGGCTGCGGAAAGGTGTAAAGCCGGTCGCGCGCAAACTTGGGCAGCAGGTAGAGCAGACTGATGTTGCCGCCTTCGGGCAGTTGCTTGAGCGATTCCAGTAATGGCCGGAGGTCAGTGAAGTGGACGTTGGGAACATTGCTCCAATACGCGGCGATCTTGTCAATGTCCGTGTCCGGCTTCACCACGAGCCGCGCGAGCACGGCGGATTGCCGCGACAGGGCGCGGGTCAGCGTCACGCGGCGTTCGGCGGTGGGAATCTGGTTCAGCAGAAACTGGTAGTCCGCCAGTTGCTGCGCGGCGCCGTTCGGATACACCAACCGCTTCAGCAACGCCACATCGTCGGGATGCAATCGGGCGTCCGCGTAAATAGACTCGATCGTTTCCGCAGGGAAAATGTAGGGATAATCCAGATACAAATTGACGCCAAAACCGGCCAGCGCCGGGTAAAGTTTCTGCCGATTCGCCGGCGTCAGGGAGAACAGAAAGTCGGCGTCCGGCGTGAGCTGTGTGCCAGCGACGGTTTCCCGGCACGCCGCCGGAACCACTGCGGCGCTGGCCTGCGCGTCCGACAAACCGTTCTTCACCAGCAACGCCTTCACGGCGGCGGGCTTGAGACCGTTGAACTGCCACACTTGCGGCTGCGGCTTGGCGACTTCCTCCGTCAGGTATTCCGCCGGGCGTTCCAGCGAAATGTCGCGCGTGAGCAGTTCGCCCCACGGCCCGACATGGACGAACCGGGTCTTGTCGCTGGCATCCATGGCAAACGTGTCCGCCAACTTCGGGCGACTGACGGCCACTAGCTTGTAGGTGATGGCAGACGAACCCACCAGCAAGGCGAGACTGAAAACAATCAACCCCGTCAGGTTAAAACGAAAAACATTCCCGGTGTGTCCCAGGCCGGGCTTGGGTGGCTTGCTCATGTTTAAATGCTGCGCGAAAACAAAACAGCCGCCGTTCCGCAAACAGACGGAACCGACGGCTGATTTCGCGCGAGAAAAATTCTAGTAACCGAAGGGTTACTTGACAAGCTCTTCCGCAATCTGCACCGCGTTGAGCGCCGCGCCCTTGAGCAGCTGGTCGCCCGAAACCCAGAAGCACAGGCCATTGTCCAACGCACAATCCAAGCGCAGACGGCCGACTTCGCAGTTGTATTTCTCGGTGGTGTTGAGTGGCATCGGATACTTTTTATTTTCCGGTTCGTCCACCACATCTAGGCCCGGCGCATTTTTGAGCACAGCGCGCGCGGCTTCCAAGCTCACCGGCTTTTCAAATTCCGCGCTCACGGCGATGGAGTGCGAACGGTAGACCGGCACGCGCACGCAGGTCACGCTCGCGCGGAAATTCGCGTGGTGCATGATTTTGCGGCCTTCGTTTTCCATCTTCATTTCTTCCTTCGTGTAGCCGCTTGGCAAAAAGGAATCCACGTGGGGAATCACGTTGAACGCAATCTGGTGCGGATAAACCTCCTTCGTCACCGGCTGCTTATGGACGATTTGCTCAACTTGCTTTTCGAGTTCTTCCAATGCCTTCGCGCCCGTGCCGCTCACGGCCTGATAACTCGACGCAAAAATGCGCTTCACGCCGAACGCCTGGTGCAGCGGATACAGCGCCATTAGCGTAATAGCCGTGGTGCAATTCGGATTGGCGATGATGCCCTTGTGATTCTTCACATCGGCGGCGTTGATTTCCGGCACGACGAGCGGCACGTTCGGGTCTTGGCGGAACGCGCTGGAATTAT
>Ga0007882_10001677_pt1 | contig 12691 bp, 10 predicted proteins | sample CryBogCBH12Aug01_FD_71195 | JGI IMG/M metagenome (GOLD analysis project Ga0007882, IMG submission 71195) | Freshwater microbial communities from Crystal Bog, Wisconsin, USA - CBH12Aug09.1 | ecosystem: Environmental > Aquatic > Freshwater > Lake | place: Crystal Bog, Wisconsin, USA | collected... | reverse complement strand
TTAGTCGCTAGCTTCTCGGCATTAGGGCTTTATTTCTCTAGCTTAACTGCACAGCCAGTGGTCGCCGCTATTATTACCTTCATTGCGCTTTTTGGTCTGTTAATTGTTGACCGATTCTTGACCGGCGATGAGACAAGTGTTGCAAACTACCTATCTTTGATGCATCACTTTCAGCCATTTGCGCGTGGTTTGATTGATACCGCTGATATTACTTATTTTTTATTGTTTATTGTTACATTTTTAACACTCACGGTTCGTCGTCTTGATGCTGACCGTCTTCGTGGCTAATCGGGTTTACATTATGAAAATTAATCACAAACTGCGTTTGCAACTCCTGATGCAGAATAGTTTTTTTGTTATCTTATTTTTGGTTTTGGTTTCTTTAATCGGCTATTTGAGTCATGAGTACCATTTATCAAAGGATATTACCCAAAGTAACCGTAATATTTTGACTGAGGGCAGTATCAATGTCCTTAAACAAATGAAGGGGGATGTAAACGTGACGGTGTTTGCGTCAGAAGATAACACCGCGCATGGCGAAAACTATCGCAAAGGTGTGCGTGACTTTATTTCACGCTTCCAACGTACTAAACCTGATATCCATGTTGCGTTCGTGAGCCCAGCTGAAAAACCTAAGCTTGCGCAGGAAGCTGGCATTAAAGCCGAAGGCGAATTAGTGGTTGAGTATCAAAAACGAAGTGAGCATTTATTGCCGCCTTATGCGGAACAAGAAATGACCAATTTATTGGTACGTTTGTCACGTAGCCATGAAAAACCAGTCATGTATTTGGATGGTCATAGCGAGCGTAATTTGATTGGTCTTAAGGATAATGACCTTGGTGCTTTTGGTGAGCAGCTTCAAAAGAAAGGCTTCAAACTATTTAATCCGGACTTGACCATTGCTCAAGATGTACCTATGAATGGCTCAATGCTTGTGATTGCGAGCCCTCAAGTGAATGTGGGCGCAGTTGAAGTTAAGAAAATTAAAAGATACTTAGATAATGGTGGCAATTTGCTTTGGTTGTTGGATGATAATAATCTGCATGGCCTAGATGAGATAGCTAAATATATAGGCTTAGATGTATCTAAAGGCATGGTGATTGATGGCTCTGCAGCGCAATATGGCGTTGATGCTAAATTTGCTTTTGCTAGCCAATACGGCGACCACGCGATCACTAAAAACTTTATGTTGCGTACGATGTTTCCTGAAGCAAGAAAAATCAGTGCGCAAGGGACCGATGATAATGGTTGGAAAGTTACCAATTTGGTGGACGTGGCCCCAAACGGTTGGTTAGAAAACAATCCCAAAGAATTGGATGCAAAGGCCTCGAAAGCTGTGTTTGATGAAAAAGAGGATGTGAAAGGCCCTATCAATGTGGCTGTGGCATTGGAGCGTATTTACGGCAAAAAAGGTCAGCGTGTCGTAGTGGTAGGGAATGCGAATTTTTTATCAAATACACATATCACCAGTGAGTCAAACCTAGACTTGGGTGTCAATATCGTTAACTGGTTGGCTGGTGACGATACTTTAATCACGATTCAGCCTAAGCCACTTAAAGATATGAACGTGACGATTCCGCAATCTGGTTGGGGTCACTTCTGGGCGATGATTGTGTTTATGCCAATATTTGGTGTTTCATTTGGCTTATTCCAAATAATTATTCCATTATCCTTATTGGTGGCAGGGGTCATGTTGTGGTGGAAGCGACGTAAAGCTTAAGTTTTGTATTAAAAGGATCGAAGTATGAAGTCACGCTGGTTAGTTAATGTTCTGCTTTTGGCGTTGGTGCTGGGAATAGGCGCATTTATTAAATTTCGCCCACAGCAAACAGTGGTTAAAGAATCGGCGTATGAGGTTTCATCTCTAAAATTAGCGACTTTTACCAAAGTAAGCGTTGAGTTTCCAGCTAAGGCACCCGTGGCTTTTGAGAAGATTGATGGCTATTGGTATATTACTAAGCCATACAAAGCGCGGGCTGACCAGATGTTGGTGATGCGTATTTTGTCTTTAGTCGCTGCTAAAAGTGCACAGAAATTTCAAGCAACTGATTTAACGCAATTCGGGTTAGATCAACCAAAATTAAAACTCAAATTTGATAGCGAAGAGTTTACATTTGGCACCTTCAATCCTGTGACTTCTGAGCAATATGTGGCCTATAACAACTTCGTTTATTTGTTGCCAGTGAGTTATGCCGAAAGTGCACAGTCGCCTGTAGAAGAGTATTTAGATAAAAGCCCTTTTAAACCAGATGAGCAGAAGAAAATTGCTGGTTTTGATTTTTCTCATTTAGAGCAGTGGGAAGAGACTCGTTTAAATGTAGATTTGGCAGATGGCAAATGGAAAGCTTCGCCTGAAAAAGCGAAACCAACCCAAAATGATATGAACGAATGGTTTGACTCTTACTGGCGCAATATCAGTGTGCTTCGCGTAGAGCCTTATACGCCAGACCGCAAAACGACTTATCCATCTTTTGAGGTTAAATTGAATGATGGTCGCAAAGTGCATTTAGACAAGATACAAGAATCTCCAGAGTTGTTATTAGGCCGTCCTGATGAAGGGATGATGTACCATGTGCCCCCTGATATTGGGTTTACTTTGCTCAATCCACCGATCAATCTTGGTAAGTAGTTCTTGCCTGAACTCCCAGAAGTAGAAACGACTATGCGGGGCATTGCCCCGCTTGTTGGTCAGTCTGTCAGCCATGTCATTATTCGTCATCCTACGTTGCGATGGCCTATTCCTAGTCATCTTGTAGAAACACTTCCGCACGCTAGATTAAGTCGATTAACACGCCGCGCAAAATACATTTTGGCGGCATTTAATAATGCAGAAGGTGTGCATATCGGCACTTTGATTTTGCATCTTGGTATGTCGGGGCGAATTTGCTTATTGGCGCAAGATGAGGCCGCTGCCAAACACGACCACTTTGATATTCACTTTGCTGACTGCCAAGTGCTTCGCTTACGGGATCCGCGTCGATTTGGCGCTGTTTTGTGGTCGGATGGACATGAAGGCGTTGCAGATCATCCCTTAATGAAAACGCTAGGCCCAGAGCCACTTGAACCCGGCTTTACGGGTGAATATTTGTATCGTCAGTTAAGGAATAAAACTGCGGCAATTAAAATCGCCATCATGGATAGTCATCTTGTGGTTGGCGTTGGCAACATTTACGCAAGTGAGTCTTTATTTCGTGCCAGAATCAATCCTAAAACGCCAGCAAATAAAGTCAACAAAGCTAAATGTGATCTTCTTGTTGCAGAGATTAAGGCCACACTTGCTTCAGCGATAGAAGCGGGCGGAAGTAGCTTACGTGACTTCTTTGGTGCAGATGGTAACCCTGGTTATTTTCAGCAAACCTATTTTGTTTACGGACGCACTGATGAACCTTGTCGTGAATGCGGTGCGCCGATTAGCCAAATTAAACAAGGGCAGCGTTCAACTTTTTACTGCGCGGAGTGTCAGCGCTAGTTAATGCTGATGAAGATTTGCGGCGTGCTCATGTAAGAAGTTGTGAGGATGCTCTGGTAATGGGTCTTTGATATATTTTGGAAGCAGCGAGCCGATGAGCATGCCTAGTCCGCTGGCAGTCACGCCAGCTAATTGTGCAGGAATAAATGGATCTTCTGGTCCCGCAATTAATATTGATAACCAAGTGGTTAGACCAAAGAATATAGAAAACAATGCGCCTTGATTTGTGGCGCGTTTCCAATAAACACCGCAAGCCAATGGCACAAAAGCCATCACCAAGGTCACTTGATAAGCATTTTCTACCATACTAAAAATGCTTGCATCTGAATGCACTGCGTAAAGGGTAACGAGCAAGGTGAAGCTTAAAGTGACGATGCGCATGTAATTTAATAACACATGGTCGGCAAGTCTCGCTCCGTGTAAGCGTTGAATTAAAAAAGGTTTAATAATGTTCTCTGTGAAAGTGACAGAAGGTGCAAGCAGTGTAGCTGAAGCACAGCTTTTAATCGCGGACAATAGAGCACCAAAGAACATCACTTGAGCAATCAATGGCGCATGTTGTAGTACCAATGTAGGTAATATCATTTGTGGATCAACGTCAATTAGGCCACTGACCATTTTTGGGTCAATCAGAGTTGCTGAGTAAGCTAAGAACATCGGCACAAATGCAAATAAGAAATAAAGTATGCCGCCCAATACTGAAGCCCAAATTGCGATTTTGACAGTCTTTGATGATTGAACGCGTTGAAAAACGTCTTGCTGTGGAATTGAGCCCAGCATCATCGTAATCCATGCGGCGAAGAAGCCGATGACTTCTTTTGGATCTAAGTTGGGCCAAAACTCAAACTTGCCTGCTTGTCTTGCATGTTCAATCACAACGCCAACCCCGCCAAGCTGGCCGCTGACTTCATGACCAATAAATAGCATGCCGATGACAATCACGATCATTTGTATAAAGTCAGTAATAGCAACGGCCCACATCCCGCCAAACAGGGTGTAAATGAGGATGGTTCCAGAACCGATCCACATGCCTGTAATTTTGCTAATTTCTCCAGCTGACACCACATTAAAGACTAAGCCTAATGCACTAATTTGTGCGCCGACCCATCCTAAGTAAGAAAGTACGATGGCGATAGAAGTGAGTGTTTCTGCGGTGTGGCCATAACGCTTACGATAGAAATCACCAATGGTGAGGAGGTTCATACGGTATAGCGGGGCGGCAAATAGCAGCCCAACAATAATCAAACAAAGTGATGAGCCAAAAGGGTCTGCAACAACACCGTGTAAACCCTCTTTTAAGAATACAGCTGGAATTCCCAATACGGTTTCCGAGCCAAACCATGTGGCAAACACGGTGGCGACTACAATGTGCATTGGGAGGTGTCTGCCTGCAATTGCAAAATCTTTTGCCGTATGGACCTTGGTACCAGCGTAAAGGCCAATGCCAACGGATAACACCCAGTAAATAATGACAAACCAAAGTAACAAGCTAATTTACCTATTATGAAAAGCGATGTTTAAAAGGGTTGAATAGAGAAGTTTGCTTTATGCTATTTAAATGGATTTTAGCAAAAAGAAGGTTGCTGTAATAGTAACAAGCAATTTTAAGCGAGGATTTTAAGTAGGGGATCTGAAATTCAAGAGTAAAATGTGCAAATGGAATCTTTACCAATTTTTATGAGAATTAAAGGGGCCCGCTGCGTAGTGGTTGGCGGCGGGGAGGTGGCGACGCGTAAAGTGGCGATGTTGCTTAAAGCGGATGCTGCCGTTGAAGTGATCTCGCCAGAGATTTGTGATGCGCTTAAGGAACAAGTCTTGGCTGGTGAAATACAGCATGTCCAAGCGACGTTTGAGGCTAGCCAGCTTGCTGGTGCGACTTTGGTAATTGCCGCGACCGATGATGAGGCCGTCAATACAGTCGTTTCTGACGTAGCTAAACTTCAAAATATTCCCGTGAATGTGGTGGATGCACCAGCACTTTGTTCATTCACTATGCCTTCGATTGTGGATCGCTCGCCGGTAGTAATTGCGATTTCAAGTAATGGCGCTGCACCTGTTTTAGCAAGGCTGATACGTGCCAAGCTTGAGACCATGATTCCTGCATCTTATGGCCGTCTTGCTTATTTGGCGAGAGATTTTCGTGATGCCGTAAAAGCCAAGTTTGCTGATACGCAGTCACGCCGTATTTTTTGGGAAAAAACCTTTCAAGGCCCAATTGCTGAGTTGATGTTTTCTGGGCAAGAGCGCGCCGCCAAATTGGCTTTGGCTGATTCGATTAAATCGGATGATAGCCATCCAAACCATGGTGAAGTTTATTTGGTTGGTGGGGGTCCTGGAGACCCTGACCTGCTGACGTTTCGCGCCCTAAGATTGATGCAACAATGTGATGTATGTGTCTATGATAAATTAGTTAGCAAAGAGGTCATGGAGCTAGTTCGGCGAGATGCGGAGCTTATTAATGTCGGTAAAGCTCGTGACCAACACACGTTGCCTCAAGAGGAAATTAATCTACTTTTGGTCAAGCTCGCGAAAGAAGGTAAGCGTGTGCTTAGACTCAAGGGTGGTGATCCTTTTATTTTTGGGCGTGGAGGTGAAGAAATTGAAACGCTGATGGAGAACGGTGTGCCATTTCAAGTGGTGCCAGGGATTACAGCTGCAAACGGCGTTTCTACTTATGCAGGCATTCCACTCACTCATCGTGATTATGCCCAATCATGCGTCTTTACTACAGGGCATCTTAAAGCAAAGGATGGTCAATCTCATACCGTTGAGCTTGATTGGCCGGCACTGGCTCGCCCCAATCAAACGGTTGTAATTTATATGGGCTTAATTGGCCTGGAACAAATTTGCGCACAATTAATTAAGCATGGCTTAGATGCAAGCACGCCAGCAGCCGTTGTTCAGCAGGGGACAACGGCCAAGCAAAAGGTTGTTGTGGCTGATTTAAGTACTTTGGCAAATAAAGTGGTTGAATCGGAGCTTAAACCACCATGTTTGATTATTGTGGGGCATGTAGTGAAGTTACGTGAAAAGCTAGCTTGGTTTGAGCCTAGTCTTTAATTGAACAGCATTAATTAAGCGGTAGCGTCAGTCTAACTTCCAAGCCGCCTTCATCGCGGTTCAGTAAATCAAGCTTACCTCGATGCAGTTTGGTTATGCGGTCACAAATCGCTAAGCCCAAGCCACTTCCCTTCGTGTTGCCGCGCGCTGTGTCAAGTCTTTCAAAAGGACGCAATAGTCGCGCTTTTTGAGTGTCAGGAATGCCTGGTCCGTTATCTAAAACGCTGACTAAGATATTTTCTGCTTCAATTTTAGTGGTGACGATGACTTCACCTTTCCCGTAGTTAAAAGCGTTATCAATCAAATTTCCCAAAAGTCTTTGCATGGCTAGCGGCCGTAAGGCGATTAAATGGGTTGGTGCTAAGTCAATCTTAATTTTTCTACCTGCACGAATATGTCTGTCGCAAAGGGATTGAAGCAAGACGTTGAGGTCTAGCATTTGGGTTGGCTCACCTTCAACGCCACGAACAAAGTCCAAGAATTGATTAATAATGCCATCCATGTCTGTGATATCTTGAATCATGCCATCTTTGTAGGCACTACATTGTTCATCTGGCAGCATCTCAATGGCAAGGCGAAGTCTTGCTAGTGGCGTGCGTAAGTCATGTGAAACACCCGCCAGCAAAAGCGTTCTTTCTGAATCAAGTAAGGCTAGTGACTCTGTCATCTGGTTAAAGGTGTGGCTTACGGCGCGCAGTTCATCCACACCTTCTTCAGGAAGTTGCATCGGGGTTTGGCCGTTACGAATACGGTCAGCTGCAGCGACTAGAAGCTTGAGGGGCTTGTTAATTCTAATGGCTGTCATGTAGGCGCCGATGAGTGAAAGTAAAATCACGAGCGCACCCCAGTTGAGCCATTGCCAGGGAAAATGCCTTTCTGCTTGAAGGCGAGGAATAACCACCCAATAATCGTCTTGTTCGATGTTAAAGCTTATCCATAAGCCTTGTACGCCGAAGTGATTAATTGCAACAAGAGTATCGCTACCTAAAGTATTCCGAATTTTTTTAGCAAGAATTTGAATGAAGGGGTCTTGGGGTAAGGGTTCAATTTCCTCCAATATATCTGCGGCATAAATGCGAACCCCCTCACGACCGGAGAGCTCCGAAAGTAAGGCAATCCGGCGATTCTCATGTGCGGCTAATAAGGAGGCTTTAGTGTAGTTAACAATCGTAATGGCCTGTAATGCAGCAGCATTGGCACGAGGTTCGCGTTCAAAATAGTCAAACAGTTTTAGCGCGGCAAATTGACCTATCGTCAGTAGAATGGCGATAAGCAGCATTAATCGAGCGAGCAGCGTGCGGGGCAAGAATTTCAATGTGTGTTTTCGCTAGATGAATTAACGCGTGAATTAGTGTTTTCCAGCTTCGCCGTCTGGCACGAATACGTAGCCAAATCCCCACATGGTTTGTAGGTAGCGAGGATGTGCTGGATCTGCCTCAATTAAGCGCCGTAAGCGCGACACTTGTACGTCGATACTTCGATCGAATACATCAAGCTCACGGCCCCTGGCTAACTGCATCAAGCGGTCACGAGACAGTGGTTGCCTTGGATGGTCAATAAATACTTTGAGTAGCGCGTATTCGCCACTGGTGATGGTGATATTTTCCCCGTTACGGCTTAGGCTACGTGTTGAAGGATCAAATAAAAACTCACCAAAGGCAAGACTGCCAGCAACTAAGCTAGGTGCGCTTGGTTCTGTGCGCACTTGGCGGCGCATGATGGCGTTAATTCGTGCAAGAAGTTCGCGCGGATTAAATGGTTTTGGTAAGTAGTCGTCAGCGCCCATTTCCAGGCCAATAATACGGTCTACTTCATCGCCGCGGGCTGTTAGCATAATGATAGGCATTGCACTGCCTGTGGAACGCAAGCGACGGCAAATCGCCAGTCCATCTTCGCCGGGCAACATTAGATCTAGCACCAATAAATCAATGTGTTCTTGTGCAAGAACTGTGTCCATTTCTGCCGAATCTGCTACAGTCTTGATGTTAAAGCCTTGTTCTGTGAGATAACGTTGCAATAATTCACGCATGCGAACGTCGTCATCTACCATGAGAATTTTTTTGACGCTGGCTGTTTGTGATGGTGTGCTCATCTTAAAGTTACTCCATTAGCTTGCAAGATATTTAATGGTTATTATACGATTTGCTGACTCCTATTTTAATATTTAATTCGTTACATTTTTTTACAAACACGTTTTTGTATGAAACATTAGATTTACATTCCTATAGCATGATGACGTTCTTGGCTAAAATCGCTAAATAAGTGTAATCTTTTTTGGATGTTGATGACTTGAACTCACCGTTGTTTATTGTGTCGAATTTCGGTCGTCATTGTTAATACGATTTAAGGGTGCATGTTTATTAATCAAAACCTTATTAGTGCTTGCTTTAAGTGCCTAAACTTAAATTCCCTCGGTTTCGCTAAACTTAACCGCATGGTGCGTATGTCTCGCCTCGCTATTGGTTTGGCTTTATTATTTTCAAGCGCTCAAGTTATGATGGCTGGGCCTCGTGATAATCAAAATAGCAATGATGAAGTCAGCAAGACTCAGCAATCCGATAATTCAAAATCCTCAACTGAGGCAATTGGCGTCAACATTGATGACAACATTCGCTTACGCCGCACTTTGGATGAGTATTCCCGCACAGTTGATCCTGCGCACGTTCAGATTGAGGAACGACGCCGTGTCATGCATCAACGCATTCAAGAGCGCTTTTCTCAAGCCGATAAAGATAATGATGGCACGATCTCTCTAGAAGAAGCTTACGATTCTATGCCGCAGTTGGCACGTCATTTTGGTGCAGTAGATTTAAATAATGATCACGCTATAACACTTGATGAATTAGAAGCCTTGCAAGCAAAAATTGCTGAACGTCAGCGTATGGCAACTTTAAAAGTAGAAGCCCCAGAAACGGATAATTCTAAAGCCAAAAATAAACAAGGCACAGCTAGTAATCGTAAAAGTGCTTTGTAGCTTCATCCCTCGAAATACCTAAATCCCTAGCAATACCTAAATCCCTAGCAATACCTAAATCCCTAGCAATACCTAAATCCCTAGCAATACCTAAACCCCTAGCAATGCTCAGTTAGTCTTCAGTTTTATTTTCCCGTTGTAAAAAGTTAATTTTGCTAAGGTGGTAAAACTTTAAGCTTGCATATATAGTCTCGTTCAAGAAGCACAAAAGCTTTAGCTCGGATTCATTCATGAAATCTTGAGTAAAACTAATAACGAGGGGTAATAATATGGCAGGTTTCTTTTCAAAAGAGCGCATTATCGCGCCTTCTTCTTATAACCGTTGGTTGATTCCACCAGCTGCTTTAGCAGTGCATTTATGTATTGGTATGGCTTATGGTTTTTCAGTGTTTTGGAAGCCACTAGGTAATGCTTTAATGGGCTCGGATGGCAAACCGTTGGCAGCCTGTGCTGCAGGCGCTACGACTTTCGCTGAGAAATTAAGCGGTACGGGTCGCGCATTATTTGCGACGGATTGTAATTGGACGCAGTTCGACTTAGGCTGGATGTACACATTGTTTTTTGTATTGCTTGGTTGTTCTGCCGCACTTTGGGGTGGTTGGCTTGAGCGTTCAGGCCCTCGCAAGGCAGGCTCTGTTGCGACTTTGTGTTGGGCAGGCGGGTTATTGATTTCAGCGCTCGGTGTTTACACTCATCAGCTTTGGATGATGTGGATTGGCTCTGGTGTCATTGGTGGCGTTGGTCTTGGTTTGGGCTACATTTCGCCTGTTTCTACGCTGATTAAATGGTTCCCGGATCGCCGGGGGATGGCAACAGGCCTTGCGATTATGGGTTTCGGTGGTGGCGCTTTAGTTGGCTCACCGATTGCGACCAAATTGATGACTTATTTTGCAACCCCAACTGAAGTGGGCGTTTGGCAAACGTTCGTCGTATTGGCTTTAGTTTATGCTGTATTCATGCTTTGCGGCTCATTGGGTTACCGCGTGCCGCCAACTGGTTGGCAACCAGCAGGTTGGACACCGCCAGCAGCCAAAGCCAACAATGGAATGATTGCGACACGCCATGTGCATCTTAAAAATGCGCATAAAACACCGCAGTTTTGGTTGTTATGGCTAGTACTTTGTATGAACGTGTCAGCCAGTATCGGCATTATTGGCGCAGCTGCGCCGATGCTCCAGGAAACTTTTGGCGGTATTTTAATTCATCAACCTAATATTGGTTTTGCGGATATTAAAGCAGACGATGCATTAACCGCAGCAGCAGCAGCAATTGCAGCAGGTTTTGTTGGTTTGATCTCGCTATTTAATATTTTTGGCCGTATCGCTTGGGCAACATCTTCTGATAAATTAGGCCGTAAACAAACCTACTTTATCTTCTTTGTATTAGGTGCTTTCTTATACGCATTAGCAAGTTATGGTGCGGATGTAAGGTCGTTGGCAATGTTTGGTGCGGCTTTGTGTATCATCGTTTCCATGTACGGTGGCGGTTTTGCAACCATACCAGCTTATCTTGCAGATATGTTTGGCACGCAGTTCGTGGGTGCAATTCATGGTCGATTGCTCACAGCTTGGTCGACTGCAGGCATTTTGGGTCCTGTGATTGTGAACTATATGCACGATATGCGTGTTGAGGCGAAAGTGCCGTTTGATCAGATCTACGCACCTATTTTTTATGTGCTGGCAGGTATGTTGGCGATTGGTTTTGTAGCGAACTTATTAGTACGCCCAGTGGCCGATAAATACTTTATGACAGACGCTGAATTAGCTGCGGAAAAGAAATTGGCGCATGAGCAAGCTGCGCCAATCACTAAAGCAAGCAGTGAACAATCAAGTGGTGGCTTAGCTATCGCTGTGATTGCTTGGATTGCTGTGCTTATTCCAATCAGCTATGGTGTTTGGAGCACGCTACAAAAGGCTTGGGCATTATTTAGCTAATGCTGCTTGAGATGAAAAGAAGGGGCGATTTTTCGCTCCTTTTTTATTTGTGAAAATGAAATGCTTGACGCATGTACGTTCGTACAGTACTCTAATGTGTATGGCTAATGACATCGACTACTTAGGCAAGCTTCAAGACTATTATGCGGATCAAAAAATCTTGCCGTCTTACGCTGCAATCGCTCAACTATTAGGTTTTAAGTCTAAAAATGCAGTGACTGCCCTAGTTGCTCGCTTAAAACTTTTGAACTTCATTGAGTCTGCGCCAGATGGCAGACTTAAGCCAGGGCGTCGTTTTTTTGACCGTGTGCTCGCAGAGAGTACAGTGCAAGCAGGCTTCGCAACCGCCGCATTGAGCGACAGAAGTGATAGTTTGAGCATTGATGATTATTTGATTGAGCGACCATCTGACACGGTGCTAATCACCGTCAAAGGCGACTCAATGATAGACGCTGGCATTTTTCAAGATGACGTTGTTATTGTCGAGAAAAAACAAACTGCAAACATCGGCGATATCGTGGTAGCGATTGTCGATAATGAATTCACATTAAAAACGCTAGGTCGCGAAGGTAAAGCGTTCGTGCTTTATCCTGCCAATAAAGCCTATCCAACCATCCGACCTCAAGGCCAATTAGAAATTTTTGGGGTAGTAGTCGGGCAATTCAGGAAATACTAACTCTGACCTAGTTGATACATTAATTCTTTTGATGTGTCTTTATATCCGGCTTGAACCAATAAAGCCGCTTCAATGTATCGATTCACCTTATTTCTCAAGATAGGCAAGTCTTCTAACTGATAAAAGTGCTTGGGAAACTTATGCGCTAGCCAAGCGTATAAGCTGATGTCTTTACTCAAATCCTCTGCGTCTTCTAAATGCTTTGGGCTGGTTGAGTTTAGCCAAGTAATATTTTCTGGTAGTGCTTTCTTTTGGTTATTTGCTACACAATCTAAACAGCTTAAGAAATAATCTCGCTCACGTGGCTTATCCCATCCAGTCGGCGCACAAGTAAAGATAAACTTGTCTTTTAAGTTGAGTTTAGGCGCATATTCATCGACTAAGAAAGCAAGCTGGGTTTGTGTTTGCAAGGGCGCAATTTCAAACAGGTCACTATTGATGCGCATGCGTTCAGCAAAGTAAGCCATCGCCTCACTGATTTTGTAAGTATGAAGCGTGCCTGCGATTTCAGATATTTGTGGGAAGCTTGGTGAGATGGGTAGCTTTTGCAAGTTAGCCACATCAGATGTGGTCAGCAT
>Ga0007882_10001675_pt1 | contig 12697 bp, 13 predicted proteins | sample CryBogCBH12Aug01_FD_71195 | JGI IMG/M metagenome (GOLD analysis project Ga0007882, IMG submission 71195) | Freshwater microbial communities from Crystal Bog, Wisconsin, USA - CBH12Aug09.1 | ecosystem: Environmental > Aquatic > Freshwater > Lake | place: Crystal Bog, Wisconsin, USA | collected... | reverse complement strand
ACTCTACCCAGTCTAATCAGCCAACGCCCGGAACTGTTGGCACCCCCTATACGGGGGTTCTATCACGTATTGATCCCATAAGTGCTGAGATTCAAATGAGCAGCAGTAGTTTGATGCTAGGGTATTACAAAGATAAAAACAGTACTAACGAAGCTTTTACAAGTGATGGTTGGTTGCGCACTGGAGACCAAGGGTTACTAGATGAAAACGGGGATCTCATCATTTCAGGTCGACTTAAAGATCTATTTAAAACAAGCAAAGGTAAATACGTTGTTCCAGCACCTATTGAAGATCAGTTGATCATGATTGAGGGCGTTGAAGCGTGTTGTGTTGTGGGTGCTAACTTATCAAGTCCATTAGGCCTTTTGATGCTCTCATTGGATACCGTAGAGCGCTGCGCCAATCCAGTTGAACGCAAAAACTTAGAGGAGCAAACTGCGCTTCGACTTGCGGAAATCAACGCAAGACTTGATGCTCACGAAAGGTTATCATGCCTCATTTTAGTGACCACGCCGTGGACCATAGAATCAGGATTTTTAACCCCTACTTTAAAATTGAAGCGCAATCATGTTGAAACTGTTTATCAAGATCTTTATGAATCTTGGTGCGCAATTGGCCGTCCGGTTTTATGGCATGACCAAGCTCCATCAGAAGTCCAGAAAATTTCTTAACACTTTAAATTTCTAACTCAAATGAACCACTCATCAAAATTTTCTTCGCGCATCAAGCAAAGTCAATCTTTATCGAAATTGACTCGCGTCATGCTTTCTGCTTTATTTGTTGGTTTAACTTTTTCAATCGCTCATGCTCAAAGTTTTCCAGATCGTCCTATCACTCTAGTCGTACCCAATCCACCAGGTGGATTTGTGGATACTTCTGCTAGATTGCTCAGCGAGCCTTTAGCGCGACTAATGAACCAACCCGTCGTCATCGATAACCGCCCTGGAGCAAGTGGCAACACGGCTTATCAGTATGTGGCCAGAGCAAAACCAGACGGTTACACGCTGCTTATCTCTTACTCAGGTTATCACGTTGGAAACCCCTCCTTGATGGACAAACTTCCTTGGGATCCGATCAAGGACTTCACACCAGTAGCTCTTTTAACAACCTCTACAAACGTTATCGCTATACATCCATCAGTTCCGGCGAACAACTTGAAGGACTTCATCGCCTATGCGAAAGCCAATCCTGGCAAATTAAATTACGCCTCACAGGGAAATGGTTCAGTTTCACACATTGGAACTGAAATATTTAAACAAATTGCAAATCTTGATTTAGTTCATGTGCCATACAAAGGATCTGGAGCTGCTATTCAAGACGTACTGACTGGGCAAGTACAAGTCTTCATCACTACACCCCCCTCTGTCATGCAGCATATCCAAGTCGACAAGCTAAAGGCGCTTGCTGTTACTGGTAAAACTCGTCACCCCATGTTGCCTAATGTTCCAACTACTGCAGAGGCAGGTATGCCTGCATTTCAACTGGAGTCATGGGTTGCTCTTTACGCACCGGCAAATACACCACCAGCAGTTGTTGCAAAGCTTACCGAAACAGTCAAAAAGAGTCTTGAACTTGCTGAAGTAAAACAACGGGCTGACACAGCAGGAGTAGAGGTAAGTTACCTCAACCCTAACGCTTTAGATGCCTTATTGAAAAAAGAGCTGCCTTACTGGAATAAGATCATTAAATCCGCGAATATCCACCTGGATTGATCATAAAGTACACCCGACGTTTCAAATCAATCGCATATCTATAGGGACTGGCCTTAAGAGGATCAGTCTTTAATGTTCAAGATTAATCATTTAGAAATAATTTATTGAATTTTGAGGTCGTAAAAACCTTATTTGAATTCTCATTTTATATGTATATAATTACAGTAAAAGGAGGTTTTTATGTTAGATTTACCGATCCAATTCATCTCCCCCGAGGAGACATCCGCAGTCAACCCAAACATCGCCAATCCCAAAGTGGATCCCGAGTTGGTTGATTTTGATCAGCTACAAGAATCACAACAAAAAGAGCTTGTTTTACATTTAATTGAAAAAGCGATTTTGGATATTGAAAGTCAAAACAGATCTTTAACGGAATGGGAGGCCGATACATTAACCGGCGCCATAGGAGCGGCTATGGCGGGCATGCATAAACTGGCAATGACAAAAATTGAGCTATCTCAAATTAAAAGAAACGCCATCGTTCATCCACAAATTTGGTATTCGAATACAGAGCAGTTTACTTGCGAACAAATTAGGCAAAGCTTAACTCGTCTTCATTAAGACTACTTTGGCAGCGAATTTTTCTTCGCGCATAAAATGTGCTGACTTTTATACCCTACACGCACTACCGGGGAAATAAAAATCTGTAATTTGAAACGACACTCAGCGTTAAGTACTAGCGCAAGCTTTAATCATTGCCTGGGAAATTGTTTTGTAGTACCGATGAGCAAGCTTACTAACTGTTAAATGCTTTGTTCGTCGATTAGTGCCTACACATTTTGAATGAACGAGCCCCTCCTCTACGAGATAGGTTAGTTTTCGATGAATTGTTGCCTGTGATGCGATATGCAAATACGACATCATTACCGTAATTGTTAATGGATGATGCCTATTCTCATGAAAAGCAATTTCATCTAGTATCAAACGTGATACAGGATCGATATCAAGAATCATTTCTTCAGGGTATGTTTTCCGAATGATTTCCAAATATTTAAAATATGCGAGATTATTATTCATTAAAATTTTTATTTGATGAAAGATGAAATGATTGGTCAAATGGTCTAGGAATTTGACCATTAAATGTAGGTTTGTTGTATTTCAAACTAAGTATTGAGATTTGTTATCTCTAAACTTTTTGAGAATTAAATCAACCTTTTCACAATCTTCGGTGACCCCGTGTATTAACATCACAAATTGGTCTGCTTTAATAGCAACCTCATACTTGAGCACCTCGTTCTTGGAGATACCCACTTGTGAAAGAGCTGCGCCTAGTGCAGAGAGTCCACCAACAACGACCGCTCCCTCTAACGCGGAAACCAATACCGATGTGAAGGGACCGGCCATTGCGACCAACCCAAATCCAGGCATGAAAAATACTGCAGGCAAAAAAAGTACGCCCCAAAGACCACCCCAAAAGGCACCTGTACTACCCCACGATTTAATCTTATCGCTTGTCGTATAAAAGCCTACAGGGTGTTCTTCACTGTGGTACCCCTTGCCAATAATCGATATTTTCTTAACATCAAAACCTGACTTACCAAGCAGTTTTGTTGCCTCCTCAGCTTCTTGGTGTGTTTCAAAAATATAGGATATTAATTTTGGAGTATTCATGATGTGTATCTCCTTAAACTCACAGAAAAGTTAGGTCTAATTTGTCAACAACCTTGACAACATCAGTGTTGCTCCATGCCGCATGCTTTACTAAGGCTCGTTCGTTCCATGAGTGAATTTTCCCAGTCAGCGTAACTTCGCCGTCTTTTACCTGAACATCAATTTCATCTGCATCGGTTTGTGCTCGCCTTTTTAAAGCTTCAACAATGTCTGATTTAACAACAGACTTTGCCAGCATATTTTTAATACTGATCTGATCGCTAATGCCAACAACACCCATTAAATGAGTAATGGATGAATTAAGCATTGCCTTTTGATGATGCCACTTAACCTGACCGGTCAAGGTGACCCAACCTTTTTCCACTTTAACTTGAATGGTATCCTTAGCCAATAAGGATGACCAAGTAATAATATTGTCAATTGCATGCGCAATATCGCTATCACTTCTATGACTATCGCCAGGTAATTTGACCTCTAATTCCATTGCCACACCACGAACACCGGAAACCCTTTGCGTAGCTTTTTCAGCGTGATACTTTTCGTAATAATGATCTACGCTTCCATCTAATGTAACAACACCGTCTTTGACCGATACGCCAATATTGGCTTCTTTTATAGTCGCCTCGTATTTCAATTCTGCAATAACATCTAGTTGTAACTGAGCATCTGATTTCATGATTATTCCAATACATTTATATTAAGAATTAACTGTATTCTTATTTACGTCAGCAGTATTGACATAAGTCACGTACTCAATTAAATTAATTTAATTGATAATTTAATTTAATTCAGATTAAACTGAAATTTTTGCCCTCTATTTAAAATAGCTTAGGATTCTCAAATACAACCTATCATTCGACTATTTGAATGTACAGAGCGCCAAGCCAGGTATATATATCCATTACATCCCAGAAAATCATGTCTTTGAAGAGGCCTTAGCTGTAGATATTGCAGATTTACTTGCCGCCAAAGCTCCGTTAGCTACTGACATCAATATTGAATTAATAGGATGATGGGTGTTGGCAGCATTTTCAATCGTACTGTTTGCAAGACTTATATGATCTCTGACATGATCTTGAAACGCCTCAACCATACTGGATTGAGACTCACAACCGAGAAGATAAGCAGATGTTGCGAAGTGCGTATATTCCTTCATTTGCTCTGATACATCTTTAGCGATCATTTTGTTAACACCATGAATATCTTTAACGCCTATCAAATTTGTCGCACGTTGATGAGCAGCTTGAATTGATTGTTTGTTATGGTTAAGAATTAATTCAATCAATTTTATTGAATTCTTTTGATAAAAATTAGCCAAAGCTACGCTTCGGTTTAAATAAGTGGACTGCAATTCTTGGTAAGTTTTCATGAGTTATTCTCCTTGATTTTTATGCAATACTTTTAATATCTATTAACGCTTTTTTTGATCTATTTTTTTTACTAACTCAAGGGCTAATCCAATTTTCTGAATGGCATTAAGTGACAAACTCTGAACATGCTCAGCGTGATGTTTTGCCGCTTTATAAAAACCTTTCTCATGCAACCTCAAAGCCTCCTTATTGTGGGTATAAGCCTTTAATATATTTGCACCTGTTTCTTCATAAAAATCAAGAGCAGCAAATGCATCGTCATCTAATCCATTATCAAATCTCATTTATTATTTCCTTTTTATATACATCGAAACCCACCTCATTTAATATTTTTATTCATACTTTTATCGAGGTTTCTAATCATTAAGCTTATTTGCTTTACGAATTTCGTGAATTGCTTCTTAAACAAGGACACGAATCGTACACTTTCAAAAAAAGCGCATGCTTTAGAAGTATTTCTTACGAATTTAACTTCTCGCTCACCAACAACTCTTTTCAATTCATATCGAGATTGAAATTAAATCATTTCCTTTTTTTAAATGATCCATTATTGCTATAAAGCATTTTTACTTCAGACCGTTTTTTCGACTGTCTGTTAGCACACATAGCACTAGCTTTATTTTCAAGATACATTCATTAAAACTCATCACTTTGATTGATTTTTAATCCAAATGTGCGATAGCGCACATAAATTTCTGTATTGAGTACATAGACTACTTATCAGGAAGATTTGAAATTTCTTATCTCAAATCTTCGTCGTACTTTTTTCAAAGGACCTATATGGACATGAAATTAAAACTCCCCTATGAAACGGAGGTAAGTTGTAGCAAATGTAATTTACTTAAGAAGTGTATGCCAACCGGACTTAATCACAATGAACTTACTCGTATTGACAGCTTAGTTAGTCAAAGGATAAGAGTTAAACGCGGCAATGATTTATTTAGATTTAATAATGGAAGTCAAGCTTTATATATCATCAGAACCGGATACTTTAAAACAGTTATTTCAACTAACGATGGGCGTGATCAAGTATTAGGATTTCATATGTCTGGAGATAGCATAGGACTTGCAGGCGAATTGAGTGATTTGTACAGTTGTCGTGTTACTGCACTTGAGGACTCTACTGTTTGTATCGTCCCCTTTTCTAATGTCGAGCAAATAGCTAATTCAATCAACGGTCTTCACTCTCACATTAGACATCTCTATAGCATTGAAATTAATCGTGAAAATTCTGTAATGCTTTTCTTAGGTAGCATGAACTCAGAGGAGAGAGTTGCTACTTTTTTACTTAAACTGAGTTCAACCCAAGAGGAGCATGGCTTCTCCCCGCACAATCTAAATTTAAAGATGAGTCGCTACGATATCGCAAGCTACCTAGGGCTGAAGCATGAAACAGTAAGCAGAACATTAGCTAAATTCATCAAAAGTAAACTTATTAATTTAAATCTACGTGAATTAAAAATTATCAATCGTATAGCCCTAACCTCACTATCAATTGACAAACATCATTGATTAGTCCTGTCCATCTTGGTGTAGAAGTTTGCCAAAGATTCTTGCTCCTTCATGAATAATCACGGTTTTATATACTAAGTCGCCAGTTATTCTTGAATTTTTAGCCACCTCTACTTTTTGGCTTACCTTTATATTTCCATTGACTAGTCCATTAATTAAGGCCTCCGGCGCAAATACATCCCCTTCGATTCCACCATCAATGATGACAAGACTGTCGGATTCGATGTTTCCAATAACCATAGCAGAGACCCCAATAACCGTTGTTTTAGGATGGTTCCGTTCGACTGATTTTGATAATTTTTTTTGCTTCATCCTGCAAATAATGTTTTGTATATATTCAGCACCCTAATTGCTGAGTCACTTTAATTGATTATGGGCTAATTAGAACTTCAAGTGCTTGCTAAATAAATACGTTTAAATTTAAATTCTTATCAAATTATGTCATTAATTAATAGTTCACCGCAGCACTTTCTAAGAGTTTGAGTTTATTGTTCACTTACTACCTAATTTACGTACTTCATTGAACTTAGAGTTTATTTAATTTATCCCATCCAATTCAATACGTCTTTTAATTTTGCTCTCAATACTAAGCATTTTCATCAATACCTATACACCCTAAAGATTACTTATTTCAATTTTCTTATCTGAAATAAACCAGTCTATTGGACTGCTTATCTGCTCCCCTTTTAATTTAAGTAAATTCCAATACTTGCGGATTTTTCCATCATCTTGAATTTACTGTCTTTACCGCCATAATTTCTATATAAATCAATGATTTAGATCACTACGTCATCAAATTGACACTTTCTGAATTCACAATAAAGATTACCCTGCACCTTTTTTATCCATCCGGCGTTTCGGTTTGGTTTGGTTTTTAAATATTTCAAATTTATACATGCAGATTTCCTCTTTTTTAAAGAAACCAATTTTTTTCCTTCTTGCTTTTGGATTTACGACATTTGTTTTTTCTCAGACCACAACATCTGTTAAAGAAATTTTAGTAAACACACCCGTTGCTGATTTACACCGAGTTTTTAGAACACCCATTTCTAGCAAAGGCCTTGAATTTGATGAATCAATTATGGTGCTCAATAACAGCGTGGTACAAATGACTGGGTTTATGGTCAAAACAGATGAGCCTGAAATCGGTGAATTCTTACTATCTGTACGGCCTGTTGAGCTTAATAGACACGCGGATGGAGACGCGAACGATCTACCTCCATCTACAGTCAGCGTTTTGTTAGATCCATCCCAAGCTAATTTAACCGTCCCTTACTCAAAAGGTCTACACACTTTCAAAGGCGTCTTAAGTTTAGGACGTTTTGAGAGCTCAAGCAACTCGGTTTCCTGGATTAGGCTTCAGCTGCCCGTTTTAAATAATTAGCTTATTGTTATTTTTCTACGTATTCATTTTTTTATTTTCATGTTTAGGAACTTAAATGAAATTAAACCCCTCCGCCTCGACAGTTTTCTCCACTAAAGCTGCATTCTTAGGCTTTCTTTTGGTTCAAGGTATTGCTACTGCAGCACCGTCAGTTACTAGACTCACTCCGCCAAGCGAGCTATTTAGCAGCGGCCGTAGTAACCCAGTAATAGCCCGCTTTTTACCCGATCAACGCTTTGATCTACAAGCCACCATTAAGTTAGATGATGACAACAAGACCATCTCAAGCGCTAAATTCTTAATTGACGGTGCATTAATCAAGCAAGATGTTGCACTTAAAACTTGTAATATCGGCTGTCTCCCTAATATTTCAAAGAGCTCAGTAATAGCCACAGTTAGGGCCGTTTCACTAATGAAGCCAGGAATACATACCTTCAACGTTGAAGGCACTCAAAACGATGGTCAGGCCTTCAACGCTAGTGGAAATTTTGAAATTGTTCCGCTTATTCCCGGGGGCCAAAAGGTTAAAAATATAGTTATTTTGCTCGGAGACGGCATGGGCTCGGCCCAAAGAACTGCAGCTAGGATTGTTTCCCAAGGTTATGCACAAGGCAAGTCCATTTCCCCCCTTGCCATGGATACTTTCCCAGTTACAGGTTTAGTCAAGACGTCCTCACTAAATTCACTGGTGACTGACTCATCCCCCGGCATGTCCTCTTACGTTACTGGTAATAAGAGTAACAATAATGAGGAAGGTGTATTTCCTGATGACACGGTCGATAACTTTGACAACCCTAGAGTTGAGTACTTGAGCGAATACCTAAAGCGCACCCAAGGAAAGTCCTTAGGGCTTGTAACTACTGCGGATGTTTTTGATGCAACGCCGGCTGCAAATGCGGTTCATACTAGTAACAGGGGTGCCGGAACGGGTATCGTAGATCAATATCTGGATGACAGAAAACTAACTGGTTTGTCCGTTTTGATGGGTGGTGGACGCAAATGGTTTTTACCAGCCCAAACACCTGGCTCCGCTCGCAGTGATAAATCAGATTACGAATTCTCCACCACTGATCTACATACAAGCGCAATCGTTAAGCGCTGGGGAGCGTCAAATGGTCAATTAGACAAAGACCGCGATCTGATAGCTGATTTTCAACGCTCAGGATTTCAATACGTGTCTGATAAGACCTCCCTTGGCGCGCTAGACCTTACAAAAACAGATCGCCTACTCGGCTTATTTGCTTTGTCCAACATGAATGTTGCACTCGACAAAATTGATGGCAGAAGAAGTAATTCCAAAGGTGTAAAAGGCCGAGTGGTAGACGATTTTGGTTTTCCTGACCAACCCATGCTTGATGAAATGACACAGTCAGCACTCTCTGTGCTTGAGAAAAATAAAAATGGGTTTTTCCTAATGGTTGAAGGAGCCTCCATTGATAAACAAGCTCATAACATGGACACAGAACGATGGATCTTAGACACAATTGAATTTGATAAAACAGTTCAGCTAGTTCAGTCCTACGCTAAAAAGAATAAAAACACTCTGGTCATCGTTACGGCAGATCACGAATGTTCTGGTGTTGCGTTAATTGGTGGATCAATGGTTTCAGATGCCAAACTCCAAGAGCTGGTCAAAGAAGGTGGGTCGGCCAATCTTCGAGATAAAGTAGTTGGTATTTACGAAAAGGCAGGATTTCCCAAATACGCCGTTGACACCGATGGTTACCCAAAGACAACGGACATTGACTTTAGACTACTTGTTGGCTACGGCGCTAACGCAGACCGCAACGAAGACTGGAGAACGAACCCTTTGCCAATGCAAGACACTCAGCAGCCCTTTAATAAAATTCAACCCCTTGCTTCTCACCCGTCCGACCCAATGGGAAGAGACTTAGACGGCAAATTTACAATAACCGGTCAAGTACCTGGAAACAGTGCAGTTCATACTGCAACAGATATCCCTCTCTCTGCCGAGGGACCTGGCGCATGGTCTTTTACGGGTGTGCTGGACAATACAGACATCTTCTTTCTAATATCTCAAGCTGCAACTCGAGGAGTGCTAAAGCCGAGACTTTATTAAAGAAACAAGCACCACCCTCACTAGACCAGACTTAGACAACGGCGAGATCCTTAGTTCGCAAGCCGTTGTCTCATGTCTAAGCTTATTTCAGTAAAAACCGGTTGCACTTCATTTGTACCAAATATCAGAACCTCCCTTTTTTCACAACTCTTAGCCTTAGCGCTTGTTCATGACTAGGTTGAAATCAATTAATTGAACCCTTAAGTTTTAATAAGTTGATTAAATCATGTATAAAGAACACTAATTTAGTTTTTAAGCATTACTAATAAGTTCAATTTTTATTCGTTTTATGTAAAAAGTCACAGTCTCCATGTGCATGTTTTTTTCCCCTAGAACAGAATATTCACACCTCACCCCCTTGAAAAACAAAGAAACGGCACTATCATTAGCACTCGTCCTTGAAGAGTGCTAATATTTTATTTGCCACTCTAGGATGCTTCGATTCAGTAATGAGAATTCTTTAGTTCTCATTTTGTTTCTTGTTTTTATTTACTAGGAGATTTCATGAAACTTCGTCCTCTTCACGATCGAGTGATCGTTAAGCGTTTGGAAAACGAAACTAAAACAGCGTCTGGAATTGTTATTCCTGACAACGCAGCCGAGAAACCAGATCAAGGTGAAATCCTTGCAGTTGGTCCAGGCAAGAAAAACGACAAGGGTGAATTAGTAGCTGTTGGCGTCAAAGTCGGTGACCGCGTTCTCTTTGGCAAATACAGTGGCCAAACAGTCAAAGTTGACGGCGACGAACTCCTCGTTATGAAAGAGGAAGATTTGTTTGCAGTTGTAGACGGCAAGTAATCAATATTTATTCGGAGATATTTAAATGGCAGCAAAAGATGTAATTTTCGGCGGCGAAGCCCGCGCCCGTATGGTTGAGGGTGTAAACATTCTCGCTAACGCAGTTAAAGTAACCCTAGGCCCTAAAGGTCGTAATGTGGTTTTAGAGCGCTCATTTGGTGCTCCAACAGTTACCAAAGACGGTGTATCTGTTGCAAAAGAAATCGAACTCAAAGACAAGCTCCAAAATATGGGCGCTCAAATGGTTAAGGAAGTTGCTTCTAAAACCAGCGATATCGCTGGTGACGGTACAACAACTGCTACTGTGCTTGCTCAGGCTATCGTTCGCGAAGGCATGAAATATGTTGCTGCCGGCATGAATCCTATGGATTTAAAGCGCGGTATTGACAAGGCTGTTTCAGCACTTGTTGAGCAACTCAAAAAAGCCACCAAAACAACTACAACTTCTAAAGAAATTGCTCAAGTTGGTTCAATCTCTGCAAACAGCGATGAATCCATTGGCAAGATCATTGCAGAAGCTATGGATAAAGTTGGCAAGGAAGGCGTAATCACTGTTGAAGACGGTAAGTCACTCAACAACGAACTCGATATCGTTGAAGGTATGCAGTTCGATCGTGGATACCTCTCTCCTTACTTCATCAACAACCAAGAGAAACAAGTTGCCATTCTTGAGAACCCCTTTGTTCTCTTGTATGACAAGAAAATCTCCAACATTCGTGACTTACTACCAACGCTTGAGCAAGTTGCAAAAGCTGGACGTCCTTTGTTGATCATTGCTGAAGAAGTTGAGGGCGAAGCTCTTGCAACTTTAGTAGTTAACACAATCCGCGGTATCCTCAAAGTTGTAGCTGTTAAGGCTCCTGGCTTTGGTGATCGTCGTAAAGCCATGTTAGAAGACATCGCAATTTTGACTGGCGGTAAAGTGATTGCTGAGGAAGTTGGTCTAACACTTGAAAAAGTTGCACTCACAGACCTCGGCCAAGCTAAACGTGTTGAAGTGGGTAAAGAGAACACAACATTGATCGACGGCGCTGGTGCAGCTGCTGACATCGAAGCACGCGTTAAACAAATCCGCGTTCAAATCGAAGAAGCAACATCTGACTACGACCGTGAGAAGCTCCAAGAGCGTGTTGCAAAACTCGCAGGTGGAGTTGCCCTCATTAAAGTTGGCGCAGCTACTGAAGTAGAAATGAAAGAGAAGAAAGCACGTGTTGAAGATGCGTTACACGCTACTCGCGCAGCTGTAGAAGAAGGTATTGTTGCTGGTGGTGGTGTTGCACTGCTTCGTGCCAAGCAAGCTGCTGGCGCGATCAAAGGCGACAACGCTGACCAAGATGCTGGTATCAAACTCGTTTTGAAAGCCATCGAAGCTCCACTACGTGAAATCGTTTACAACGCTGGTGGCGAAGCCAGTGTTGTAGTTAATGCAGTTCTTGCTGGCAAAGGCAACTACGGCTTTAACGCTGCTAACGACACATACGGCGACATGATCGAGATGGGTATTTTGGATCCAACTAAAGTTACTCGTACAGCACTTCAAAATGCAGCCTCTGTTGCAGCTTTAATGCTCACTACAGAGTGTATGGTTGCAGAAGCTCCAAAAGAAGATGCTCCTGCAATGCCTGGTGGCGGCATGGGTGGTATGGGCGGAATGGGCGACATGGGAATGTAATTCCAAAAACCCCTTATCGTCTCTTAAGGTAATTAGTCAAACTCTTTACCTCAAGCGTCATAAAAAAACCCGCAGGTCAAAAGCCTGCGGGTTTTTATTTGTCCCAATAAAGTGCAATCCGTTACAAAAACTGCTTAATTTTTTCTGCAAATAAAGACGGCGATTGCAAATGAAGCCCCCGCCATCCAAGCTCCTCAGCGGCTTGGATATTCAATAACTGATCGTCGATGAAAAGCGTTTCACGCGGATCTAGATCACACCGATCAGCCAAGAGTTTATAAATTTTAAGATCAGGCTTAGCGAGTTTGACATCAGCAGAGAAAATGCCTCCATCAAACCAGCCCAAAAAGTGATGCTTACGCTCAAGCACTCTTGCATAGGGTTCAGGCATATTAGACAGAAAAAAGAGTCGATAGGAGGGCTTTTCTTGTTTCCTGATTCGCAGCTCCTCCAAAATCTTAAGAGATGACGCAATAGGTGCTAAGTCTTCGCCAATTGGCTCTATCAACTTAGTTAACTGATCTACCTCAATACCCAGCCTCTTAGATGTACTCTCGA
>Ga0007882_10001672_pt1 | contig 12707 bp, 15 predicted proteins | sample CryBogCBH12Aug01_FD_71195 | JGI IMG/M metagenome (GOLD analysis project Ga0007882, IMG submission 71195) | Freshwater microbial communities from Crystal Bog, Wisconsin, USA - CBH12Aug09.1 | ecosystem: Environmental > Aquatic > Freshwater > Lake | place: Crystal Bog, Wisconsin, USA | collected... | reverse complement strand
TGGAATCAGCTTAATTGTTTTAGTAAAAATCGCCATTGAATCCCCAAGCATAATTGTGCCAGAAAAATGACAATTAATGCCTTGTATCGCCCATCCTTCACTCTGTATAATAAAGCAGAACATATCATTTCTTGGAACAATCCATCATCGTGAGCCCTGAATGACTCAACAAGATACCATCGAGAACAACACCGTTAGACGGGTGATCGTTGTAGACGATAACCCAGCTACGCGTTTAAGCATGATCAACTATCTTATGCTTGAGGGATTCACGGTTACAGGGGTAGATTCCGCCCATGAGTTCTACCTGCAGGTTTTTGCAGAACCCTACGCAGTCGCTATTATAGATAGTGATCTGTCCGACCAGAACGGTCTGGTCGTGGCTGAATACACGAGAAAAAACACAGTCATGCGCGTCATAACGCTCTCAGAGCCTCGTTCCTCCTCCACAGTACTTGACAATATCAAGGCTGGAGCGGATATCAATCTTGTAAAGCCAGTCAATTTTCAACTCCTTGCCGCTTGTGTCAACACTCTTTGCAGCAGGATCAACTTACTAAATTATACCCACCACTAAGCCAACACCACCCGGCAACTCAAGGGTATATATTCCGCATTTAAATTTCTATATTGTACTGATTATTATAAAATATGATAAACAATGCTTTGACTTGCTGCATAACTGGGAGTATTTTTTAAAAAAAATAACACCTCAAAAAATTGAGGCTTATCAACTCCCTAATAACTGGCAGTAACCGACAAGGAGAATTTATCATGGTAATCGAAAATGCAAAAGAGTTCATCGAACGAATGAAATCGGACAAAGCTTTCAGGGATCGGATTATGGAAATTGAGGATGTCAAAGCGAGAATTGATGCTATCCGCAGTGAAGGCTATTGCTTCACAGAAAAACAGATCAAAGATCAGAATTTTTGCTTTTATAAAGACCTCGGCATTTTAACATGGTGTGGCATAGATAACGGCGACTGTACTCATTTCTGGCCGAACCCTAAGCATGCATACAACTGAATGCGGGATGTAAAGCCCGTGTTATTCGTTTTGCAGTAGTGCGACGTAATCAAAACTGGTTGTCGCGAGTTAGATAGAAGAAGCCGTGAACCAAGGGACAAAAAAAAGAGAAAAACTAGCGACTTCAGATTTTCACCATTTAAGCAGAATCCGTCAGGTTTTTAAACGTTTTTTTGGAGGTCAAAAATGAACACTAATAATTTGGATATCATAACACCTGCTAAAGTGATCGTTTTTGAAAATAATGAGTATCTCATGAAAAGCATGGTCAGTTATCTCGTTATTGACGGATACGAAGTTACAGGGGTAAGCTCAGTTGATGAATTTCACAAACAATCAGCCAGACACTCCTTCAGCGTAGCCATTCTGGCTGTAGATCAGCCTGACCATAGTGGATTGCTTCTTGCTGAGTTTGTTCATAAAAACAGTACTCTTAGGATCATCACGCTCAGTGATGACACGTTAGCAATAAACCGAAAGGCCTGCTTGAAAGCCGGTGCGGATATCTATCTCATAAAGCCCGTTAATTTTCGGCTTCTCTCTGCAAGTGTCGGCATCCTTATTCGGCGTTCTTATTCCTTGCCTTGGGCTCCGGTCTTGATTGCCTCAGAAAAAAAACTTTCTTGATTGTACACTTTGCTCTCTATCTCTTCATGTTGAGGAATATGAATCTATACTTAATCAAATATGCTGTCGAATTGACGCACCATATCCAATAAAAATAACAATGAGCGTTTTGTCGGAAATTCAGAAATTTTGTCTTTTAAATGAAGCTAATATAGCGCTGAAAAATAACGAGTTATCGAAAAAAATCCCATTCATATACTTAAGGAAAAGTCCTCATTTTTAGGCAAAAAAAGAGCACTATTTAATCAATTGTTTACCCAAAAAGCAACAAGATTATTACCGATGATTATCAGTTATTTCCTCTTCAATATAAGACTAGCATTATCATCTTCCTTCTACATCATATTTCACAATGGCGTTGGTGCTATTTAATGATTGAACGCTCTGAAAACAGAAGAGCAAATCCTTTTATTCTTCGGGGGAACGGGGTATACGTGCTGAACGGATAACCTCCTCAGCCTTGCGTAGCGATTGGCGGGACTCTTCAGCATCCGGGCGGCTGTCGGCAAATTTCACAAGATCGGCTTGTGCGAGTAGATTCATAATACTTTCAAAACCTGCAACTCCAAGCTTTTTCAAATCGCGTTCAATCTCTTGCGTCACAGCTTCAAGCGCACTGATACGGTAATGCTTTTCAAGAAACGTACGCATGATGTTGCTGAGTTCTTCGTAGCATTCGGGCGGAGGCATTCCGGCTGAAAGCCTCGAACCAAGTTTTCGAAGCTTTCGTTGGGCAACTTGACCAGGGTCAATCATTTCAACGCTCGAGCGAACCGTGCGCTTCAAAAGAAAAAGCAGGAGCAGCACCAGTCCGGCAATGCCGAACACTCCAAGAACTACTGGCAAAATCAATAACAGTGGGATCGAAGGCTTTAAAGGTGGTTTGATCGGCCTGAGTTCCCGCATGGTTGAGTCGGTAAGTGCTTTTACAAATACCGATGATGACGGACTGTAGCTCTCCCGTTTTACGACCAATCCTTCACTGTTACGAAGCACAACAGTAACATGAGGAATGGGTTGTCGACCACGACCAAATACCGCGAGCTCATACTCAAAATTCTCTTTTCGAATACCAGGTGAGACTACTGAAGAAGATTGTTGTCGGTGGATCAATTCAAACGGCTGTACCGAAAGACTGTCAATACCTTCAAGGGAGGCAATCTCATTTTCTGAGTGTTGAACACCGATACTGCAATGGATACGATCTCCCACAAAAACAGTGTCGGGAGTAACCTTTACCGTTATCTCGGGTACAACTGCACCTGCGACTGCAGGAAAGGCAGATACTATAAACATCGGTAGCGTCGCAAGCAGGAGAAAAAACAGTAGCTTGAACGAACCGGATGCATAGCCATCATATTTTCCGTTCACGGTACCGGAAAAAAGAGTTCAGATCACCGATAAAAGAACGATTTGTATCCAGATAAACAGTATCAATGCGCATGCGCCGAAGGCGTTGTCGGAGCTCTTCTTGATACTTAAACTGCTCGCGTTGATAGCGAGCGACGTTAAGGCGACTCCCGGCATCAACCGTAAGACGTAACCCGGTTTCCGGTTCTTCAAGATCAAGCAGCGCACTATGAGGAAGTGCTTTGTCGAGCGGATCACTGATGTGTACCAGAATAAAGTCGTGGCGGTTATTAAGCTGCTTCATTCCTTTTTCATAATCATTTGCCACGAGATCCGTCATAAGAAAGATGATCGCATGTCGCCTAAGAGTATAATGAATAAAAGAAAGCGCTGGATTGATGTCGGTCTTCCTGTGTTGGGGTTTTAATCTGAAAAGTTCCTCAAGGATAACCAGTACATGATCCCTGCCTTTTCTGGGTTCAATAAAGCTTTCAACACGATCAGTAAAAACAAGTAGTCCAACCTTGTCATTGTTCTGTATAGCACTGAAAGCAAGTACAGCACTTACTTCCAGTGCAAGTTCCTTTTTACGGCGCTGCTGGCTGCCAAAAAGCATTGAAGCCGATCCGTCAACAACAAGCAGCAACGTCCTTTCCCTCTCTTCAGCAAAAAGCTTGACGTACAACTCATGCTTACGGGCTGAGGTATTCCAGTCAACTGATCGGATGTCATCACCATACTGGTACTCCCTGACATGGCTGAACTCGATCCCTTTGCCTTTAAATGAAGAGTGGTATTCACCACTGAACTGTTCACTGGCCATGCGCTTCGATCGAATCTCGACACGCCTTATCATTTTCTGAAGCTCTTGCAGATACTCTTCATTCCTTTCCATTATAGACTCCACTTGCTTTTTCTATTACGGAACTGGCACATGCTGAAGAATCTGGCGAATAATATCGTCAGAACTGACATTGTCAGCCTCAGCTTCATACCCTGGCCTTATACGATGTCTCAGGGTATCATAGGCGATTGCCTTAACATCCTCCGGGGTAATGTATGCCCGGTTTTGAAGAAAGGCATGCGCTTTTGAGGCCAGGAGAAGAAATATTGATGCTCTTGGGGATGCTCCATATTCTATCATTGTTTCGAGAGAGGCAATACCGTACTGGGCTGGTTTTCTGCTTGCAACAACAAGATCCACAATGTAGCGTTGCACTCTGGGATCCACATAAATAAGATCAATCAACACGCGTGCCTTTGCAATATCGTCAGGCTGCACTACGGGTATAATCGGCGAAGCACTGGCGTTAGTGGCAGATTGCAGCATTATCTCAAGTTCTTCATCGTATGACGGATAATCCACAATAACCTTCATCATAAAACGGTCTACCTGGGCTTCCGGCAAAACGTAAGTTCCCTCATGCTCAATGGGATTCTGGGTTGCCAGCACAATGAAGGGCTCCTGCAGAGGAAATGTCTGTGTCCCGATAGTTACCTGATGTTCCTGCATGGCTTCCAGCAATGCAGACTGAACTTTGGCCGGTGAACGGTTGATTTCATCAGCAAGAATAACATTGGCAAAAACAGGTCCTTTGCGGGGATAGAACTCCATATCTTTTGGATTATAAATCATCGTGCCAATAAGGTCGGCAGGAAGCATATCAGGGGTAAATTGGATACGCTGGAACTTCAGATTCATCGCCGCCGCAAATGTCCTGATAATAAGTGTTTTGGCTAGTCCCGGCACCCCCTCAAGCAATATGTGACCGTTAACCAGCATTGCTATAAAGATCCTGCGGATAACGTCATGCTGGCCTATAACTCGACGCGAAAGCTGTTCTTCAGCCTTTTCAATAAAACGGGAAGCCACGGTTATCCGCATTCCAAGTTCTTCAAGTTCGACTGCATGCTGCATAGCGACTCCTGATCTTATGCTTTATTAAATAACGACGGTACCTGTCTCCAGGCTCGACAATCTTTATGCCTTTTTGTACAAACCACTAAAACCATAAACCAGTAGTATCAGGCCGCCAATCAGGGCAGGCCATGAATAAAGAGAGGGGATATAAAGAATACTGTTAAGAATACCGAAATCGGGTGCAAGAAGAAGAATCAAGTCTGCTCCCACAAGAATCACAAGCACATGAAAAACGCTTACCTTGACGCTTGGTTTGCTATTATTAACCGGTTTGTTAGCTTTGCCCATAGGTCTTTAAAATAAATTATACCATGAATATTTTAGGCATTGAAACCAGCTGTGACGAAACATCGGCAGCCGTACTTTGTGATGGACGGGTATGCTCGAATGTGGTCAGTTCACAACTCTGTCATTCAGTCTTTGGTGGCGTTGTGCCCGAACTGGCTTCGAGAGAACACGAACGGCTGATTGTTTCAATTACGGATGCTGCCGTAACTGAGGCTAATATAACAAAAAATGATCTTGATGTCATAGCCGCTACCGCTGGACCTGGCCTCATAGGTGCCGTCATGGTAGGTCTCTGTTTTGCCCAGGGTATGGCGTTTGCTCTTGGATTGCCTTTTGTACCGGTCAATCACATTGAGGCCCATATATTTTCACCGTTTATCAATGAAGGGAACTCTCATCACGCGCCTGATGGGTCTTTTGTTTCACTGACGGTTTCCGGAGGTCATACCCTGCTTTCAGTTGTGGAACAGGACCTTACCTACGAAGTCATTGGCAGGACACTCGATGATGCCGCAGGAGAAGCTTTCGACAAAACAGGAAAGATGCTCGGTCTACCCTATCCTGCCGGACCGGTAATTGACAGACTGGCAGAGAATGGAGACCCTGCTTTTCACAAATTTCCACGTGCGCTTACCTCGCAATCACAGACCAGCAAAAGCTACTCGAATAATTTTGATTTCAGCTTTTCCGGATTGAAAACATCAGTGCTTACCTGGTTGCAAAAACAAACCCCAGAGTGTATTCAGCTCCATCTACCCGATATCGCAGCATCAATCCAATGGGCAATTGTCAGTGTGCTGGTTGAAAAAACCATTTCGGCTGCACGAAGCCGGGGGATAAAAGCTGTTTCAATTGCCGGAGGAGTCAGCGCCAATTCTGCACTGCGAAAAGCCATGAAAGATGCCTGCGATAAGGAGGGCATAGCTCTTTATATACCCGGAACAGTTTACTCAACAGATAATGCGGCCATGATAGCCACCCTTGCAAGTGTAAAACTCTCAAGCGGGATGAAAGCTGAACATCGCTACAATGTGGCCCCTTATGCCAGCTTTGCCACCGGGCGGAAGGCATGATTGAAATAGTTCTATAAATACATTACATTATTGCTCATAAAAAAGGTATTGCTTCTTTTTATAAATATCATCAGGCTACCATGCACAATCATATACTCTCGTTGTTCCTCTTCGCATCTCCCGCAGGAGGCCAGACACCAAATCAATTCATTCAACTTGTCCCCCTCGTCCTTATTTTTATTGTTTTTTACTTCTTTATGATCCGCCCGCAACAGAAAAAGCAGAAGGATAGAGAAAAAGTACTCGATAGCTTAAAAAGAGGTGACAAGATTGTGACCATTGGTGGTATTCACGGCACTGTTGCAGGAATTGATACAGACAAGAAAACTGTTCTTATTCAGGTAGGAGACACTACAAAAATCAAATTCGACCGCACCGCGATTGCCAATATCGAGAAACAGGAATCGGGCGACAAACTCACGACCAAGGAGTGACAGGAATAATGCAGCCAAGACCAGCAAAATTGGTATTAGAAAACGGATCAGTCTATAATGGGACAGCTTTCGGTCATATTGGAGAAGCAACCGGCGAAGTGGTGTTCAATACGTCACACACTGGATATCAGGAAATTCTGACCGACCCATCCTATGCTGGCCAGATGGTATTGATGACCTATCCTCTGATTGGAAATTATGGTATTAATCCAACCGATAATGAATCGACAAAAATATGGGCATCTGCCTTTATTGTCCGCGAATTGTCGCGCATCCACAGCAATTATGAAGCGACCGAGACTCTAGACGATTATCTCAAAAAAGCTGGTGTCATGGGACTTGCAGGTATTGATACTCGAAAGCTTGTACGTGAGATCCGTGAAAAAGGCGCCATGAGAGGAATTATTTCTGCTCTTGATACAAACGACGACAATCTGAAGATAAAAGCTCTTCAAATACCTGAGATGTCTGGACGTGATCTGGTTAAAACCGTTACTGTAAACGAAAACTACACTCTTGAAAACCCAGATGCGCGCTTTCATGTCGCAGCATTCGATTATGGCATCAAAACCAATATCCTGAGGATACTGAAGAATTCCGGTTGCAAAGTTTCGGTACTGAAGGCCGGAACAACTGCAGAAGAAGTCATAAACCTTAACCCTGACGGGGTTTTTCTGTCAAACGGTCCTGGTGATCCCTCTGCTGTAGATTATGCTATCGAAACAATTAGAAAACTGGCTGAATATAACCGTACCACAAGGCCACTCCCGATCTTCGGTATCTGTCTTGGCCACCAACTGCTTTCTCTGGCATTCGGTGCGGAAACATATAAACTGAAATTCGGTCATCACGGCAGTAATCACCCGGTAAAAAATCTTGCCAGTAAACAGATAGAGATAACATCACAAAACCACGGCTTTGCCGTAAAAATGGAGTCGATTCCTGAAAATCTGGAAATGACTCACCTCAATCTTTACGACAATACCGTCGAAGGTGTCAAGCACCGGGAACTGCCGTGCTTTTCAGTGCAGTATCATCCGGAAGCCGCTCCTGGACCTCATGACTCGCACTATCTGTTTGAACAGTTCGTCTCGCTCATGGATCAGGCGAAAAACTAATTTCATAGAATCTCTTTAATCTATTCAAACCACATTCTGAAGGGATGAAAAAAAGATTATTCACTCCGGGGCCAACCCCGGTTCCGGAAAATGTCATGCTTCGCATGGCGGCACCCATTATCCATCACAGAAACCCTGAATTCATGGAGATCTTGACCAGGGTTCATGAGGATCTCAAGTATCTCTTTAGAACAACTCAGCCGGTTGTAGTCCTCAGCTGTTCTGGAACAGGTGGTATGGAAGCCTCTATTTCAAGCATTTTCAAGCAGGGCGACAAAGTCATAACCATCAACGCCGGTAAGTTTGGTGAACGATGGGGAGAGCTGGTGCGCATTTTCACAGGCAACTGTGTAGAGGAAAAAGTTGAATGGGGTACAGCCATTCAGCCCGAACGTCTCTTGGAACTGCTCAAAGCACACCCGGATGCTAAAGGTGTATGTCTGACACATTCTGAAACCTCTACCGGCACCGCCGCTGATATCAAGACGCTCAGCGCACTTATCCGTGAACACTCTGAAGCTCTTGTGCTGGTGGACGGCATTACCGCAGTGGGAGCCCATGAATTCCATTTTGACGATTGGGGCGTTGATATCTGCATTACCGGCTCACAAAAAGGCCTTATGATGCCTCCCGGACTGGCACTGGTTGCCATTTCCGAAAGAGCCCAGGATATCATCAACTCGCAGAGTGGCAAAACTCAGTACTATCTGAGCCTGAAAAAAGCTTTGAAAGCCCATGCCGGGGATGACACACCCTTCACTCCAGCTGTTTCGCTTGTAATTGGCCTTGATGAAGCCCTTCAAATGATTAAGGAAGAAGGCATTGAAAACATCTGGCAACGACACGAAAGCCTTGCAAGTGCTTGCCGTCAGGGATGTAATGCTCTTGGCATGAAACTGTTCAGCAACTCACCTTCTTTTGCTGTCACACCAGTCTGGCTTCCTGAAGGTGTCAAATGGTCATCGTTCAATAAGGCCCTTAAAATCAACAACGGCATTACTGTAGCTGCCGGTCAGGATGAATATAAAGACAAGATATTCCGTATAGCTCACCTCGGGTACTACGATGAACTCGATATGCTGACGGTAATCGGGGGCTTGGAACGAGCATTGAAGGAAATCAACTTTGATTTTGAAATTGGGGTTGGAGTCAGCGCAGTACAGAAAGCATTTCTCGGAAACTGAATCTTTGAAAAAGCCTTCACATAATAAAAGCCGCCCTTCGGGGCGGTTTTTATTATGCAGCTGACGCATTTTTCAGAACCACTTTTTCTCTTTCTGACTTTGAGTTCCGGTTCCTATCTTTGTAAAAAGTGCTCTTGTTATGATCAGACTGCCTGCCGTACTCCTTTTCATCACGTTAGCCTCTTCTTCTTCAATGCAGGAGATGCTTCAGGATTACCGACTGCAACTTAAAGCGGAAGCCCTCTATAAAAAGCGCTCCTATAGCAGCGCAGAAAGCACGTTAAGACAACTCTTAACCATTCAGCCTGAAGGAGATAAAAAAGCATTAACGAAGTTTCATCTTGCCTGCACACTCTACATGCAGGGAAAATATGCTGAAGCCGCATCCTTATTTGCCCGCAAGCCAACTACTGCCGGCCAACAGCATGAGGTAGAGTTTCAATCACTCTTCAACGAAGGCAACTCGCTTGCAATGATAGCCATTGGAACTCCAGGAAACTCCCGAAAAAAATCGTTATTCGTTAACTCGCTCGATTGCTTCAAATCAGTTCTGCTCAACAATCCGAATGATGGTGATGCAAAAATAAATTATGAAATTGTGCAACGTTACCTTCATGATCTTGAGAAGCCAAAACACTCGTCTTCATCCAGCCCCAAAACAAAGAGTAACGCTCAGCCAGCTTCCGGAATTTCCCGTGATACAGCGGAACGTTTGCTTGAAAAAGCAGAACAGGATGAATCATCTCTGATGCGCCAACTTCCACGGAACCAGACTGCTACCACGAAGGGTAGACATAACAACAGGGACTGGTAACGCATGCGTTCAACAAAAAAAGTCCTGCTGGTTTTTCTGCCTTCTGAAAGCGGTGTTGATGGTGCTCGGTCTCTCTATGACGACAAGGAGACCAACACTATATTTACATGGTTCAATCGCTCGTTCAGAACACTCATCAAACAGAGTCAGTTCGCGATTCCTCCCCTGGCTCTCATGATTCTCAGTTCTATTGAGGTTGATGGAATTGAACAGTCGATCTGTGATATGCGGTTTGACGAGTTTCCCTTGAATGATAATTGGGATCTGGTAGGTATCAGCGTACAGACAGGAATGGCAAAAAAGGCATTTGATCTGGCCGACAACCTCCGTTCACAAGGAACCTCAGTAGTACTCGGAGGAGCGCATGTAACGCTTTTTCCTGAATCCTGCAGATCCCATGCTGATGTTTTAGTACTTGGAGAAGCGGATGACCTCTGGAAAGAGGTACTCACCGACCTTACGACAGGAAACCTGAAACCAAGTTACCAATCCGCTGTTTTTCCTGATCTTTCAATTTCAAGACCAGTTTTAAAAACATCACTGATAAAAAAACGCTACTTTACCACTAATCTGATCCAGACAGGAAGGGGATGCCAGCATAGCTGCGACTTCTGTAATGTGCATGTTCTCAACGGTCATAATCTTAGAAGACGAACAGTCTCCGACATTGTCACTGAAGTCGCTCTGTTCAAGAAGGATGACAGCAGAATATTCTTTTTTGTTGACGATTCTATCAATGCCGACCCCGTTTTTGCTCTTGACCTTTTCCGACAACTCACTCCTTTGAAAATCCGTTGGTTCGGACAAGCTACAACAACCCTTGGCCAGCAGCATGAACTTCTCGAAACCTTTGCCCAGTCGGGTTGCATGGCACTGCTGGTCGGTATAGAAAGTATAGAAGTAAAAAGCAGAAACGCTCATAAAAAGAACCAGAACAAGGTCTGTGAACTTTCTCAAGCCATTAAGACCATTAGAAATGCAGGAATAAGCCTCTACGGGAGTTTTATTTATGGCCTCGACGGTGATACTCTCGAAACACCGGCGGCAATCCTTGATTTCATCAGTGAAACCAAACTCGATGTCCCTGGAATTAATATTCTTCGACCAATTCCAGGAACCAAGGTTTTCGAACGCCTTAAAGAAGAAGGGCGATTACTCTTTGATCCCCTTGACATAACCGCATACCGATATACTTTCGGCCAGGAAATGCTCTACACGCCAAAAAACATACCACTCGATGCTTTTATCGAAAGTTATTCAGCTCTCTCCCGGCAGATATTCACCATTAAAAACTCGATAGCAAGAGGTCTCGCTGCTCCCAGCGCTAAACCTGCGGTGCTACTTTTTAATCTCTTTTATACGCATCTCTATAGCCTTTCCCGTAAAGATTTGCAGCATCAGATTGAAAAAAGTTAACAGAAAAAACCATTTTGCCATACGGTGAATAATTTTTAAACTGTTGGTTATAATTTTTAAACCACGCTCGGCATAACAACTAAAAAGTATTAAGCTTATGAAAATGAAACCTGTCCTTCCTCTTTTGACCGTTGGCCTTGTTTTCCTTGGCGCATGCGGCCTCGAAAAGCCTCCTGCCAGTCTTAAATTTCCTGAAGAAAAGAAAGAATCAGCCGCTCCAGCCCCTGCTGCAACCGTTGCGCCTGCAGCTGCGCCAGTTGCTGAAAAAGCTCCGGCAAACCCGAAACTGGCTGCAGGCAAGACTGTGTATGACACAAACTGTGCTGCTTGTCACGAAGCTGGCATGATGGGAGCTCCTAAACCAGGCGATAAGGCCGCGTGGACTGCTCGTATCCCTCAGGGTGTTGAGACAATGGCGAAAAAATCAATCGCAGGGTTCCAGGGTAAGGTCGGTGCTATGCCTCCGAAGGGTGGAAATGCTTCTCTGACCGACGAAGCCATTACCAATGCTGTTGCCTACATGGTCGACAAGTCGAAATAACTGGAACAGATATTTGATATTTGCATACACACAACACTCGTTTCCATAAACTCACAACCATCATAAGGGAGGATTTTCCATGTCTCGTTTCGTATCCGCTGCACTGTGCGCACTATTTGTTTGTTCCATGACCTCTGCCAATGCCAAGGCTGCAAGTGATGCCAAAGCAGGAAAAGCTATTTATGACACTAACTGCGCAGCCTGCCACAAAGATGGCGTTATGGGTGCACCGAAGTTAGGTGACAAGGCTGCATGGGCACCACGCATCAAACAGGGTATTGCTGTATTGAACAACAATTCAATCAAAGGTTTCAAGGGTAAAGTAGGAATGATGATGCCTAAAGGTGGTCATCCAAATCTCACAGACGCACAGATTGTCGATGCAGTAGCCTACATCGTTCAGCAGAGTAAGTAAGAGCTTTTGCATGCAAGGCTGAAAGGCGGGACAATCTCCCGCCTTTTTAGTTTTTTTGTCGAACGTCAGCTAAACAACTTACTTGAGCTGGAGCTTTATAAACCACTTAGGTAATGGGAATTCAGCTGAAAAGCTTACATATTAATACAGACAAATCAGTTAAAAATACGTTATTCAATGAATCAACTTCATATCGGATTTGTAGGGACAGGAAGAATTGCTCGTGCACTTATAGCTGGACTGGGCGGAAAAGAAAACATAGTTATTTCTGGTTTTGATAAAGAAACTGCGGCGTTATCATCCGTTGCTGCCGAATACCCTGTTCATCCCTGCCTCTCTATTGAAGATATTGCCCTTACGTCAAAGGTCGTCATCCTTGCTGTCAAACCTTACCAGATCGCTGAGGTACTTGAAAAACTGAAACCCGCTCTCAGTGCTGATCACCTGCTGATAAGCGTAGCAGCGGGAATTTCCAGCGAGTTCATCTTACAGAACTC
>Ga0007882_10001671_pt1 | contig 12710 bp, 11 predicted proteins | sample CryBogCBH12Aug01_FD_71195 | JGI IMG/M metagenome (GOLD analysis project Ga0007882, IMG submission 71195) | Freshwater microbial communities from Crystal Bog, Wisconsin, USA - CBH12Aug09.1 | ecosystem: Environmental > Aquatic > Freshwater > Lake | place: Crystal Bog, Wisconsin, USA | collected... | reverse complement strand
TGATATCTGTAGTATAATAAACCCAGAAAGACCCTGCAGTAGCAGGCTGAAAAGAAGTATCTGAATTTACAGGTGTTGTGTCAAGATTTAATGATGCAGACTTTGCGCACGACATTACTGAGATTACTATAAAAGTAAGTATAATGAAAGTGTGATTAATTTTCATGTGTTCTAATTTGAAGCAAATTAAATGAATAATTTAATTAAAATATTTATTTAACTAATTCTTTATCAGTGCATTAATTAATACTTATAGAAGTAAGGAAGTTGTATGTTTTAATTAAGAGCCAATAAAGATTCAGGATAGTTCGGGGAAGTTTATTATAGGCTGGCTCTATGTATTATAGTTAAATAATAATATTAATTAATTGTTTTGCAGTTTGTTTTAAAGATAATTCTACCTTTGAAATTCAATTAAAGTATTAAATAAGAGTTTGGTATAACTTTTGTAATGTTATTTAGTCGAACAGTAAAAATAAATTATTATGAAATCGTGTATATTCATCACAGCAATTATTTGTTTCCTGTGCTTAGGTAATGTACAGGCACAATCAGCTTGGCCTCAAAGAATAATCAGTAATGATGGTTCTAAGATTACTATTTATCAACCTCAGTCGGAGGAACTAAAAGAAAATACTATATCGGGAAGGGCTGCAGTATCTATAACACCTACAATTGGATCAGATCCTGTTTTTGGTGTATTCTGGTTTAATGCAAGTATTGCTCCTGACGGGAATAACAATAAACTTGCTAACCTTAACTCTATTGAGGTTACTCAATTCAGGTTACCTGATTCTGCACATCAGTTTCAGAATGATGTAATAATTCAGAATATTCAGACTGAACTGCCTAAAAAAGGTGTGCAGTTTGATGTAGCTGAGATTAGTAACTCTGCTAAACAGGAACAAAAGTCAAAAAATCCTGTACTGAACAATAGTGCACCTAGTATTATATATCGTAATAAACCAAGTACATTAGTGGTAATAGACGGTCAACCTAAATATGAACAGGATAGTAAGTTTAATATGGAAAGGATGGTTAATACACCATCGCTGATATTGAAGAATCCTGAAGATAATCAACTATATTTCTATGGTGGCGGACTTTGGTACTCTGCAGCTAATATTGATAGCAGATGGTCGTTTGTAAAATACCTTCCTGCTCCTATACAGCGTATAGATGATTTATTGCATCAGGATGCTAAAACCAATGAAAAAGGAAATGACAATAATATAAATAAAGCTACCACTCCTTCGGATATTATAGTTAGTACCACTCCAGCAGAACTGATACAGACTGAAGGTGAAGTAACTTATCAGAGTATAGAAGAAACCAACTTATTGTATGCCGACAATAGTCTGGATGATATATTTAAGGATGTAAATACACAAAGGAATTATATATTGCTTTCGGGCAGATGGTTCTCAGGTTCTTCTTTGAACGGACCATGGACTTATGTACCTTCTAATCAGTTGCCATCTGATTTTGCTAAAATACCTGAAGGTTCGGAGAAAGATGGCGTACTGCCAAGTATAGCAGGTACAGATGAAGCTAAAGATGCTGTATATAATGCTCAGATTCCACAGACTGCTAAAATAGATCGCAGAACAGCAACATGTAATGTTACTTACGATGGAGAACCTGAATTTAATACCATACAAGGTACACACCTGATGGTTGCTCAGAACAGTAATATAACAGTACTGAAAAGTCATCAGAAGTATTTTGCAGTTGACAATGGAGTTTGGTATAGCAGTAATTACCCTTCAGGACCATGGTCTGTAGCTACACAGAGACCCGAAGACGTGGAAAACATACCTGCTGATAATATTGCTTATAATACCAGATATGTATATGTGTATGATTATGACGATAATTATGTATGGAACGGATACACTCCAGGTTATACGGGATGTTATGTGTATGGTCCAACTGTAGTATGGGGAACAGGATATTATTATCGGCCATGGTTTCATCACCATTATTATGCACGTCCATATACATGGGGATTTGGTATGCGTTACGACCCATGGTCAGGTTGGGGATTCAGTTATAATATGATGCCAAGTTTAGGATGGGGTTATTATGACGGATTTTATGAAGGATATAGTGGTGGCTGGTATGGACCAAGATATTTCAGACCAGGCTTTAACAGATGGGGATATCATGGTGGCTATTATGGTCATGGTGGTTATGCCGGCGGTGGCTATGGCGGTGGAATATTTTTGAGGAAACCAAACGTTAACTTCAACAGGCCAGCAAATTTCGGAAATGGTATGAATGGAAGACCTGCTAATCACGGTGGCATGAATCTGTATCACAGAGTAGCTGGAGCACAAACCTCTAATGTTACAATGCAACCTCATAATGCTATAGCTAATAATGGCAATATACATGGAAAACCTGGAAATAATTCTACTATTAATAATCATGGAAATACAGAGTTAAGACCTAATGCAAATACCAATCAGCAACATTTTAATACTCAAGGAAATACAACTCAGAATATGAATGGAAGGCCAGGAAATAATGTTCATATTCAGCCTAATACACAACAAAACAATAATAATAACGAAGGAGGCAGACCTACTCAACAAAACAATAACCATCCTCAACAACAGGTTCACAATTTTGCTCCTCAGCAACAACAACATGGTGCACCACAGCAACATAGTGCACCGCAACAGAGAAGCTATAGCAGCCCATCAAGGGGTAACAGCGGCAGTTCGCATTCCGAATCAGGCGGGGGAAACAAAGGTGGTGGAGGATCGGGAAGAAGAGGAAGATAAATGATAACGCTTTCAGTTTTAAATTGTATAGTACAATCATACACAGTAGATAGGAGACAGTAGTGAGGAGATAGGAGGAATACAAATTTCTTGAAGAATGAAAATAAATCGTAAATCTTGAGAAATACAAAATTTAAAGTATGAAACTCTTTTGCAATATTTTAATCTAAATGAAATAAATAAAATGCCGCAAACAATTTTCTGTTTGCGGCATTTTTAATACCTTAATAAAGAATAATACTTCAATATGTCAACAACAGAATATCATTACAGCGAAGATACCCGAGCCATTTTAAATCTTCAATTGCCTACTGATCCAAGATGGGTGAATTTAGCAGCAATCAGTATTGAAAATATACTGACAGACCATGCCTATTGTGAGCAAAAAGCAGCTACTACCTGCATATCCATTATTCAATGGTACAGTGATAAAGAGGCTATAGTAAATTCTCTTTCACCAATAGTAACAGAAGAATGGGGACACTTCAGATTAGTGTTGAACGAAATACATAAGAGGGGATTGAAACTAGGTATTCAGCGAAAAGATATTTATGTAAACGAATTATTTAAGTTTCAACAAAAGGGTGGCAGCAACGAGGGCAGAATGCTTGACAGACTTTTATCGATGGCATTGATAGAAGCCAGAAGTTGTGAACGTTTTAAAAGACTTAGTGAAGGGTTGAATGACGAATATTTAAGAAACTTCTACAGAAGATTTATGGAAAGTGAAGCAGGCCATTATACATTGTTCCTAGAACTTGCTGAGCTTTATATACCTAAAGAAAAAGTAAGAAAAAGACTGGAAGAATGGCTTGAATATGAAGCTTCTATCATGGGAAACATTGATGTAAGGGGGGATAGAATACATTAAGTTACTAAATACAAGGAGAAAGGAGATAGAAGGTAGAATAATACATACGTGTTTTGTTATTTTTCCATCACTCTAATTGCTTCAATATTTTGTATTACATTATCACATTATTAAATCGTCAAATTATCAAATTTATATTTTTCTCCTCTCAGAAATTTATTCGAAGATGACAGTTTTGTTCAGATATACAAATACCCTATCCTCGAAAACTAACTGAAGTGCTTTTGATAAGGTTGTTTTTTCAATTTCTTTCCCTGCCCTCATCATATCGGCTACACTGAATGTATGATTAACAGGATTTATGTTCTGTGCAATAATAGGGCCTTCATCTAAATGATCGGTGACAAAATGAGCTGTTGCTCCAATCAGCTTCACTCCTCTTTCGTGAGCCTGACGATAAGGATTTGCGCCTATAAATGCTGGCAGAAAGGAATGATGTATATTGATAATTTTGTGTGTGAAATTCTTAATAAAGTCTGAAGACAATATCCTCATAAACTTTGCCAGTACAAGATAATCAAACTTATAGGTTTTAAGTGTAACTTTTATTTCATTCTCAAACACCTTTTTGTCTTTATCTACATGGGAAATGAAATAAAATGGAATATCAAATTTTTGACAAACTTCCTTCAGTACTTGGTGATTACCTATTACACATTGAACTGAAGCCCCTAATGTTTTAAAATGATTTTTAATTAAAATATCACCAAGGCAATGATATTCTTTGGTTACTAACACTACAATCTTCTTTTCATCAACTGTATTTATTTTAATGATGGCATCAACTGGCAAAACAGCCTTAAGCTTATGATGCAATAATTGAGCATCTTCTTTACTTGCCAGTTCTAACCGGGCAAAGAAACGTTGCTGATCTGTATCTACATGTTCACGCATGGAAATGATATTTATATGTTCCTGAGCTATTAAACCTGATATAGCTGCTACTAACCCAACTTTATCTACACACTGAATATTGATAGTCATATCTGATTGCTTTATGGGGTCAAAAATAAATACTAATGAATACAATATCGTATTTAACAAATAAACCTTATCAAAGATGCTGAAATTTATCTTTAATTTGCAAGGATTAGACAAACCTGAAGAATGAAAAAAATTCTGATTATACAAACGGCCTTCATAGGAGACGCAGTACTGGCATCAGCCATGCTGGAGAAGATACATAACTGCCATCCTGACTGGGAAATAGACTTCATGGTAAGGAAAGGAAATGAAAGCCTGTTTACAAATCACCCCTATATTCATAAAGTAATCATCTGGGATAAAAAAGGAGCCAAATACACCAATCTCTTTAAACTATTAACACAGATAAGAAGAAGCAGATATTCTATTGTTGTAAATGCTCAACGTTTTATGGCAACAGGAATACTTACAGCATTCTCTGGAGCAAGACTAACTATTGGATTTGACAAAAATCCTTTAAGTTACCTATTCAGAAAAAGAATAAAACATATAGTCAGTAAAAGTGATACTACTTTACATGAAGTAGAAAGGAATCAACAATTGATTAGTTCATTTACAGACGAAATATCTTGCTTACCTAAACTTTATCCTACTGGCAAGGACCATTCAACAACTAAGGCATTAAAGGAACGCCCTTATATCTGTATTGCTCCATCATCTGTATGGTTTACTAAACAGTTTCCAAAACGTAAATGGATATCTCTTCTGGATGCATTGCCGTCAGACTATATTGTATATATTATTGGTGCAAAGTCTGACTGGCAGTTTTGCGAAAAAATAATTAGCCGCAGCAAGAATCGTCTGGTAATAAACCTTGCAGGAGAACTTAGTTTTCTTCAATCCATGTCCTTAATGAAAGATGCAGTTATGAATTATGTAAATGACTCAGCTCCACTACATTTTGCTACTGCTGTTGGAGCACCCGTAACCGCAATTTATTGTAGTACAGTTCCTGAGTTTGGATTTGGCCCTTTAGGAGAAAATAGTATAATAGTACAAGCAGAAGAAAAACTTAGCTGTAAACCTTGTGGATTACATGGTTTAAAGGAATGTCCTGAAAAACATTTTAATTGTGCTTACTTAATTAGAAATGAACAGCTGGTGGCTAGCTTAGATAATAAACAATAACTTCTCTGACAAGACATGTCATTTATATAATACAAATTGTTTGAATAACTTGTCGATATTTTCAAAAACATGCTTAATTAACAGTTGTTTGTTATTCCAATATAAAATATTTAACAGGAGATTCAATATTATACTTAACTTCACAGCCGATATACTTGATATTAACAACCTTTTTAGTAATTAAAATGTATTATTCAGGAATTATTAAAGTATATCCTGAGACATTCTTAAACTTGGTTTATAATCAAAAGTCTGATTAAAAAGTTGAAATAGTTTCTCAAATAGTTATAGACAATTTAACAGGTTTTAATATAGTAGATAAATAATCATTTTGGATTGTTAAGTATAAAAAAGGAACTTTGACTTTAAATGACGATTTAGTAATTTTTAATGTTTTAAATTTTGGTACAAATATTAAACTAATGATTCAAATTCCAAATATTAAATAAACAGCTATGAAAATTTTATTAGCAGATGACCATACAGTAGTAAGAAGAGGATTAAGTTCCATTTTAACAGAAGCATATCCTCATGCTGTAATTGAAGAAGTATCTAACGGTGTAGATTTGATAAAAAAAACTATCAAACAAAGTTGGGATATAATCATATCCGATATTTCAATGCCTGGAAAGACAGGTCTTGAAGTTTTAAAAGATCTTAAAGAACAAGGATCCAAAATACCAGTTATTATTTTGAGTGTACACATGCCCGAATTGTATGCTTTGAGATGTATAAAAGCAGGAGCATTTGCTTACTTAACAAAAGAAAGTGCCCCTGAATTGCTGGTAACAGCTGTAAATCACATATTATCTACCAATAAGAAGTTTATAACACCTGATATTGCAATCCTATTGGCAGGAATTTTTGAAAATAACTCAGAAGGAACTGCTCACGAGAAATTAAGCAACAGAGAGTTTGAAGTATTTAAACAACTTGCTGCCGGTAGAAGTGGTGTAGAAATAGCAGAAAACCTTGCTATTAGTGTAGGAACCGTAAGTACTTACAGAACCAGAATTCTGGAAAAGATGAGTATGCAAACAAATGCAGATATTGTACGATATGCAATAGAGCATAATCTTATATAGTCATTCATATATTTGCATTAGCAAATTATCACAATTATAAAAAAGAGTTTGAAAAGGATAATTCCTTTTCAAACTCTTTTAGTTTTATATCCCCTTTACAAGATTAATAGAACCTGTACCCAACTCCACTCTCTGTAAGAATATGTTGAGGTTTATTGGGATTTGTCTCAATTTTCTTTCTTAATTGTGCAATAAAAACTCTAAGATACTGCGTTTCTGATTGAAAGTTACTCCCCCATATTTCTTTTAAAATATACTGGTGTGTCAATACTTTACCTTCATTTCTTGCTAATAAACATAATAAATTATATTCTGTTGCTGTCAACTTAATAAGTGATTCATTAATTTTTACACTTCTGGCTACAATATCCAATTGTAAATTGCCACAAATTATTACAGAATTATTATCTTTTGTTTGATTTCTTCTTATAGCCGACCTTATTCTTGCCATTAATTCAGAAGTTCTGAATGGTTTTGTCATGTAATCGGTAGCACCATTATCTAATGCGCTAACAATTTCATCTTCATTATTCAAAACAGACAAAACTATTATCGATTTGTTGTACCATTTCCTGAGTTCAATCAACAGGTCTTGTCCATTTATATCAGGCAAGCCAATATCCAGAATAATTAACTCAGGAGGATGATTAGCAGCAATTATTTCACCTTCTTTACCTGTAGCAGCCTTCCATACTTTATAGTCATTACTCTCCAAAGCTATTTCCAGCAATTTTCTGATGGCGGGTTCATCATCAATAACTAATATTTCAGTCTTATTCATTCTTCAGATTCTTGATATAATTTGTTTCAGCTGGTATTTTAATTAAAAATTCAGCACCCCCACTTTCTAAATTTTTCACAGAAGCTTTGCCACCATGTGCTTCTGTAAAACCTTTCACAATAGATAAACCCAAACCCGTTCCTCCTGTTTTAGTGTGAGGTATTCTATAAAACTTTTCAAATATATGCTCTAATTCATTTACCGGAACACCATTACCATTATCACTTATCCTTATCACACATATTTCCTGATCACAGTTTGCAGTTAAGGTAACAACAGAATTATCAGGAGTATATTGCAAAGAATTGTGTAGAACATTAAATATAATTTGCTCAATCAACCCACTATCCAACCTGAATAATGGCAATGATTCATCAGCATCAAAGATTACTGTCTGAGAATAACTATCTGTAGATGCTTTCTGAATTACATTATATATTAAATCATTCAAATCGCACCAGTCTTTTTTTAGTTGAAGAAACCCTGATTCTAATCTGCTCATATTCAACAAATTACCTACCTGACGATTTAGCCTAATTCCTGCCAGTTCAAGCTCTTTCAACAATTCAAGTCTGTTATCTTCCGATAATTTCTCGTAATTATCTTTTAGAGTATCTGTTACTGCAATAATAGTAGAAATAGGCGTTCTCAATTCATGCGATAGCGAATTAAGTAAAGTATTGTACAATCTTATGCTGTTTTCTTTTTCTTCTCTATCCCTTTCAATCCTTTCAACTTTCCTGATTTTAATGGTCAAAACTGCATTAACAGAAGCTATGATAAAAAACATCATAAACATCAGCCTGTCTTCAGTGTTATTAATATAGAAAGTAAATATTGGGGGGATAAAGAAAAAATCCCATATAGCTGCACATAAAATTGCTGAGATTAGTACTGGTATAATATTAAAAAAAATGGCTAGTAAATAAACCACTACCAGCATTAGTAAAGCTACAACTCTGTAGCCTATAAAACGTTCAAATGCAAAACAGATAGCAGAAACCAATAACACTAGTGCCAGACTTGATGTATATTGAAAAACCTGATTATTCCTTCTTCGTTTTTTTATCATTTACATAAAACTTTACTCTATAATTGAAGTATAAAGATTATGTAAAGGAAATTAAATATTCCGCATTTACATAAAAAATATTTTCAACTAATAACTATTCAACAAATCGAACTGTAAACCGGATATTATGTACAATAATTTACTGGTTCAAACGAAACTACTGGAAATCAATAACAAACAACTTAATATTAATCATAATACTTTTTCGCCTAAAGTTTAGCCTTAACTACAATTATCCTTTTTACTAATATTTCAAACAAATTATACATCAACGTGCAATATAAACAAGAATAATTTTCTGCTGTTTTATATTTATTTCAAATTGCTGCATTACAATCGATACCTTTATGCGATTTACTACTATCAAGGTGATTCAATATGGATAATAATTCTATTAAAAACTGGGCAGAGGATGACAGGCCAAGAGAAAAATTATTACAGAAGGGTACAGAATCCCTCAGCAATTCCGAGTTGTTGGCTATCCTTATCAATAACGGCACTAAAGATATAAGTGCTGTAGGATTATCTAAAGAACTATTAGCCAATACGGGCAATAATTTAGATAAACTTGGCAGGCTTACAGTAAAAGAAATATTACAGTTAAAAATTAAAGGTATCGGCCCTGCAAAAGCAGTAAGTATTGTAGCTGCATTTGAACTTGGAATCCGCAGAGATGCCAGCAATGCCAGAAAAGAAAGTTTTACAAGCAGTAATGATGTTGCTGCATTTCTTAAAGCAAGATTACAGTACAAACAACAGGAAGTTTTTGCAGTAATATTTCTGAACCAGGCAAACAAAATACTTCATTACGAAATAGTAAGTGAAGGTGGCATAACAGGTACTGTAGCAGATCCCAGAATTATTTTAAAAAAGGCTTTACAATACAATGCTGTAAATATTATTGTATCGCACAATCACCCGAGTGGGAATCTCTCTCCCAGTAAAGCCGATAAAGATCTTACTCAAAAGCTTAAAGAAGCAGCACAGTTACTGGAACTAAAAGTAATTGATCATATTATCATCAGTAATGAGGGATATTATAGCTTTGCTGATGAAGGATTAATGTAACTTGCATCGTGAAAATATATCGTGAATTGTGAGAATACAATGTATTTTAATGTTGAATTACAATACTATTCTTTTAAAACAGCAGAACTTACTTTCTTATTGTAACAGATCTTTTGCTTCGTAGCTTAATACTTCACAAACTACTTCATGCAGCGTGCCTTTAGGGTCATTCATTAAAAACTCCAGCAATACTCTGCACAGGTCATTACCAGTAGCTTCGGACGGCAAGGCACCCGCTATCTGATGTATGATTAATACGTTCTGATCTTTCAGACTTTTAATAGCATTCCACGCATCGGCAGACACATATATCTGTTGGGTAATATTATAATCAAATTCCTGACGGATGGTTTGCGACAGTAATACCTGCATATCCCTAACACTTAATCCTGGCTGACTAACACGGGAAATTAAACCCGGCAAAGCAATTCTTCCAGCCAATAATGTAAGACGTTCATAAGCTTGTAATTGCAACTGTTTGGAAGATAAATTGTTTGGGTCAGAACCAATATATGAAGTCCTTTCTTTCTTGCCTGGTTTATCTACTTTCATTTTCGAAAAAAGATAAACCACTGCCCCTGCCAGACCTATTATAACCAGAATATAAACTAAAGAAGAATAATCCATTGTAAATTAAAGTAAAAAGTAAAAAATAAAAAGTAAAAATATATTATTAATTACAAATTAACTGTACAAACTTTTTCTCAATTCCTGTATTCTTTCATCTTCCAGATATTCATCAAAAGTAGTTAATCTATCAATTATACCTTTAGGTGTAAGTTCTATAACCCTTGTAGCCACCGTCTGCATAAAAGTATGATCATGACTGGTAAGCAATACAATACCCGGAAAGTTCTGACAACCTTCATTAAAGCTTTGAATGCTTTCCAGATCAAGGTGATTGGTAGGTTGATCCAGCATTACCAGATTAGGGTTCTGCAACATCATTCTGCTAATCATACAACGTACTTTTTCTCCTCCGCTTAATACATTCGTTTTCTTTTGAATATCATCCCCACTAAACAGCATTTTCCCTAAGAATCCTCGAAGGAATGGTTCATCTGCATCTGTAATATGCGGTGGTACAAATTGTCTTAACCAATCCATCAGGGTAAGACCTTCTTTAAAGAACTCATTATTTTCTACCGGCAAATAAGCTTTGGTAATTGTAGTTCCCCATTTAAATTTACCGCCATCGGCAGATTGAAGATTATTGATAATATCAAAGAAATAAGATACAGCTAAAGGATCTCTGCTTAACAAAGCTATCTTTTCGCCTTTATGAACACTAAATGTTACTTTATCAAACAGTTTACGACCATCAACAGACTTTGTAAGGTTTTCAACATTCAGAATCTCATTTCCAACTTCTCTCAATGGTTGAAATATAATACCAGGATACTTTCTGTTGGAAGGTTCTATTTCATCAATCGTTAATTTCTCTAAAGCTTTCTTTCGCGAAGTAGCTTGTTTAGACTTGGAAGCATTAGCAGAGAAACGGGCAATGAAATCAAGCAAAGCCTGACGTTTATCTTCAGTCTTTTTATTCTTATCACTTATCTGACGAGCCATCAACTGAGAAGACTCGTACCAGAAAGAGTAGTTACCTGTATAGGTTTTTATCTTAGAACGATCCACATCTGAAACGTGTGTACATACAGCATCTAAAAAGTGACGATCGTGACTTACTACCAACACTATATTTTCGTATTCAGCCAGAAAGTTCTCCAGCCAGCCAATGGTTTCTATATCCAGTCCATTAGTAGGTTCATCCATTAATAAGATATCAGGATTACCAAATAAAGCCTGTGCTAAAAGTACCCTTACTTTTAGATTTGCAGGAATATCTTTCATCAGACTATAATGATATTCTTCTTTTACACCAAGTCCACTAAGGAAAGATGCAGCATCGCTTTCAGCAGTATAACCACCCATTTCACCAAAGTCTGCTTCCAGTTCTCCCGCCTTCATGTAATCTTCTTCTGTTGCATCGGGGTCGGCATAAATGGCATCTTTTTTGTGCATAACATCCCACATTTTCTTATGCCCCATCAATACCGTATTCAGAACAGTTTGTTCATCAAATTCAAAGTGATTTTGTCTTAAGAACGACATTCTCTCTCCTTTATCAATCTCAACAGTTCCTTTATTAGGCTCTATTTCGCCACTTAATATTTTAAGGAAAGTAGATTTACCTGCACCATTGGCACCAATAATACCATAACAGTTTCCTTTAACAAAGTTGATATTAACTTCATCAAATAAAACTCTTTTACCATACGCCAAAGTGATATTTCTTGCACTGATCATTGCTTGCTATAATTTAAAAATCAAGGCGCAAAAGTAAGGGTAAGTGCCAAATCGGCCATTGTAATTAACAGTTTTAAAAAAGGAGGGGAATTTCAGGTGCTGTTTTATTCTAAATTATCATTGAATTAATTACTTTGACCAACATGAAACCTGTAAAATAAATTGATTTCAGCGTTAATGAAACAACAACAAAGGCAAGCATGAACAATGGTAACACTCTAATTCCCTGCCTGCTATATTCGGACGAGGACTCAATCTTTATTTTAACGTAACATCCCCGAACAAACACTAAACCCAATGACAATTACAGCTAATGATACTAAAATAATAATCATGCCTCTTTTCTTTACTTCTGGGTTTTTACTGAAAGCTTGTATAATTCCTGAAATTAAAAAGAAGGGTGCAAGTAATACAACAACTACTAACACTAATGATAATAAAATTAATATACCCGACATTTTAGAAATATTTATAAAGTAACGTCCTCCATTTTATTCAATCCATTTCTATAAAACAGATTCATAGTTTCAAAAGGGATAATTCTGCCATCATCATGTACTATATGTACACAGCTTTTTTTCACAGCTCTTACATCAAAATCGTACGCATCCATAAATTTCAT
>Ga0007882_10001670_pt1 | contig 12712 bp, 7 predicted proteins | sample CryBogCBH12Aug01_FD_71195 | JGI IMG/M metagenome (GOLD analysis project Ga0007882, IMG submission 71195) | Freshwater microbial communities from Crystal Bog, Wisconsin, USA - CBH12Aug09.1 | ecosystem: Environmental > Aquatic > Freshwater > Lake | place: Crystal Bog, Wisconsin, USA | collected... | reverse complement strand
GATTGTTGGTTTCCATTGCCTGGTAGTGTGGCATGTTGAGCAGTTTGCCTGCGACTGGCGGTGCACCTTGTCATCCGGCTGATCATTTTTATGGCATCGGATACACTGCGCTGAGGCGCTCAGCCTGTTATGATCAAAGCTTGCGTGCTGTTCAGTGGTTGTTGCTGCATTTACTGCAGTACTGAACAGCACGATTATAGTGATAAACAATAATTTTTTCATCGTATCGGCTTGTTAGTAATCCTGCATTACTGATCCAGGCATTGTCCTTGACCCATACCCTGTCCTTGGCCCATACCCCGGCCTCTGCCCATGCCCTGACCCATTCCACGTCCTCTACCTACACACCCATTTGGGTTGTACTGATTCCATACCCATCCAGCTACCGCTATCAATTCTGATTCTGGTAGACTTAGAGCTGGCATCAAACCGAACCTTGTAACAGCCTGGGGATCAACCGCATCGTTTTTATTTGGTGATTTCAGGTAAGCAACAAGGTGATTCACACCTTCTTGTTTTGTCTTGAATTTCACATGGTAGCGGTTAGCCATCGGCATAATTGGCGGGGCAGATTTTGGCGGTGGAGCAACGGAATGGCAAACACTGCAATTCTTGTTAAAAATCTCCTGACCGCTCAAAGTTTTAGCTGACATGATGGATGGCGATACCCCTGACACCAAGCCGGACAGGATAAAGACTGACATAACTCTTTTCATGATTTTTCTCCTTTTAATGTTTATCTGCCTGATCAATGACTATCAAGTCGTACTCAATGGTTATTTGATCATGGCTGGCCGATAATTCTACCGTTTAGAAATTTTTTTTCACCTTAGCGAACCGCTCCGTGGTACTCTCGATCCTCTGCCAACGCCATTGCCGACCACACCATCAGAAAACATGGTGTACCCTGACTGGTCACCATAGGGTGACATTTCAATGATGTTGCTGTTCGAGAACCCAACCCTTTCCATGACAAAGTCATTGATACCATCGCCATCCTCATCGATAAATTGCAGCTTCTTCAGTGCAGTGTTCCCTGATTCAAGTGCTTGTCTGATACTGGATGAACGCTCCCCGGATTTCGGGTTCCGGGATGCTGATTCACCAACCAGGGCCGGTTGATAGAATCCGAGAGCAAGGACAATTGTGCAAACGATTCTCATTGACATCATGGCATAAGATTTCTCGATTACGAATATCTTGTCCATCTGATTTCCTGCTCCAAACACTTGGGTTGATGGCACAATACTGGAGATATTGCCCGCAATTTTAACTAAGCGAACGAACTTTACTTTGGAATAAGAATAGGTTCTCGTGAATTCACAGAGTGCTTATTCCTGTACAGTTCTTTCCCTTGCCACTAATCATACAATTAGCATGCCAGCTGTCGCATTATTATTTTAACTGATTATATTGAAGTATTTTAAGGGGTCCTTGCGTCTTCTCCTGGAGTACTGATAAAACGACTATGCCGACCATCTGGTCGTGATTTCGACTAAATGGTCGATCGCTGAGCAACAAAAGCCCTATTTCATTCCGTACTTTTTCAGCTTGTAACGCAAATGCCGTTCACTGATGCCCAGCCGTTCGGCTGCTCTCGTCTGTACGTGACCGACGTCACTCAGCGCATCAATAATCAAGGCCTTCTCAAATGCTTCGACCTTTTCGGTGAAGGACGTATCGCTTGATTGCCATGAGGTTGAATTGTGTAGAGACTCATTGACCCTGATGGGAAGATCGTTTTTCATAATCGTTTCGCCACGGGAAAGCACGACTGATTGCTGAATGATGTTTTCAAGCTCACGCACATTTCCGGGATAAGAGTATTTCATCAAGGTATCCATAGCCTCTTTTGAAATTCCGGCAATTCGTTTGTTATTTTCTGACGCAAAGCGGCGTACAAAGCCTTCGATCAGTGGAGGTATATCTTCCCGTCTGTCTCTAAGAGGAGGGATTTTTATGGAAACGACATTCAGCCGATAATAAAGGTCCTGGCGAAACGTCCCATCTTTGATCATAGCTTCAAGGTCCCGGTTTGTGGCTGCGACAATGCGTGCATTTGCCTGGATAGGGATGTTGCTACCGATCCGTTCAAATGTTTTCTCCTGTAATACCCTGAGCAACTTGACCTGAAGGGATAGGGGAATTTCGCCAACTTCATCGATGAAAAGTGTTCCTCCATCAGCCGTTTCAAATCGACCTTTCCTCTGTCGGTCGGCTCCGGTAAAAGCACCCTTTTCGTGACCGAAAAGCTCACTTTCAAGCAGATTATCCGGAAGTGCAGCACAATTCACAGCAACAAATGGTTTGTCACAGCGGGATCCGGAAAAATGAATGCTTCTGGCTATGAGTTCTTTACCTGTACCGGTTTCACCTGTAATCAGTACCGATGCGTTGCTGTCGGCGACCCTGCAGGCAACATTCAGTACTTTGCTCATTTCAGAGGATTCAGATATGATTCCATCAACACTGAATCGCTCTGAAAGTTGCTGACGAAGTAACCGATTTTCGCTGACGAGTTGTTTTCGTTCGACGATATTGAGTATCAAGACTTGAAGGCGGTATAAGTCGATCGGCTTGGTAATGTAGTCGGCCGCTCCCAGTTTCATCGCATCTGTTGCGGATTCAACAGTGCCGTATGCGGTCATGATAATCACCTGGATGGAAGGATTCATTTCCTTAATGGTTTCAAGAAGTTTTACACCGCTCATACCGGGCATCTTGAAATCGGAGAGTACTATATCAACTGAATTATCCCTGACTATACCAAGTGCTTTTTCAGGGAGTGAGGCCTTAAGTACCCGATAACCTTGTTTTGTCAGAAAACCAGCAAGGCTTTCGAGTTGTACGAGTTCGTCTTCGACTACCAGAATCGTATAATCCATGTTGAGATCCTTTTAAGTTGCTGATGATAACCATTTACGACAAAGGCAGCACGATTCTGAAAATGCTGCCCGTGCCTTCACGACTTTCGACTTCAATGATGCCTCCGTGAGCCTGAACAATCTGGTTGGCAATGCTTAGGCCCATACCGTTACCATCGTCTTTCGATGTAAAATAGAGATTGAATATTTGAGAAAGCATCTCCTGAGGAATTCCTTTACCGGTATCGGCAACCTCAATGAAGGCATTACCAAGACGCTGACCGGCTGTAACGGTAACTGTTCCGTCAGGTTTTGTGGCTTCGACCGCGTTTCTAACAAGATTGAGCAATACTTGCTGCATCTGCTCCCTGTCGATAGATACTTGGCACCCCGAAAATGCTTTCAAGATAAATTGTAATCTTTTGGTTTCGGCTTCACCTTCTAATACTGGTCGGTATTCCTCTATCCACTCGTCCAAGTCTGTTGGCATCTGAATAAGGCGGGGTGGGCGTGCAAATTTCAGGAATCGCTGAATAATGGCATTAACTCTATACACCTCAGCAACAATAGCGCGAACCAGATGATGATATTCCTGCTCGTCCTTGGTTGGCGAGAACTCCATGTCGAGCCGTTGCCCCAGAACGCCTATTGCATTGAGTGGATTGCGGATTTCATGAGCCACCCCGGAAGCAAGTTCCCCCATTGCTGTAAGTTTTTCCTGACGCTCGATGACTTTTTGCATTGAGCGTTGCTCAGTCATATTCCTCAAGACGACAAAAGCCCCGTCAGGATAATTCTCCGTGCCATTAACAAGGCTGAAGTGCCCGGCAAGTATGAGACGACGGTTTTTGATGACGCATTCAAATTCCCTTGTGCATGCAGTAGTCTGCCGAGCAGTCAGTTCCTTGATTAATGTACCGCACTCTGGAAGAATTTCCCTGACAGGACGCTCAATTGCATCGGCAACGGTTATACTGAAAAGCTGTTCTGCTGCACTATTGATAAGTGTTATTCGCCCCTCGGTGTTCACAGCTATGACCGCATCCGCCATGTTTTCCAGTATCGAAGATGAAAACAGCTTTTCACGAAGGTAAGCATCCTTAACCATCAATTCATTTTTCCGCGTGATGATAAGGTTGAAAACCGCCAAGCCTCCTATGAACGCAAGGGAAAGAAGCAGTATGAGTCGAGTCTGAAGCTTCTCTGATGCCTCCAGAAAATGATCTATTTTCAGACCGATGCGAAGCAGGCCAACCCTGCTGCCCTGGTAAAAAAACGGTTTAATTACTTCATAAACCGTCCTTCCTCTGAAGGTAGTAAACCTGGTGGTTGACTTATTTTGTGTAAGTGCACCCGAAAGAACCGGGTCGGACTGTATGGTTTCGGCTTCGGTCACGTTGGGCGTTGCAGCAATTATGGCTGACTTATCCTGCCAGATGATATAATCGATTCCCGCAGTATCGGTACCGGTGCGCTGAATAAGTCTTCCAGGACCTATCTTCCGCTGCATCTCAATGAGCCTTGATGCATCAACATTCCCGACAATTGCACCGCCTCGTCTTCTGGCTACAGCAACAACCAGCCGGGGGCCTTTTCCAGAATGGCTCTCCCTGATTCCGAGGTTAAATACTTCTATTTTTCCGGAAAGGATCGGCATCAGTTGACTGGATGGATCGCAATTCTGAAAAAGAGGATTATGATCAGGTGGCGTATTCCATGCAATTCGATTGCCATCACGGTCAAAAATTGTTATCCGATACATTCCACTTTTACCGGCAATTTCAGAAAGATCGTCAGACGACAACGCTTTTTGGGTGTCCATGCGTTCTATAAGCCGCAACTGATCAGCCAACCCACCTGTAACGAGGCCATTGATCTCCTTATAACCGATCAGCGCAGTTTCGGCACCTTCGGTAAGAAAATTTATAAGCAATGAAGATTCCTCATGCATAAGGTTCTCAATCTCTTCCATGCGGGATTTATAATGCAGAAAAGCTGTAGTCGAGAACGCAATGACCAAAAGGAAAAACATTCCGGCAAGATATTTCGGCGGGATTGGCAGTGGACGCCATGGTGTTCTTTTTTTTCGTTTCATGAGTACTATTGCATTGAGATCACTGCTTACCAAAATCAGTTTCTGGATTGATGATCAGGAAAATTTAGGTCACGACATGTATCCTTAATTCCGCCTTAGGAATAAACTACATATATAAATCACTGAATGTGAACTCATAAATAAATTTTCGACATATATATTGTGTTACAGTTTTTTGAAGCAAAATCGTTATCGGTGTAGCTTTCATCGTTGCTGGCTGATATTTTAAGTAATTGAGGATGTTGCCTTATGAACGGAAAATAAGGATTGTCACCAGATAGATTCCGTTTCGTGAACTGACCTTATAGATGTTGAGTTTAAGCAGATGGAGGCTCGTTAGTTGATTAACGATCAGCAGGTCTTAAAAGAATACAAATAAAACTTATAGCAATCGATTTGTTGTAATTTACAAGTCAATCAATCACCATCATGCTGCGTTTCATATCAACGGCTGTCCTGCTTACCGTATTCTTTAGTTCCGACATTGCAAATGCGGCATATGATCCTACTGCAGGCAAAGCCATATACAATGTCAGCTGTTCGAGTTGTCATAAAAACAGTATTATGGGTGCTCCTAAAATAGGTGACAAGGCAGCTTGGGCTCCACGTATTGCACAAGGGGTTGGCATGCTCGTGTCAAAGTCTATTAAGGGATTCAAGGGCAGTAAGGGAATGATGCCTCCCAAAGGCGGCAATCCGAAACTTACCGATGCTCAGGTAGGTAATGCTGTTTCTTATATTGTCCAGCAAAGTAAGTAGTATCACCGTTACTTTTGTTAACGCTTGAGAAAAGTTCAGGTGAACATTCATCATCAACGGCGGTGTGATACCTTTTTTAGAAATGAAAGGTGGGTTACAACCGCATTACCTACCGACTGATTTACCGTTTCAGCAGAGCTCGCATTAGAATAAGAAGCTCATTTTTCTTGACTGGTTTTGATATAAATGCATCGCAGCCGGCTTCTGCAGCTTTTTTCCGTTCATCTGCCGAAGCAAAAGCTGTTTGAGCAATAACAGGCAACCCTGGACGCATCTGCTTGATCCGCATAGTTGCATTATATCCGTTCATGATCGGCATTTTTATGTCCATAAGCACGATATCTATTTCCGGATGGCTCTCGACAAGTTCGACAGCTTCCTCTCCGTTGCCTGCAGAAAGAAGCGTGACATTGTCCATTTTTAAAGTTTTTTTCAAAAGAATGCCGCTTATCTCCTCATCATCGGCTATCAGGATTGTTAAACCGGTCTCCGGTACTGCATATTCCGGAAACGCCTGATCAGCTTTTGGCGTGAGTTTTTTGGACACTCCGGAAGGATTGTACGGAAGTGTGAACAGAAATCTTGATCCACCGCTATCCGCAGGTTCAACACGGATTGTGCCTCCAAGCATTTCTACGAACCCCTTCGAAATGCTCAGCCCAAGGCCGGCCCCTTCATGGAAACGGGAAAAAGAGTTGTCAACCTGCCTGAAACGGTCAAAAACACTCTCCTTCATCTCTTGAGGGATACCGATTCCTGAATCTTCGACAAAAAACTCGAGCATGCTTTCTTTTCTCGCATACCCGATATTGATGTACCCCTGATTGGTAAATTTCAGAGCATTCTGAACAAGGTTTGTCAGTACCTGCTCAAGCTTTTGAGCGTCAGTTTCTATGATACTTTCGCTGTCAGTAAGTCCAACGCTGCAGTTAAGGAGCAATTCTTTTTTTTCAGCGGCTGGTTTGAAAAAAGAGTAGAGATTATGAATCAGCTTATTGAGAGGCGTTTCGGATATATGCAGCACAATTTCCTTGGCATCAATGCGGGAAATATCGATGAGATCATTGATGAGATTCAACATGCGTTCGCCGCTCTTCTGGATGAGGTCGATATATTCCTGCTGTTGCTCTCCTGACAGATCAGCATCCTTCAGCAGTTCTGAAAACCCGAGAATGCCGTTCATGGGGGTCCGTATTTCATGGCTGATATTTGCAAGAAACGCGCTTTTCAATTTATCGTTTTCTTCAGCTTTTTCTTTGGCCTCAATCAGGTCATTCCAAAGTATTTTCTTTTCAGAAATATCCTCTTTGACCGATACAAAATTCGTGATATTGCCATTTTCATCCAGAATGGCTGAAACAATCGCATGTTCCCAGTATAGCTTGCCATTTTTCTTACGGTTGTAAAATTCACCTTGCCAGATCTCCCCTGAAAGAATTGTATCCCAAAGATTTTTATGCACATCTTTCGGCATCAAACCTGATTGAAGAATTCTGGGATTCTTACCTTTCACCTCGTCGAAACCGTATTCTGTCAAGAACGAAAATGCAGGGTTCACGTACTCGATATTTCCTTCAGGATCAGTTATTATTACAACTGCCGGGCTCTGTGTTATAGCAACACTCAGTTTTTTAAGCTCATCCTCGGCATGTTTACGTTTAGTGACATCGACGAATGACCCAGTGATAAAATCTGGATATCCGTTTTCACCTCGAACGATTTTTGCCGAATTGCTTAGCCACGCAGTAGTGCCGTCCATACGTGAGAACTCCGCTTCAAAATTATTCACGTGGCCTTGTTTAAGGAGCAGTTCCTTTAGACGCACTCTATCTTCAAGGTGAACATATGATTTCGCTATATCCTTTTCAAACAGTGCGTTGCTATCAGATGCTGGGCATCTGATTAAATCAAGACAGCCTTGATTTGCGCTCATTATCTTACCGTCCAATGTAGTCTGGTACAGTCCAATCGGAACTCTTTCAAAGAGATCACGGTATTTTTTCTCACTTTCCCTTAAAGCCTCTTCGTTCAACATTCTTTCCAGTTCGCCGGCGGCACGGCTTGAAACCATTTTCAGAATAGCTTCAGCCATCCTGTGATCGGCAAGCGGACGTCGTCCAATGACGGCAATCAGCCCGATCGGGCGCCCTGAGTGATCCATGAGGGTAACTCCAACATAACTTTCCGCTTGCAAGTCCTTAAGTACTTGGTCCCGTGGAAAGGATTGGCAGACATTTGCAGGAAAACAGCAGATATCCTTTCTGACGACATCACCGCAGGGAGTGTCTTTCAGGGCATAAGCCACATTATCTTCGAAATGGCCGTCGCACCAGACAGCGAGGGTTCTCGCCGTTAAACCGTCTCCTTCAAGAATGTCAATACAGACAAAGTCCAGATCGAGGCACTCGGCAAGATAACTGGCAAGGGCATTGAAAAATGGCTCATCCTGCATAACATAGCTCGTATGAGACAGAAACCGCTGCACATCTTCGATTTTTTTACGCTCGGTGATATCGGTACCTATGCCTATAAGAAAGGGATTGCCATCAATTATGACTCTTCTCGCTGACATTACGAACCAGCGAAATTCCGGACCGCCACGAAGAAGTATTCTACCTTCCACACATTCGTCAATACCATGTTCAAGTACGCTTGCGATCTTTTCCTGTATGAGCGCTTGATCATCTGGATGAGCAGTTGCAATCACCTGCATGGTTGCCATTTCACTTTCCAGCTTCCCTGCAATAACATCTCGGTCGAACGCATTCCAACCGGCATAGAAACCTTGTGCATCGATTATATAAAACGGACCGGGAATACTGTCGATAATGGTTTTATTGAGCGCTTGCGCTTTATTACCTTTTTCCCTGGCAATTTTCAGATCGGTTATATCAACAATGATACCTCCGTACCTGTTGATCTTGTTGCCTGGCCCTTGTATGGGTGACCCTTTGGACATAACCCAGTGATCCTGGCCGGATACATCTCTAACGCGCCATTCTACGGTGAATTCCTCCTCTTTTTTTATCGCATCGAGAACAATCTTATCTATCTTCTCCCTGTCTTCCGGCAACAGAAATTGTTTCCATAGATCGTAGGATGCATTGCGTGAAAGTGGTTCCAGACCAAAATTATCAATCGCTGACCACACGTTATCCGACCATACGTTGCTGTTGGTCTCTAAATCCCACTCCCATGTGCCGGAATGCGTTGCATCCATAATGAGCTGCAGGCGTTCATTTGTAACGAGCATTTCATTTTCTATTTCCTGAAGCCTGCTGATATCAGAGAAGATAAGCTGGCATTCATCGCTGTTTTCGCTGACGATGGCATCGATGCTCACTGTCAGCGTTGTGACGATTCCTTTCATCTTTTTAGAAAGATCCGTATTTACAGCTACTTGTAAACGCAGGACTTCACTGCATTTTGATGCAGGACTTTTGAATACCTTATCGAGGAGTGCTGTAAACACATGAAGGTCTTCGGGAGAAATATAATTAGTCAATTTGTCGTTCAACAGCAGCGAGCGGTCAATGCCAAGCATTTTTGCCGCCATTAAGTTTAAACCGATTATCGAAGTGTTCCGTGCTATTGTCAGGTAACCAAGAGGGGAAAATTCATAAATATCTGTAAATCGTTTCAAGCTTTTTTCCAGTTCATTTCTCATATCAACGAGTTCCTTCTGCTGTATTTCGAGCTCAATCTGATGAACCTCCAGTTCATGTACAATCCTGTGCAACTCCTCGGAGGAAGCGGAGGAATGGTGGTTGTTCTTGTGATTCTTCTCTAAGAGCTTTTGGGCTTTTGACCGCAATTCAGAAAAATCATCGAGAGGGGTGCTTTTGTTACACATGATGGGGTTCCCTGTTTCAGATTATATCCGGTTAATGTCCCGGTACTGTCATTACAATAAAGGTCATATAAACCGGATAGGATTGCTTTCTGCCTGTCTACAGCCTGGGAAAGGGATTGCTATGAAACTGTTTTTTCTGCCATTATCAGTATCTAGCAGATATAGTAAAGATAATGTATTTTGTCAGTAGCAAAAAAAACAAAACCCTACAATGCCTAGTAGCGATAATACATCACCGACCGCTCATGCGTCTTGATTTTTTCCGTTGAAAACCATGCAATCGTTGAGTGAGCTAAACCTGACTATCCTACCCTTCAGCTGCCCCACGATATCGATCATGTTCCTCTCAGCCTGCTTGGCTATCACATAGCCAATCCCCCCTTGCTTTAACACTGCTGAAGTACTATCTTTTTTAATTACCCCTGAACGCAATTCATGCGTCTAAGAATACAGTACAATAATATTCCCCGATGCCTCTTGAGAAGAAATCATCAGATGGAATCACCGGAAAAAGGGGTGAATCAACAATTTATTCCTTGTTACTTTCCTTACTGGATGTAGTTTTTATTGTTTCTCCTGAAGGGATTATCCTTGATGCTAATGAGGCTTTTGCAGTCCAGTTTCATAAAACCCCGGAAGAGTTCTTGGGGCTGAGTGTTTTTGACTTACTGCCGCCAGATGTTGGAACTCTACGAATGAACATGCTGCGTGAGGCAGTGCTTACCTCCAGACCGTTTACCTTTGAGGATGAATATAATGGGCGCCTGGTGCGCAGCACTATATATCCCTACAAAACATCTGATGGCAACGTCGACCGGCTGCTGATCATTGCACAAGATTTTACCTGTATCGAAAAGTTGCTGAAAAAAGAGCAGCTCTTCAATAAGCAAATCATCAATGCTATTCCAGGTACTTTTTATATCGTTGATGCAAATGGAAGGTTTGTTGCATGGAACACGGAGCTGAGAGAGAACATTGGGGTATCAGATGAAGAGATGGCTGAAGCTATCGGCTTAGATGCTTTCCATCCTGACGACCGAGCCCGTGTGCTTGAACTCATGCAGGATATCATCAATAATGATACGGAACATATTGGCGTGTTCAGGGTTCTCCGAAAAGGAGAATCTGATGTCAAGTGGCAACTCATGACCGGCAAAAGGATTGTGATTGATGGGTTACAGTGTGTTATCGGGGTGGGCTTTGATATCACTGAACGCAAACTGGCTGAAGAGAAATTACTTAAAAGCGAGGAACGCTTCAGGACTCTGTTCAACAGTAATTCCGCAATACAGGCGATACTTGATCCTGCTACAGGAAAAGTGCTCGACGTTAATCAAAAGGCTATTGAGTGGTATGGGTGGTCGGCTGAAGAACTTAAGCAGATGTACGCCGGGGACATTAATAGTCTTACCCCTGTTGAGGTGCTACAAAGCCTGCAAACAGTTGATGCCAAACAACACAATAAATTCATCGGGAAGCATCGGAGGGCAGACGGTTCCATTCGGGATGTGGAGGTCTTTCGGAACTCTATAGAACTGGACGGAAAGGAGGTTGTTCATGTCATTATCCATGACATCACTGAGCGCAAGCGGGCTGAAGCTGAACTTGAGAGGAAGAGTCGTGCGCTTCTGTTGAGTAACCAGTGTAACAATGCACTGTTGCATGCACAGGAAGAAGATCTCTTGCTGCACCAAATATGCAGCACTATCGTGGAAACCGGGGGATACCGGATGGCATGGGTCGGGTATGCAGAACACGATATATCAAAAAATATACGACCGGTCGCTCAGGCGGGTTTTGATGAAGGCTATCTTGAAACTCTGAAGATTACCTGGGCAGATGAGAAGTATGGGCATGGCCCTGCAGGAAATGCTATTCGCACCGGCCAACCAAGTTCTATTCTTAATATACAGGAAAACCCACAGTTTGACCCCTGGCGTAATGAGGCAACCAGTAGAGGGTATACCTCTATCCACAGCTTGCCTCTGATTGAAAACGATAATGTGCTTGGAGCATTGACGGTATATTCTGAACTGCCGGATCCCTTCAATGATGCGGAGAAGAAACTGCTCATGCAGCTGGCTGATAACCTGGCCTTTGGAATCAAGATGCTTCGAGACCGTAAAACGCTGAGAGAAAGCGAGGAGCGGTTCAAAAATCTCTTTCAATACAATGCAGCAATAAAGCTCGTTTTTGATCCGGACACCAATAATATTGTTGATGCGAACAATGCGGCATCAGACTTTTACGGATGGTCAATTGATGAGCTGAAGAGTATGAACATTGCGCAAATAAATCCGTTATCAAAGGACATTATAAAAGGTAATCTGGCAAAAGTCATTGAAGAAGGCCATGTCAGGTTTTCGTTTTGTCACACCAGAAAAGACGGGTCTATCCGTGATGTTGAGGTACTGACCACAAGAATTAATGATGGCAGGAAAGATTTGGTCAATGCCATTATTTTTGACGTTACCGATCAAAAACGGTATGAACAGGTCAATGCATTCCGGCTGCGCATACTCCTGATGGCGGATACAAATTCCATAGAGGAGCTGCTGATAGCAACCCTTGATGAGGCTGAAAAGATAACGGGAAGTTCAATCGGGTTTGTCTTTTTTGTTGCGCAAGATCAAAACTCAGTGATGCTTCAGACAGTCTCAACCAATACTTATCAAAACATGTGCAAGGCTGAAGGGACTGGCCTGCATTATCCGCTGGATAAGGCCGGAGTGTGGGCCGATGCTGTACGGGTGAAAAAGCCGGTGATCCATAATGATTATCCATCACTCGAGCATCGCAAAGGAATGCCTGAAGGCCATGCTGAAGTCAAGCGAGAACTGGTGATACCGGTCAGCCGTGACGGGAAAATTGTGGCTATTATGGGAGTCGGCAACAAAATAAGTGAGTATGGTGATAAGGATATTGAATGGTTGGAGATTATAGCTAACCATGTTTGGGATATTATTGCTAAAAAGTTGGCTGAAGAAGAGAACAAAAAACTTACCACTGAGCTGCAGCATGCAACGAAAATGGAGATGATTGGTCAGCTTGCTGCCGGGCTTGCGCATGAGATAAACAATCCTGTCAATTTCATCACTATCAATACTGCTAATCTGGAAAACAATTTTGATGATCTCCGTT
>Ga0007882_10001669_pt1 | contig 12716 bp, 11 predicted proteins | sample CryBogCBH12Aug01_FD_71195 | JGI IMG/M metagenome (GOLD analysis project Ga0007882, IMG submission 71195) | Freshwater microbial communities from Crystal Bog, Wisconsin, USA - CBH12Aug09.1 | ecosystem: Environmental > Aquatic > Freshwater > Lake | place: Crystal Bog, Wisconsin, USA | collected... | reverse complement strand
GGGGCATGCCAACACCGTTGTGGTGCCGGCCCCCGATGGCGCGGCGATCGCCGTCGATACCGGCTTCATCGTCTACAACCAGCGGACCTATCCGAAACTGATCGCCATGTTCGACCGTCTCGGCGTGCCCACCCAGGCCACCGATATGTCCTTCGGGGTGTCACTGGATCAGGGGCGGCTTGAATATTCCGGCGGCAGCCTGGGCGGCCTGTTCGGCCAACCGACCAACCTGATCCGGCCCCGTTTCCTCGGCATGATCGCCGACGTCCTGCGGTTTTACCGCGAGGCACCGAGGTTGATGACGGAGACCGGTCCCGGCCCCAGCCTGGGCGACTATCTGCGCCGCAACCATTATGGCCGCGCCTTTGTCGAGGATCATCTGCTGCCCATGGCGGCGGCCATCTGGTCGGCACCGGCGGAAACCATGATGGACTTCCCGGCCATCAGCTTCATCCGCTTTTGCAGCAACCATGGCTTGCTGCAGCTGGTGGACCGTCCGCAATGGCGCACCGTGACCGGGGGCAGCCGGGAATATGTCCGCCGGCTGATCGCCGACACCGAGGCCGCGGAGATCCGCCTCAACACCGCGGTAGTCCAGATCGCGCGGCGACCGGACGAGGTGGAGGTCACCACCGCCGACGGCCAGCGGGCGGTGTTCGATCAGGTGGTGATCGGTGCCCATGCCGACGAGGCCCTGGCTCTTCTCGCCGATCCCGGGGCCGGAGAGCGGTCTGTGCTGGGCGCCTTCAGCTACCAGGAAAACCTCGCCTTGCTGCATGGCGACGTCACGCTGATGCCCAGGCGGCGACGGGTGTGGTCGGCCTGGAACTATCTGGGACAGGCCGGGCCTGACGGTTCGCGGCGGCTTTGCGTCACCTATTGGATGAACCGCCTGCAATCGCTTGACCCGCGGCTGCCGCTGTTCGGCACCCTCAATCCCATCACCACGCCCAGGGACGACTCGGTGCATGCCCGCATCGTCTACCATCATCCGGTCTTCGACGCTTCGGCCATGGAGGCGCAGGAGCGGCTGCCGCTGATCCAGGGGCATCGCCGCACCTGGTTCTGCGGGTCCTATTTCGGCTACGGATTTCACGAGGACGCCTTCTCGTCGGGCCTTTCGCTGGCCGAAGCGATGGGCGGCGTGGTGTTGACGGCGGAGCCGGCGGCATGATGCGATCCTGCCTCTATCTCGGGCAGGTCATGCATCATCGGCTGGCACCGGTGGGCCATCGGTTCACCTATCGGGTTGCGTCACTACTCGTCGACCTCGACGAACTGAACGCCCTCGGCAGCCGATGGCTCTCCCACAACCGCGCCAACCTGTTTTCCATCCATGATCGCGACCTCGGCGACGGCGCCGATCCCCGCCGCTGGATCGACGGCGAACTGGCCCGCCATGGTATCCGCCTCGACGGTGGCCGGGTCACGGTGCATCTGTTCCCTCGCGTGCTGGGCTTCGGCTTTACCCCGCTGACCACCTGGTTTTGCCGCGACGCCGCGGGGAGGTTGGCGGCGGTCCTCTATGAGGTGCACAACACCTTCGGCGAGCGCCATGCCTATCTGGTTCACACCGAGGCCGACCAGCGCCGCACGCTGCGCCATTCCGCCGATAAATGCTTTCATGTCTCGCCCTTTATCGGCCTGGGCGGAACCTATGATTTCGCTGTGCGGGCGCCCGACGAGATCCTTGCCCTGTCTATCCGCGAACGTGACCGCGCCACCGGCAGGCCGATCCTGATCGCCACTCACACGGCGCGCCGGGCGCCGCTCACCGATGCCGCCCTGTTGCGCGCCGCGCTGGCTTATCCGCTGCTGCCGCTCAAGATTCTGGGCGGCATTCATTGGGAGGCTCTCCGCCTGTGGCTCAAGGGAGCGCCGTTTCACCGCAAGCCGCCACCCCCCGAGGCGCTGGTGTCCTTAGCCGACAAGAGGGATGTCCTATGACTGCCGAGACCCGATCGCTGACCGTCGCCGCGCTTCGCCGCCCCTGGTCGGGCGGGACCCTGCTGTCACTGCTGGAGCACCGGCTGGCGGCGGGACAACTGACGGTTACCCTGCCCGGCGGCGAGAGCCGCCTGCTCGCCGGCGCCGCCCCGGGTCCCCAGGCCGATATCCGCCTCCACCGGCTGCGCGCGCTGCGCCGACTGGTCACCGGCGGGTCGGTGGGACTGGGCGAGGCCTATATCGACGGCGACTGGGACAGCACCGATCTGGCCGCCCTGTTGGAACTGGGCGATATCAACGAACGCGCCGTCGGCATGGCCTTCGACGGCCATTTTCTGCTGCGCCAGGGGCTCAAGCTGTGGCACCGGCTGCACGACAACAGCCGCCGCGGCAGCCGGCGCAACATCTCCGCCCATTACGACCTGGGCAACGCCTTCTACAGCCAGTGGCTGGATCCCGGCATGAGCTACTCGTCGGCGCTGTTCTCCGCGGACGACGAATGCCTGAGCCGCGCGCAGGAACGCAAATACCGGGCCATCGCCGAGGATATCGGCATCCGTCCCGGCATGCGGGTTCTCGAGATCGGCTGCGGCTGGGGTGGCTTCGCCGAATTGTTGGCCGGGGAATACGGCGCCGAAGTGGTCGGGCTGACACTGTCCGAGGAGCAGCATGGCTGGGCCACCCGCCGGCTGGCGCGGGCCGGTCTGGCCGGACGCTGCGACATCCGCCTGCAGGACTACCGCGACGTCACCGGCGAGTTCGACCGGATCGTCTCGGTGGAGATGATCGAAGCGGTGGGCGAGCGCTGGTGGCCCACCTATTTCGCCACTCTCCGCGACCGCCTGAAACCCGGCGGCAAGGCCGGGTTGCAGGCCATCGTCATCGATGACGAGCGGTTCGCCGCCTATCGCCGGGGCTGCGACTTCATCCAGCGCCATGTGTTTCCCGGCGGCATGTTGCCCTCGCCGGCAGTCCTGCAGGCCCAGGCCGACCAGGCCGGCCTCCGGCTGGCCACCACAAGACGGTTCGGACGCGATTACGATCGCACGCTGGATCTGTGGGGAGGCGATTTCCGGCGGTCATGGCCAAGGATCGCCGCCTTGGGTTTCGACGACCGCTTCAAAAGATTGTGGGAGTTCTACATCGCCTATTGCCGCGCCGGGTTCCGCACCGGCGCCATCGATGTTCAACATCTGGTGCTGGCCAGGGACTGATGACACCACCGGCCGCATTGCCCGGCTATCGGAGACCTGATCGATGATGACTCCCAGACGTCTCGCTTTTCTTTCCTTCCTTCTGCTCGCGGGGTGTTCGCCGATGAAACCCGAGGACTTCGCCACCGCCCAACCCAAGCTGGTGTTGGAGGAATATTTTGCCGGACATACCCAGGCCTGGGGGCTGTTCGAAGACCGCTTCGGCAAAGTCCGCCGCCAGTTCACCGTCGACATCACCGGTGACTGGAACGGCGAGCGACTGCGCCTGGACGAGCATTTCGTCTACAACGACGGCGAAACCGACCAACGCATCTGGACCATCAGAAAGCGCGCTGACGGCCGATACGAGGGCGAGGCCGGCGACGTGATCGGAACCGCCTCCGGCATCTCGGCCGGCAACGCCCTCTACTGGGCCTATGCCATGGATCTCAAGATCGGCGACGGCAAGCTCAGAGTAACCTTCGACGACTGGATGTTCCTGCAACCGGGCGGTGCCATCATCAATCGGTCGCGGATATCCAAATGGGGCGTCGATCTGGGCGTCGTCACCCTGTTCTTCATGAAGCCGGCAGCGAAATCCGCCTCCTGACCATGCCTATGGCCGCGCCCAGCAGCGGGACGCGGCCATAGACCTGGGCCCCGGCGTCCCAATGGTCGCGATGCAGCGTCACCTTGCCGTCCGGCGCGAAGCGGATCTCGCTCATCCCGACGATGACCAGCGGATGGCGGCCCAGACGGGCGGAAAAGCGCCAGCGGAGATAACCGGCGTCATGCCCCATGGCCTGATCCTCGACGACGAAGCCGGGCTGTTCCAGGGTGGTGAACATGTGCCGCAGCATGGCCTGCAGAGGGTCCACGCCGACCAGGTCGTTGAACGGATCGGCAAAACGGACATCCGGGGCACACAGTTCCCGCACCCGGGGTATCGAGGCGGGGGTCAGGGTCTGCCAGAATTCAGCCCAGGCGGCCAGCGCCGTCATCGGCCGGCGACCTTGTTCATGACGGCGAAAAAGGCGCGGTCTGGCAACAGGCGCAGCAGCTTCATCACCGCCGCGAAGCGGGCGGGAAAGGCGATCTCGAACCGCCGCCCCGCCAACCCGCGAAGGATGGTCGCGGCGGCGGCCTCGGCGGAAATGAGATCGGGCATGGGAAAGCTGTTCTGGCGGGTCAGCGGTGTATCAACGAAACCGGGATTGACCAGATTGACCCTGAGGCCGCTGCCCTCCAGGTCGGTTTTCAGCGATTCCGCCAGGGCGATCACCGCCGCCTTGGACGCCGAATAGCCGGCCGCGGTCGGCAGGCCGCGATAACCGGCGACAGAGGCCACCAGCACCAGGCGCCCGGCCCGCCGAGCCAGCATGCCGGGCAGCAGGGCCGCGACACAATGAACAGTGCCCATCAGATTGGTTTCCATCAGGCCGCGCACCGTGGCGGCGTCGAAGCTTTGGCCCGGGGTCGGCAGATAGGTGCCGGCGCAGAGGATGGCGGTGTCGACGCGCCCCATCCCGGCAACGGCCCGGGTGACGGCTTCGGCATCGGTGACGTCGAGGGGCAGAGCGGAAATGGCCGGATGACGCTGTTCCAGGGCCTTAAGCGGCGCCGCCCGCCGGCCGCTGGCAATCACACTGGCGCCGCGGCCGGCGATAGCGATGGCCAGCGCCTCACCGATCCCCGAGCCGGCGCCGGTAATCCAGATGCGCTCACTCATGGCCGGCGCTCCGCCTCACAGGTCGAGGAAAGGATTGATCAGGCGCCCCAGCATCCCGGTCAAACGCAAGGGGGCGTCGGTCACCGCCAGGCAGAGGCAGGCTTCCCCGTCATCCGCCGCCGGACTGTGAACGGTGGCGACGTCGGCGCCGGCCACGTCCCCCGGTCCGTAATGCCGCCCGAGATCCGTGAAACCGCCCCGCAGGACCAGGGTCAGTTCGGTCCCGCGATGGCCATGGGCGGGGACCGCGACGCCGGCGCCGATCCGCAGCAGTCGCAGTTTGGCGGCATCGCGCCGCAGCAGCACAACCTGTTCGATCCCCCTGCCCAGGCGTTTCCAGGCCAGCGCCTGCAGTCCCCCCGGAAGGTAATCGCTCAGCGGCCCGGGAAGCCGGTCCGACCGCGCCGGCGCGACCGGCACCCGTCGCGGCGCCGGCTCATCCAGGCGCTTGAGAATGGCGGCCAAGGCGTTATCGGCCATCTCGGCCGGCGCCAGATCCTCGAGCAGCGCGCCGCCCATCGCTTCGACCAACGCCACCTCGGCGCAGCAGTGCGGACAGAGTGACAGATGGGTGGCGACCAGCACGGCGGTCAGTTCGTCGAGCGAACCGGCGCCGTAGGCCATCAGCAGGTCGTCCGGGGGATGGGAGACGGCGGTCATGAGGGATCCTCTCCCAGGCCGGCGCGGATACGCTTCATGGCCAGGCGCAGGCGCGATTTCACCGTTCCCAAGGGGATTTTCAGACGTGCCGCGATCTCGGCATGCGGCCGATCCTCGTAGAAGGAAAGGGTGACCACCTCCGCCTGGTCGGCCGGCAATCCGGCCAAAGCCCCGCGCAGGCGGCGCTCGCCCTGCAAAGTCGCCAGCGCGTCGTCTGCACGGGGTGCCGGATCTATCCCCGGTTCTTCGCCGTCGACGCAGCAGGCGGGACGTTTTTCCTTGCGCAGCCTGTCAATCCGCAGATTGCGGGCGATGGAGAAAATCCAGGTTCCGGCATTGGCCCTGGCAGGATCGAAAGACGCCGCCTGCCGCCAAACCGCCAGCATGGCCTCCTGCGCCAATTCCTCCGCCACCGCATCCTCGGTGCCGAGTTTGCGCAAAAAGGTCTTGATGCGTGGGGCATAATGCAAAAACAGCCGCGTGAAGGCCTGACGGTCGCCGTCGCGGGCCACCGCCTTCAGCAGCGCGATCATGGCCGCGGGCCCCCGATCCTGGGCAACCGTCACCACATTGTCCGTCACAATGAGCGGATCCTCCGTCTTGCGCCGCGGGCAAAGCCCCGCCACAAGGGCATCATTGATGCCGCCGGAGGAAAAATCCAGCCTGGTTGCCGCCGCGACCGTCATAGTGATCTTCCCGGGTCCATGCGACTTCTTACGCATGGTTCCGCCGTTTGGATCACCCGGCGGAAGAGCGCGCCGAACCGCTCTAATTCTTATTTTTTCTGTCGGCGTTTATTCTTCTCATCACCTCGAGTTGGCTGAACGCCTGAGGTGGGGAAGTTTCGTCATTGCCGGAGGGCGCCGGATCCACCGGGGAACACTCGGCCGGGGTTTCGACGGCCAGGGCAAACACTTGATCATGCTGAAAAATACGAGAGATCTTATGGGTCTCGGCGCAGCCTTTCATGATTTTTTGAATGACCGCCAAAGCGGCCGCTTTATTTTCTTCAGACATGCTTCATCATCCCGGCATCAATTGTGCCATGATCCGCCAGGGCAACCGAGGACCCTTTCTCCATTGCGACAATGCTGTCAACGAGGTCTCGTGCACGGTCAACGAATGCCCGCGAAGACTCGCTGATGGCGTCGATACCACCAGCCACCGAGACCAGTTCCATCACACTGCTCAATTGGAAATTAATCGCGGTGCCGATGCCGAGAGGAAGCCCGTGCACGCCGGCAACAATCGATTTCCCATAATGGATCAGTTGCTTGGTCGCGGAGACCACCATCACTTCGGCGTTGGCAGCCACGGCTTTTTGTATTTCCTGTAACAGGGCCAGTTGATGATCATTGCAGCCGAAGGAGCGGATCCTCGATTCGGCCAGCACCATGAGATTGGTCATCCTCTCGAAGATGTCGCCAATCTTTGCATTCAGGGACCGCTGATTGGTGTTGCTCCAATCCATATCCAAGCGCAAAGACAGCACCGGAATTTTCATCGCCAGAGTAAAGGCCGTGTGCACCACCGTCGCCGTTTGCGCGGCAAGACGATCCGTCTTGGCGGCTTCCAGCACGTGAAGCCGCAGAGCAGCGACCATTTTTTGATCGAAACCGGAAATATGATCGATCATCCACTCATAAAGAAAAGAAGCAAGTCTTGCATATTTACCGGCGTCGCCTTTTGCCTGAGCGCTGTCTTCTCGTAGTCTCTCGTTAAGTTCATCATGAGAACTCTTATGGACCTGTCGAGAAGAGTATGGAAAGGACTCCATGAGACTTTCTTCATGAGAAAAATGCATAGCGATAAACTTCCTGAAAACGGCCAGGGTGTTTTCGACTTCACCACCCCCTTGCCATTCCTTGATCGCTTTATTCAACATCGAAAGATGAAAGAAGAATAACTTATGTTCCTCATCAATCACCTCGAGGCCGGTAATTTCTGACTTCGGCCGGGTATTTATAACTGCGGGATCGAGCGTCGTTCCCCGCTGCGGCGGCAATGTTTCAGTCGCGGGGAAAGGTTTCGGCGCCACGACGGCTTTCTGCCGCAGCATCGACAGCACTCTGCCAAGGTCCTTGTCGGTCACCGGCAATTTGAGCATGGCGGACACCCCGCCGGCATGGGCTGCCTTTATGCTGTCGGGTGTCCACAGGGCGCCGATACAGATCACCGGTGTATCGGCCGGAAACAATTTTTGCTCGTTGCGGACGAATTTCATCAGTTTGAGATGTCCGTCCTGCCCGAGGAAATCGCAAATGACCAAGCTAAAAATTTTTCCACCATGGCTCAATTGCAAAATAGCATGAGACAGGTCAAAGACTTCGGTGAGTTCACCAATCCCCATTGCGCGCAGCATCGACTGAACTTGCCGACCACAGGCCTTATTTTCTGTTGCAATTAGAACATTCAGGCCGTCGGGCCCCTTAAATGTCATTGAAGCGTCCCATTTTGGCTAGTATTCAGCCAGTCCTCATGATGAAAATAACTTGTTTCCCGTTCAACCGGAAGAATTAATAATAATAAAGATCAGGCCCGAAGCGGCAGGTCGCGCAGCGGCAGAGTGATCAGGAAGCCGACCGCGGCCAGCAAGGCACAGGTCAGAAAGGCCAGGTTAAAACCGCTCACCAGTGCCGCCCGCGCCACCATTCGTGCCGCGGCATCCAGGCTCGCGGTGGCGCCGTGACCCCGCAGCACACCCAGGCCAAACGTCTCCCCCAGGCCACCCTCGGCCATTCGCGCGGCGAAGTGGGTCGCCAGCAAAGACCCCGTCAGCGTACTGCCGAAGGCGCCCCCCATGGACCGCAAAAACAGCAGCGCCGCGGTCGCCGTGCCGACATCCTGCCGTTCGGCGGCGTTTTGCACCATCACCAGACTTGACGGCATGCAGAACCCGATGCCGATGCTGGCAACCGCCATGTAGAGAACGATGAGGGCCCGGTTGGTGTTCTCCCCGACGTTTGCCAGCAGCAGGAAGCCGACCGCGGCGGCCGCGAAACCGCCGAGCATCAGCGCCTTGCCGCGACCAAGCCGGCGCGCGGCCTGCCCGGAGGCGAAGGCGCCGACGACGATACCGGCGAGGAAGGGCACCACCAGCCCGCCTGATTCCGCCGCGCTGGCGCCGTAGAGAAGTTGAAACATCAGCGGCAGCAGGAAGGCCGCGGCGAAGATACAGGCGGAGGCGAGAAAACCGGCCGCCACCCCGAGCGACAGTACCGAATTGCCGAACATCCGCGGCGGCAGCAGCGGCTCGGGCGCACGGCGCTCCCTAAGGACCAGCAGCCACAGCGCCAGCAGCGAGCCGGCGCCAAGCTCCGTGATCGGCCAGGACAGCCAAGGGAACGTCTCGCCTCCCCAACTCAGGATCAGCAGAACGCAGGTGATGACCGCCGTCAGCAGGATCGCACCGGCATAGTCGATCTTTGCCTTGACCCGTCGCACCGGCAGGATGCGTAAGGCACGGCTGCTGACAATAAAGGCCAACGCGCCGACCGGCAGATTGAGCCAGAAGATCCAGCGCCAGGAGAGGGCATCGGTGATCCAGCCGCCCAGCACCGGCCCGCCGATACTTGCCGCGGCCCAGACCCCGGAGAAATACGCCTGATATTTCCCCCGCTGGCGCGGCGCGACGACGTCGGCGATGGACGCCTGCGCCATGGACAACAATCCGGCCCCGCCCAGACCCTGCAGGGCCCGAAAGGCGACAAGCTGCGGCAGGCTCTGCGCCATGCCGCAGAGCAGCGAGGCGGCCACGAACCAGACGATCGCCGGCAGCAGCAAAGCCCGCCGGCCGTAAAGGTCAGACAGCTTGCCGTAGATCGGCGTCGCCGCCGTGGTGGTCAGCAGATAGGCCGAGATGACCCAGGACAAATGCCCATAGCTGTTAAGATCCGCCGCGATAGCCGGCACGGCCGGCACCACCACGGTCTGGTCGAGGGCGCCAAGGAGCATGCAGATCAGGATGCCGGTGATGACCCGCAACACCTGTTCGCGGCTGAACACCGGGTCGGCGGCGGCGGGCGGCTCCTCGGCCTGGGTCAAGAGAGGGGGTGGAGTGGGTACCATCCGTTAGATTTTCACCACTAACGATTAAGTATATCCGCCAATTCCTGCAACTCTTGTCGAAGCGCAGCAGGAAGAAGCCCTGACGGCGCAAATTAAGCCCCACCGGCACCGTTGGCGATAAAGATTTTATAGAGTGAGGCCCCCGAGCGCGGGCAAACCAGAATACTCTCCCAGTGCTCGAGCGCACCCTTGGTCTTCAGCACGTCGTGGAAGTCTTCGCCGATGGCGGCGACCAGATTGCGGACCAACCACGCCCATTGGGCGACCGCGTATTGGATGCCGATCTGATAGGCGACCATATTGGTGACTGGGCGATGGGATATTGAGCTGGGCGGCCAAGGGCGCGTCCGCCTCGCAGGCCAAGCCTTCAACGACAACGATGTCATGCCCTGTCTTTAGGGCAGGTGCGTTATAACCAATAATAATATTACCAAGCGTATTTATATAGACAATTACCAATATACCTTAATACTAACTACTCCCAAGAACACTAGCGATCAAATAATAACTCATCTGCGCAACGGCGGACGCTGGTGAGATTATGACTTTACGCCAGTTATTGCTTTTCTCGACATCCCTCGCCGCCATAACCGCGACAGACGCTCGGGCCGCGCCATCCAATCCCATGGTGATCAGCGGCTCTGTGACGTTCAGCGCGACAGCCGGCAAACTGACCGTAACGGAAACCACCAGGACCGCCATTATCAACTGGCAGGGATTCTCCGTCGCCGCCGGCGAGGTGGTGCAGTTCGTCCAGCCATCCGCCGGTGCCGGCATCCTGAACCGGGTCACCGGCAGTTCGGTCTCGCGGATCGACGGGCTGGTGCAGGCCAACGGACGGCTGATGCTGCTGAACCCCAACGGCACCATTATCGGCGCCGGCGGAGGCATCTCCGCCGCCAGCCTGCTGCTCACCAGCTCCGCCCTGGCCGATGCCGATTATCTGGCCGGTCGCTACGCCTTCACCGGAGTCCCCGGCCAAGGCAATATCGTCAACCATGGCCGCCTGGAAGCGGCCGACGGCGGCTCGGTGGTGGTTTCGGCGCCGCAGGTGGTCAATGACGGTGTCATCCAGGCGCGCCTGGGCACCGTGGCCGTGGGCGGCGCCGCCGGCTTCACCCTTGACCCCACCGGCGACGGACTGTGGACATATCAGATCAGCGAACCGGCCGCCGCCGCCCTGGTGGCCAATGCCGGCACCATCGCCGCCGACGGCGGGAAGGTCCTGATCAGCGTGCGCAGCCTTGACGGCGTGATGCGCGACGTCATCAACACCAGCGGCATGATCGAAGCCCGCAGTATCGCCGAGCATGACGGCGAGATCGTCCTCGATGGCGGCAACACGGGCGGGGTGACATTGGCCTCGACTTCGGTGATCGACGCCTCCGGCGGCACCGGCGCGCGCATCGCGGTGAGCGGCGCCGTCACCCATGTCGACGGATCCCTGCTGGCTCCCGGCGGCTCTGTCGAGACCTCGGGCGAGACACTGACCTTCGGCGGCCAGGCCGCCGTGAAGGCTAGCACCTGGCTCCTCGACCCCACCGATTTTGTCATCGACGGCACCAACAACACCACCATCCAGAACAGCCTCAACGGCGGCAGCAATGTCACCATCCAGACCACCGCCGGCGCTCCGACGGTAACCGGCTCGGGCGCCGCCAACGGCTCCAGCCCGGGAGCCAATGGCGACATCGTGGTGTCGGCGGCACTCAGCTGGAGCACCAACAAAACGCTGACCCTGGACAGTTATAAGGGGGTGCAGATCAATGCCGCCGTCACCGCCTCCGGCAATACCGCCGGTATCGTCATCACCACCAATGACGGCGGGACCGGCGGCCAACTGCTGACCGGTAGCGGCGGCAAGGTAACGTTGTCCGGCACCACCCCCACCCTGTCCATCGACAGCACATCCTATACCCTGCTCGCCACCGCCAACGACCTGCAGAACTCGCTGGGTACCGCCGGCCATTACGCCCTGGCGAACGACATCGACCTCACCAGCATAGGCTCGTTCCAGCCCATCGGTTACAACGCCGCGGCCGCCAACGCCGCCCCCACTGCCTTCAGCGCCACCTTGGAAGGCCTGGGCCACGCCGTCACCAATTTCAAGATCACCACCCTGACAACCGCCAACAACCTCGGCATGATTTCCTCGCTGACCGGAACATTGCGGGATTTCACCCTGTCCGGCGCCGGCGTCACCGCTGGGACGGGTCTGTCTAATTTCGGCATGGTCGCCGGCAAGGCAAGTGGCGGAACCATCACCAATGTCGGCGCCTCGGGGCCGGTGGCCGGCGGCAGCGGCAGCTATCAGCTTGGCGGTCTGGTCGGCTCCCAGGACGGGGGCACCATCGCCAGCAGCTATGCCACCGGCTCGGTGAGCGGCAGCAGCGGCAGCCACAACAACGGCGGCCTGGTCGGCTATCTGGGCGGCGGCGCCACCATTTCCGCCAGCTATGCCACCGGTTCGGTCAGCGGCAGCAGCGGCAACTACCATCTCGGCGGCCTGGTCGGCTACGTCTTCACCAACGGCGGCATCATCACCGACAGCCATGCGACAGGCTCCGTCGGCACCCCCGGCGGCGGCAACTCTCTGGGCGGGCTGGTGGGCCAGCCTGACGCGGGAACCATCTCGGCCAGTTACGCCACGGGGACAGTCACCTCCGGTACCAAGGGATACAATCTCGGCGGGCTGGTCGGCTCCAACGCCGGAGGAACCGTGCAGGCCAGTTTCGCCACCGGCTCGGTCAGCGCCGGCGACGGCGGTACGGAAGTCGGCGGACTGGTGGGATTCAACACTACGGTGGTGCTGGGGTCCTTTGCCACCGGCCCGGTCACCATCGGCGACGCCATCCCCAACGGCACCATCAACGGCCGCGTGGGAGGCCTGGCCGGCGTCAATAACGGCAGCATTTTCCAATCCTATGCCACCGGTCCGGTCACCGTCGGCGCCAGCAACGGCGCCACCAATGACCGCATCGGCGGATTTGTCGGCAGGAATGCGGGAACTGTCTCCGCCAGTTACGCCACCGGCCTGGTGACCAGCGGCAGCGGCACCACCAATGTCGGCGGCCTGGTCGGCTCCAACGGCGGCTCGGTGCTGGCCAGTTATTGGGACA
>Ga0007882_10001667_pt1 | contig 12729 bp, 12 predicted proteins | sample CryBogCBH12Aug01_FD_71195 | JGI IMG/M metagenome (GOLD analysis project Ga0007882, IMG submission 71195) | Freshwater microbial communities from Crystal Bog, Wisconsin, USA - CBH12Aug09.1 | ecosystem: Environmental > Aquatic > Freshwater > Lake | place: Crystal Bog, Wisconsin, USA | collected... | reverse complement strand
GGATTGCGCCTCAGGCACCGGCACTGCCCACCGCCGCCTGGATCAACCCGCCTGATACCGCCGAGAAATTAGCTGCCTAAACTGATCGGAACACTGTCTCAAAATCGTTGACGCGCGCCGTTGCCAGCACCTGCAATGATTGGCGAAGCCCTGGAATTGGTGAAAATTTTGCTGTCGGACAGAGCGATAGCAATTGATGACAATCGACCCAAGGTCATCGACGGAGGTGGCAAACAGTGGCAATGACGCTGGATGAGGCGCTGAAGGTCATAGAGAGCAACGCGGTCCATGTGCCGGCGGACGATCTGGTGGCGATCCAAACTCGGGCCAAATGGGTTCACCGAGAAGCGCGGCGGAATCAGTTACTTCCCCCCGGCGATGACTGGGACACTGCGATATGGATAGCCGGACGGTTTTTCGGTAAAACGCGCACCCTAGTCGAGGCCGCCTGGTGGGAGGCCTACCGGGTGCCGGGGATCAGGATCCACGCCCTGGCACCGACACTTGGCGATGTGAGGCGTGTTCTGTTTGAGGGCGAGTCTGGATTTATGGCCAAGATCCCGCCCGAACTGATCCGGCAGTACAATAAGGACGCCAAGGAAATCATCCTAACTAACGGGAGCATGATCTCCGGCTTCTCCGTAGTTGAGGAGGCCGATCGCCTGCGCGGTCCACAATGTCATCTGCTGATCTTTGATGAGGCGGCAGCAGCAGACCGGCCTGTCGGAAATCTGGAGGCGGCCTATAAGGTCGCCGCGCTCGGTGTGCGACTTCCATATCCGGACGGGACGCCAAGCCGGAAATTGATCGCGACCACGCCGAAATCGATCCCGTTCTTGAAGCGGTTGATAAAGCGTGAAGGTGTCGTGCTGATCCAGGGGACCAGCCTGGAGAATAAGGAGAATGTGGCGTCATCCGTGATGCGCGAGGTGTTGGCACATCAAGGGACCACCTATGGAAAACAAGAAATTTACGGTGAGTTCATCGATGATGAACCGCCAGATGCAATATTCAAGAAAAATTGGTTCCGTCTTTGGCCAGCAAACAAAAAATTGCCGATTTTTTCATTTGTGATCGAGGTTTATGACACTGCCTTTACAGAAGCTACATTTGATAAACGTAGTCTGAAGGCCGACCCAACTGGTTGTATCGTACTCGGAGTTTTCGATATTGCTCAGAATTTTACTGAGGCCGAGCGGCGGAAAATGAATGTGCGCGGCAGGTACGCTGTGCTGCTATGTGACGCGTGGACGGAATACCTTGGGTTCCCCGAACTGATTGAGAAAGCAAGGTCCCAGCACCGTGTTAAATGGGGTGGGAATGGCGGTCGCAGGGGCGACGTCGTTCTGATCGAGGATAAGGGCTCAGGGATCTCCCTTAGGCAGGCACTTGGGCAATACGGAGTGCCGACCTGGCCTTACAATCCGCACCGGGAAAGCAAGACGACCAGGGCGCATGCAGTGGCACCATTGGCACTGCAAGGAAGTGTATTCATACCGGAATCGGCGCGGGAGGACCGTAAGGGATTGCCGAGAAATTGGGTGGAGCCATTTCTCGAACAGGTGTGCGGGTTCTACGGCCCAGGCACAACCGAGCATGACGAATTCGTGGATTGCCTCTCGAGCGGGCTCATCTATCTCAGAGATCGCTCAATGCTTGAACCGAAGCCGGAAAAGCAATGGAAGGATCCAGATGAGGATCTGGATATAGAGGATAAGCAGACAAAGCGCCTTAGTCAGGAATGCCACCAAAATCCATATGGTTAGGGCATCGCGGCGACCTTTATGAAGTGGGTGCGTCTGATTGGCCGGCGCCAATCGCCCGGTAGACCGATGCCCGGCCAATGCCAAGCCGTTTGGCGATCTCAGTCGGACGGATACCCTGTTCTTTGAGCGCCAGAATTTCGGTAGCCTTCTCCCGTGCGGTTGGCTTCCTGCCTTTGTATTTTCCTTCAGCCTTGGCCTTGGCAATGCCCTCCCGCTGACGTTCCAGCATGATCTCGCGCTCGAATTGGGCAACACCGCCGAGGATGGTCAGCATCAATTTGCCAGTCGGCGTGCCGGTGTCGATGCCCATCGACAGAATGCGGAGTGATGCTCCCTTGCCGGCAAGGGTTTCAAGGATTGTCAGTAGATGCGCTACGCTCCGGGCCAGGCGATCCAACTTGGTAACGACCAAAGTGTCGCCGTCACGAACGAAGTCCAGCGCGAGAGCAAGCTGCTCTCGGTGGGCAACATCAACGCTGGACACCTGCTCGGTGAATATCTTTTCCACCCCGGCGTTCTGTAGATCTCTCAGTTGCGCGTCCAGCCCTGCGGATTGGTCGATGGTGCTGGTTCTGGCATATCCGATCAGCATGAGCTGCACCTCTAACTGTCTCAATAGAGTTTTAAATGTTAAGGTGTCGTCGTCTCAAAATCAATAATTAATATGTATGAGACAAATTTGGCGGTCGGATGATACGTCTCAATAAAGCCTGCCCTTTTGGGATATTGATGGCGTTTCGGCGGCGGCTGGCCTCAAATAACGATTGGCCTGCATTGAGTGGGTGCCGGGGTGGGAGTGGATGGCTCTAAGGAGGCGAAAATGTCTACCGAAGCAGCCCAATCAGAATTGCCCGTTCATCGCGCCCCATGGAACAAGGGTCGACTTATCGGCCAGAAGCTTCCGCTGAAACCAAAGGATGTCTGGACGATCCGCGTTCGATTGCAACTCCAAGGATCCAAGCGTGACCTGGCACTTTTTAATTTGGCCATAGACAGCAAACTTCGAGGCTGCGATTTGGTCGCCATGAAAGTGATGGATGTTTGTATTGGAGGGCGGATCCGCGAACGCACAACCATAGTCCAGCGCAAAACCAGCCGTCCGGTCCAGTTCGAGATCACGGAACAGACGCGGGCAGCGCTCCGCGATTGGATAGAAAAATTGCAGGTGCCGGCGGACAGCTACCTGTTTCCAAGCCGGCTCCATGCGAGCCCACATCTCTCAACCCGCCAGTATTCCAGGATCGTCGAGAATTGGGTCGAGAGCGCCGGCCTCGACAGCACCGGCTACGGAACGCATTCAATGCGGCGGACGAAGGCAGCCCAAATCTACCGCAAGACCGGCAACCTTCGGGCTGTGCAACTCCTGCTTGGCCACACAAAACTTGAGAGCACTGTTCGATACCTTGGTATAGAGGTCGAGGACGCCCTTGCAATCTCGGAGCAAACTGAGCTTTGAGTCTCGGGTCCACGGGGCGAGCAGTTGTCGTCCCGTGGACACGTCCCCCTTCATGACCTGTCGGTATCAATGCTGTCGACGCGCCGAAGGACCACCATCTGGAAGGGTCGACATTCAGCTGCGTGGGCGGCGTCGCCGCAGAGGCGGCGGACCGTGCCATTCAATGATCGCGCCGGACCCTCATTCCTGCGGAGCCGCCTAACAAAGTTGCCTGTTCCGCTTTTGCCCTAATTGACGGGCGATCCATCAACGTGTCTACATTGTATCTGGAAATGGCGGCAGGAGGCAAAATGAACGCGGTAACCAAGTGGGGGAATAGCTTGGCCTTGCGGCTGCCAAAGCCACTGGCTGACAGCGCCCATCTGTCTGTCGGTACGCCAGTCGATATGCGGGTAGAAGATGGTCGGCTCGTTATCTCGGCTGCCAAGCCGAAGTACAAGCTGGACGACCTACTGCGCGGTCACAAGCCGGAATACAACCACACGGACTCAGGCTTCGGAGGTCCGGTTGGTGAAGAAATCTGGTGAGAAGAAGCCGTATCAGCCTTCCCGCGGTGACATTGTTTTCCTGAATTTCACGCCCCATGCAGGGACAGAGCAAGCAGGTCGGCGACCCGCGCTAGTCCTGTCAGCCCAGCGGTTCAACGTTGCGACTGGGCTAATGATGGCCTGCCCAATCACCAACCAGATGAAGGGTGGCCATTTCGAGGTGCCACTTCCCAAAGGGGCCAAAGTGACGGGTTGCGTCCTTACGGATCATGCAAAGTCTATCGACTGGCTCGCCAGAAACGTCGAGTTCCACAGCAAGGCTGCACCGGAGGTCGTCAACGAGGTTGTGGCCCGGATCGAGACCATCATCTCTGAGGACTGACCACCTTGGTGCCGATCCATCAAGCGATCGCACCGCTGATCGCGACCGACAGCAGCCACAGTAAGCCGTCGCTCGGCGGGTTGCCGGTGATCGGCCCCACGTGACCCGAAGTCGTCATTGGGATGGGACTACAATGCCCGGTGTTTCGCCTTTTCATGCCCAAGGCGAATGACAGCCGCACTGTCACGGAACTTGCCGAATAACCACAAAGCTATTTATAATAATTTAACCTCCGGTTGTGTCGTCCTCTTCGTCGGGGACAAAAGGTGGGCTCGCAGCGATGTCGTCGCAGACCTACTGGATGTACAGCTACAATTATCCGTCGGCTTGGCAAAACCCAACGGTGGTTGGCGTCAGCAATGGCGGGACGGTGGTTGGCACCTATTACACCTCGGCCGGCAGCTATTCCTTTACTTATAATCAGGGCGGCACGGCGACCACCTTCGGGCCGGCAACCACCCGAGTGCTGGGGATCAGTTCGAGTGGCGTCCTCGCCGGCAATACCGGCGCCATCGCTGAAGGCTTCACCGGAGCCCTGGTTCCTACAGCCACCAGTGCCGATATCGGCAGTCAAGTCGTCGGCATCAGCGACGGCGGCACTATCGCCGGCACTTACGAAACCTTCACCAATCAGTACGGCGAAAAATGGTGGGCCTATTACGCGGCCCCCCTGACATACAGCCAGACCAATTTCGCCTTGCCGTCCAATTCGGTCTCTTCCGGCGTACAAGTCATTGGCCACAGCGGCGGCATCGCCGGCACCTTCAGCACCGATACCGGCGGCACCTATCTGTTCGCCCAAACAGCCGCCGGCAAGGCGTCGTCGTTTAGCGTTGCCACGCAGATCGTTCCCGGCGGTTGGACCAATTTCACCGAAGACTATGTCAGCGGAACTGGCAACGTCGTCGGTTACTTCTATGATCTGACGGGGCTTCACCGTTTCGTCTACGGCAATGCGGTCACCTACAACCACAGTCCGACCGGTGTGCCGGTAAGCTACAGCCATTTTCTGACCAGGATCGACCCGGCCAGCGGAAGTGTCACCGATGTTCGCGGCATCAGCGACAACGGCGTTGTCGCCGGCAACATGCTGACCGCACAAGGGACGCAGGCCGGCTTCGTCCTAACCTATGTCGATCCCACCGGCAGCACTCGCACCTATGTCAATCTAACCCCGGCAGGGGCCACGCAAAGTAGCGTTGCCGCCATCAATGCCGGCGGCACGGTGGTCGGAAACTATGTCGATGCGCAAGCGGCCAACCATGGTCTGATTTCCGTCGAAGGCGCCAATGCCACGACCCTCAACGCCCCTGGCGCATTAAGTACCTATATTGACTGCATCAATGACGCCGGCCAGATCGCCGGCACCTATGTCGTGCTGAACTTAGCGGCGGCGTCGACAACCCTGTACGGCTATGTCTATGACCAGACATCGGGAAGCTGGTCATCCTTCGCCCTTCCCGCCGGTGCGGTTATTGGCAAGGTCGACAGCATCAGCGCAGGTGGTGCAGTCGCCGGGCATTACCTCGACCAAAGCAGCGTGGTCCACGGATTCGATGCAAGCGTCCAGGCCAGCCAACCGGTGGGCGGCACCCTGACGGCGGCGGTTGCTGCGGCTATGTTCAACGCCGGCACATTGCCGGCGGCCAGTCAGGTTAGCGACTCCGCTGCCAATATCCAGACCAATCTCAACAACTTACAGGCTATGGCGGCCACCGGATTGCTCGCCGCCATCAGTCTGACCGATGGCGGAACGCCGACCATGACTGTGACGGCGGCGCAACTGACCGCCGATGCCACGGCGCTAAACGACATTACCAGCGCCTTTAGTCTGGCGGTGACCGCGGTCTCCGTCGGTTCGCTGCCCAGTGTTCTCAGTGCTGCCAGGGTGGTCAGCATCTCGGTGAGCGACAGCGCGGCACATGTGGTGGGTGGCCTCGACAGCCTTCAATCGGCCGCCGTTTCGGGACGGCTTGCCGCCATAACGCTGACCGATGGGGGGACGCCGACCTTATCGGTGACAGCCTCGCAACTGAATGCCGACAATCAAGCGTTAACGAAGATCTCAAGCAGCTTCGCCATGTCGATCGACGCCTCCGCCTCTGCCAACCTGACTATCGTCGGCATCGCCGGACATGCCAATACGGTCATCCTGGGTGGCGTCAGCACCGCGTTGAGTCTATCCGCCAATGGCGACGGCAACGGGCTGTCGCTGACCGGTATCCGGGCCGGCTACAACACCATCGATCATTTAAGCAATATCACCGTCTTGCAGTTTACCGACCAGACCCTGGTGGTTGCCAATTCGGAGAATGCCAATGTCGCCCGGCTGTATCAGGCGGCGTTCGGCAGAGCGCCGGACGCTGCAGGGCTGGCGGCCTGGGAAGGGGTCTACGCCGCGGTGCCGGCCTCGGCCAAGGCGGCGGGCACCACGACGTCGCTTGCCCTGACCCCGGTCGCCGGGCTCCCCGACCTTGCCTACGGATTTACCCATTCTGCTGAATTCCAAGTAAAATACGGTTCTCTTAGCAATGCTGACTTTATCACCCAAGTGTACACGAACGTTTTAGGACGGGTATCCGATCCATCGGGCTATGCCGCTTGGTTGGAGGCCATGAATACCGGCGGCTATACGAAAGAAATGGTATTGGTCGGCTTTGCCGAAAGCGCGGAAAACATAAGCAATACCGCCCATACCAACAGCCACACGTCCGGATGGTTGTTCCTTGTGTGAATATTGGCTGACAAGTTGTTGTGGACCAGTTCCAGCCGGCAGCGAGATGGCGAAAAACACCCCCTATGGCCACGACAGTGGCACCGATCCGCCGGGATCGACCAACACGGTGACTGTCGGCTCCATCCGCGGCAGCGGCCATCCGGCGGATCGTCATTGATCGAGTGCTGGTGACCCAAACCCGACGGTGGCGGCCGCTTCGCCGGGTAACCGCTGCGATCACAAACCGGCCATCCGGGTCCAGGCGAACGGCGGCATCAGGCTGTTGACCTGAATGCGTCATTCGGCTGATCACTGCCCCAAAGATAATATCCGTATGCGCGCATTTCGTGGGGCGCAAACCGATGATCTCAGGTGGGCGTTCCTCAAATAGGGATTGGGGAAGGCCTAGCATCGCGGTATCGTTTGAGATATTCGGGGGAGGGGTTGAGTGCCCTTGAGTTGATAATGTTCCAACTGAGAAACATGATTAGAGGACTTTTGTCCGGGGGTGTTTTCTCGGTCAAGATGCCTGAGGGATTAGATCAAATCTCTCCAGGGTCAGGTGGCTCGCGACTTTTTGGACCGGCAGGGCGAGGTGCGAGGGGAAAGCTGGCGGTCGCGATTGTCGTCGTCGCTGCGGCCTATTTCATCACTGGTAGGCTTGGGTTGGCGCTCGCCATTCCTCCCGGTTACGCAACGGCGGCGTGGCCTCCGTCCGGCATTGCCTTGGCTGCCGTCCTGCTCGCTGGCCCAAGGATTTGGCCGGGCATCCTGCTTGGGTCCTTCCTAGTCAATATTTCTACCGGCTTCGATGCGAACAATGCGAGTTCCCTCTTGTTGTCGCTTGCTGTTCCCTCTGCCATCGCAGGCGGAGCATCCCTGCAAGCGCTCGGCGGCGGGTTGCTTGTCAGACGATTTGGTGGTTTTCCCAATCCCTTACGGACGATGCCACAAATTGTCGGGTTGCTGGGGCTGGGGGCGGTCGCCGCCAGCGTCATCAACGCTAGCGTCAGCACGGCCACACTGTTCGTCGCTAACCGTGTGCCGCTGGCGGGCATCCCCTTTACGTGGATTACTTGGTGGAGCGGAGATGCCATCGGTGTGTTCATCTTCACGCCCCTGACCCTTGCCCTGTTCATGAAACCTCGGGCCGAATGGCGTCGGCGCTCAGTCATCATCGTTGCCGCCACCGCTATGACTTTCGCACTAGTCGTTGCTCTGGTGGCCTACACCAGCGAACTGGAACGTAGGAATTTCGGAGCGAAACTTACCGAACAGGGTGACGACCTCAGCGCCGCCGTAGAAATGACGGTGGCGGCGCGTCTGTTTGCAGTAGAGGCCCTGGAGGCATTCCTGTCCCACTCGGACAGCTTTACTACTGCGGAATTCTCCGCCTTTTCCTCCGTCTTGCAAGATCACATTCCGGGCGTCTTAGCACTGGAATGGATTCCGCGTGTCACGTCTGACCAGCGCCCCTCCTTCGAGGCTTGGGTGAGAAGCCAGGGACAGCGAGATTTCCAGATTGTTGAGAACGGTCCTGAAGGGATGGTTCGCGCCGGTTCTCGTTCGGAATATTTTCCGGTCACCTTTGTCGAGCCGATTGGCGGCAACCAACGGGCAGTCGGGTTTGACCTAGCGTCGAACGCTGTGCGCCGCGCCGCATTGGATCTCGCCCGCGCCACCAATCGCGTTGCTGTCACGGAGCGCATCACCTTGCTTCAAAACGGGAGTGCTGTGCTGGCGGTGTCTCCCGTACGTCGGGGTACCGCAGGCGATATCGAGAACCAACGTCAGGACAATCTTGCCGGCTACGCCCTTTGCGTCATCAGGCTGAAGGATTTAACGGAGACGGCGTTCCATGGACGCGATTTCTCGGGCCTCCACTACTGGCTGACGGATGAAACCTCGCCAGCTTCGCCCAGCGTCCTTTCCGCCGATACCGATGCCGCCCCGTCGGCGTTCCAATTGGTCGAGCACGGGCTGTTCGGGAAAAGCGCCGCATTGGAATACGGTCATTCTTTCGATGTCGGCGGACGCCGCTGGGGCCTGCACATCACGCCGACGCAGGTCTTTATCACCAAGCAGCGCCAACAGAACTCGCTGTTCGTGCTGCTCGGCGGTCTGCTGGCGGCAGGCATGATAGGGGCGTTTACCACGGAAATGACCGGGCGCCAGGGCGAATTGCACGCCCTGGTCGATGCCCGCACGTTGGAATTGCGCCAAAGTGAGCAGCAACTGGAAGGACTACTGCTCGAACAGAAGGCCATGTTGGAAAATGATTTGGTTGGTATCGTGAAAGTAAGGGAGCGGAGGGTCATATGGGCCAATCCTGCCTTTGAGAAAATGCTTGGTTATGAGCCGGGCAAGCTTGTAGGCACGCCAACAAGGCAGAACTATCCGAGCGATGAGGCATATGAGGCTTTTGGCGCGGCGGCCTATCCCGTCCTCACCAAGGGGCAGGTTTACCGGACGGAGATCGAGCATGTCCGGAAGGATGGCGGTCGGATCTGGGTGGATCTCAGTGGCGCGATACTTGATCCGGACGCAGGAATATCCCTCTGGAGCTTCATCGATGTTACGAAAAGGATAGCGTTGGAACTGGATTTGCAAAAATCTAATGCAGAACTTGAACAATTCGCCTATGTCGCCTCCCATGATCTGCGCCAGCCGTTGCGGATGGTCACCAGCTATCTGAACCTGATTGAGAAGGCGCTCGCGCCCGGATCACTGACGAGCGACATTAAGAAGTACCTTGACTTCGCGGTCGGCGGTGCCAGGCGAATGGACAGCCTGATCGTCGGCCTGCTGGAATACTCGCGCACAGGAAGGTCTGGCGAGAAGATGGCGGTACCGCTGGCTGATGTTGTCGCAGATGCCTTGACCAATCTCACGGTGGCGATCCGTGAGGCCGAGGCAGAAGTCATCGTCGCTGAAGATCTCCCGACCATTAGCGGCGATGCGACGGAGTTGACCCGTCTGTTCCAGAACCTGATCGGCAACGCCGTCAAATACCGTGCGCCTGAGCGTATGCCAAGGGTTGAGGTCGGATGGCGAGGCCAGGGCAAGGACTGCCTTATCTGGGTCAAGGATAACGGCATGGGAATAGCAAACGACAGTCAGGAAAGGGCTTTCCAGATTTTTCAGAGATTGGTGCCTAAGGATGCTTATGAAGGCTCTGGTATTGGCTTGGCGGTCTGCAAAAAGATCGTCGAGCATGCTGGCGGAAAAATCTGGATCGAGTCTGAGATCGGTGAGGGCTGCACGTTCTTTATGTCATTTCCAGTGCCGCCGAAAGCCATCACGGCTTCAAATTGACCGACACATGGATTGTCATCAAGCCATTCCCTCCGGGGAAAGGATGACGTCACTTTGTGGCGCACGACCAGGGCGTTGTGCCACAGCGCTGGCTGTCGGGTGTGGAAAATAGCGGTCGTCCCCGTGGCTGGCGGCGGGATAGCTGCCCCTGACCCAAACCCGACCGTGGAGGCGGCTTCCAGGTCCATGGCAAGAACAATCCGGCCATCCGGCATCGGACCGGACGTGACCTCGGTTCAACCTGACGTCAATAAGCACGTTTATGAAGAAGCATGCCTAACGGTCTGTTATCCACATGATCCAAACTTACCCAGGACTCGTACTTGGCATCCACCTTGCGGATATGCTGGACAATCCAAGTTGAGACGACACCCGGCAAAGCCCGAACCGCCTCTTCGTCCTTTGCGCGGCAGCGCACAGCAAGATCTTTAACTTCTTGCCTGAATTGATCGTGAAGATGTTTGTGATGAAGGTATTCAGCGCAAGGTCCTTCAGATAAAAACTTCTCCTCACGGTTAAAGTGCCCAACAACATAATCTTCAAGCGTTAAGAGATGTGCATTGAGATCATCTAATTCAATAGAGCCAGACTCTATCATTAAAGATATAAGATTTACGACCTCAAAAAATCCTTTATGATCATCATCTATAATTGGAACACCAACAGAAAGATCGGGAGATCATTTGTGTATATGGTGTTTCTCGTTTAGAGTCACGGGTTGGCCTCCCCCAAAGCTGTTCGGTCAAATGTATCTCATGAATCACTTTCCTCTCTAGAGGTAATAAAAAAATAAGCTGCCTATATTCTGGTGCTGTTGTAGCCGGTATGCTTCGGCAACGACCCGTCCAAATGGAAGACCGGTTATTTGGGGACGCTGATCTGATCTACCCCAGAGGGAGCGGTGGCCGTTCATTCTTCAGGCGACTGCAATCACAATACCGGCAACCAGGGACAGTTGGCAGAATAAGGATGCCGCTGACCAAAACCGATCTTAGACGGCACCTGCTTCTGGTTGATTATGAATCAGAAAATTTATCGGGAAACTCCGCACAAAGAGCGTCAAAATTTTTTCATCCAATACCTCCGATGGGGGATGTCGGGACGTTCCGCGCGTGAGAGGTTCCGCCTAATTTGTATATTTGTGAAATAAGTCGTCGCAACTCGGATTGGGATGAACATCTTCAACCAATGAAACCATATCCATGGGGCAATACCCATATATCTTTTGGCATTGATAAGTTGTGTCCCGACGCCGTATAAAGAAGGGGATCTAATATTTGATGTAATACAAATGTCATTTTGTGGTTATTTAATGTAAATATTTTTAACACACGACCAAGAGCTTAAACGTTTGCACGGAGTTAAAATATGACAGATGAAATCTTTGCGGCTGGTTGTCTTGCTATGTTCTGCGCTCAACTCGCTGGCCCGACCCCGTTGTACGGCTCTGCGCTGGAAAAACCCCAGATCGCCTATGTACAGGAAATTGATAGGGGCCAATTTCCGGTCCATCTGCCGGAAATGTATGAAGCCGACTGACCGCAGACAAGCCTAAGAGGTCACCTGCCGGCAAAGGCTTGACCGGCTGGGATGCTTTGTGGCCGACTTAACCTTCTAGGCTAGTCAACGGTCGGTAGCCGCCGATAGGCGTCGAGGGAACATTGTCGGCCGCCCTGGTATTGGTGATAGCCAAGCTCTATTTCTGAGCCGGCGACCGTGGTGGCCGCGTATATCGGCGGCGAGATCGCGGTTAGGATCTGGTGGCCGTCACTGGTCCCCAGGCCGTCATAAGTTTTCAACACTCCATTATCAATTGGTTACGCTTTGTCATGCCTCCGCGCAAAGGTTGGCATCCGCGCAGTTTTTGCAGAGGAAACGAACTTTGGCTCTGATAATTCTGGCTGATGACGACAACACAGTTCGCTCAGTCCTGAGCTCTATGCTTGAGACGTTGGGCCACACTGTTGTTGAGGCACGTAACGGCAATGAATGCATTGCTCAATTTTCAAACGGCTGCCCCGATCTGGTCATCACCGATATATTTATGCCCGAGAAAGATGGCATCGAGACCATCGCCCATATCCGCAAGACTTGGCCCCAGGTAAAAATCCTCGCCATATCCGGCGGCGGGGCTGAGCACGACCTGAGATATCTTGTTTACGCCAAGGCCCTAGGCGCCGCCGACACACTGGCAAAACCTATCAGTGCTCAGCGGTTGACAGATACGGTTAGGGGTATTCTCGCCACTGAGCAAACGCCATTATGCGCGCCGCCAGCGACAGAACACTGCAATACGGTTGGTGTTCACGATGCCCAAACCCGTTAGAGGGCGAGCGACCGATGTCGACCGCCATGTCGGCGCCCGCATCCAAGAGCGGCGAAGCATGTTGGGTTATAGCCCGACCATGCTCGCCAATATGATCGGTATGTCCTACCAACAAGAATACAAATACGAGCGGGGCATCATCCGCATTCCAGTTGCTTGCCTGAATGACATTGCCAAGGCTCTGGGAGTGCCGATTGGGTATTTCTTTGAGGGTCTTGGTGAAGGTAACCCCGACCTGACAAAGCGCCAGCGTATGTGCCTGGAAATGGCCCGCAACTTC
>Ga0007882_10001663_pt1 | contig 12742 bp, 15 predicted proteins | sample CryBogCBH12Aug01_FD_71195 | JGI IMG/M metagenome (GOLD analysis project Ga0007882, IMG submission 71195) | Freshwater microbial communities from Crystal Bog, Wisconsin, USA - CBH12Aug09.1 | ecosystem: Environmental > Aquatic > Freshwater > Lake | place: Crystal Bog, Wisconsin, USA | collected... | reverse complement strand
TCACACCCATGGCGGCTGGCGCGCGGCGGCGGTGGCTTCGCTGGCGCGGGCGGCGACCCCCCGCCGGATCAATGGCCTTGTCAGCGACTCGGCTGAAGCCATCGCCGCGACGCTGGTCTATCTGGAGGAGGCACCGGGGATTACCGGGCAGCTGCTGGTGCTCGATAGCCATGGCGCGGGCGAGGTGTTAGGCTAGGGGGATGCAAGGCACCCTGCCACCTGCCCATAGGCCCCCTTTGGTCGATAGCTTCGCCCGCACCATCCGCTATCTGCGGCTATCGGTGATTGATCGCTGCGATCTGCGCTGCGCCTATTGTATGCCCGAGCGCCAGACCTTCCTGCCCAAGGCCGAAGTGCTGACGCTGGAGGAGCTGCACGCCCTCGCGCTGGGCTTTATCGCGCGGGGGGTGAACAAGCTGCGGCTCACCGGCGGCGAGCCGCTGATTCGCCGCGACATGATCGATCTGGTGCGCGCGCTGGGCCGAGAACTGGGGGAGGGTGGCCTCGAAGAGCTGACGCTTACCACCAACGGCACACGGCTTGCCGAATTTGCCGAGCCATTGCGCGAGGCTGGCGTGCGGCGGGTCAATGTCTCGCTCGACACCCGCGACCGCGCCACTTTCGCGCGCATCGCCCGGCGCGACAGCCTGCCCCAAGTGCTCGAAGGCATCGCGGCGGCGCAGGCGGCGGGGCTCAGCGTAAAGCTGAATACGGTGGCGCTGAAGGGCATCAACGAGGACGAGATTCCCGACCTCATCGCGTGGGCGCATGGGCAGGGCATGGAGATCACCCTGATCGAGGTGATGCCGCTGGGCGAGGTGGATGAGGATCGTTTCGATCATTACCTGCCGCTCGGCGGGGTGCGCGAAAAGCTGGAGCAGCGCTGGCAGCTCACCCCGCTCGATCACCGCAGCGGCGGCCCGGCGCGCTATGTGCGGGTGGAGGAGACCGGCGGGCGGCTCGGCTTCATCACCCCGCTCACCAATAATTTCTGCGAGGGCTGCAATCGGCTACGCATCACCGCCACGGGTCAGCTGTTCCCCTGCCTTGGCGGGCACGAGCAGGTGGATCTGCGTGCGGCGCTGCGCTCGGATGATCCCGAAGCGGCGCTGGAGCAGGCGCTCAACACGGCGATGCGGATCAAGCCCGAGCGGCATCATTTCGTGATCGATCAGGCGGGGGCCGCTCCGTCGCTGCCGCGCCATATGTCGATGACGGGGGGCTAGCGATATGGCGCTGAAGCTGGTGTTCCTCGGGCGGCTGGAGGATGTGGCGGGTATGGCGGAGCTACTGCTGCCGCTCGCCGCGCCGCAGCCGCTGGCGGCGGTGCTGGCGCAGCTGCCGGGCGATCTGGCGCAGGCGCTTTCCGGGCCGAAGGTGAAGCTGGCGCTGAATGGCGCGGTGCTGACAGCGGGGGCCGCGCCGCCGCTGGCCAATGGCGACGAGCTGGCCTTTCTGCCGCCGGTGAGCGGGGGTTAGCGCGGTGCGGGACGTCCGCCTGCTGACCGCGCCTTTCGATCCCAATGCCGAGATCGACCCCTTCGCCCGCGCCCATCCGCAAGCCGGGGCGATTGCCAGCTTCGTGGGCAAGGTGCGGCCTGAGGCCGGGTCTGATGACGCTGTGGAGGCGCTGGAGCTGTCGCATTATCCCCCCCTCACGCTGCCGGGCATGGAGGCGCTTGCCGATGCAGCACTGCGCCGCTGGCCGCTGCTGGGGCTGCTGGTGCTGCATCGCACGGGGCTGCTCTATCCGGGGGAGCCGATCGTGCTGGTTTCCGCCCTATCCAGCCACCGCCGCGCCGCCTTCGAGGCGACCGACTTTGTGATGGATCACCTGAAAAGCGAAAGCTGGTTCTGGAAGCGCGAGAAGCGGGGCGGGCAATGGCGCTGGATCGAGCCCCGCGACGAGGATCGCGCCGATCTTTCTCGCTGGCAGGTGGGGCCCTGAAGGCCTGACTACGGCAGCCGCGATTTGAGCGCGGTAAGAATATCGTCTTCCTGTTGCACCAGCGCCAGCACCGTATCGCGCGCGGCGGCGATGGCGGCACCCGTGGGGCGCGCCGTGGCAGAGCCGCTATTCCCGTCGGCTATGGCATGGGCCACGCGATCATCGATATAGAGCCGCTCCAGCTTATCTTGCGCGCGGGCGATATCGGCGCGGTTGGCGTCCAGCTCGGCCAGCGCCTCGTTCGCCGCCGACCATGCGACGCTGGGCGGGGCATCGCCCGGTGCGGGCGAGGAACTGGCCGCCGCGACCAGCCGGTCGGCCTCGCCGCGATGGGCGAGGAAGGCATCATGCGCGGCGTGCGCCTGCGCCAGCAGCGCGGCCAGATTGGCGCGCAGCGCGGCAGGCACCGGCTCGGCGATAAGGGGCGCGGCCACGGGCGCTGCGCTGGGCGCGCGCCGCTCTACCGGGCGCTGGGCCAGCGAGGGGTATTTGCCCTCGGAGCAGGCCGAAAGCACCAGCCCCGAGCCCAACACCAGCGCGAATCGGGCGAGCCCCGCGAATCGGCATGGCCAGATCCGGGCGCTGGGGGGCCGGGCGCTGGGGGAAAGGCGGGTCTCGGGGTGGCTCTGGGCGGGGTGCGAATGGGGCATAGGCTTGCCATAGCACGCCCGCAGGCCCATGCCAGCCTCGCCAGAGCGGGCCGTGGCGCAATTTTCCGCCCTCTCGCCCTGCCAATCGCACGCGCTGCGCGTTGACATGCGCACAGGCTTCGATTAGGGCGCGCTCTCTTCCGACCCCGCTGCGGTGGGGCGGTTTTCCGTTTTGCCTGAGACGTGGCACCCGCAAGGGAAGTGCGTTGTATGGCAGTGCGGCAGGCAGTTTGGATTGGATAGATAACATGTTCGCAGTGGTGCGTACGGGCGGCAAGCAGTATCGGGTTGCCGCCGGAGACAAGATCGCGGTCGAGAAGCTGGCGGGTGACGCTGGCGACAAGATCACCCTGGGCGACGTTCTGCTCGCTGGCGACGAAGGCAAGCTGGCTGATGCCGGCACGATCGTGGTTTCGGCCGAGATCATCGCTCAGGCCAAGAGCGAAAAGGTCATCGTCTTCAAGAAGCGCCGCCGGCACAATTATCGCCGCCGCAACGGGCATCGCCAGCAGCTCACGCTGCTGCGCATCCTGTCGGTCGCGGCCGCCTGAACAGGGGAGTTTGAGCAATGGCACATAAGAAAGCAGGCGGCTCCTCGCGCAACGGTCGCGACTCCGCTGGACGCCGCCTTGGCGTGAAGAAGTTCGGTGGCCAGGAGGTCATCGGCGGCAACATCATCATCCGCCAGCGTGGCACCAAGGTCTATCCCGGCGCGAACGTTGGCATGGGCAAGGATCACACGCTGTTCTCGCTGGTGGTGGGGCGCGTGCGCTTCCACCTCGGCAAGCTTGGCCGCAAGTATGTTTCGGTTGACGCGGTGGCCGAGGCTGCCGAGTAAGCGGAACGCCTGATATGGGCCATCCCCGTGGGGTGGCCCTGCTGGCGCGAGAAGGGAGAGGGCCTGGCCCATCTCCCTTTTTTTGCGTCTCCTCCGAACTCCTGCACCGCTCATCCCCGAATGGTTGCGCCTTTCCTCGCGGCGTAACAGGCTTGTCACTTCGCGCTCCTAGGGGCGCTAGGGGGCCGATGAGTGGAGCAAGCGCTATGTTCATTCGAAGCCAAAACCTGTTTCTGCGCCCGGTGTGGGCGGAGGACTGGGCTGATATCCATACCGGCCTCGCCGATGAGGCCGTGGCGCGCCATCTTGCCAGTGTGGCCTGGCCCTATGGCGAGGCGGAGGCCCGCCAATTTGCCAACCAGCCGCAGCACCAGCGTTACCCGCATTTCCTGATTACGCGGGTGCACGATTCCGTTGAGGCGCAGCCGGTGGGCTGTATCGCGCTAACCGGCGAATCGGGCGCTGGTGGCCCGCGCCACGCCGCGCTGGGCTTCTGGATCGCGCGGGCGCATTGGGGCAAGGGCTATGCCAGCGAGGCCGCCCGCGCGGTGCTGGAGCTCTTGCCGGTGCTCGGCCATCGCCGGCTGCTGGCCACGGCTTTCCGCGATAATACCGCCGCCGCGCGGGTGCTCCGCAAGCTGGGGTTTTACGCTACCGGGCAGGCGACGATGGCCACCAGCGCGGCGCGCGGTGCCCGTGCGCTGGCCACGATCTTCGCGCTCGATCTGGCGGCGGATGGCAATGGTGGTTGCGGCGAACGGGAAGTGGCGAAAGACCGTTCGCGCGCGCTCGCGTCGTTGCGCGCGGCCTAGGGCCCAGCCCTTCAGGCAGGAGAGCCCAGCGCGCTGACTTCGGCCTCTGCCGAGGCGATCAGCGCGCGGTCGTCCTCGCGCCAAGGGTGAAAGCCGGGCAGGAAATAGCGAACCCAGGCCGGGAAGATGCGCCGAAACAGCCCCGGAGAGCCAAACAGCCACCACAGCACCCGCAGCTTCACCCGCGTGCCCGTGAGGCCATCCTGCGCCAGCAGATCCAGCGTATCGGTGATGCGATTGGTGAGGAACAGGCGGGTGATCACCAGCATCAGCACGCTCTTCAGCCGCCAGCGCTGCCACCGGCCCCAATCGCGCGTGGCGTGGAGCCAAGTATCATAGGCGACGCCCTTGTGCTCCACTTCCTCGATCGCGTGCCAGCGCCACAGCGCGAGGGTGGCGGGATCGGCCCCGGCGTAATGCTGCGGGCGGGCCAGCAGATCGTGGGCCAGCATCGCGGTGAAATGCTCCAGCGCCATGGTGGTGGCGAGGTTGAGAATCACCGGGCGGCCACGGGTGAGCGCGAGCAACTCGGCCAAGCGCCGGTCGATGCCGGACAGGTCGTAGCCGGCTTCGCTGGCGAGGCGGTTGAAGGCGATATGCTCGCGGGTGTGATTGACCTCCTGCGTGATGAAGGCGCGGATATCGGCGGCGAGCGACTCGGGAACGCCATCGCGATGGGCCTTCACCGCCTCGATGAAAAAGGCCTCGCCGCGCGGGAAGGTGGCCGAGAGCGCATTGTGCCACGCGGTGGCAATGGGGTCGCCATTCAGCCACCAGCGGGCTGGCACGCTGCCACGGCCAAAACGCAGGTCGCGCACGGTGATGGTGAGATCGGTGGGGGTGGGCGAAATCGGGGGCATGAATTTTTTCAAGGCCATTGCCGCGGCGAAGGCAAGCGGAAACTGCGGATTTTAGCCTGTGCTCAGCCTTCCGAGAGCCACGCCGGGCGCAGATCGGGGGCGATATCCTCTACCCGCAGATGATCCACCGCGAGGCCCAGCGCGGGATAAGCCACCCGCTGCCGCGCCGGAGCCGAGCGCGCCAGCGGCACCACCATCAGCCGCCGGTTGACCTTCTGCCGCCAGTTCATCCGCGCTGTGTTTTCCTGCCCCACATAGCAGCCCTTGGTGAAGGACACGCCGTTCAGCTCCGCCGCATTGGCCTCCAGCCACAGCGTTTCGCCCTCGCCCAGCTCGGCGCGGCCCTCGATTACGCCATGGGCAAGGCGCTGGGCCAGCCACGCCTCATCGGCGCTCGCGTCCTCGGCCGCCACCGGCGCGAGCCAGCGATAGCCCAGCGCGGGTAGACGCGGATCGGGGGATGCCCCTTCGCGGGGGGTGGAACTCCAGTGCACGGCGAGGGTGGGATCCACCGCGATGGCGATTTTACGCCGCAGCCGATAGAGGCCGAGCCGCTTCACCAGCCCCTCCGCCGCATCACCCTCGCAATCGAGCAGCAGATCGCCCCCATCCCGCCACACGATGAAATCGAACAGCGCCTTGCCCTGCGGGCTGAGCAGCGCCGCGTGGGCCGGCAACGCTCCTTTCGCCACATCCTGGGTGACGAGGCCCTGCAAAAAGCTGGTGACATCCTCCCCTTCGTCCAAGGCGGAGAGGCGGACGAGGGCGCGGGCGAAAAGGCGGGTGCTGTTCATGCGTTGAAAGCTAGTGTGCCGCGCGGGAAACTTGTAGGGAAAAGAGCATGACTCAAGACACAAACTCCTCATCCGCCCCAGAACTGGTGCTTTCCGGTGGCACCGTCCACACCCCCAATGGCCCGGAAAAGGTCGATGTGGCGGTGCGCGAGGGTAAAATCATAGGGCTGGGCAGCTTCCCCAACGCCGCACGCCGCATCGATTGCACCGGTCTCGATATATTGCCCGGCGTGATCGACAGTCAGGTGCATTTCCGCGAGCCGGGGCTGGAGCACAAGGAAGACCTCGAATCGGGCAGCCGCGCGGCGGTGATGGGCGGCGTTACCGCCGTGTTCGAAATGCCCAACACCAGCCCCAACACCGATTCGATGATGCGCGTGCACGACAAGTTGGAGCGCGCCCACCACCGCATGTGGTGCGATCACGCCTTCTATGTTGGCGCCACCTCGGAAAACGCCGCGCATCTCGCCGAGCTGGAGCGCATACCCGGCACGGCGGGCGTGAAAATCTTCATGGGTGCCTCCACCGGCAGCCTGCTGGTGGCCGAGGATGATGCCTTGGCCCGTGTGCTGGCATCGGGCGTGCGCCGCGTGGCCATCCACGCCGAGGACGAGGCGCGGATGCAGGAGCGCAAGGATCTGCGGGTGGAGGGCGATGCCTCCAGCCATCCCGTGTGGCGCGACGACGAGAGCGCGCTGCTCGCCACCCAGCGCATTTTGCGCCTTGCCCGCGCCGCGCGCCGCCCGATCCACATCCTGCACATCACCACCCCCGCCGAGTTGAAGCTGATCAGCCAGAATCGCGACATTGCCACCTGCGAGGTGACGCCCCAGCATCTGACGCTGGCCGGGGAAGACGCCTATCCGCGCCTTGGCACCCATGCCCAGATGAACCCGCCGATCCGCAGCGGCGCGCATCGCGATGGGCTGTGGCACTGGCTGCGGCAGGGCGTGCCCGATGTCATCGGCTCGGATCACGCACCGCACACGCTTGAGGAAAAGGCCAAGACCTATCCCGCCAGCCCCAGCGGGATGCCCGGCGTGCAGACGCTGCTGCCGCTGATGCTCGACCACGTGGCCGCCGGGCGGATGACGCTGGCGCGGCTGATCGACATGACCAGCGCCGGGGTGCAGCGCGTGTTCGGCCTGCAATCCAAGGGCCGCATCGCGGTGGGCTATGACGCCGATTTCAGCGTGGTCGATCTGAAGGGCCGCTTTGCCATCGAGGAAAGCTGGCTGGAAAGCCGCTGCGGCTGGTCGCCGTTTACCGGGATGGAGCTGTCGGGCCGGGTGATCGGAACCATCATTCGCGGGCATCAGGTGATGTGGGAGGACAGCCTCGCCAACGACGCGGTGGGCGAGCCGTTGCGGTTTGCCGGGGCGCTTTAAGGGATTTAGGGGAAAAGGGTTAGTCTTGGGGGTGTTACACCCCCAAACCCCCGGAAATGTCATCGTCGCGCGTCGGTTCACCCTTGGCGCAAGGTCGCAGCGCTGCAGGCTTTAAAGCCGCTTCGCGGCGAAGCACGAGGCCGAACCGACGCGCGACGCTGATAGTAATGGGAGCGCGAGGGGCGCTCTTGTGGGTCGCATCGCGTAAAGCGCGATACTCCCGGCCCCTCGCACCTACCCCTTAATCTTCACCCTAAACCACCGCATCACTCGCCAGCACACAAGGCTCGCCATCGGCGGTTTCGACCTGGATGGTGGTGTGGCCGATGGCGTAATGCTCGGCCATTTCGCGGGCGATCGTGTGCAGGAAAGCATCGCCCGGATAGCCGCCGGGCATCACCAGATGCGCGGTGAGCGCGGTTTCGGTGGTGCTCATCGGCCAGATGTGGAGGTCGTGCACCGCGTCTACGCCGCTTTGGCGCAGCAGGAAGGCGCGCACGGCGTTTTCGTCGATGCCCTCGGGCACGGCGCCGAGGCCGAGGCGGATCGAATCGCGCAGCAGGCCCCAGCTGCCTATGCCGATGATCGCGGTGATGACGAGGCTGGAGACGGGATCGATCCATGTCTTGCCGGTCAGCACCACCACCGCGCCCGCGCCCACCACGCCTACAGACACCGCCGCATCGGCGAGCAGATGCTGGAAGGCGGCGCGCAGGTTCAGATCGTGCTTGCTGCCCCCCATGAACAGCAGCGCGGAGAGGCCATTGACGACAATGCCCGCCGTGGCCACCGCCATCATTATTCCGCCCGATACCGGCGCGGGCGAGGCGAAGTGGTGGATGGTTTCCAGCAGGATCGCGCCCAGCGCCACCCACAGCAGCGCGGCATTGGTCATCGCGGCGAGGATGGAGGAGCCTTTCAGCCCCCAGGTGAAGCGTGCGGAGGGCGGGCGGCTGGTCAGTACGCTGGCGCCCCATGCCAGCAGCAGCGAGAGCACATCGGCGAAATTATGCCCGGCGTCGGCCAGCAGGGCCATGGAGTTGGCGGTAAGCCCGGCTCCCACCTCGATCACGACAAACACCACATTGAGCCCCACCGCGATGGCAAAGGCGGTGCCATGCGAGGAGGCAGGGTGATGGTGGTGGCCATGCCCGTGACTATGCCCGTGCCCGTGGGAGTGCCCATGCGCGTGCCCGTGCCCTGTGTGCCCGTGATCCGGCTCGGAGTGATGATGGCCCGCGCTCATGGGGTTTCCTTGTGGTGCGCCGAGCGGAAGGCCCGATCTAATCAGAACCTCCCTTAAAGGCGGGAGGGTGGGGCGCGCAACCATTGCCTCGCCCTCCCGCCTTTAAGGGGGCGCGGATTTCGGCATTATACGCAGTCCCGCAGGTGCTGACGCACGCGGGACTGAAAATGCTCAAACGCCGCACGGGCTTAGCCCAAACCCGATGAGTCAAGCTCACCGGGTTTGGGCATTAATTGTAGACGCAGCTGTCGAGATCGTCGCGGCGCACCTCGCCGCTGCGCGCGGCGATGACGTTGCCATGGTGGCGCGTGCGGCCCGATGGGTCCACCACCGAGCGCTTCTTCGGGCTGGGCAGGGCAGCGGCGATGCGCGCGGCTTCCACCTGGCTGAGATGCGCGGCGGCGTGGTGGAAGTAGCGCTGCGAACCCGCCTCCACCCCATAGGTGCCGATGCCGGTTTCGGCGACGTTGAGATAGACCTCCATGATCCGCCGCTTGCCCCAGATCGCCTCGATCAGCACGGTGAACCACGCCTCCAGCCCCTTGCGGGCATAGCGGGTGACGCCGGTGCCCTGCCACAGGAAGGCGTTTTTGGCGGTCTGCTGGCTGATGGTGGAGCCGCCGCGCAGCTTGCCGCCATCCATGTCGCGCTGAAGGGCATAGACGATACCGGCCTCGTCGAAGCCGTGGTGCTGGCAAAAACGCGAATCCTCGCCAGCGATAACGGCATCGACCATCCGCCGGTCGATCCGCGAGAGCGGCTGCCAGTCGTGGGTGAAGCCATTGGGATCGAGCACCATGGTCAGCGTGACCGGCGGCGGCACGAAGCGGTAGATCGCGGTGAGCGCCACCGAGAGCAGGCCAAACCACACCAGCACCCGCGCCACCCACCAGCCAAGGCGATACAGCGCTCCATGCTCGGAGCCGGGCTTGTGAAGGAATTGGGCCATGCCCGCCTGCTCTAGCGTTGAATGGCAGGCTTAGGCAATCTCGGCTTCCACCGGCTCCTCGTTGCCCCGCTCCAGCCAGCTGGCCAGCAGAGCACCGCAGGCCACGGCCAGCAGCGGCATCGCCGGATAGTGAAAGCGCGTCTGCCCCGAGAAAACCATCGCCACCGCCGAAAGATAGGCGACGATGCAATAGGGCAGCAGCCACCAGTCCACCCAGTTTTGCCGGGCCTTACGCCGCTTGACGACGATCGCCACCGCCGCCACGGCCGAGCCCAGTAGCAGGCCCCAATAGACCAGCTGGTTCAGCGCCCGCAGCGCGTGAAACAGCAGGGCGTATTTGGCAAAGCCGGGATAGCCGGTCTCATAGGCCCATTGCGATTCGCCATCGGGGCCCCACAGCTTGAGCAGCTTGACCGGCATCCGCTCGACAAAGAGCGCCGGGTGGCTGCGTATCCATGCCACGCCGAGGCGCTTGGCCTCGCGGTCATAGCCGATTTCGTCGAGGTCGGTGCGGGCGTCGAGCGCCTTGATCGCTGGGTCGTTGGGGGTGAAGCCGCCGTTGCAGGTGTCGCAATTGCCGCTAAACAGGGTGATGCCACCATTGGTGGAGATCGCCACCATCTGCCCCAGCTCGTGTTTGTTACGCATCGACCACGGGGCCACCACCAGCGCGGCGCAGGCGATGACCACCACGAAACGCCCCAGCGTGATTGGCAGCCGCCGGGCGATGGTGCGCCAGAAGCCGATCTCGCCAAAAGAGCCGCGCAGCATGCCAATGCCGAGGATCAGCGGCACGCACACCAGCGTCTGCGCCTTTACCAGCGTGGCGAGGCCAAACACCGCGCCAGCCAGCACCAGCCAGGCAAAACCTCTCCGCGCTATCAGCAGCCAGCAGCCCAGCAGCAGCAGCGCGGTATAGAACACCTCGGTGAGGCCCAGCGGCAGATAGCCGAAATTATTGGGATAAAGCGCCAGCAGCAACAGCCCCAGCCGCCCGGCCTGTTTGGCATCAAACAGGCGCGGGCCCAGATCGAGCACCAGCGCGCCCGTCAGCGTGGCGGCCGCAAGGTTCAGCAGTTTGATCGCCAGCAGGCCGGGGCCAAAGGCGCGAAAGGCGAGGCTCATCGCCATCGGCCAGCCCGGGGGCCAATAGGCGGTGGGTTGGCCGTGGATCGAGAGATAGCCCTGCCCCGCGGCTAGGCCGATAGCGCGGTGGAAATACCAATCCGCATCCGAGGTGGGGGTAACGTCGAGCAGGCACAGCGCGAGGCGCGGCACCAGATAGGCCGCCCATAGCGCGATCAGCCCGCCGCGCGTGTCGCAAATCCATGTCAGTGCCCGTCGCATCGCTGGCTCCATTACTTGGCGGGGCAGCCAGTCTATGGCCGCGCCTTTGTCCGGTGCTTTAGCCAAGAGAGTTTTAGGAAGCGTGAAGGGGCTTCAGGCGTAGCGGGCCACGGCCGCTTCGTCTTCGTCGGGGATGGGGGCGAGGGCCAGCGCGTGGGCGGCCAGCTCGTCGAGGCGCAACCCGTGATCGAACACCACGCCAAAGCCGCGTCTCTCGCGCCAGCGCACCCAGCAGGCCAGCTCGGGCAGGCCATCGATCGAAAGCACCAGCGTCTGCCCCAGCGCGAAATGGGCATCGGAGACAAAGCTCGCGCCATTGGTCGAGATGTCGCGCAGCTCGATCGCGTTCATCCAGCCATCGGCGAAGGCCAGACCGGGTTTGCGGGCGCTAATGCGAATGGCGCGGCGCGGAAAAGTGCCGGGCTCCGCGATCAGCTCCACCGGATCGACCGGCTGGGCAAAGCGGAAGCTGGCTTGGCGCTCGTCCTGCCACACACCGAGCATGGGGTAGATCTCGCCATTGGATAGTTCGAGAAAGGCGTGCGCGGTGGGCGGCAGATGGTGAAACAGGCCAAGCTTGACCCCGCTGGCGGAAACATCGCGCAGCATACAGACATATTCACCGCTCAGGCAGATCAGCTTGGCCGGGCGCAGCGCGGAAAGTTGGGTGCGGCTGGCCTCGCGCATATCGGCCGTCATGCCGGACACGCTAACCGGCTGCGGGGTGGGGCTGTGGCGGGTGAGATCCATCGGTGTCGCTCTCCGCGGCCCATGCGACGATCCGGGGTCTTGCCGGGCCGGGGCCTTACCGGAATTGTGGTAAACCGAAGTGGTTACTATCGGGTTAAGGGAGTCTTTGTCGGGTGCGGCAAACCTCTCCGGGTTTGCCTTTGCTTCCCCAAACCCGCACCCCCACCCAACCACCCACGAGTGTACCCTGAGGGGTGGTTGGGTGGGGGTGCGGGTTTGGGGAAGCAAAGCTCTCGGCGGATGCCGAGCGCGCACCCAACAAAGACTCATCGGAAAATCTTCTTTGCGGGCGGGGCTGGTGGTTGGCGAAAGCGTTGCAACCGCTTAAGGGAAGGGCGCAAACATAAGAAAGGGTGGGAATGGCAAGCAAGATTTACCCCGATGCGCAGACGGCTCTGGAGGGCCTGCTGTTTGACGGCATGGTGATCGCCAGCGGCGGATTTGGCCTTTGCGGTATCCCCGAGCGGCTGATCGACGCGATCGAGGCCGCCGGCACCAAGGGCATCACCGTAGCCAGCAACAACGCCGGTATCGATGGCGTGGGGCTGGGCAAGCTGCTCCGCACAAGGCAGATCAAGAAGATGATCTCCTCCTATGTTGGCGAAAACAAGGAGTTCGAGCGGCAGTATCTCGCGGGCGAGCTGGAGGTGGAATTCACCCCGCAGGGCACGCTGGCCGAGCGGATGCGCGCTGGCGGCGCGGGCATCCCCGGCTTCTATACCAAGACCGGCGTGGGCACGCTGGTGGCCGAGGGCAAGCCCACCATGGCGTTTGATGGTCAGGAGTATGTGCTGGAGCGCGGCATTGTTGCGGATCTGGCGATTGTGAAGGGCTGGAAGGCCGACACCACCGGCAATGTCATCTTCCGCAAGACCGCGCGCAATTTCAATGTGCCCGCCGCGCAATGCGGCAAGGTGACGGTGGTTGAGGTCGAGGAAATCGTCGAGCCCGGCGCGCTCGATGCCGATGCGATCCACCTGCCCGGTGTTTATGTGCACCGGCTGTTCTGCGGCGCGCCCTACACCAAGCAGATCGAATTCCGGCTTACGCGCAAGAAGGAGGCGGCATAATGGCCCAGGAAACCAAGGGCTGGACCCGCGATGAAATGGCCGCCCGCGCCGCGAAAGAGCTGCAGGACGGCTACTATGTGAACCTCGGCA
>Ga0007882_10001661_pt1 | contig 12746 bp, 9 predicted proteins | sample CryBogCBH12Aug01_FD_71195 | JGI IMG/M metagenome (GOLD analysis project Ga0007882, IMG submission 71195) | Freshwater microbial communities from Crystal Bog, Wisconsin, USA - CBH12Aug09.1 | ecosystem: Environmental > Aquatic > Freshwater > Lake | place: Crystal Bog, Wisconsin, USA | collected... | reverse complement strand
TGGCGCGCACCAGGCCATAGTCGGCGAACACCGTCCAGGGGCCGGAGGCAAGGTCGATATTGGCTTCGATGCCCTGGCGCCGGGTGGTGCCGGCATTGGCGAAATAGCCGCTGCCGGTATTGGCGCCGCTGCTGATGAAAATGATGTCGTCGTCGTTGCGGGCCAGATAGCCGGCCAGGGTCCAGGCCAGCTTCGACTCCTCGCCCAGCGGATGCGTGCCACGGGTACCGATCTCGCCGGTATGCGATACCACCTGACGCAGCGGCGGGTCGGCGACGAAGGCGTTGGGCACCCGACAGGGCTGGGCGGGGTCGGCGCAGCTCAGTTCGGCCGCGGTCGGGACCCGGTTGGCCTCGCTGTAGGAGGCGTAGGCGACCACGCCGCCGCCCAGGCGGACGGTGGCGCCCAGCGAGGGGTTGAAGCGCTGGAAATGATGGTCGCCGTCAAGCCCGCTGCCCAACTGGTCATGCAGCCTGAGAGCGGCGGTGTTGAACCGGCCGGCGGCGGTGATGTCGAGGCGCTCGCCGAGCGCCAGTGTGTCGGTGATATAGACCCCAGCATAGTGGTTCTGCGCGCCCAGCGCCACCCGATAGTCGTTGCCGCCCAGCGCCGTGCCATCGGCCAGCACGAAGCGGTCGGCTGACAGGGTGCCGGTGCGGGTCGTCGCCTGGTAATCGGTCCAGCCGCGGTCGACGGCGGTTCCGGCGATGACCGAGTTGCGTTGTCCGAACAGCGGCGAATCACGGCTGACCTGTGCCGACAGCCCCATGCCGTCGGAGGTGGTCAGAGAGGCGTTGACGACTCCGCCGGCCGGGGTTGCCGCTGTCAGGGGAGCGCCCGCGACATCGGTCAGCGGGGTGCCCTGGCCGTCGCAGATCTGCCGGGCCGCGCCGGGGCAGGGGCCGAAGCCGCTGGCATTGCCGTTGGGCGTGGTGCTGCGCAGATGGCGGTAATAGCCGCCACCCTGGATCGCCGTGGCCTCGGACAGCTGCCAGGCGGCCCTGAGGTCCAGCGCCACCAGGCCGTTGTCGGTGCTGTCCGGTCCGGTGTAGACGGCGCCGCGGCTTTGCCGCAGCAACTCCACCGGCGCCGCCGCCAACCCGGACAGGTCGGAGCCGGCGGTGGTGATGCCCAGGCCGAGGTCGAGGTCGTCGCGGCGATAGGCGAGATCGGCGTAGCTGCGCGCCAGACGCGACGGCGAGCGGTTGCGCCAGCCGTCGTCGGTGTCCAGGCCGACCCCGGCATAGGCGGCGAATTGCCCGAACTGGCGGCCCCATTCGGCGCCGGTATGGGCGCGGCCGAACGACCCCACGGCGACCTCCACCGCCGTTCCCGGGTTGCTGAAACCGTCCTTCATACGCAGCGCCAGGGCACCGCCCAGGGCGTTGAGGCCGAAAATCGGGTTGGCGCCGGGCATCATCTGGACCGAACCGACGGCGAAGGACGGGACCAGGTCCCAATTGACCAGGTCGCCGAAGGCCTCATTGATCCGCATGCCGTTCTGGTAGACCGCCAGACCCTGCGGCTCGCCCAGGGTCGGCGACGCCGTGAAGCCGCGAAAGCTGAGGCTGGGTTGCAGCGGATTGGACTGGTAGTCGGTCACCGAGACCGAGCCGACGCGGTCGTTCAGCATATCGGCGACCGAGCCTTGCCCGGTCGACGGAGACGGTTCGACGATACGGACATTGGCCGGCACCCGGTCCTTGTCGATGCCTGTGCCCAGCACCGGGGTAACACCGATAACCTTCAGCTCGGGCATTTGCCAGGCGGTCTCGGCAACAGCCGCCGCCGGCCAGGTCAGGCAGACAAGTCCCAGCAGTTCAGCCCTGAATCGTCGTGACCACATTGTCGAAATCCACCAGATAGGCCGTTTCGCCGCCGCCTTTGCGCAGAATTTCGGCCGCCCGTTCGCGCGGCGCCACGGCGATGGCGGTGGACAGCCCATCCGCCTTCATCGCCGAGGCCGCCACCACATTGGTTCCCGCCCAGGAGAAAGCCGGTCGGCCGGTAGCTGGATCAAACAGGTGATGGAAGCGTCCGGCGCTGTCGAAGCTGGTGCCGTAGCCGCCGGATGTCGCCATGGCGCGGTCGGTCAGCTCGATGACGCCGAGCGCCTGCTCGGGGGATCTGGGATCGGCGATGCCGACATGCCAGGGGCCGCCGTCGGGGTGGCTGCCGATGGCGCGGTAGGCGTCGAGTTGCGCCAGGACCCGTTGGACGCCGCGCCGCTTCAGCAAATCCGTCACGCAGTCGGTGATGTATCCCTGGGCGATGCCGTTGAAGGTCACCGCCATGCCGGCTCTGCCGAGGCTCACCAGCTTCGTGGAACAGGACACCTTGCGGTAGTCGACGCGGTCACGGGCGGCGGCGACGGCGGCTTCGGACGGGCCGTCGGGATCCGCCTGGGGATGGGCGAAATGCTCGGCGTAAAGGTCCCAAAGCGGCTGCACGGTGACGTCGAAGGCGCCGCCGCTCAGGTCGCTGTAGCGCAGGCTCTCGGACAGGACGGTCACCAGTTCGCGCGGCGGCGAGGCCAGGTGGCGGTCGCGGTTGAGACGGGAAATCGCCGATTCCGGGCGGTACAGGCTGAAGATTTCCGACAGGCGGCTGATTTCGGCCAGGCAGTCGGTGATCAGGGCACGGGCGGCATCCTCATCCTCGTGGTAAAGCTCGAGGCTGGCCAGCGCTCCCAGGACCTGGCCTTCCCAACGCACCAGCCGTTGGGGTCGCAAGGCTTTCCAGGCCGGAAAGAGGACGGCGGCGCCGGTAAGCAGGCCGGCGATGCGGATCACCCGCCGCCGCGACAGGGTCTTATTCATCCGGCGCCTCCAGCGGCTTGTCTGGCCCTTCTGACCGCGCGTTCCTCGAGGATCAGCGGCGAGCAGCGGCCAGGGTCATGATAGATGGTGACGCAGTCCAGGCATTGGAAACAATCGGCATAGCGGATGGAGCCGTTGCTGCGGATGGCGTCGTAGTCGCAATGCTTGCGGCAGGTCTGGCAGGGCGCCCCACAGTCGAGGCGCCGGCGCAACCAGGAATAGGGAATGATCCAGCTGGGCAGCGCCAGCGCCGCGCCAAGCGGGCAGAGGAACCGGCAATAGGCCTTGTAGACGAAGAGGCTGGCCAGGGTTGCCGCCACGGCATAGGCGACGAATGGCCAGGACCGCTGGAAGGCGACGGTGATGGCGGTCTTGAAGGGCTCGACCTCGGCAAGGTTTTCCGCCTGGTCGGGGACCAGGAGGGTGCCGCCGACGACGATCGCCAGCACCGGATATTTCACCATCGACAGGCGGCGCTCCCAGCCCGGGCCCAGCCGCAGGCGGCGGAACGACAGCCGGGCGGCGGCCAGGCTGACCAGTTCCTGCAGCGCCCCGAAGGGACACAGCCAGCCGCAGAAGGTGCCGCGTCCCCACACCAGCAAGGTGATCAGCACATAGACCCACAGCACCAGGGAAATGGGGTCGTAGAGCAGAAAAGACAGATCGCCGCCGCGAACCATTTTGACCAGCCCGAGCAGGGTGACGATGCTCAGCTGACCCTGGGCGTACCAGCCGATGAACCCCAGCACGAAGGCGAGGAACAGCGGCCGGCCCCAGGCCAGCAGCCGCGGCCGGGCCGCCAGTTGGTGCTGGCCGGCCAGAGCCAGGCTGAGCAGCGCCAGGGCAACGCCGAGCACCGCCAGTTCCCACTGGTTGCTCTGCCAGGCGGCCAGCCAGGGCCGTTCCGGCTGAGCGCTGGGCCAGACGAAAAGCTCCGCCGGCAGGGCGTAATCGCCGATGAAGTCGCGGTTGATTGCTTCTTCAAGAAAATATCCACGGCTGCGGGGAATGCGCAGGAACAGCTTCCATGCAACAGACGGATCGAAGCCGGAGCGCCGGTCGATGCGGAAGATCTCCATTTCGCTGAAGGCGGGGACGCCGGGGCGGAAGGTCAGATCCATGACCTGGTTGCGCAGATTGATGGGGAAGTCGCCCTGGCGGACCGACAGGGTGTCGGGCACGGCGCCGGGCACGAAGTCCTCGCCCTTGAACGACTTTGGTCCGGTGGACAGGACGATGATGGCCTCGTCGGCGTCTTCGATCTTCCGGGTCAGGCGCTGCCAGCTTTCCTCGCCGAGGATGTTGCGGCCGATGCTGGGCACATTGATCTGGGCATAATACAGGTCGACATAGGGGCGGTCCGGATTGGCGATCAGCTCGGGGTCGATGCCAGCGAAAAGGGTTCCGGCAAAGGCCCTTTCGACGTCGCCGTTGGACAGCGACAGATGGCGCACCAATCCTTTATCGAGCAATTGCTGCCAGGTCATCGATGTCATCACATCGGGGCGCGCCCGCGCCGCTTCCTTCGGCAACTGGTCTGCGATCTTTTCGCGGGCGACCTTGATGGCGGCGTTGAGGATCGTTTCATTGGCGATACGCACCGAGGCCGAGGCCTTGCTGATGCCGTCGATATAGGTGTTGATGCTGTTTTCCCGGTCGGTCTGCTGATGCGGCGCCGCCACCTTGATGTTGCTGCGCACCGACTTGCCCTTGTACTGCTCGAGGAAGGCCAGCAGCGGCTCGGGCCCCAATCCGCCGACGAAGACCGGCTCATTCTGGTGCAAGAGGCGCACGTCGAGGAACACGCCCTGCTTGTCCATGGCGATCAGCAGGTCGATGGGCGTGCCGGAAAAGCCCGGTATGTCCACCAGATCGCCGGTGCGGAACAGATAGCCGACCACATTGCCGCTTTCCAGCAGCGGCCAGACGGGGAATTTGGGGTCGCGCGGGCCGGTTTCGACCGATTTCGGCACCGCCGCCTTGGTGAATGTCTCCTCGTCGAAGCGGTTGTCCTTGGCCAAGGCGCCGCCGCCGGCCAGCAAGGCCAGCAGGGCAAGGATGGCGAAGACGGTGGATCCGCGCGGCATGGTCACAGCTGCAGCCTGGCCCCGGCCATGATGGTCATGGGCGAGCCGGGGAAATACTGGTCGATGCCGGTGGTGGTGATGGCGGCGCGGTCGGCATAGGCGCGGTCGGTCAGGTTCATCACCGTGGCATTGATGCTGAGCCTGTCGGTCATACGCGCGGTGGCCCGCAGATTGAAAAGCTCATGACCGCCATAGGAATGGGTGTCGGCGTTGTCGGTGAAGTAATTGTCCATATGCACCCATTCGACTTCCACTCTGCAATCCTCGAGGATGTTGCGGCCAAGGCGCAGATTGGCCAAGGTACGCGGCGCTTCCGGGATCAGCGAGCCCTTGCGGACGCTGTTGATGAGGGTGGCGTCGGGCCGGTTGAAGGCATAGGTGTGAAGAGCCCAGCTGGCGGCCGCGGTAACGTCGAACCCCAGCGGCAAGGGGGCGTTCACCGACGCCTCCAGGCCGCGATGCAGGGTCTTGCCGTTCGGCACATTGGTGCCGTCGGCGGCGCGGTAAAAATAATGGTTCTTGGCCATCCAATAGGCGGTGGTGTCGAAGCGCAGGCCGTCGACGGTACCGCGGGTGCCGATTTCCGCGCTATCCGCGGATTCGGCCTTGATCTGGCCCGTCTGCTGCCGGTTCTGCAGTTCGTAAAGGTCGGTCACCTGCGGCGCGCGGGCGCCACGCGACAGATTGACGTAGCTGGACAGCCAGTCCCGCCATTGCTGCACGGCCCCCAGCTTGGGGGTGATGGTGACAAAGCTGTCGCTGCGGCTGGGGATCCTTTGATAAAGCCCGAAAATGCCGTTACCGGCATTGTTGGTGTAATCGTAAAGAGTCGCCTCCAGCCTGGTGCCGGCGATCAGCCGGGTGTGGTCGAGAACCTGCCATTCGGAATGCAGATAGGGGGCGACCACGGTGGAACGGGCGCCCAGGTCGTAGTGAACGCCTTTCGGGTAGGTGCTGCCGCCCTGGACGAAGGTGGCTTTGGTCTGCACCTCGCTGTAGGACCCTTCGGTGAATTCGATATCGGTGCCGGCGATGATGCTGTGTCCGCCGTCGATGGATTTATAGACGGCGTTTTGTGAGCCGAAACTGTAGTGCTGGTTTTTCTGGATCGCCTGAGACGGCACGAAATGCATCAGGAAATCCATTTCGGTGTAGCGGGTGTAGGGTGTCACGCTGAGCTGCAGCGAGTCGCTGAGGTCATGCTGCCAGCGCGCCATCGCCCGCACCGAATCGGCGCGCCGGTAAGCGTTGGCAACCGGATTGGTCTTGGCCAGGGCGGCGTTCAGATAGGCGTCCTTGCCATTGATATAGGCGCCGGTCTGCTGGTTGAGGTTCTGGCCGGAGATGGTGGAGGTGATGCTGTCCTCGCCGCCGGTCCACTGCTGCCGGCCGATCCATTTCTGCTCGTCAAGCCGGGTATCCTGGCGCCAGCCGCTGTTGTGATTATCTTCGGCGCTGAGGCGGTAGCCGCTGGCGCCGAAGCTGTCGCTCAGGCTGCCCAGCAGCCGGCGGTCGCCGAACATGCCGGCGCTGGCCGCCAGATCTCCTTCAAACTGTCTGGCAGGCGCCCGCGGCACCACATTGATCAAGCCATGCACCGCGTTCGAACCGTAGAGCGCGCTGCCGGGACCGCGGACCACCTCGACCGAGCCGGCCTGCTCGAGATTGGCCTCGTACAGCCCGTTGACATTGCCGAAACCGGCGGCCCTGAGCGGCACGCCGTCCTCAAGGAACAGAAATGAGCCCTGACCGGCGCCGCCATTCAGGGCCGGCGAGCGGATGGCGGTGATATGCTCCGCGCCGCTGCCCTGCTGGATATTGAGCCCCGGCAACTGGTTGAGGATTTCCGCCGGCCGCTGGGGCCGCAGGAAGTCGATGTCGCCGGTGTCGATAACGCTGGTGTTGCCGGGCTGATCCAGCAGCTTTCCCTCTTGGCGGGTCGCCGTTACCACCATGGTGTCCAGGGCATGGGGTTGCCCCCCGTCGGCGGCCAAGGCCAAAACAGGCACAGCGCTCCAGGCAAATAAAGATAGCGACAATGCCGCCTTTAAGCGCATTCAATTCCCCTCAGAACCCAAGTCGTAAATAAGAGCAGGAACCGATCTGCGGACCTATCCTACTTTGGTCTTATCGGAGCCGGTAAGAAACGGGCAGGTCGAAAACCAACTGCCGGCTGTTCAACTCCTCCGGGATCGGGGGGAAAGGCGACGCCGCCTGCACGGCGGTCAGCGAGGCCTGCACCAGCCGGGCCGCGCCGTCACCCAGCGGTTCGGCGCTGATCAGGCGGCCGTCCTCGGCCAATGTCAGGCGCAACAGGATGGTGCCTTCCTCGCCGCGCCGTTGTGACAGCGCCGGGTAGGTCTTGAAATTTTCCAGCCGACCCAGCAACTGGCGGGAGTAGCGGGCCAGCACCTCGGCCTTCGGCGGCGGCGGAAGCGCGGCCTGCTGCGGCGGCTCGGCGACCTCGGCGCCGGCGCCGGCGCCGGCGGCGGTCGCGTTTTCCGCCGGCGATTGCTGCGGGGCGCTGGTGTCGATGACATGGGAGGCGGCGTGGGTCAGCCGCCGCGCCACAGGCGTGGCGGGTTTGGCAATCGCCGGTGTGGTGGGCGGTGCGGTGGGCGGCGTGGCGGCGCGGGGTGGTTCGGCCGGGGCGTTCTCGCCGGGCGGCGGCGACGGTTCCCAGGCCAGGGTGACCTGGATGCTGTCGGCAGGGGGGGCGACGGAGGGCGAAGAGGTCCACAGCAGCCCGGCCAGGGGCAGCACCGCCGCATGGACCGCCGTTGACAACAGCAAGGCCGTCCCGCCCGGCAGAACCCGGCGGGCGGATCGGCGGCTGCGATCCTGCGGCAACGTCATCATTCCTCCATGGTCGCCTGTTATGCGGGCGGTGGCCAATTCGACAAAGGTCGCATCAAACCGGCGGCTGGACAAGTGATTGCGAAGGCTGCGCAAGGTGAAGAATTCTATAATATTGTACTTTAGTCTAATATAACGAATAAGAACAAAAAAGTCGCACTCTGTGGCAAAACGGCAACATTCACCAAAAGTACAGAATACTTTGTTTTGTCACAGTCGATAAGATCCGATCGATAAACGACTTGTGACGCCAGATTCGCTGTGTCCTCTGGGGTCCGGATCTTTCTTCGATTGGGAGGAGTTGAGACAATGAGGGGAATGAAGACTGCGGCCATCAGTGTCGCTTTTGGGGCGTTGTCGCTGTGCACCGCGGCCCATGCCGGACAGGCCGGGGCGGGGACCAGCAGTGGCCCGGTCACCGAGGCCGGTGAAACCATCGGTCTGGCCCTGGGTGCGGCCTTGCCGGAAGGCGTTTTCTTCGTTGATACCGCCAGTGTCGTTCACAATCCGGGCAGCGGCGCCCTGTCGGGCAAGACCCTGGATGTCATGGTCAATATTCCGGTGGTCGCCTGGTCGACGCCGTGGAATGTGTTGGGCGGACATCTGGAAGCCTATGCGGCGTTGCCCGAAGCGTCAGTCAATTCCTCGGGGCTGGGCAGCAACAAGCCGTTCGGCGGTTCGTCCGGCCTGTATAATCCGGCTCTGCTCCTCGGCGCCGCCTGGAACCTCGGCAACAACTTCCATTTCAGCAATTTCGTCGGCGGTTATGCGCCGGTGTCACAGCCCGGCTTCTCCTATGCCAATGCCACCAACAATGTGTGGACCTTCAACGAACGTGCGGCTCTGACCTATCTCGCCGATGGCTATAACCTCACCGTCCATGCCATCTACGGCACCAGCACCTCCACCACCGACATCACCCAGACCAACAAGAACGGGGTGAGCTGCGCCCGCACCAGCTGCACCAGGGCCGACTATCTGAACGTCGACTTCACGGCGCTGAAGAGCTTCGGCAAATGGGATTTGGGTCCGGTGGCCTATTACGCCGGCGATGTCGGCGCCAGCAGCGACGGCATCAAGGAGAACTCCCAGTTCGCCCTGGGCGGCTATGCCGGCTACAATTTCGGACCGATCACCGTGGCCACCTACATCACCCACGACGTGGCGGTCTCCAATCATCTGCTCGGCGGCGAGGACACCAGGTTCTTCCTGCGGTTCGTCGTTCCGCTGTGGGTTGCCGGCGCCAAGTAACGTCCGGAGCTTTCTCTCCCCCTCCTCTGCCGGGCGGCGACAGTCGCCCGGTTTTTCTTATTTGCGCCGGATCAAGCCGCGGCTCGGGCTGTAGGCGATGATCGCCGCGGCGGTCAGCATCCCGCCGACCCCCAGCACCACCGCCAGCGACATTTGGTCGACCTGGCCGTAAAGGGCGAAGCGGATCAACTCGACGCCGTAGGTGAAGGGGTTGAGCGCGCAGAGATCGGCCACCAGGTCGCTGCCTTCGCGGACCTTCCACAGGGGATACAGTCCGCTGGACAGGAAGAACATCGGAAACACCACGAAATTCATCACCCCGGCGAAGTTCTCCAGTTGGCGGATCAGCGATGACAGCAGCAGGCCCAGCCCGCCCAGCAGGATGCCGTTGGCCAACAGGGCCGGCATCACCGTCAGATAGCCGAGGCCGGGGGCCTGATCGTCGAACAGCCAGGCGATGGCGAAAAACGCATAGACCTGGGCCAGCGACACCACGATGCCGGCCAGCAGCTTGCACAGGATCAGGTACCAGCGGGGCAGCGGGCTGGTCAGCAGCACCCGCATGCTGCCCATTTCGCGGTCATAGACCATCGACAGCGAGCTCTGCATGGCGTTGAACAGCTGGACCATCGCCGCCAGACCGGGCAGCACGTAAATGCTGTAGGGGATATAGGTCTCGTAAGGTGGCGTGATGGCGACCCCGAGCGCGGCGCGAAAGCCGGTGGCGAAGACCAGCAACCAGATCAACGGGCGCACCAGGGCGCTCAGGAAACGGCCGCGCTGGCTGACGAAGCGCAGCAGTTCGCGCCAGATGATGCCTTTCAGGCAGATCAGGAATTTCATGCGCCGGGACCTTCCGGCAAGGCGTCGAACAGCCGGTCGAGCGCCGCCGCCCCGGTGGCCTCCAGCACCTCGTCGGCGCTGCCGGCGGCCCGCACCCGTCCGCGATGCAGCAACACGACGCGGTCCTGGTCGGGGTCCAGTTCGTCCACCAGATGGGTGGTCCACAGCACGGCGATGCCATCCTCGCGGCAGAGCCTGTGCACCTCGGCCACCAGCTGTCGCCGGGTCGGCACGTCGAGGCCGACGGTGGCTTCGTCGAGAAGCAGCAGCGCCGGATCATGCATCAGGGCGCGGGCGATCTCGATGCGGCGGCGATGGCCGCCGTTCAGTTGCCTGGCTTTCTCGTGGGACCGGTCGCCGAGGCCGAAGCGGTTCAGTTCGCGTTCTATGCGGGCGTCCACCTCGCGCCCGCCGAGGCCGTGCAGCGACGCCGCATAGCGCAGGTTCTGCGCCACCGTCAGGTCGAGATCGAGGGTGCTCTGCTGGAAGACGACGCCGAGCCGGGCCAGCGCCGGCCCTGGTCGGCGGCGCAGATCCTGGCCGAAGATCCGTATCCAGCCATCCTTGCAGTCGAACAGGCGGGTCGCCAGGGAGAACAGCGTCGTCTTGCCGGCGCCGTTGGGCCCCAGCAGGGCGGTGAAGCAGGCGGGGCCGACGCTGAAGGAAACATCGTCAAGGGCCTGGCGGGACCCGAAGTGGTAACTGACGCCGCTGACCTCCAGCGCCGGGGTCATGGGCGGATCGCCACACCCCAGGGATAGCGGCCGACCCTGATCGACTTGATGGCGGCGCCGCGGGCGACGTCGATAACGGTGACGTCGCCGCTGATGCCGTTGGTGGTGTAGAGCTGCTTTTCGTCGGGGGTGAAAGCCATTTGCCAGACCCGCTGCCCGACCAGAATATAGGACTTCACGGTGAATGTCTGGGGATCGATCATTGCCACATGATTGGCTGGGCCCAGCGCCACGAAGGCCACTTTGCCGTCGGCAGACAGGCGGATTCCCACCGGTTGCAGCTTGTCCTTGGCGACGCCCTTGATGGCGAAGGCGATGCTGTGGATCACCTTGCGGTTGGCGACATCGATGACGCTGACGGTGCCGCCGATCTCTGAGGAAACCCACAGTTGCTTGCCGTCGGGGCTGAACACCGCCACCCGCGGGCGCTGATCGACCTGGGTATTGTCGATCACGGTATGGGTGGCGGTATCGATCCAATGCACCATCGAGGTGGTTTCCGAGGTGTTGACCGCCAGCTTTCCGTCGGGACTGACCGCCATGCCTTCCGGTTCGACACCCACCTCGAACTGCGCCACCACCAGTTTGCGGTCGATGTCGAGAACCGACACGGTGTTGCTGTTCTCGTTGGACACGTATATGAATTTCCCATCCGGCGATAAGGCGAAGGTTTCGGGATCCTCACCGGACGGCAGGTTCTGCACCACGCTCTGGCTGGCGATGTCGAACACCTGGATGGTGTCGTCGGCGGAGGCGCAGATATAGAGCTTGCTCTTGTCGGCCGAGAGAAGGATGCCGCGCGGTTGGCGGCCGATCTTGACAGTCTTGACCACCGCCATCCGGCCGGTGTCGATAATCGACAGGCTGTCTTCCTTCTCATTGGTGACGAAGGCGGTTGCCGCCCAGGCGGTGGCGGGCAGGGCGAGGGCGACCAGCGATATGGCGGCCAGGGTCCGTTTCATTTGGTGCCTCCCATACGGCATTTGGTTTCCGGGCTGTCGGTGCCCAAGGTGTCGAGATCGGTGGTCGGATGCAGGAAGCCTTCCACCGGCGCGGCGGCGATCACTCCATTGGCGGCGGCGAGCAGGATCGGCTGGCGCAGTTGATGGTCCCAGTCGCGGAAGCTGAGCTGGCGGCCCTTGAAGCCGGCCAGCTTGAAATCAGGCGACAGCAGGGCGGCGCGAAGCGCCGCCGGATCCCCCTTGCCGGCCCGGCCGGCGGCCTCGCCGACGGCGCGGACCGCCAGCCAGGCGGCGTAATCCGTCGCCGTCATCGGCCGCTTGGCCAGTTTCAGGAAGCGGTTCTGCAACTGCACGGCCCCCCAGTCCTCGGCCTGGGCATCCCAGCCTTTCGGTACCAAGCCCTGAGTGCCCGCTACCGGCCTGGGCAGCCACAGCCGATAGGACAGGAGATCGCCGAAGGCGCCGGCCTCGTCGGCGACGACCACGACATCGTAATCGACGCCCTGGGTGAAGGCGGCGACTTCGTTCTCCGGCTTGCTGTCGGCGGCGAAGGTCCATGGGCGTTCATCGACGATCCTGGCGCCGAACCGCTTCGCCGCCCGGCGCAGCGCCTCGGCGAAGGCGCCGTCACCGGGGGTCGAGCCGAAGGTCAGCAGCCATTTGCTCCAGCGTTTCTTGACCAGATACTGGGCCATGGCGTCGGCCAGCATGGCGCGGTCGGCGGCGACATGCAGAATATTGGCGCGGCAGTCCTGGTTGCGCAGCGACTCGTCGTCGGCGGCGGCGTTGAACAAGATGGCGCCGCTGGCGGCGGCCTTCAGCAGCCGGCCGGCGTCGAGCAGCGAGACCACCATGCCGCTGCCCCGCTTGGCCAGACGGGCGGCGGCCTCGGCCGGGTCGGCGGCGGCGGGCAGGCGTTCCTCGTCGAGGCTGAAGCTGTGGCCGGTGAAGCGGCCGGTGGTGTTGTTGTCCTCGATCGCCAGCCGCGCGCCCATGATCGCCGCCGCGGCGGGCGCATCGTCGGGGGCCAGGATACCGATGGCGATGGTCTCGCCGGCCGCGGCCGGCAGACCGGCCAGCAGCAGGGCGACGACGAGAACCCCTCCGGCCGGACTCAACGTCATGTCACTTGGGAACCTCTGTCGACATCGGAAAAGAGTATCCGCAGACGGTCCGGATTTACACAGATTAACC
>Ga0007882_10001660_pt1 | contig 12748 bp, 12 predicted proteins | sample CryBogCBH12Aug01_FD_71195 | JGI IMG/M metagenome (GOLD analysis project Ga0007882, IMG submission 71195) | Freshwater microbial communities from Crystal Bog, Wisconsin, USA - CBH12Aug09.1 | ecosystem: Environmental > Aquatic > Freshwater > Lake | place: Crystal Bog, Wisconsin, USA | collected... | reverse complement strand
AGCGCCACATCCGGACGGAGGTTCCCGCCTCAAGGGCGGGAATGACGACTGCATTTGATATCTGAAACGCGTCATTCCCGGGCGAAGACCCGGGAACCTCCGTCCGGAAAACCCCCTACCGCACCTTCTGCGGCAGCATCTCCCAGGGCTTCTGGGCGTTGGAGGGGGCGCGACGGTGGGTCAGGTCGGGGATCCACACGGTGCGGCCGCAGATACGCAGCTTGGGATCCCACCAGTTGTGCGCCGCCTCGCAGTCCCGGCCGGGGGCCAGCCACAGGCGGTCATAGGCGATCGCCGCCGCCGCCAGGACGAAGAAGGCGAGGATCAGGAACAGTTTCACGCGGCCAAGATAATCGGACATGGCGGTCTTATGCCGTCGGGTCTGCGGCTCTGCAAGCCATGGTGCCGCTACGGTATGTCGCGCTGCCTCTTGACTGCGGGGTCCGGCTCGCGTTTGAGAGGGCCCGAAGCGTCCGGCCCCGGGCGTTTTGCCCATGGACGGGCGGCGCACCAGCTTTCACGCGCCATGGCGGGGACTGACCTCCCGGCCCACCCGTCCCCACAGATTCGCTTAAGGACAAAAACAGCCATGAAGGTTCTGGTCCCGGTCAAGCGGGTCATCGACTACAACGTCAAGGTCCGGGTGAAGCCCGACCAGACAGGCGTGGACCTCGCCAACGTCAAGATGTCGATGAACCCCTTCGATGAAATCGGCACGGAAGAAGCCGTGCGCCTGAAGGAAAAGGGCGTCGCCACCGAAGTGGTGGTGGTCTCCATCGGTCCCGCCCAGGCGCAGGAAACGCTCCGCACGGCGCTGGCCATGGGTGCCGACCGCGGCATCCTGATCCAGACCGATGCCGACCTCGAGCCCCTGGCCGTGGCCAAGCTGCTGAAGGCGGTGATCGCCGAGGAACAGCCCGGCGTGGTGGTGATGGGCAAGCAGGCCATCGACGGCGACAACAATGCCGTGGGCCAGATGCTGGCGGCCCTGCTGGATTGGCCGCAGGCGACCTTCGCCTCGAAGATCGAGATCTCCGGCCAGACCGCCCAGGTCACCCGGGAAGTGGACGGCGGTCTGCAGACCCTTTCGGTCGCCCTGCCCGCCGTGATCACCGCGGACCTGCGCCTGAACGAGCCGCGCTACGCCTCCCTGCCCAACATCATGAAGGCGAAGAAGAAGCCGATCGACATCAAGTCGACGGGTGACTACGGCGTCGACGTGGCCAACCGCCTCACCGTGGTCAAGGTCACCGAGCCGCCCAAGCGCCAGGGCGGTGCCAAGGTCGCCGATGTGGCGGAACTCGTGTCCAAGCTGAAGAACGAAGCGGGGGTCATCTGATGGCTGTTCTCGTCATTGCAGACCACGACGGCGCCGCCGTCCGGGAAACCACCGGCAAGACCGTCGCCGCCGCGAAGCTGATCTCCGGCGACGTGGATGTGCTCGTCATGGGCGCCTCGGTCGCCGGGGCCGCGGCCTCCGCCGCCGCCATCGCCGGGGTGCGCAAGGTGCTCACCGCCGAGAGCGCGTCGCTGGGCCAGGGCCTGGCCGAGGCCGTCACCGATCTGGTGGTGTCCCTGGCCGGCGGGTACGAGGCGATCCTCACCCCCGCCACCTCGGCCGGCAAGAACTTCGCCCCGCGCATCGCCGCCAAGCTGGACGTGTCCCAGATCACCGACGTGATCGAGGTGGTGGACCCCAAGACCTTCGTGCGTCCGATCTATGCGGGCAACGCCCTGGAAACAGTGAAGTCCGGCGATTCCAAGCTGGTCATCACCGTCCGCGCCACCGCCTTCAAGGGCGCGGGCGAGGGCGGCTCGGCCGGCATCGAGGCGGTTGCGGTTCCCGGCGCGTCCGGCCCGGCAGCCGAGTTCGTCTCCGAGGAAGTGGTGAAGTCCGACCGTCCGGAACTGGCGGGTGCCAAGATCGTCGTGTCCGGCGGTCGCGCGCTGGGTTCGGCGGAAGAGTTCGCCCGGGTGATCGAGCCCCTGGCCGACAAGCTGGGTGCCGCCGTGGGCGCCAGCCGCGCCGCGGTGGATGCGGGCTACGCCCCCAACGACTACCAGGTCGGCCAGACCGGCAAGGTGGTCGCGCCTGACCTCTATGTGGCCATCGGCATCTCCGGTGCCATCCAGCACCTGGCGGGGATGAAGGACTCCAAGGTCATCGTCGCCATCAACAAGGACGCGGACGCACCGATCTTCCAGGTGGCCGACTACGGCCTCGTGGCGGACTACAAGACCGCCGTGCCGGAGCTGATGGAAGAGCTGACCAAGATCGGCAAGTAGGACGACCCGCACCGGATCGGCCAACAGGTTCGGCAAGCAGGGGCCCCGCGTCCCTGATCGATCCGGCGGCCGTTGCGTGGCAAGACCAAGACCCCCGGGCGTTGAGTCCGGGGGTCTTTTGCTTCATGGCAAGTATTAGAGCCGTATATCTGCGTTCAATACCTCGAACATATTGGGAACACGCAGTGCAGCCTGCGGAAGTTGGTGCAACAATAAATGCGCGTTTCTAGAATCGACATCAATCCACAGGGGTGTTGGAAAATTCTGCGCATCAGGCGCAAAAAATCCACATGAAAATCTGTCACTGCCAGAGCAGAATTATTGGGAAATATTGCTGAAATGAGCTATGATGGCTCCCTGCCGCAGTCCTAAGCGCTTGATCATGCGAGGCTTCCCCCGTGCCCGATTCCGTTGACGCTGTCTTTGCCGGTCCCGAGCTCGCATGTCCCGGCATGGCGTCCCTCGGTCAGGTGACGGCCGATGAGACGTCTCGGGACGTGTCCGGGGAGATGGGACCAGTGCCGGATGCCGCGCGGACCCGGCTGGAGCGTGACCTGATGCAGTGCGCCACCGCCCTGTCCGACGACGCGGCCGTGGCCCGGATCGTCACCGACCTGACCCTGGCCCGGATGGACCGGGATGCGGCGGAGCGGGAGACCGCGGGCCTGACCCTCGAGCCGCCGGGGCAGGTGACCCTGTTCCGCATGGTCCGCCAGGCCTATCACTCCATCGAGCGGACCCGCGTCCGCCGGGCCCCGCGCCCGTCCATGGGCGGGGTCTAGCCCTCATGGAACACCGGATCGGACATTTCGAACTGGTTCGCTGGCAGGGCTCCAAGAGCCGCCGGCTGAAGCCCCGGGTGAGCGCGTGGAGCATCGTCCTCGGGGTCTGCGGGCTCCTCGGCCTCGCCCTGATGGGGGCGCAGGGGGCCAGCTGGATCCACCTGACCGGGGCGTCTGTGTTCGCGCCGGGGGGGCTTGTCCTGCTGGCCGCCACCGGCCCGCTGACGGCCTTCTTCCGCGCCGCGCTGGTTTGGCTGCTGGGGTAGGGGGCTGCGTCCGGTGGGAGGTTCCCGGCTCAAGGCCGGGAATGACAAGAAAAAAGACAGTCGTCATTCCCGGGCGGAGACCCGGGAACCCCATTCCGACACCCCGCTTTGCGAAACCCCTCCGGCCGCCCTATCTTCACGGCACACATCATCGGGGTCCAACAACACATGCGCCTGATCCGCACCTTCGCAGCCGGGGCGCTCAGCCTCGGGCTCCTGGCGTCCGCCGTGGCGGCTGCCCCTCCCAGTCCCATCGCCGCGGCCCTGGCCGACAAGTCCCGGCCGCAGAAGGCCCTCGACCTGGACGCCTCGCGGCACCCGGGGGAGGTGCTGGCCTTTGCCGGGGTCCGGCCCGGGGACAAGGTCGCCGACCTGATGCCCGGCGCGGGCTACTACACGGTCCTGTTCAGTGACATCGTCGGGCCGAAGGGCCGGGTCTATGCCGTGGTGCCCACCGAGATCCTGAAGTTCGGCCCCCGGGCGACCGAGGGCGTCACCGCGCTGATGGCCGACCACCGGAACATCTCCCTGGCGTCGCCCCCGATCAACGGCTTCGCCACGGCGGAGAAGCTGGACATGGTCTGGACCAGCTGGAACTACCACGACTTCCACGACCCCTTCATGGGGCCGGCGGACCTCGCCAAGGTGAACAAGGCCATATTCGACGCCCTGAAGCCCGGCGGCGTCTATGTGATCCTCGACCATGCCGCCCAGGCGGGCTCCGGGGTGCGTGACACCAACACCCTGCACCGGATCGACATCGAGACCGTGAAGGCCGAGGTGATGGCGGCCGGGTTCGTGCTGGACGGAACCTCGACCCTCTTGGCCAATCCCGACGACGCCCACACCCTGAACGTCTTCGACGGCAAGATCCGCGGCCATACGGACACCTTCCTCCTGAAGTTCCGCAAGCCGAAGGGGTGAGGGGGCGGTCGGACCGAGGTTCCCGGGTCTTCGCCCGGGAATGACGAAGACATAAATGCCCGGGAATGATGAAGACAGAAATGCCCGGGAATGACGAAAATATCACTATAGGTGTCATTCCCGGCCTTGAGCCGGGAACCTCCCTCCGGAGAACCTGCCCACGTCGACCCCGCTTGCTTGACGCCCGCATCTGCTGCGCGGATAAGCGGGGCCAATCCGGCGCGGGCCTGCCCGCTGACCGCCGCCCACCTGCCAGAGCCGAGCCGATTTCCTGATGGACAACGAGAATTCGCGCAACACGATCACTTTCGCCGTGATCGCCATGCTGATGCTGCTGGCCTACAACCTGTTCGTGCTGCAGCCGGCGGAGAAGAAGCGGGCGGCGGAGCTGGCGCACCAGAAGCTGGTGGCGACCCAGCAGGCGGCCCTGCCCGCCGCGGCGGCCTCGGCGACGCATGTGGTGACCCGGTCCGAGGCCCTGGCCCAGAGCGCCCGGATCCGGGTGAATGCCCCGGCCCTGACCGGGTCCATCGCCCTGAAGGGCGCGCGGATCGACGACCTCTATCTGGCCCAGTACCCGGTGAGCCTGGCCAAGGGCGCGCCGAAGGTGGAGCTGTTCCGCCCCGAGGGCGTGCCCCAGGCCTATTTCGCGGAGTTCGGCTGGGCCGGTGCGGCAGGGGTGCCCGACGCCACGACGGTCTGGACCCAGACCGGCGGGGATGTGCTGTCTCCCGGCCATCCGGTGATCCTGACCTATGACAATGGCCGGGGTCTGGTCTTCACCCGGACCATCGCCATCGACGACCACTTCATGTTCACCCTCACCGACCAGGTGGCCAATCGCGGCCCCGCGCCGGTGACGCTGGCCGCCTACGGCTCGGTGCAGCACCAGGGCAAGCCGGTGCTGACCCCCAACATCCTCATCCACGAGGGGGGCGTCGGCGCGCTGGGCGAGAAGCACGAGTTGCGCCTGCAGGCCTTCAAGGACTGGAAGGACAAGGGCGACACCTCCATCCAGGACACGGGCGGCTGGGTCGGCCTGACGGACAAGTACTGGCTGGCGGCGGTGATCCCCGACCAGACCCATGCGGTGAAGGGCGGCTTCCGCATCTCCACCGTCAACGGCATCGATGTGTACGAGGCCAATTTCGTCGGCCAGCCCCATGTGATCGCCCCCGGCGGCGGGGCGGTGGAGACGCGGCGGCTGTTCGCGGGCGCCAAGCGGGTGGACCTGCTGCAGGCCTATGAGCGGGACCTGAACATCCCGAACCTGGACAACGCCGTGGACTGGGGGAACCTGTGGTTCATCACCCGTCCGGTGTTCTGGCTCCTGTCCACCTTCCACGGCCTGACCGGCAACTGGGGCGTGGCCATCCTGCTGATGACCCTGGTGGTGAAGATCCTGCTCTTCCCCCTGGCCAAGCGCGGCTTCGATTCGGCCTCGAAGATGAAGAAGCTGCAGCCCAAGCTCGAGGAGATCCGCAAGAAGAACGAGAAGGATCCCGCCAAGGCCCAGCAGGAGACCATGGCCCTCTACCAGGCGGAGAAGGTCAATCCCCTGGCCGGGTGCCTGCCGATCCTGGTGCAGATTCCCATCCTCTACGCCCTGTCCAAGGTGCTGTGGGTGTCGTCGGAGATGCGCCAGGCCCCGTTCTTCGGCTGGATCCACGACCTGTCCGCCCGGGACGATTCCAGCTTCGTGAACCTGTTCGGCCTGATTCCCTGGGATCCGGGCTCGACCCCGCTGATCGGCGGGATTCTCGGCGGGGTGCTGCACATCGGCGTCTGGCCGCTGCTCTACGGCTTCACCCAGTGGCTCTCCACCTCCATGAGCCCCCCGGCCAGCCAGGACCCCAGCCAGAAGATCGTCTACCAGCTGATGCCGGTGATGTTCACGGTGATGATGGCCCAGACCCCGTCGGGCCTGCTGATCTACTGGGCCTGGAGCGGTACCCTGACCATCGTCCAGCAGTATGTGATCATGCACCGGGCCGGGGTGGACAATCCCATCGACGGCGCCATTGCCCGCCTGACCGGCGCCCGCGGCAAGGGCCTAGCCAAGGCCGCCTGACGGACTCCGATTCCGGACCCTGGCGGGTCCTTTCCCCTGTGGGTTGAGGACACCGGAACGTCGCTTGACAACGCCTCTACGGGCGATGACAAGGGAACTCTGGAAAATGGTTAACATGTCCGGAGTGGGGTCTGACTTATGGCGGGGGCCAGCTTGGACGACGACGGGATGGGCAGGCGCAGAGGCGCCTTCGGACCGGTCTTGCGGGTGATCCTGATCGGCATTGCCGTGGTCATCCTGGTGATACTCCTCACCACCTTCTGCCTGCCGTCTCCGAGTTCGTCCGTCGCCGGGAACGGGGGCTTCTGTCCCCGTCCGGCCCAGGCCTTCGTGGCCGTTCCGCAGTTCAACCAGCAGGCGGTCGAGGTGCATGCCCTGCGCCGGCACGCCTTCCGCAACGACTTCTTCGCCCAGCTGGAGCTGGCCCGCCGCTACGAGGCGTCGCGGGTGAACGACAAGAAGCTCGACGATCCGGTGGAGGCGGCGACCTGGTATTCGCTGGCGCTGGCCAACGCGTCGGGCTTCGAGCCGGTGGGCGGGTCCACCGGGGCCCGGGTCGGCGGCAACGGCCGCGCCGCCCAGCACTATGACGACTGCCGCGCCAACGAGCGCCGGGACGCCTATCGCCACCTGGACAACCTGCTCGCCCGCATGTCCACCGAGGAGCGGGACAAGGTCCGTCGCCGGGCCATCTATGTGCTCTCCACCGAAGGGGCGGAGGGGTTCCGCACCCTGGCCCGCCTGCATGACGCCGCCTATGGCCCCTATGGGGAGCCCGCCGACAACCGCGAGGCCCGCTGGTCCCTGGGCCGCGACGGGGCCGGCACGGCGGTGAACCTGTTCCAGCGCAACGACGTGGACGCCTATCTCTACAACTACCTCGCCGCCCAGACCGGCGACGTGGGGGCCTATGTGCTGCTGAAGGACTTCGGCCGAACCCTGCAGGAATACGAGCGCGCGGCCCCCGATCGCGGCGGCTTTGCCAACATGGTGGAGTCCAAGGCCAACCGCTGGATCCCGCCCTATGAGTTCTATCCCCCCGAGGCCCCCGATTCCGGCGTGCCCCTGTCGGACGAGAGCGAGCCGAACTCCGATCCGGCGGAGGCCGCGCTGCTGCGCATCAGCCGCCTGCCCTATGCGGAGCTGTCCAATGCGCTGAGCTATCTGCGCCTGCTGGACCACCCGGTGGCCAAGGACGCGGAGACCCCCACCTCGGCCATCGAGGCCTTCCAGGCCATGCTGGGCCAGGAAAAGACTGGCGTGCTGTCGCCCCTGCAGAAGGTGCGGCTGATCCAGTATGCCGCGGTCAGCGGCTCGCCCAAGGCCCAGCTGGCCCTGGCGGTCATGTACTCCGAAGGGGTGGGCGTGCCGGTGGACTATGCCCGGGCCTATCACTGGTACGAGACCGCGGACAAGCAGGGCTCGCCCGAGGCCAAATATGCCATGTCGACCTTCTTCTCCCTGGGCATGGACGGGGTCGCCGACCAGGACAAGGCCAAGGCCGTGGCCTACCAGATCGACGCCGCCCTGTCCGGCTTCGGACCGTCGGCGGATCGCCTGCAGGGCATACTCCAGCGCATGGGCCATTCCCGTGTGAAGGCGGAAAGGGACGCACAGTGAGCCGCTCGATCTCTCCCCATGTGACCACCGCCGGTGTGTTGCTGGCCGCGACCGTCCTCGCCACGCCTCTGCTCGGCGGCGGGATCGCCCAGGCGCGGACGGAGGACCCGTCCACCGCCGCGCAGACCGACCAGATGCTGCGCCCGCATTTCGACTTTCTCCAGCAGCGCCGCCAGGGCCACGGTCCGGGCAGCCATCCGGGTCAGAAGCCGCCCAAGCTGGTGGAAAGCTTCCTGGTGGACTGCTCCCGGGACGAGGACATCCAGGTGGCGCTGGACCGGGTGCAGGACCACGGGGTCCTGAACGTCCGCGGCCACTGCGTGCTGCAAAGCCCGCTGGTCCTGTTCTTCCCGGTGAAGATCGTCGGCGAGGCCCAGTCGCCCTTCGACGGCGTGCGCGGCGGCGAGGCCACCATCGAAGGCCCCTCCGGCACCCCGACGATTGTGGTCGAGGCCGGCATCCCCGACGTGACCCTGCAGGACCTGACCCTGAAGTCCGACCAGTCCGGCCGGAACAGCGGCATCATCCTCGGCGACCGGGCCGAGCTGCGCATCGGCCGCGTCAAGATCGACTATATCGGCCAGAAGTCGGCCATCGAGGCCTCCACCGGCCAGCTGATGATCGCCGACAGCGTCATCAACGCCATGAACTACGACCCGGCCATCGTGACGGACGGCACCCGCCTGTCGATCCTGCGCACCATCCTGCGCACCGGCTCGGTGGGCCTGGTGGTGACCCCCGGGGACGGGGGCATGGTGGACATGGACTATGTCTCCGTCTGGTCCAACAGCGCCACCGACGACCTGACCAACGAGCCGGAGACGGGGATCGTGGTCCGCGGCGCGGGGACCTTCTTCAAGGGCGACCAGAACACCCTGTCCAGCGGCCAGCGTCCGCCCAACTTCGTCCTGCAGCATGCCGACATCTTCGGCTACAAGGTGGGCGTCGAGGTCCAGCGCGGCATCGTGGGCGCGGACATCTCCACCACCCGCATCCGGCACGCGGTCTACGGGGTCCTGTCCTCCGCCGACAACCTGCGCTTCTTCGACGGGGCCGTGTCCGCCGCCCATACGGGGGTGCAGGTGAACCGCGGCCATGCGGACATCGAGCGCAATGCCTTCCTGTTCGGCGCGCCCCCCGCCCGGCCCTTCGAGTTCGCGGGCCCCACCGGCACCGCCGACCACCCCGCCGCGGTGGAGATGATCACCGAATACAACCGGATCTATTCCAAGTCCGGCTGCCGGGAATGGGCGGACCTGCATCCCTGGTGCGGCCCGATCCCCGACATCATCATGGCCGGGGACCCCACGGCCGGTCCGGCCACCCCCGGCTGGAACGGCGTGCCCTTCACCCTGCCGCCGGGCTATGCCGGTCCGCCGCCCCGTCCCGACGACGAGACGCGCAAACCCCGGAATTTCTTCGGCCTGACCATCGGCGGGCGCGCCGGCGGTTCGGTGGAGCCGGACGTCCATCACCGCTGATCCGTCGCCCTTCGTTCACCGGCCGTTCAGGCGGGAGGAACTAGGGTCGGTGCCAAGATGAGCACAGGTCCCGTCATCCGGCCCGGAGAGGCCCTGCGGCGCAGCCCGGCCGCCGCGCTGGGCCTGTGCCTCCTGCTGGGACTGTGCCTCCTGCTGGGCCTCGGCGCGGTCCCGACCGCGGCCCTGGCCGGTCCCAAGGAGCATGAGCCCCACCACCTGCCGCGGGACCGGAACGCGCGCCAGGACGGCCCGCGCAACGCCGCGCCGGCGTCCGAAGCCCCCCGGTATGACACCCCCCGCTACGACGCGCCCCGCTACGACACGCCGCGCTATGACAGTCCCCGTGCGGACAGCCCACGCGCAGACAGTCTGGGGGCCGACTGGCGCCCGCGACCGGACGAGGCCCGCCGGGGTGTCCGCGAGGGACGGCTCGCCCCGCTGGGCCGGGTGATCGACCAGATCCGCCGCCGGTCGCCGGGCCGCCAGCTGGACGCGGGCCTCGAGACCGACGCCTATGGCCGCCGGGTCTACCGGGTGCGCTGGGCGGGGGCGGACGGCCGCCGCTCCGACTACATCGTCGATGCCGAGACCGGCCGGGTCATCGGCATCGACGGACGCTGACCTCCTCACTCATCGGGAAACACCCTCCATGCGCATACTCCTGGTCGAGGACGAGCCCGACATCAGCCGCCAGCTGAAGGCGGCCCTGACCGATGCCGGCTATGTGGTGGACGTGGCCCCCGACGGGGAGGAGGGCCAGTTCCTGGGCGAGACCGAGCCCTATGACGCCGTGGTGCTGGATCTCGGCCTGCCCAAGGTGGACGGGGTCAGCGTGCTGGAACGCTGGCGCCGGGCGGGCCTGGCCACGCCGGTGCTGATCCTGACCGCCCGGGGGGGTTGGTCGGACAAGGTGGCGGGCTTCGATGCCGGGGCCGACGACTATCTGACCAAGCCCTTCCACACCGAGGAGCTGCTGGCCCGCCTGCGGGCCTTGCTGCGCCGGGCCGCGGGCCATGCCCAGCCGCAGCTGAGCTGCGGCGACCTGCGCCTCGACCCCAAGGCGGCCCGGGCGACGGTGAACGGGGAGCCGCTGCGCCTGACCTCGCTGGAATACCGGATGCTGCACTACATGATGATGCACCGGGACCGGGTGATCAGCCGGACCGAGCTGGTGGAACACCTCTATGACCAGGATTTCGATCGCGACTCCAACACGATCGAGGTGTTCATCGGCCGCCTGCGCAAGAAGGTGGGGTCCGACCGCATCGAGACCGTCCGCGGCCTGGGCTACCGGCTGATGCCCGTGGGCGCGGCATGATCCGGACGGAGGTTCCCGGCTCAAGGCCGGGAATGACGATTTTTCCCATTTTTCCGTCGTCATTCCCGGGCGAAGACCCGGGAACCTCCCTCCGCGGGACCCTCGGGGCATGACCCGCCCCCTCCGACTCCCCCGGATCCGTGGCTCCCTGGTCGGGCGGCTGGTGCTGGCGGCCTCGGCCTGGTGCCTGGTGCTGCTGGTGGCGGCGGGGGTCGGCCTGACCGCCTCGTTCAACCATGCCGCCGAGGTCCGCCTGGACCAGAGCCTGGCCGAGGATGCGGACGACCTCTATGCCGGCGCAGCCGTGGGCCCGGGCGGCGAGGTGTTCGCGCCCGCCATCACCGATGTCCGCGCCACCCGCGCCTATTCCGGCAAGTACTGGGAACTGGGGGAGGTGGGGCCCGACGGCCAGCTGCACGCCCTGATCCTGTCCCGCTCCATGTGGGACGTGGACGGCCTGCCGATCCGGCCGGGCCTGCTGAAGGCCCTGGGAAAGCGGCCGGCCGGGCGGGTGACCTATGACGGCATCGGCCCCCACGAGCAGCACCTGCGGATCACTGCCATGCAGCGCATCCTGTCCGGGCGGGCCGCCCCGGTGGTGTTCATGACCGCCCAGGACCGGGGCGAGATCGACGCCGACGCCCAGCGCTTCGCCCTGACCACGGCGGGGGCGCTGCTGGTGCTGGGGCTGGGCCTGGTGGCGGCGGTGGTGCTGCAGGTCCGGTTCGGCCTCGCCCCCCTGTTCGCCATGCGCCGGGACCTGGCCGATGTGCGGGAGGGCCGGGGAGAGGCCCTGACCGGCAACTATCCCGACGAACTCCAGCCCCTGGCAGACGAGCTGAACGCCCTGATCACCCACAACCGCGAGGTGGTGGAACGCCAGCGCACCCATGTGGGCAACCTGGCCCATGCCCTGAAGACCCCGATCTCCGCCCTCCTGATGGAGGCCGAACAGCAGCCCGGTGCCCTGGCGGACCTGGTGACCCGCCAGGCCTCGGCCATGCGCGGCCATGTGGAGCACCACCTGCGCCGGGCCCGCGCCGCCGCCCGCAGCCAGACCCTGGGCGAACGCACCCCCGTGGCCCCGGTGATGGAGGAGCTCGCCCGGCTGCTGGAGAAGGTCTATCGCACCAAGGACCTGGACATCGACCCCGGCGACCCGGCCCTCAGCTTTGCCGGAGAGCGGCAAGACCTGCTGGAGATGGTCGGCAACGTCCTCGAGAACGCCTGCAAGTGGTCCAGGAGCGCCGTCGTCGCCCGGGTGGAGGCGCTGGACGGGCGCCGCCTGCGGGTGGTGGTGGGCGATGACGGCCCCGGCCTGCCCGCCGACCAGCGGGAGGAGGCCCTGCGTCGCGGGGCCCGGATGGACGAGGGCGCCCCCGGCTCGGGCCTGGGCCTCGCCATCGTCAATGACCTGGCCCGCGCCTATGGCGGGAAATTACGGCTGGGTGAAAGCGAGCTGGGCGGACTGGAAGTGGAAATCGAGCTGCCCCGCCTCGACGCCTGAAATGGGCGATCTCCTGTCTTGGCCGCGGGAGATTGATTGCGGGGGGCCGGTGAACATCTGTGCAATTCTGGTCACGGTCCCGTCACAACATTTGGGAAATCTTCTCGAGGGCCGAACGGGTCTTGCCCCGGTCGTCCCTCGTCCTGCGGGGGGAATTGGCATTCGTGAAGCCTTAACCCCGTTCGGTCATCATGGGCTGTGATAGAACATGACGGTCCGCTCGGGCCAGGGGTCACCAACGGATGTCCGGCAAGGCAGAGGCTAAACTCGCCATTGTCCGCCAGCTCATTGAGCGGGCGTCGGACAGTGTCGTGCGCAGTCTGGAGCAGGCCCTGGTCAGCTCCGGCGGGGGCTACAACGCCGCCACCGAGGCCCTGTGCGACATGATCGCCCAGGAGCGCCGCATCCGCCGGACCCAGTCCGTGGTCTTCGCGCCGGTGATCGCCCCCTTCGTCCGGCGGCCCCGGATGCTGCCGACCCTGCAATATCCGCC
>Ga0007882_10001658_pt1 | contig 12755 bp, 5 predicted proteins | sample CryBogCBH12Aug01_FD_71195 | JGI IMG/M metagenome (GOLD analysis project Ga0007882, IMG submission 71195) | Freshwater microbial communities from Crystal Bog, Wisconsin, USA - CBH12Aug09.1 | ecosystem: Environmental > Aquatic > Freshwater > Lake | place: Crystal Bog, Wisconsin, USA | collected... | reverse complement strand
CGGATGATGATTCGCTACAATTGACAAACACGGCCAACGTGATTGCAGACCACATCTCGGCGGAGTGGAGCTCGGACAAGGCAATGTCAGTGCTGAATTCCTCCAATGTGACCGTTCAATGGTCGGTAATGGCAGACAGCCTGTATTTGACCAACTCGCCGGTTGGGGTCGGTTCACTATTGCGTTATGGTGGCGGCTTGTTGAGTTTTAGCCATAATCTTTACGCTGACAATTACAGCGGTAGCCCGCAATTGGGGGACAACCTTAGCCTGGATTTCGTCAATAACGTCGTCTTTAACTGGGGTCTGTTCCCGGGCTTGTCGGATGGCAGCAATGATTTGGCGGCAAATCCGGCGGGCTTTACCAATGAGTTGAACTACACCGGCAACTATCTGATTGCTGGCAAGGACACAGCGGCGTTTGCGACCAACTACGCCATCACCAACATCGCCTTCTATGGTGGCACGACGAACACTTGGCTGTTCCAGACAAACAACCTGATTGATTCCAACACCAATGGCGTACTGGATGGTGGTTACACCAAGTGGGGCATGTTTACCAACAAATACACCGGATTTAGCCAGGCATTTTCACAGTTGCCGCCGGTGACCACGGACGAGCCATTCCTCGCGTATGAGAAAGTGATGGATTTTGCCGGTGTGAACATGGACAAGCGCGACTTGGTGGACACCAACATCGTAGGCAACGTGCGGAACCAGAGCGGTCGGCTAATCTCGACACCACTCTTCGCCGGCTTAGTAGCCTGGTGGCGCGGGGAAGGGAACGTCCTAGATAGTATCGGGACAAATAATGGGACGGCGCAAAACGTATCCTATGCGCCGGGGGAGGTAGGGCAGGCGATGGTGTTTAATGGATCTAGTTCTCAGGTGCTGATTAGTAATCCCAGCCCCAACTTGGATGTGGGAACTAATCATGTTGGATTTACTATTGAGACATGGATTAAACCGGCTGCTTCCTCACTTTACAATCTTCAAACGATTTTTGAGTGGAGCCAGACCTCTGGCTCGGGAGCAGCACCGATTGGTGCCCAATTAGAAATCTCAGGAATATATGATGCGGATATACATCTTAACGTGTTGGATACAAGTCTTCTGGGTCATAATCTGTATTCGCCGGCAAATACCTTGGTCGCCGGTGTTTGGCAGCACATTGCCGCAACGTATAACGAAGTCACTGGGAACGCCTTTATTTATCGGAACGGTGTGCTAGTTGCTAGCGCAAATCTTGGCAATAATTACATCCCTAGAACTGGACTTAATGCGTATATTGGATCGCGTCCCATTGGAAACTTTAATAACTATTATAACGGCCTTTTGGATGAATTAAAAATATTTAAGCGCCCCCTTGGATCCAATGAAATTGCCGCCCTTTACAACGAAGGCCCAGGTGGTCTCTTTTCCTATTATTCCACCAACCAACCCTATCTGGACACCGATCAGGACGGCATTCCGGATTTTTGGGAAACCACTTTCAGGACAGATCCGTATACGCCTAGCAACAACAACGACCGGAATGGCGACGGCTACTCCGATCTCGAGGAATACAACAACTGGCTGGCTTGTCCGCATGCCTTAACGGTTACCAACACCCCAGTGGGAGTGGATTTGAACAAGCTGTTTGGGTGGACTGGTCACTTGAGTTTCACGGTCACAAATGGCACCAATGGCACAGTCTATCTGACCAATGTGCTGGCGGCGGTTACCAATACTGGTGTTTTCAGCAACAGCTTTGCCATTTTTGCCCCGATGACCAACTATTACGGGTATGCCTCTTTTGGCGTGTATGCAACCAATAATGACACCTTGGCCAATTTTGGTCCGGTTCCGGTCAGTGTTGTGGTCAGTGCCGTCCCAATAAGTTATAATACCAATTTGGTGCAAACAATCATAACCCTGACCAACGCCCTGCCGTATACCAACTCCAACACGAGCGGTTCGGACTACTATCGTTTTACGGTCACCAACAGCCCGCGCGGGGTTTTGTTTCAGGTGTTGAATCCATCCGCAAATGTGACCCTGGTGGCCAGCTATGGTTTGCCGCTGCCGTCTCTGGCTAGTTATAAATATATTAGTGCCAATCCCGGTACCCAGAATGAAAACATTGTGGTGCTGACCAACTCGACCCCGGTGGCTCTGACCAATGGCGACTGGTATTTGGCAGTGGTCAATGTATCCGGCGGGCCGGTCACCTATGCCGCGAAGGCCACCCAGTTCACCAACACAGTGCCGCCGATGTTCATCTATCCAATAAATACCACGGTCACCAATGTCATCGTGTCAATTACCAATACCATCAGTTGTGTGGCGACAGATTTGAATATTCCCACCCTTCCGCTGGGCTACTATCTGGTTAGCGCACCCGCTGGCATGGGCATCAACCCCGGAACGGGCCTGATTACTTGGACTCCGACCGTGGCCCAGGGACGCACCAATTATTTTGTGTCCGTTTGCGTGACCAACGCAGCTTACAGCGTGACCAACACCTTTAAAGTTCTGGTGCTCGAATCCAATCTGCCGCCCGTTTTCCCGAATCCGCCCAACCAGATTGTGGTTCCACCGAATACCATGTCGGTCAACAATGCAGGGATCGATCCGAACGTGCCGCCAAATCCGCTGACCTATTTACTGCTTTCAGCCCCTGCTGGTGCGGTGATTGATACCAACACCGGCACTATTACCTGGACGCCCACGCCCGCCCAGGCCGGGAGCAACTATTTGTTCACCACCGTGGTTACTGACAATGACCCTTGGGCCGTCAATGCGCAGTCCATCAGTGTGACCAACTTCTTTTACGTATCCGTTGTGTCCGGATTGACTAACGGTTTGCCGCTGACCAACACCGTTCCCCCCAACAGCACTGTTTGGTTTGAAGTCAACGTTCCCACCAACGCGGTTGCCGCTACCAATACACTGTTATTTGCCACGCTGCCGATTAATTTGTGGTATAGCACCAATGTGCCACCCACCATCACGAATTCTACCGGCGGGGATTTTATACTGCTCGCAAATAGTACTACTGGAGCCAGTGTCCTAACGCCAGGCACTGTTCCGGTATTGATTCCCGGAGGGATCTACCTGCTTGGCGTCCAAAACACCAACAGCATTACCATTACCAATGGCATTGTGGTGAATTTTGAAATTGTCAATGCGCCGGTGCTCCCCCGGCAGCCGGATTGGGTGATTGCCGCCGGCAGCACGCTGGTTGTCACCAATACGGCCACTGACACCAATGCCGGGGTGCTGGTCTATACACTCACTAATAGCCTCGCGCTCGCCGCGCCGACGATTGATACCAGCGGCATTATTACCTGGGCAACCACCGCCAATGATGCCGGTGAAACGGTGGTATTCAGAACCACCGTCACCAATACAACCACTACTTTAGGAGCACGAAACCGTTTCACCGTCACCGTCCTGCCGTCCTTGGTAACCGTTCCACCGACGACCAATGTGGTCGGGGCCAACAGCACCGCCTGGTATTTGGTTGCGGTTCCCACCAACGCGCTGGCCGCCACGAACACCCTGCTTTCCAAATCGTTGCCCCTGAATTTGCTCTATAGCACCAACGTGCCACCCAGCAGCAACAACTTTGCCGGCGGCGACTTTGAACTCCTCACCAATGTGGTGGCCGGAACCAACGTGTTTGGCATCACTAACACGGTTCCGGTGCTGGTTCCCGGCGCGCGGTATTTCCTGGGCGTCCAAAACACCAATGCGGTCAGCGTCACCAATGTGCTGGGCGTGTATTTCCTGCTGACCAACCCGGTGCCGCAAATCTTCATCAGCAGCATCGTGGCCACCAACCATGGTGGCACCAACGGCTATTTGCTCACCTGGTCGGCTCCGACCAATGACCAGTTCCACGTCCAGTGGTCGCCCGTCTTGGTTCCGGCCAACTGGTTGTCGATTACCGGCGTAGTCAGTTACACCACCTTTGTCAGCGGTGCCAACAGCCAGTTTGTCTTCTTTGATGACGGTTCCCGCACCATGGGTTTGACCACCAACCGCTTTTACCGGTTGCAGTTGCTTAACTCTCCCACCAACACAGCCCCCTACTTTTTGCAGGGCAATCCGGCCGATCGCACCATAATCCTTTCCAGCACTCTGACGGTCACCAATGCCGCCGCTGACTGGGATTTACCTGTCCAGGGATTGACCTATTCCTTGAACAATTCGCTGGCAGACACCAACGTGGCCATCAACGGCCAAGGGGTCATCACTTGGACGCCGAATTCGTCGGAGGCGGGCAAGACCAATGTCATCACCACGACGGTCACGGACACCGGCGTGCCCGCCAAGAGTGTTGTCAACACTTTCGCGGTGATTGTCCTGCCGGCCCCGTCCATCACGAGCGTCACGGTCAGTTCCGGCCAGGTGGGGCTCCAGTGGTCTGGATCCACCAATCAGCAGTTCCGCATCCGGTGGGCGACCAACCTCAATCCGCCCGTGATTTGGAACACCTTTGCGGGCACCAACACCTCGACCAACGGCGTGTTCCAGTTTGTGGACACGAACGCGCCGCTGCTGATGAAATTCTACCAACTCTTGTTGCTGCCATGATCCGGCGGGGGTGAAATGGCAACTCCGGCTTTGCTTTTTTCCGAAGCTCGCGTAGGTTGATTTTTCGTTTGAACGGAAAATTGACCATTGTGAGCAAACAATTCATCAAGATTGGCGGCGCGCGGGAGCACAACCTCAAGAATCTCACCCTCGAGATTCCCCGGGACAAGCTGGTGGTCATCACCGGCCTGAGCGGCAGCGGCAAGTCGTCGCTCGCCTTCGACACCATTTACGCCGAAGGCCAGCGCAAATACGTTGAGTCGCTCTCCGCTTATGCCCGCCAGTTTCTGGATCAGTTGCAGAAGCCGGATGTGGATTTCATCGAGGGGCTTTCGCCGGCGATTGCCATTGAGCAGCGCAGTTCGGGCAGCAGCCCGCGTTCGATCATCGCCACCACCACCGAGATTTACGATTACCTGCGGCTGCTCTACGCGCACATTGGCCAGGCGCATTGTCCCGAGACCGGCGTGCCCATTTCCACCCAGTCCACCAGCGAAATCGTGGACAAAATCCTCGCGCTGCCCCCCAAAACCCGGGTCATGTTGCTCGCCCCGGTCATCCGCCGGCAGAAGGGTGAGTTCCGCGATGTCTTTGAACGCCTGGCCCGTGAGGGCTTTGTGCGCGCCCGCGTGGATGGCGAAATGATCGAGTTGGGCGAAAACATCGCCCGCGTCAAACTCGACAAGAAAAAGTTTCACAACATCGAGGTCGTGGTGGACCGCCTGGTCATTGATGACAAAATCCGGGTGCGCCTCGGCGACTCCGCCGAGACGGCACTGCGCTGGGGCGAAGGGGTGATGTTCACCCTGCACCAGCTGCCCGACGGGGCGGCGCAGGAATGGATTGAGACGCTCCACTCCAACAAAATGTGCTCGCCCGCCACCGGCAAGAGTTATGATCCGCCCACGGCCAAGCATTTCTCCTTCAACGCCCCCGCAGGCGCGTGTCCCATCTGCCACGGGCTGGGCCAGAAAATGGTGTTTGATGAAGCCCTGGTCATTCCCGATCCCGAACTCCCGCTGGATGGGGCCATCCAGCCCTGGCGGCGCGCCGGCAAGCGCCTGATCATGTATTACAAGGCCATGCTGCGCTCCCTGGCCAGTCACTTCGAGGTCAGCCTGGAGACCCCGTATAAGGATTTGCCGGAGGCTTTCCGACAGGTGTTGCTGCATGGCACCGGCGAAAAGGAAATTGAATTCTCCTTCTGGCGCAGCGGCAAGGTCAGCAAGATTGACCGTCCGTTCGAGGGGGTGCTGCCCAATCTCGAACGGCTGGCCAACGAGAGCGAGAGTGAATTCATCCGCAACCGCCTCAAGGCCTACATGAGCCCGCAATTCTGCGATGGCTGCAATGGCAAACGGCTCAAGCCGGAAATCTTGGCCGTCACCCTGGGTGGGGCGGAGTTTGTCTCCCAGTTCAAACACAAACGGTCCAAAATCAAAATCCCCGGACTGTCCATCATGGATGTCTGCGGCCTGTCGGTGGACAAGGCGGACGAGTTTTTCGCCACGCTCCAGCTTACGGAATTCCAGCAGAAAATCGCCGGGGAAGTGGTGAAGGAAATTCGTGCCCGGCTGGGCTTTCTCCGCAATGTCGGCCTCGGCTATCTCACGCTCGACCGCGAAAGCGGCACGCTCAGCGGTGGTGAAGCCCAGCGCATTCGCCTGGCCACGCAAATTGGTGCCGCGCTCGTCGGCGTGCTCTATGTGCTGGACGAGCCGAGCATCGGCCTGCACCAGCGCGACAACGACCGGTTGCTCGCCACTCTCAAGGGCCTGCGCGATTTAGGTAACACCGTGATTGTCGTGGAGCATGACGCGGATACCATCCGCGCCGCCGATTACATCCTCGACCTCGGCCCCGGTGCCGGCGTGCATGGGGGCGAACTGGTGGCCGCCGGCACCCTGGAACAAATCCAGACCCACCGCACTTCCCTGACCGGCCAATATCTGACCGGTGAACTGAGCATTCCCGTGCCGCAAAAACGCAATGTGCCGACTGAGGAAAAGGGCTGGCTGGAAATTCTTGGCGCCAAGGAAAACAACCTGCAAAACATTGACGTCCGCATCCCTCTCGGCACGCTGACCTGCGTGACCGGTGTGAGCGGTTCCGGCAAGAGCACCTTTGTGGATGACATTCTGCGCCGGGCGCTGTTTCGCAAGTTTTACGGCTCCAAGGAGCGTCCCGGCGAGCATCGCGCCCTCAAGGGCTATGAGAGCCTCGATAAGGTCATTGTCATTGACCAGACCCCCATTGGGCGCACGCCGCGCAGCAATCCCGCCACCTACACCGGCATGTTCAACCACATCCGCGACCTGTTTGCGCGGCTGCCGGCCGCCAAAGTGCGCGGCTACGAGCCTGGCCGGTTCAGTTTCAATGTCAAAGGCGGCCGCTGCGAAAAGTGCGAGGGCGACGGCATTCTCAAGATTGAGATGAACTTCCTGCCGCCCGTCTATGTCACCTGCGAGGCGTGCAACGGCAAGCGTTACAATCGCGAGACGCTCGAGATTGCCTACAAGGGCAAGAATATTGCCGACGTGCTCGACTTGACCGTGGATGAGGGGGTGGATTTTTTCCGGGCCGTGCCCAAAATCGCTGACCCTTTGCAGACTCTGGCGGAAGTCGGGTTGGGCTACCTGCGGCTGGGCCAGCAGGCCACCACCTTGAGCGGCGGCGAGGCGCAGCGCGTCAAGCTGGCCACCGAGCTGTCGCGCAGGGCCACGGGCCGGACGTTGTATATCTTGGACGAACCCACCACCGGCTTGCATTTTCACGATGTGGCCAAGCTGCTGGAGGTGTTGTTCCGGTTGCGCGACACCGGCAACACGCTGGTCATCATCGAGCATAACCTGGACGTCATTAAGACCGCCGACTGGGTGATTGACCTTGGTCCCGAAGGCGGCACCGGCGGGGGCAAAATTGTGGCGGAAGGGCCGCCGGAAGCCATCGTGAAGATTCCCGCCAGCCATACGGGACGTTATTTGCAAAGCGTGCTGCCGGTGGCAAAAGGGCGGGCTTCGGCGAACCGCTAACCGCCCGCACTTCCGCTTGTGCCGGGCTCGGTTTGATTGCACCATGGCGACCGGTTAATCATGGGTAAGACGGGCAAATCACAGTGGGACTTTGGCGAGCTGTTTCCGGTGGAAACGGCCCGCAAGGTGCTGTCCGTCCGGGAACTTACCGGCGACATCAAGCGCCTGCTCGAAAAGCAGGTGGGCCAAATTTGGGTGGCCGGGGAAATTACCAATCTGCGCGCCCAAGCTTCCGGCCATGTTTATTTCACCCTCAAGGATGCCGCGGCGCAATTGGGTTGCGTGCTGTTTCGCGGCGCGGCTCCCGGCGGGCGCGAGTTGCTGGCGGACGGCCGGCAGGTGCTGCTGCACGGGGACATCACGGTTTATGAGGCGCGTGGGCAATACCAGCTCATCGTGCGCGCGGTGGAATTGCAGGGGACGGGGGCCTTGCAGGCCGCGTTTGAAAAGCTGAAGCAGCAGCTCGCGGCGGAAGGTCTGTTTGCCCCGGAACGGAAACGCCCCCTGCCGCCGTATCCCCGGCGCCTCGGAATGGTGACCTCGCCCACGGGTGCGGCCATCCGCGATGTGCTGCATGTCATCCGGCGACGTCATCCGGGCTTGGAGATAATCCTCGCGCCGTGCCGCGTGCAAGGGGCAGGGGCGGGGGCCGAGATTGCCGCCGCCATCGGGCTACTAAACACGGCCGGCTTGGAACTGGATTTGATTCTGATCACCCGCGGCGGCGGGTCGCTGGAAGATTTGTGGGCATTCAACGAAGAGGTGGTGGCCCGGGCGGTGTTTGCCTCCGTGTTGCCGGTGGTGTCCGCCGTGGGGCATGAGATTGATTTCACCATCGCCGATTTTGTGGCGGATTTGCGCGCGGCCACGCCCAGTGCCGCCGCCGAGTTGATTACCGAAGGGGTGTTCGCCAGCCGCGAATTTGTGGCGGCCGCCCCGCTGCGCCTGCGGCAACTGGTGAACCGGCGGCTGGACCGCAGCACGCAAAGCCTGGACTCGCTGGCCGGTCGGCTGGGGCGGCGGCACCCCCGCCGGGCGTTCAACGAATCACTCCAGCGGCTGGATGACGGCCTGGCCGGGCTGTTGCGCGGACTGAAGGGTGGGGTGCGGGCGCGGGGCGTGCGACTGGATAATCTTGCGGGTCGGTTTGCGCGTGCGCAGCCGGCCCTGGCCCTGAAGGCGCGGCGCGAGGCCTTGCGCCAGCTCGAGCGCCGGCTGCACGCGCTCGGGCCGCAGCAGGTGCTGGCGCGCGGCTATTCCATCACGCGGGACGCCGCTACGGGGGCAGTGGTGCGCGCGGCGGACGCCGTCCGCCCCGGCCAACTCCTGCGCACGCGCCTGGCGGAAGGGGAAATCTGCAGTCGCGTGGAACCGCCCGGGCCGGCGGGTGATTAGCCGTCCGAATTTCCCGGTTCCGGGCCGCTCACGTCTCCGCGCTGGACGCGGCTGGTTCATTTTCTTATTCTTGCCGGATGTCAAAGCCAGCCCGGGCCGGTGACCCGGCCAAAGGTGCCCCGCTGTTTGAAGAGGCCCTGCAAAAACTGGAGGGCATCGTCGAGGCCATGGAGGCCGACGATCTGCCTCTGGAAACGCTGCTCGCCCGGTATGAGGAGGGCGCGCGGCTGGTCAAACTCTGCCGGGAAAAACTGGCGGAAGCCGAACTGAAAATCCAGCAACTGGAGCAAAATGCGTCAGGCGAAATCAAACTTAAGCCGCTTGACCTGTCGGAAGAATAAAATATGAGTGGATACTTGGACATGGTGGACGGGCCGGAGCAGGTTAAAAAGCTCACGGTGCCGCAATTGCAAGAGCTCGCCGGTGAAATTCGGACCGAGTTGATTGATGGTCTCGCCAAAGGCGGCGGCCATCTCGGCCCCAATTTGGGCGTGGTGGAACTCACCATCGCCCTCCATCGCGTTTTCAATTCGCCCAAGGACAAATTTGTCTGGGACGTCAGCCACCAGATTTACGTTCACAAGCTGCTCACCGGCCGCCGCAACCGGTTCCGCACCATCCGCCAGACGAACGGGCTGAACGGCTTCGCCCTGCGCACCGAGAGCGAACACGATTGCTTTGGCGCCGGTCACGCCGGCACGGCCCTTTCCGCCGCCCTCGGCATGGCGGCCGCCCGCGACAAGCGCGGCAGCGATGAAAACGTGGTTTGCATCTTCGGCGATGCTGCCCTGACCAACGGCATTTCCTTTGAGGCCCTCAACAACCTCAAGCCCACCACCAAGAAATTCATTGGCATCCTGAACGATAACGAGTGGAGCATCGCGAAGAACGTCGGGGCCATTTCCGACTATCTCAACAAGCTCATCACCAATCCCAGCTACAACAAGCTGTCCCGGGATTTTGAAAATTTCGTCCGCAAACTGCCCAAGGGCGACATCGCCCTCAAACTCGCCCACAAGGCCGAGGAAGGTTTCAAGGGCGCGCTCACCGGCGTCAGCCTCAAGCAGAACGTGGCGACGGTGGAAGCCGATGGCCGCGGCGGTCATGGCAGCCCGGTGTTCTTCGAAGAAATGGGCCTGCGCTATCTAGGCCCGATTGACGGCCACAACCTGCCACTGCTCATCAGTACGCTGGAATTTGCCAAGCAGTGCGATCATCCTATTGTCATCCATGTGCTGACGCAAAAGGGCAAGGGCTTTGAAGCCGCGCTCAAACAGCCGGAAAAATTCCACGGCCTCGGACCCTATAACGCCCAGACCGGCGAAACGGCGTCCGCCAAGCCCGGCACCCCGCCGCAATATCAGGACGTGATGGGCCAGACCATGGTTCGCCTGTGCCAGTCGAATCCCAGCGTGGTCGGCATTACCGCCGCCATGCCCAGCGGCACCGGCATGAAGCACCTCGAAAAGGCCATGCCCGACCGCTATATTGATGTCGGTATTGCCGAGGAACACGGCGTTATTTTTGCCGCCGGCATGGCCACGATGGGCTACCGCCCGGTGGTGGCGATTTATTCCACCTTCCTGCAACGCGCCTACGACTGCATCCATCACGATGTCTGTCTGCAGGATTTGCCCGTGATTTTCTGCATGGACCGCGCCGGCCTTTCGGCCAACGATGGCCCCACGCACCACGGCTTGTTCGACATCTCTTATCTGCGCTGTCTGCCCAATGTCGTCGCCATGGCCCCGGCCAACGAAGACGAACTGGCTGACATGATGTATACCGCCACCAAGCTCAATCATCCCGCGTTCATCCGCTATCCGCGCGGCGTCGCCGAAGGCGTGCCCATCAAGGCAGAGCCGAAGCAACTCGAAGTGGGGACAGCGTTGGTGAACCGGGATTTTGCCGGCAATGGTTCACCCAAGGTCGCCCTGTTCGGTCTCGGACCGATGAACGCCATCGCCCGCACGGCTGCCAACCAATTGACGGCGGAAGGCTTCGATGTCGCGGTCATCAATCCGCGTTTCACCAAGCCGATTGACGCCGCCACGCACGAATCCTTCGGTCGCGCTGCCGAACTCGTGATTACCTTGGAAGACCACGTCCTCATGGGCGGCTATGGTTCCGGCGTGCTGGAATTGTATAACGAAAAGCGCGTCACGACCCCGGTCATCCGCATCGGTTGGCCCGACCAATTCATTGAGCACGCCACCACGCAGGACGAATTGCGCGCCAAATACGGTCTGTCAGTGGAGAACACCGTGGCCCAGGTTCGGGCGTTTTTCGGCAAGACCGCCCCGGCGGCGGCCCAACTGGCAGCGGCCTGAGCGTCAGCTTCTTTCACGACCGGGCGTTCAGCGGGCAATCAGGCCGGCTGAACGCCCTGTCTTTTGCGACCAATATGAACAAAAAAGAAATTGCGGAAAAATTGAGGGAAGAGATCGGGCATCTGGAAGTTGCCATCAAAAAAACCCAGGACCGCTGCGAGCGGCTGAAACAGTTTTGCCTGGATTTGGAGGAGGAAATCGCCATCGCCGAAGGCACCATCCCGAAGCCGGACGCAGCCCCCAGTAAATTCCGCAAAGTAGTGGACAGCGTCTTTGGCGAAACCCCGAAGCAGCGGAAGCGCTAATCGGTGGCCGTCGGCCAGAGGCTGGATAGTTTTCAGTCTCAAGTTTTCAGTGTTCAGTTGGAGAAGATTTGGCCACGGTTGGACATGACCAGGCCATCCTCCATCCTCAATTCTCCATCCTCGTAGCCCCCAGCCGCCGGGCAGTTGCCCTATTTTGCCCGGTTATTATCAAGAAATGGTGCGTTTCTTTCCTTGATTTTCCGGCCCCAAGGTCTTTAGCTAGTGGGTAGCGGTTTTATACCAAAAAACGAACCAAATCATGGCCTACACTACTTGCACTGTTCCCGACGGCGGGAAAATCTCCATCTCCAACGGCAAACTCACCGTGCCGGCAAACCCCATCGTCCCCTTCATCCGGGGTGACGGCACCGGCGCGGACATCTGGGCTTCCAGCGTGCGCGTCTTTGACGCCGCCGTTGCCAAGGCCTACGGTGGCCAGCGCAAAATCTCCTGGTTCGAGGTCTTCGCCGGCGAGGAAGCCTTTAAGAAATTTAACAACTGGCTGCCCGATGACACTGTTGCCGCCTTCAACGAATATCTGGTCGGCATTAAGGGGCCGCTCACCACGCCCGTCGGCGGTGGCATCCGCTCGCTGAACGTCGCCCTGCGCCAGATGCTGGACCTCTACGTCTGCCTGCGTCCCGTGCAGTATTTCACCGGCGTGCCCTCGCCGGTCAAACGCCCGGAGAAAGTGGACATGGTCATCTTCCGCGAAAACACCGAAGACATCTACGCGGGCATTGATTTCGAGGCCGGCAAGGAAGCGGCGCTCAAAACCATCGAATTTCTGAAGGCCAATTTCCCGAAGGATTTCAAAAAAATCCGTTTCGGCGAACAGCCGGAAACTGTCGGCATCGGCATCAAGCCGGTCTCCAAACTCGGCACGGAACGCCTGTTCCGCTCGGCCGTGCAGTATGCCATCACCAACAAGCGCAAGAGCGTGACGATTGTCCACAAGGGCAACATCATGAAATACACCGAGGGCGCCTTCCGCGACTGGAGCTATGGCCTGGCCAAGAGCGAATTCGGCGCGGTGGAAATTGACGGCGGCCCGTGGTGCCAGATTCCCGAAGGCAAGCCCGGCGCGGGCATCATCATCAAGGACGCCATCGC
>Ga0007882_10001655_pt1 | contig 12757 bp, 9 predicted proteins | sample CryBogCBH12Aug01_FD_71195 | JGI IMG/M metagenome (GOLD analysis project Ga0007882, IMG submission 71195) | Freshwater microbial communities from Crystal Bog, Wisconsin, USA - CBH12Aug09.1 | ecosystem: Environmental > Aquatic > Freshwater > Lake | place: Crystal Bog, Wisconsin, USA | collected... | reverse complement strand
TCAGCGTGAGCGCCAACGATGAGCCCGCCCCGGTTTGTCGAACCGTGTGAGCGCCAACGGCGCGTGCCACTCCGCAGCCCAGGGCAACGCCCTGGGTGAATATGCGCCATTATTTCAAGCCCTGAAAGGGCGGCCCAACCCCTACTCGTGAAGCGGGCCATCCTATCGTAATATTGGATTGGCGGCCATTATACGTGCTGGTGTTCCCCTGCATAAAACATCAGGCGGCGGACGAGGATAAGTGCATTTGGTGTGACACCCGCCCTCACCCCCGGGAGAGGGAGAAATGGTTGCCGCCTTTGGAGGCAAATCAAGCCGCTGGAATATTCAGCCGGCGGATGAACAGTCGAAAACTGTGTCAGGTGAAAACCCTCTCCCCGGGGGAGAGGGTAGGGTGAGGGCGGGCGACCAAACCAATTTACGCCTCCGGCCCGCGCCAGACGCGGCCCAGATGCGGGTTGCGCAGTTCCGGCGGATGGCATTCCTCGACGTGATATTGGAACATCCGCTTTTTCATCCAGCGCACGGCGAACAAATCATAGCTCGCGCTGAAGGCGCGGTTCAGGACGCCGTAGTGGCTCTTCCCCGCGTGGCGCGGATGATGGCTGATGGGCACCTCCACCACCTTGAAACCCTCGATGCGGAACAGCGTGGCGAGAAACCGGTGCATGCCCTTGAAAAACTTGAGCTGCATCGCGCACTCCCGGCGGAAGGCCCGGAACCCGCATGCGGCATCGCCCACCTGCTCGCCGGTGATTTTGTTCCGCACCCAGTTGGCAATCTTGGAGGAAAGCTGGCGAACCAGGTTGTCGCCCGCCGCGCGCGCCGCCACTCGGGAACCGGTGGCGCAGTCGCAGTCTTTCAGCGCATCCAGCAGCTTGGGCATGTCCGCCGGACTGTTCTGCAAATCGGCGTCGAGCGTCACCACAATCTCGCCGCGCGCCGCCTGCACTCCGGCCCACACGGCGGCGGACTGTCCGGCGTTGCGCACGAAGCGCTGCACGCGCACGAGGGGATTCTCCGCCGCGAGCTGTTTGAGCAAAGTCCAGGAATTGTCCGTGCTCCGGTCATCCGTGATGACGATTTCATACGGCTCCCCGCGCGGGTCGAGCGCGGCGCTAATGCCGGCGATGAGCGGGCGCAGATTGTCCTGTTCGTTGTGACAGGGGAGCACAACGCTGATGCGAGGGATTTCGGTGGACACAAGATTTCAGTTCACCAGGCGATACCAGTTATCGCGCTGATGGGGTTCGTAGCCGAGGTCGCCGATGAGCCGGCGCATTTCCGGGACGGTCATGTGGAAGGTGGTGCCGGCCTGGGACACCACGTTTTCCTCGATCATGATGCTGCCGAGGTCGTTCGCGCCGTATTTTAGCGCGACCTGGCCGATGTCCAGCCCCTGCGTTACCCAAGAGCTTTGGATGTTATCAAAATTGTCCAGGTAGATGCGGCCCAGCGCCTGGGTACGGAGATAATCGTGCGCGCCGACCGTCGGGGCCTTGAGCTTGGTGTGTTCCGCCTGGAAGGTCCAGCAGATGAAAGCGGTGAAATGGCCTGGCTCGGTGCCACTGGTGTGCGCCGCCCGGCGTTGCCGGGATTTGTCCTGCTGGACGCGGAGGCGGTCGAGATGCTCAATGCGGTCTTCCATGGTTTCCACATGCCCGAACATCATGGTGGCGGAGGAGTAAAGGCCCAGGCCGTGCGCCACATCCATCACTTCCAGCCAGTCGCTGCTCATGGCCTTGAGCGGGGAGATGCGTTGGCGGACGCTGTCCACCAGGATTTCGCCGCCGCCGCCGGGGATGGAGCCGAGGCCGGCTGCCTTGAAATCCGCGATGATTTTTTCCAGCGGTTCGTTGAAGACTTCGCGGAAGTGGACAAATTCGCTGGGGCTGAAGCCGTGGATGTTGATTTGCGGCCACTTGGCCTTGATGTGCGAGAGCAGATCCAGATACCACTGCTTGGTCAGCTTGGGGTGGTGGCCGCCCTGCATGAGAATCTGGGTGCCGCCCAGCTCCAGGGTTTCGGCGATTTTCTGGTCCATTTCCGCCAGGCTGATGACGTAGGAGTCCGTGTCCTTTTCCGTCCGGTAAAACGCGCAGAACTTGCAATAGACATTGCAGACGTTCGTGTAATTGACGTTGCGATCTACGTTGTAGGTGACGATTTCATTGCCACGGCCTTGGTAGGCGGCCTGCTTGGCGAGTTGGCGGCGGCGGTCGGCGAGCTGGCCCAGTTCCTCGAGTGGTAAATGACTCAGGCGCAGGGCCTCGGCCCGGTCAATGCGCCGGCCTTCCCAGACTTTCTGCAATAAATCGTCCAATGTCGGGTCGTAAATCACGGGGGGTAAGATACGCGCATCCGGCCTTGAAAACAACCCGGGAAACGAAACGTGGCGGCCGGCATCCCTGCCGGCCGGATCAAGCCGTGAAACCGTCTAGCCGCTACCGGGGTGTCGGCGGGTCAAATCCGGGCAGTGGCCCAATCTGACGGAGCGCGGCTGTGTGCGATAGCACCAGCCGCAGCCTGGCCGAACGATCAGCCGCGTCGGCTGGTTCCACCCGCCCGTGGCCAGCCACGTTGCTGCGGCTGGTCTGCGACACAGCCGCGCTCCGCGAATTTCAAATTAGAAGACTGTCAAAAACCGGACAAACTTGCAAATTGGCCCGGATTTTGGTTTCCTTAAGCCATGTTGCGATTTGGCTGTTTGTGGATTGTGACTCTGAGTCTGCTGGCGGCAATGATTGGCAGCGCAGCGGAATCGGCTGAAGTCACGCTGGATTACGTGGTGCAGCGCGCGCTGACCCGGGCGAAACTCCCATTTCACTCCCCCCGCGCCGACCTGCCGAAAATCCTCAACCAGGACAACCTCAACTACGACAAATACCGGGAAATCCGCTTCCGCCGCGACCGGGCGCTGTGGTCGCAAGGTCATTACCCCTTTGAAGTGGAGTTTTTCCATCCCGGCTACATTTACAGCGAGCCGGTGCATGCCTACGAATTCACCCTCACCCATGTGCAGCCGGTCCGGTTTGTGCGGGATTTCTTCGATTACGGCTCCTTGAACATCGGCAGCCAGATTCCGGCGAACACCGGCTACGCGGGTTTTCGCGTCTTGAATGCGCTGAACGACCCGAACCGTTTGGACGAGTTGGGGGCGTTTCAGGGGGCGAGCTATTTCCGGCTGCTGGGCAAGGGTCAGCGCTACGGGGAATCCGCGCGCGGTCTGGCGCTGAACTGCGGGGAGTCGGATTGCGGCGAGGAATTCCCCATTTTCACCGACTGGTGGCTGGGCAAGCCGCATGAGGACGACACGGAACTGCGGATTTACGGGCTGCTGGACAGCGTGAGCGCCACCGGCGCGTATGAGTTTCTGATCCGCCCCGGCGAAACCACGGTGGCGCGGATTGAGGCGGTGGTGTTTCTGCGGGAGCCGGACAAAATCCGGGCCGTGAATACCAACCAGGCAGCCATTAAGACCATCGGGTTTGCCCCGCTCACGAGCATGTTCTGGTTTGGCAAAAACGCGGAGCGCAAGCCGGATGATTACCGCACGGAAGTGCATGACAGCGACACGCTGCTGATGCATTTCGGCGATGAAATTGTCTCGCGGCCGCTGGACAATCCGCCGGTGATGCGCCATCAGATTTTCTACGCGCCCAACATCCGGGGCTTTGGCCTGCTGCAGCGCGAGCGGGATTTCTCCGCCTATCAGGACATGTTCAATCTCTACCACCAAGTGCCCAGCGTGTGGGTGGAGCCCACCGGCAACTGGGGCGAGGGCGACTTGCATCTGGTGGAATTGCCGACCACCTACGAGGGGTTGGACAACATTGTGGCGTTTTGGAATCCGCGCAAGAAACCCGCGCCGCTCACGCCGCTGCGGTTTGGCTATACCCTCAAGTGGACGCGCGAGACGGACATCAACCTCTCCGAGAACAAGGTCATCTCCACGCGCATCGGGCCGGATACGCAGTTTCCCGGGGCGCGGCAGTTCGTCATTGATTTTGCGGGGTCGAAGCTCGACACGATTCCGGCGGACAATCCGCCCACGGCCATTGTGAGTTGCAGCGGGAACGGCGAAATCGTGGACAATAGCCTGGTGGTGCGCAATGTGAACCTCGGTTCCTGGCGCGCCTATGTGAAAATGCGGCCCAAGCCCGGCAACCATGATCCGGTGGATTTGCGCTGCACCCTGCAGCAGTCAACCAACCGGGTGAGCGAAACCTGGACCTATCAATGGAGTCCGCCCTGAAAAGCCTGACGGACGGTTCCGGGCACATTGCCGGGCGTTCGCTGGAGGAATGGAACGCCGCCTATGTGAAGGTGGAAAACTATTTCCACGCCCTGCGCATCCGCAACAAGCCGCTGCTCGGGCAGCTCGTGCTGCGCGTGTTGGAACGTGCGCAGCAGCGGGTGGGCGGGGAGCCGCACCGCTCGGCCACCGAAATTGCCGCCGAGGAGATGGACCGGCTGGTGACGGAATGGTTTGCGGCGGTGTTGCAAACCTCGCCCACCGGCACGGACCAGTTTCTTTCCACCCGCGGCCGGCTGGCCTTGCTGCTGGCGGACATGCCGGGCAAATGGCAGGACCAGTTCCTGCGCCCCGGTCCCTGGCCGCAGGAGTTTGTGGAGGCCATGCGCGAAACGTTCTTCCGTTCCGGGCCGGATTTCCAGTTGTCCAAGATGGTGCCGCGCCCGCTGGATTTGGGGCCTATCACGGTGCTCACCCAGCTCGGGCAGGTGCCCTATGTGCGGATGGCGCTGGCGTGGATTGGCATCGCCCTGCTGCTCATCGAGGCGTTCCGGCTCATCCACCATCTGCCTCTCATTCCCTGACCCATGCCGGATCAACCCCACATCGTTCCGGCCTCGGTTCCCCGCATTCGCAGCGGCTGGCGGCTGTTCCTGTTTTTCTCCGCTGCGCTAGTGCTGACGGGGCTGGTCTCGGTGCTGTTCGCCGACCTGCTCTGGCGGTCGGGCTGGTCCCTTTCGCGCACCGTGCTGCTGGTGCTGTTTGTGGTGCTCTTTTTCCTGTCCTCGGTGGGCTGCATGCATGGGGTGTTCGGGTTCGTCATCCGCATTTTTGGCACGCGCCGGCGCATCACCGGGCTGAAGGAGTTCCGCCACCACCAAATCGCCGGCGTGAGCACGGCCATTATCTTCCCCATTTACAACGAGGATTCCACGCGCGTTTATGAGGGGCTGCGGGCCACCTATGAATCGCTCGCGCGCAGCGGTGAACTGGAGCACTTTGACTTTTACATCCTCAGCGACTCCACCAATCCCGACCGCTGGGTGGAGGAGGAGCGGCGCTGGTGCGACCTGGTGCGCGACCTCGACGCCCTCGGCAAAATCTACTACCGCCGCCGGCTCTACAACGAGTCCCGCAAGAGCGGCAACGTGCGCGACTTCCTCAACACTTGGGGCCGCCGCTACCGCTACTTCGTCTGCTGCGACGCCGATAGCGTGATGAGCGGCGAGACGCTCACCGACTTGGTGAAGCTGATGGAAACGCATCCCTCCGTGGGGCTGATTCAGACCGTGCCGGCGCTGGTCAACGCCGAATCCCTGTTCGGCCGCATCCAGCAATTCGCCAACCGCCTCTACGCCCCGGTGTTCATCGCCGGGCTGAATTACTGGGCGCAGAACCTGGGCAATTACTGGGGCCACAACGCCATCATCCGCACCGAGCCGTTCATGCAGTTCTGTGACCTGCCGCAACTGCCCGGCCGAAAGCCCTTCGGCGGGCAGATTTTGAGCCACGACTTTGTGGAGGCGGCACTGATGTCGCGGGAGAACTGGGAAGTTTGGATGGCCTACGATCTGGAGGGTAGCTACGAGGAGGCACCCCAGGCACTGATTGAGAACGCCCAGCGCGAGCGGCGCTGGTGCCAGGGCAATCTGCAGCACAGCCTGGTGCTCTTCGCCGAGGGCCTGCGTGGGGCCAGCCGGGTGCATCTGTTGCTGGGCATCTTCGGCTATCTGGCGGGGCCGCTCTGGCTGGCGTTCCTCGTGGCCTTTGACTGGATTTACTGGTATCAGCGCTATACCGAGCTTTCCGACCTGACCGTGCAGTCCTCCAACCCCTGGCTCGCCAACTGGACCGGCACCGAGCAGGCATTGCTGGTGTTCACCATCTGCATGACCGTCATCATGCTGCCCAAATTCCTCTCGCTGGCGGATCTGGCGCTGGACTGGCCGCGCCGCCGGCAGTTTGGCGGCCTGCTGCGCGCCACCGCTGGCGTGGTGGGCGAAACCATTTTCTCCACCCTGCATGCCCCGCTGCTCATGCTGTGGCACACGCGCTTTGTGGTGACGAACCTGGCGGGCATCAGCGTGGGCTGGTCCACGCAACGCCGCACCGCCGATGGCACGGACTGGCTGTATGCCGTAAGCCGGCACTGGGGGCACACGCTGATTGGCTTGGTGTGGGGCTGGCTGGTGTGGATATTGGAGCCGCTGATGTTCTGGTGGTTCGTGCCGGTGCTGGCGGGCATGGCGCTGTCCATACCGCTGAGCGTGCTGACCAGCCGGCGCAGCCTGGGGGCGCGGGCCAAGAGCCTGGGTCTGTTCCGCACCCCGGAGGAAACCCAGCCGCCCCTGGAACTCGTTTCCCTCCGCGCCCGCATGAGAATTCACGAACTGACGGAAAGCGCCCCGCCGTCCCACTCCCATCCCGGCCTGGCGGCGGCGGTGCTGGATCCCTACGTGAACGCCATTCACGTGACCCTGCTGCGCGAGAAACAGATGAACCCGGTGTATGCGGATCAAATGGCCAAGCTGGGCGCCGGCACCGACCGGGTGCGCGAACTGGGCGAAAAAATGCTCGCCGCCGGGCCGGACAAGCTGACTCCCGCCGAGCGGCTGCAGGTGATGGCCGACCAGAGCGTGATGGTGTGGCTGCACCGCCAGGCGTGGCTGCGCCCCGAGGAAAAGCTCGCCCCCTGGTGGCGGGCCATGATCCGCGAATTCAGCCGCCAGGAGTATTGAGCCGTTCCCCGGCGGCGCCCGGAGGTTCACCACCAAGGCACGAAGGCACCAAGGGGAAAGGGCAGGCAGGGGGGAGTGATGGAGCGCAGAGCATTGCTCTGCGAGTTTCCCGAAGTGAACTCCACAAGCCAACAAAAGCACGCTTGATGCCAAAGAATACGCGCTGGCGCGGCTTCTCGGCTACGAACGGTGAAAAGCTCGCCTACATCAAACTGAACATCCCAACACCATGCCCGACACGGAGTTCTGTTCCGGTAAACCAAGGGCGTGGTTTGGCGGGTTTGTTTCACCCCAGCACGTCCGGTTCGTTTTCAGTCAGCGACGCGGGAAGTCGTTGTCATACCAAGAATCCAGCGTCCTTACAGGACGGATTTTCTTAGATGCGTTTACCAGCCACCTTGTGGCTGGCTAATTTCCGGTATCGCTCCGCGACGCCTTCCCCCTCATCCCGGACGGGGTGGCGGCACGGGCTGGTTCTCGAAGAGGCTGGGCGCAATTTGCAGGGCCAGTTCCGCGCAGGCCCGGAGAATCTCGCCGGGGGCATCGGTGTTCAGCGCGAATTCCGCCAGTTTCCCGGCCTCCTCCAGCTTGGTCCGGCGGACGATATATTTCACCACGTCCAGCACGGCGGGGGCGGTGCTCAATTCATCCACGCCTAGGCCGATGAGCAGCGGCACCAGCACCGGGTCGCCCGCAATCTCCCCGCACACGCCGCACCAGATGCCGTTGGCATGGGCGGCGTCCACCGTCATCTTGATGAGTTTCAGGATGGCCGGATGGGTCGGCTCATATAGGTGCGAAACCCGCTCGTTCGTGCGGTCGGCAGCGAGCGTGTATTGAATCAGGTCGTTCGAGCCGATGCTAAAGAAATTCACCTTCTTGGCCAGCGTCCCGGCAATGAGCGCGGCGGAGGGAATCTCAATCATCGCCCCGACTTCCAGGTTTTCGGCAAAGGGAATGTTTTGGGCGCGCAGCTCGGCCTTGCACTCCGCGAGGTGCTGGTTGGCCTGATTCAGTTCGTCCAGCCCGGAAATCATCGGGTAGAGCAGCTTGATGTTGCCTTCCGTGCTGGCGCGCAGAATGGCGCGGAGCTGGGTGCGGAACAATTGCGGCTGCGCGAGGCAGAAACGGATGGCCCGCCAGCCCAGGAAGGGGTTCAGCTCGCGGGCCAGTTGCAGTTGGGAGGCAAATTTGTCGCCGCCAATGTCGAGGGTGCGGATGATGACCGGCGCGGGCTTTAGCGCGGCGGCCACGCTGCGATAAACGGCGTATTGCTCCTCCTCGGTCGGCAGGCTGTCGCGGTTGATGTAAAGAAATTCGGTGCGGAACAGCCCCACGCCCTCGGCCCCGTGCCGGAGCACGGTGGCGACATCGTGCTGGTCCTCGATGTTCGCGGACAGGTGAATGGTCTTGCCATCCAGGGTCACGGCGGGCTGGTGCTGGATTTCGCGCAGTTTCTCGTCAAGCGAGGCCTTGATTTTCGCGAGCTGGCCGTATTCAAAAAGGGTCTGGTCGGTGGGGTTGACGATGACCGTGCCGTTGTAGCCGTCCAGCAGGGCGTAGTCGCCGGTTTCCAGTTCTTCGCTGGCGTTTTGGGTGCCGACCACGGCGGGAATGTCCAGCGAACGGGCGAGAATGGCGGTGTGCGAAGTCTTGCCGCCAATGTCCGTGGCAAAGCCGAGGACAAACTGCTTGTCCAGCGTGGCGGTCATGGAGGGACTGAGGTCATGGCCCACCAGGATGCACGGTTCGGTCAGGTGCCGGAGATTGTAGGCATCCCGCACATCGAGCAGATTGTCCAGCACGCGGTTGGTCAGGTCGCGCAGGTCGGCGGCCCGTTCCCGGAGATATTCGTCCTCCACGGCCTCGAGCACGGCAATGTAGCGGTCCGACGCGGTGTGAAAGGCGTATTCGGCGTTGGTCTTCTGCTCGCGGATGATTTTGAACACCTCTTCGAGCAGGACACGATCCTCGAGCATCAGCAAATGGGCGTCGAAAATATCCGCCTCGGAGGAGCTCATTGTCTCGGTGACGCGGCGCTGCACCTCGGTGATTTGCTGGCGGGTACGGACGAGGGAATGCTCAAAGCGCTTGATTTCCAGGGGAACCGCCTCGTCGGGGAGTTCGCGCTTGAGGATGGCCCGGCGGGCACGGCGCAAAACGATGACCTTTCCGCGGCAAACCCCCGCCGAAACGCCAATGCCATGATACACCTTTTCGCCTTTCAACTGCCCGGCCATAGATTTTGTCCAAGAAATAACCGACTGGGCGGCACTTGCAAAGCATTTCCGCTGGGAATCGCCTTAATTTTCCGCCGGGCGGGGGAATTAACGCGGAGGCGCAGAGGAAGCGGAGTTGCGCCGAGGGTAATTATACCCGTTCGCTCGCGTTACGCTGCGTCCTTTTGCGGCGCGGCGTTTTGCCCTCCGCCTCGCCGCCACAAAAAAAGCCCGCACGAGGCGGGCTTGGGGGAGAAAGGGAAGGAGGGAGCGCTCAGGCGCGTTCCATGTATTTGCCGGTGCGGGTGTCCACCTTGATTTTTTCGCCGGTCTTGATGAAGAGCGGCACCTGGCAATGAATGCCGGTTTCCAAGGTGCAGGTCTTCTGCACGTTGTTCGCGGAATCACCACGAATGCCTTCGGGCGCATCGGTCACGGTCAGGAACACGCTGGACGGAATTTCAATGGTGACGGCCTTTTCTTCCACAAAGGTCACGGTGACCACGCCGTTTTCCACGAGATAATCCTTGGCCTCGCCGACCAATTCTTTGGCGAGCGTGACGGTTTCGTAGTTGTCGGGGTCGGTGAAAACGTAGTCTTCGCCGTCCTTGTAGCTGAATTCCATCTTGCGGCTGATCATCGGCACGGGTTCAATTTTTTCCGTGGAGCTGAAGCGCACATCGGAGGATTTGCCGGTGCGGATGCTGCGCAGGGTGGCCTGGACGAAGGCGCGGAGGTTGCCGGGGGTGCGGTGCTGGCTGTCGAGCACCACGGAGATGTCTCCGTTGTAATTGATCGCCATGCCGCGGCGGAGGTCGTTAGCTGTTGACATAAATACGGGTCACTTTATTGTTTACTACCAAAATGAGTTGCCAAGTATAGCCACCCAAAAGCCCAAGGCAAGACGCATTTGCGCATAATTCCGCAGACTGCTTGACACCACAAAGCATAGTGTGTTAAAAAAGGGCAGCCACCATTACAAGTGGTTTTATGCGTTGTCCCAAGTGCGGTTGTTTGGAAGATAAAGTGGTGGATTCACGGGCCTCCAGTGAGGGCGCGACCATCCGGCGGCGGCGCGAATGCACCGCTTGCGGGCAGCGTTTTACGACCTACGAGGAAGTGGAGCACGAGGGTCTGATGGTGCTCAAGCAGGATGGTCGGCACGAGGAATTTTCGCGGGACAAGCTCATTTCGGGCATCCGCAAGGCCTGCCAGAAGCGGCCGGTGCCGCCCCAAGCCATGGAAGACTTGGTGGACCACATTGTAGCCGCCGTGACGGCAAAATTTGAAGCCGAGGTGCCCAGCGACTTTATCGGCACCATGGTGATGGATGGTTTGCGGGAAATTGATTCCGTGGCGTATGTGCGCTTCGCGAGCGTCTACCGCCGTTTCCAGGAAGCCACGGATTTTGTGCAGGAAGTAAACAAACTGGAGGCTAACCGATGATTGCTTTGCATTCCGACTGCCTGATGTTCCAACTCGCCAACGGTGAGAGTGTCCCCTGTTCGGCGGAGATGATCTCCGTGGAAATCGTGGGGGAAGCGCACGGGGTGCTGGATCCCGAAACCCTGCGACACGCCGCCGCCAGCGTGTTCCACTACTTCAAAAACGAGCTGGAACGCGAAACGGTCAATGTCGGCGAATTTTCTGAGGCGCTGGAAAAAGTCCTCACCCACCTCGGCTACACCATTTGTGCGCACGGCCCCGTCGCGCCGGGCACCGCCGCAAGCCCGGCGGATGGAACAGATCTCTCCCGCTTGGCACAGGAATCCGGCGAAAGTTTGGAACTATTTTTCTTTCCACGGCTGCGCGCCGAATTGCGCGGCCAGCTCAGCCAGTCCCCGCAGGTGGTGCGGTTCCGGGGCCTGCGCGGCTGTGTGAAGCAGATTGCCGGTGCCCGCCGCTGGAGCAGCCGTTGCGAGGAATTGCAGGATCGCATTGTCGCCTATCTGCGCGAATGCCTCACCGCCGAGTCGGCGGCCCCCAAGTGCGCCCTGCTGGTGAAGTAGGCCGCACCGCCGGCTACGACGGAACGTGGCTGCGACGCCCCCGTCGCAGGAGGGTGCAGGCGACGCCTCCGTCGCCCGCATTTTGCAGCGCAGAGTGTTGCGCTGCGCTCTGAAACGTTTTGTCCACCGCCAATGGCCAAATAATGGCCAGCGATTGCCAACCTAGGTAAATTCACCGCTGTCACTTTCGGGCATTCTGCGGCGATGAATGAATGTTTGCATGAGGTCCGGCAGCGTCAATTGCCCGTCTGGTTTCTGGGCCTAGCCCTGATTGCCGTCGCCAGCCCGGCAATCGCCGCCAACAAACCCGCCTGGCTGACCGATGTCTCGGCCACGGTGCGGGAAAGCTACGACGACAACCTCTACCTTTCCGGGGTGAATCCCCAGTATCTGCCCGCCACCTATGCGCTGCCCGGTGGCAGTGTGGCGGCCCTGAAAAACAAGTCCTCCTCCGTCACCACCGTGGCCCCGAAACTCGGCGTGAGTTTCCTGCCCTGGACGGGCACCAACTTTTTCTCGCAGTGCTCGCTGACCTACGCGCCGGAATTCACCATTTATCAGGATGCCGGCAGCGAAACCCATTACGACCACCGCTTCACCGCCAAGCTCAAGGGCCAGACGGACAACTGGAATTTCAATTTCGACGAGAGTTTTCTCTACGTGGACGGCAGCAAGGTTGCCCCCACCTATCCCGGCAATTTGGTGACCGCCTACAACACCGTCGCACCGCGCGAACGCCGCGACCAGACCCAGGATCGCGCCAGTCTGATTGCGCAGCGCAACTGGGAAAGCTGGTTTATCCGCCCCAGCGCGAGCCTCGTTTACTACGATTTGCACACCCTCCAGTTCAATAGTCCCGGCTATCAGAACTACGCCACCCGCTACGATGCGCATGGCGGGGTTGATCTCGGCTACAAGCTGTCGGCCAATCATGCGCTGACTCTCGGCAGCCAAATCGGCCATCAGGGCCAGGAGAAGTTCTCGTTCGGCACCTACGAAAGCTCCAGTGACTTCGTGCGCCTGCTTGGCGGCGCGGAAGGCAAGCTGGCAGCCTGGCTCACCTATAAATTCCAAGCCGGCCCAGATTTGCGTTATTATGACGCCGCCGCCCCCGTGAGCGCCCGCCATAAACTCACCTATTACGATGAAGGCTCCTTCACCGCCAAGCTGTCTGACCGGGACACCCTGACGCTCGACGGCCGCCAGTTTCAATGGGTATCTTGCCTGGGTAGCGTCCCCTACTTCGACACCACTGCGAGCCTGACTTGGCACCATCGCTGCACCGAGGCGTTCGCGTTGGATTTCGGGGGAAAATATCTGATTGCTGACTATCGCTCCGGCGGCCTGCCTCCCTGCCAGCGCGTGGACACCGAATATTGCCTGACCACCGGCTTGAGCTATGCCGTGACCCGGCATTTAGCCTTTAGCCTCGGCGCTGAAATTGACTTCGGCCGGAACGCGCTGCAAGTCATTCCCGATCCGGCGTCCACCCGCGATTTCCACCGGGTCCTGATTACCGCCGGCACCACTTGGCAA
>Ga0007882_10001654_pt1 | contig 12762 bp, 21 predicted proteins | sample CryBogCBH12Aug01_FD_71195 | JGI IMG/M metagenome (GOLD analysis project Ga0007882, IMG submission 71195) | Freshwater microbial communities from Crystal Bog, Wisconsin, USA - CBH12Aug09.1 | ecosystem: Environmental > Aquatic > Freshwater > Lake | place: Crystal Bog, Wisconsin, USA | collected... | reverse complement strand
CCGTAATCTCCCAAACCAGATTAAACAGGTTGAAAAGTGCCACAACCACAATAAGCACCACACCCGCAGCCACCGCCAAAATACATGCGTCCGCTTTCGTGCATTCATTGTCTTTTTCCATAAAAATCCTAAAAAAACGCCCACGGAAGTGGGCTAATGGTGGGGGTTAAAAATATGGGGGGCAAAATCGCAAGGCTTAAGTTTTCCGCCAACCGCATTAGAAAGCTTGTTGGCTGTCATTCCCGTGGGCAATGCTTCAGCACGGCAAAACTTGCTGATAGCCCCTTGAGTTACACCAGCGCGGCTTGCTAGAATTGCTTGCGTACCCGCCAAATCCACCGCGCGGCGGACATTGGCGGAAACGATTTTAGTAATTTCTTTTCTGTTCACGGGCTCTAATAATACCCAAGTAATTCTAATTGTCAATATAAAAATGCCCTCATCAAGAGGGCATCACCAATCAATTCACCGCTTCAGGACTTGCCGGTGGCGTTACCGGCTTGTCGGGGAACGTGCTGAACGAGGCATCCCAAACCGCGCTATGGATGCTAGATGTGGATTTTTTAATCTCATCTTTGATCTTGGATTCCAAAAGCTGAAATTCAGCCTCAATGTGGTTTGCCACGAAATCCGCCATATCCTCAATTTTTCCGTGCAGCGAATGGATAACCAGCACCGCCACGCCAAACAACGCCAACAATAGCCCCACAATCATCAAAACAGATTCCAGACTCATAAACACCCCAATCGATTGAAAGAGCCGTAATTATAGCGGATTTTTTGTGCGCGGCGGAAAAAAATATAACTTGGGTATTGCATTATTTAACTACTATGGTATTATTTAACCCAACAAAGCGGCAACGCAGCAGCAACCTTCGCGGAACGGTGCGGGGCAAGCCAGTCAGACCCGCTTTGTGACTATTAGTCTAGGACGCCTACCGTGCAGTGGCGTGTAACTGCCGGGGGTGCGGGTGGCACTGTCCGAGCGCGTTTCCGGCTTAGGCAGATTCAGAGGGGGAGTTCCCTTATGTCATGCCGCACCAGATTTTTAATGGCTTTCGTTGAGAGTCATTAGCAAGCCAACTAAAGGGCAACTAGCCCCCTCGCAAGGGGGGCATTTTTTGGAGGGTTTATGGAACTGATAAACATCAAAGAATTCGCACACCTGCTGGGAAAAAGCGAATCTTATGCACGGTATTTACGGCAAAAACATCCGTTGTTTCCGAATCATGAAACAAAAGTAAACGGTTTTTTAATGTACAAAAAAACACTGGCATTGAAGTTCAAAAAAGAAATTGAAAAGAACCACCGGAATTTGAACAGGCGCATTCCAGAGGAAAAAAACCATTGGCCCATTCCCAGAATGGGCAAAAAAGAAAAAACTCAATGCCTTCTTGCAAAGCAGTTCCTTTCAATGCCATAACCCAACTGGAGCGAGATACATGAAGATACTGCATTTTAGTATTTACGGGTTGATAGACATAACTATCAACCTAACAGCACTTAACAAGGGCTTGGAATTCATAGCCGTTAGTCTGTTTTTGACGTGGCTCATTTTACACGCGCTTTTTTCTGTGCCACTAATGGAGGCGTTATGACCAGAATCAATAACCCATCAGTCAAACCGCTGTTAAAAATCATGGGCTCAATTTTAGTATACGTGGCATTTTCATGGGTCTTTGCCCATGCATTGCTTGATATGCCTTTTATCGAATCAGACCCACAAGGGGAGCAAAACCAATGAACGAAATTGTTATTGAGTTTATCGGGCGCACTATCGAAGTGCATTACACCCCGCTGTTTGAACCAGCGGACATAACAAACGGGCCACAGGCAATTGATGACTACTCAATCTATATCGAGCAAATTATCTGGATAAACGGCGATAACAGAGATGACATCTTTTGGGCCATTGACTGTGAAAGCGAAACATTCAACGCCATCCATGACGCTGCACTTGCGGCGGTTTTGGAAGCGGATTAAGAGGTGCTGGACTATGCGTAACTTCTTATACAACCTTGGCATAGCGGATTGTGTCAAGGGCAGACGGGCATGGTTGCCATTTGAATCATACCTGAACGGGTATGCCCATCAATATGAAATTGAGGCAAGACAAGATTATGACCACCCAATCTGAACAACTGGTGCTTATGCGCCAACCCTTCAAGCCAAACCAGATAGGCAAGCTGGTTAAAGGTTCAAAAGAACAAAGCCAATGCCCACCAGCGGAGAAGAAAAACTGCAACATTTGCGGTGGCTGGCATCACCCAAAAATGGCCCACTTGGACTATGTAGGCCATGCCGCATTGACTGATAGGCTATTGGACGTAGACCCGTTATGGACATGGGAGCCGGTTGCTTTCCAAGACGGCCTACCAAAATTCGACGCAACCGGAGGGCTTTGGATAAAACTAACCGTTTGTGGCGTAACCCGTATGGGCTATGGCAATGCCGAGCCTAGCCAGTACAAGGAGGTTGGCAGCCGTGAAAAAGAAGTAATTGGCGACGCATTAAGAAACGCCGCCATGCGTTTCGGTGCCGCCTTGGAATTGTGGCACAAAGGCGATTTGCACAAAGAAGAGCCAGCACTGAAGCCAGCACCACAGCCAGAAAGCCGATTACAACCCTATGACGAGGCGGAGTTCAACGCAAAATCACAGGTATGGTTGCAAAAAATAATGGAAGGCACATTAAGCCTTGATGCCGTCATCAAAGGAGCAAAATCTCAAGGCCGGTTGCTAACCGAACAACAAATAACCATCCTCAAAGAGGCACTTGTATGAACCTAGGACAACAACTTATAGTTCCAAACGGCGACTTTTACAGCCCCGCCACATTGTCAACCATAGAAAACCAAGTAAAGTTGACAGAAAACCTTGTCTATCCAATCACCACCGGAGGTGAAAAGGCCATGAAAGCGGATGCAACCGCTATCAATGGCTTTGCAACCGATCTGGACAAAGCAGCAGCCGCCATTTACAAGGCCGAAACCGACCAGGCCACTAAAAACAGGGCAATCACAAAGGGGTTTGTGGCAACCCTTAAGGCCAACAGACAGCGAATAATCAGCCAGTTTGAAGAAAAAAAGGCTGAACGGCTGGAAGAAGTGCGGGGCATAGTGAATGAAGCCCTTGATCTGGCATGGGATAACAAGGGTGTAAAACCGTCTTTCCGGTTTGGCGAAATCGACGACATCAAGGAATCTTACCTTACCGACAAGGGCAACCTCACCGCCTCAACCAAGGCATTAATAGAAAACATAGCACAAAGCGACTTGGTTTGGCAGAACGAAATAGAAGCCCGGACAATGACGGTTGAGCTAGCTTGCCACCGCGCTGGCATATCTACCCCGTTCACGCCCGAATATATTGGCGTGGTGTTCCATGACCCCGACCGTGCCGTGTTTGAAAACCGCCTAACCATAATGGTTAGTGCAGAAGTCGAACGCATGGAAGCAGCCAAAGACAAAATAATTGCCGAACAGGAAGCCATCAGGAAAAAAGCGGTTGACGATGCATTGGCGGCACAACAGGCCGAAGCAAACCGATTGGCGCAGGAACAGGAACGGGCAGAACAGGAAGAGAAAAAACGCATCCGAGAAGCCAATGAAAAGGCTGAACGTGAACGTCTGGAAGAAGAAGCCCGGCTTTATGTCAATCCATTGGTTGAGCGGTGCGAACCCAACGAAAACCGGATAGCAGAACTAAGGATAATGGCAAGTTCTTACAGACGCTCAGATTACCACACCGTAGCGGAAATTTACGAATCCGCAGCAAATGAAATTGAGCGGCAATTGGACAACTTGAAAGAAGCTCTAGCCACCACCGAACAGGTTTTGGAAATGCCCACCTTGGATGAACATGCCGAAATAGCGGCAATACAAGAGGCACTTATGGAAGAAAGCATTATTGACGTGCCGGACGATGAACCTGTCAACTACAAGCCGACCAGAAACGATTTTATCGAACTGGTTGCCCACACCTACCGCCTGTCAACAAAAGACGCTGAGCAGGCTTTAATCAACGCATTTTCAATATTTTAGTAAATTATGAAAAATTATAGTTACACCAAAAAAGGCCCCGGAAGAAAGCATTTACAAGGATGTAAATCAATCAAAAAAACCGTAAACACATCTTCTTTGACGGATATAAAAGAAAAACAGCTTTTAAGAAAAAAGATGGTGATTGATAAACTTAAGCAAGCCGTTTCGTTTTTAAAAAAGGACATTATCAATGAGTAACGTAATTAGTTTTACCGGAACACTAGGCAGGGATGCCGAACTTAGGAACACGCCCGACGGCAATACCGTATTGCAATTTACGGTAGCCAATAACAACGGGTTTGGCGACAAGCAAACAACAATCTGGTTTAGGGTATCGCTATGGGGCAAACGTGCCGAAGGGCCATTAAAAAACTACCTGAAAAAAGGCCAGCAGGTGTTCATATCCGGGGAATTCAGACACCATGAATACCAAGGGCAGGACGGAACAACCAAGACCAGCCTTGAAGTGAACGCCACCATTGTTGATCTGGTAGGCAAGAAGCAGGAAGGGGCGGCGCAAGAAAGCAATTCGCAAGAAAAGCCGCAGACATACAGCGATGACGGCTTTGATGATGAAATTCCTTTTAACTGAGGTTATGCGGGAATGTGCCGATAACGGAGTATTGGCAACGCATAACCTCAGTTAAACATGGGAAACGAACAAATTATTTAAATTTTAACAAGGCTCGGAACGGCGCGGCTTTGAAGATGGCGGCAGGGCATTGGGGTTAGGCACGTTCCGTGGTGTGTTCGGAAAGTTTTATGTAAAGGAATGGGAATGACATTCGACCAAGCCACAAAACTCAGCAATGAGTACAGCAAGCACTACCGCCGTTACCACACAGCTGTTTATGTGGGTAAGGGCACGTGGAAAGTAACCGATAAGTTTCATCCAAGGGGGAATGATGAAAACAATTAAAAACATACAAGGCTTTGTTATCTACACATCTGAAATCGAGCATGATAATACTAAATCACTGCTGGCAGAAGCAGTAAAAAACGAAGCAAACCTGAGACTGGCAGACCTGAGCGGGGCAGACCTGAGATGGGAAAACCTGAGATGGGAAAACCTGAGCGGGGCAGACCTGAGCGATGCAAACCTGAGACGGGCAGACCTGAGCGATGCAAACCTGAGACGGGCAGACCTGAGCGGGGCAGACCTGAGATGGGTAGACCTGAGCAGGGCAGACCTGAGCGGGGCAAACCTGAGCGGGGCATACCTGAGACAGGCATACCTGAGACGGGCAAACCTGAGCGGGGCAGACCTGAGCGATGCAAACCTGAGACGGGCAGACCTGAGCGATGCAAACCTGCGCGGGGCAGACCTGAGATGGGTAATTGGAAACTTGAAAGAAATAAAATATTTCCAATTGGAAAGATATGATGTTGTTTTTACATCCGATATTTTAGCAATCAGTTGCCAGCAACATCCTATCGAAAAATGGAAAAAATTTACGGATAAAGAAATATCTGAGATGGATAAAGACGCATTGTCTTGGTGGACAAAATGGAAAGATTTTATATTTCAGGCTATTGAATTGAGCAAGGGGTAATGATGGACATTAAAAAACGACTACAGCATCCGTGGACAATCCATTTTCCGACATTGCAAATGGACACGCCAGAAAGCCGGAACGTCATTTTTGAAATAACCAAGTTGCAGGCCGACGCGCTCAAAGAAATTGAGCGGCTGGAAGCGGTAAACCGTGACTTGTTTGAAACATCAAGCAAAGCCATCCAGAAAATTGAAAAAAAACATCAATGGATACCCGTTGGTGAACGGTTTCCTGAAAAAAGCGGATGTTATTTGGTTATTGTTAATGACGGCCTAAACAATCCAGTTTGTGAAATTATCTCGTATAGAAACAGTTTATGGAATATTTTTGATCATGAAAAAGTAACCCATTGGATGCCACTGCCGGAGTTGCCAGAATGATTGATAAAGCATACGACAAAAACCATTCTGGTTGTTTTCCGGATAACAAACTTAACAAACCAGAACCCCTACTACTAGCCCGTGACATGACATTGCGCGACCATTTTGCAGGATTGGCTTTGCAGTCGTATATGCATAGTTATGAAGATACAAAAACTAAAATTTGTTTAGCATATTGGTCATATAAAATGGCAGATGCCATGCTGGATGAGCGTAATGGCAAGAAGCGTTAAAGAACAGAAACAAGCCAAACTTGATCAAGGCTTCCACATCCTAGAGCCGCCAAGGAACTGCCAAAACTGCAAGCACCTTGGCCTTGAGCATCGCATCGAATACCGCTGCAAACTGGGCGGTTTTCTTATCCGCCACCCGTGCGAATGCAGCTGCAAGGACTACATGCCATGCTAGCCGCAATGCTTATTGGTCTACCCACCGACACCCTGAAAGCCATCCACGCCGACATCGTAGAATGCTCGTTGGCGGCAAGCATGGGCGGAAGCTACCGTGCCAAACTGGCAGAGAAGCGCAAGGCTTCCAGCGGCAAGGTGAAAAAGATTTACGCCGCCCTGTACAAAGCAAAGCCGGATGAATTGCAACGTATGGCTGACACCGTGGTTAAAATAGACAGGATGCTGAAATGCAGACACTCAACATAACCGAAGCCGCCCGAATAGAGGGGAAAATTACAGAATCGTTGCAGTGCTATCCCTTCGCCATAATCCTCGCCAGCTCAACCGCTCTATTGCCCACTTGGTCTGCCCATTTGCTGGCTAGCATGGATGCAGCCGCCTGTGTCCATTCTTGCCGTGTCAAGTGGCGGATAGTGTCAGTAAATTTCATAAACCCGTCTATGCCAAGGTTGTAGGCCATATCAACCACCGCCGCTTTACGGTTGTCCGAAAGCACTGTAAAAAAACCAAGCTGGACATTAAGCTCATGGATGGTCTTGTCTATCATTTCCTGCAACAAAACCCCGCCCTCCGTTTCCGTGATGCCCGACTTGCAGTAGTGCGCCAGTTCAGAAGGTTCAAGCTGCAAAGGGTTAGCGTCCAAATTGTAGCCATAGCCGATAGTCCTATGCCCCGCCGTGCAGCGGTACAGGGTTTGCCTAAAGCCTTCGTGTTTTTTTAACAGTTCGTATGCGTTCATTTATCGGCCTAAAAATTTATTGCTTGCTTGCATGTGTTTTTTTGCCGATCAAATGATAAAAGGGCATTGCTTTTCTGAGTTGGTACGGCAAAATCATGATAAACGGCAAGCGGGTCAGTTGTGCTGCCTTGCAGTTCAAAGAACATAAACAAATCATTTCCACAATCAAATGCGTCAGCCAAATAATTTTTCACCAAGTTACCCATGCGTTGGTCATTATTTGCCAGTTCTGGTATGGCTTGGTTTGTTAGTGCGCTAACATCCGGGCCGCCTTCGTAACTTATATTCTTAAGTTGGGCATAGTTGGCAAGGCTTTGGTAAGTTATTCCGGTATATAGTGGGTAGACCCCGCTATAAGCCGGTGTACCTGAAAAACCAGGCACCACGTTGTTTGCCCCTCCCAGTATTGACGTAAAAAAACTGTTCACATCTGTGTAGCTTGAAGTTATGCCAAAATACGGCGCACTGGCTATGGCGTAAAGGTAATTTTTCGGTGTGCCAAATACCTTATACAGGTACTCTAAACCATCTTCAGCATAGAACGGTGACTGGTAGCTATTGGCATAGACAGGTCTGATGGTGGTGTTGATGGCGGATGGACCATAAACACCTGCAAACAGTTGGCTAATGCGTAAAGTCTGGTGCGCTATACGGCGCATAGCCCAATACATCGGGTCATTGATACTGTCGTAGTTTAAAGTCTTATCAGCACCAGAATTTACTTCAGAGCTGGCCGAACTGTAGTTTGCGGCTGCCTGGGTAAAACGAGTGTTCCAAAGCTCATTACTATATTCAACATAAACATGAATATTTGAATTAAGATTATTCTTCAATAAAGTAGCCAACTGGGTCACATAGTTACTGCTGGTTGGGTCGGTCAAGTCCACGCCTTCAGGGATATTGATCCAAATGTCTTTATTGGTCTGGTTAGCCAGTTGGATAATATATTCCCAAGATACACCCGACAAAATAGCCTTGCTGCCTACCCCGTTTACTGTGTTGAGTTTTTGTGACGGCATGTATTGTGGGGTTCTTTCCGACCAACTACTAACAACACTGCCATTAGTGTCCAGCATGGCCATAAAACGGATAGTGCTGAAAGACTGTAGTGCAGTTAAAAACTGGGTAGTAAACACTTGTGTAGTGCCAAGTGCATAGCCAGGACGCAACAATTGGATATTAGTTAAACCAGTGTTTGTAGCACTTGTTGCAGTCCGTTTTGTGCCGGTAAATTCAACATCAATCTGCACACACGTGGTATCGACATTAAGTTGAGCCGTTGTCGTGTTTGTTATCGAATTATAAATTTTGTTGGTGAACTTATTGCACCCTTGTGAACCTAATGTCGCTTGCCCATTAAAGCTTAGCGTGTACGTTCCAAAAAAGCTGGGGTTGGTTTGGCTAAGCGGACGGTTTAACGGGTCTGTACCAAAGCTGGCAAAGAACACACCGAAATCCTGCATGGGCCAGCCTTTGCTATCCACTGGCGCAGGGTTTGTCAGCGGGTTTGCCGGGTTTGTTAAATTGGCGAAACCACGGGCTTGCTTCATTGTATCCACAAACGTGTAGTCGCAACACCAATCACACGCACCCTGAATATTTATGCCTAATTTTGTTTCTGCAAAAGAAACATTAAAAAATAAACATACAATTAAAGTTGCTATTGTTCTCATTTTGTTAATCCTGTTGTGTCAACGCCCTTGGCCTTATCATAACTACGCGCCAACCCTAACCCCAACATGCCGCCAATCAGTGTTTGCAGCAAGCTGGTGTCCACTAAAGGGAACGGGGCGGGTATGCCAAAAGAAACCAATATACCGTTCAGGATAGGCGCCAAAAGCACTTGGTAGCCAATCCCCAATCCTGACACCCAACCGATAAACGGCCTCCATCCGGCCACAAACCAGTGCGGGTTAGCCGCTTCAGTGTTGTCAACGTCAATTTGCCTTAAAGTAACGGCATACTCGTTTTGCATTTCCGTCAAGGCCAACGTCAACTTGTCCTTTTCAGCTTCATCCGCGTCCGGTGCAACCTTGTCCAAAATCTTAGTGATCAGGTTCGCACCAGCCGCTATTGCATCATCTATTCCAAACATAAAAACTCCTACCAATTAATTAAACTAACCGATTCAACATCCGTACACGCCCGTATTTCCGCTTTTTTCATTTGTTGGTGAAAATATAACCCATTGCCACGCATATAGATTGCATTTGCCAACCCTTGCAAATCTGCAAATGTGAACGGCACTTGCGAATTGTCACTTGCTCCCCACACAAACCCGTTAATTAGGCTGCCACCACTGCCAATAATGGTTTGCATCATCACAACTAAACTGGCTGGGTCTGCCTGAAACATCTGTGTTACGCCACCTAAATTAGTGTATTCAATATCCGCATAAAGCGCATCAAAATAGCATTGGTCAATCAACTCACATTGTGCGGTGACAGCCATCCTTAAATCGTACCAATCAGTATCCATATTAAAAAACCAATGATGAACCATCTGTAAAATAAGCAGTTATTGAGCCGCCGTCATACGGGATTAACAATCTTATACAAGTTTTACCTTTTACAAAATTTATATTGTTGGTTAGCGCATTTTTAACAGTGTCACTTAAATTGTTTATAGCAAACCCGCCAAAATCCCAGCCGTAATAAATTGACTTTATGCATCCGCAAAGAACTGGCAGTACGATTGCCCGCGTCAAGCGTTGTGTTATTAATCCATCGCTAGCACTAAGCGTTGTGTCTATACCTTGTTCAGTATTCCAAACAGGTTTGTTAATGCCTGCAAAGGCTAGCCAGCTGAATAAATACTTTAAATAACATACATTTTGATATTCAAAATCCGTAGCAATATATAAATGTTCTGCAATAACGTCCACCCAATCTGACACTTGAGTGCCTGAGCCAGTCGTTCCATTATAATAAAATCCAGAAACATCTTTTGCCGTCAATATTTGCGTAACGCGATTGTACGCCACTTGGCTCGTATAAAGAGCCGGGTGGTTTTCTATGTTTTGCGTCAAATCATTACCCGGCATTGAATAAACATTGGGGTAAAAAAACGACGAAACTTGTCCTGATGGTGGCGACAAAATAATTGCATTTGGATTTACTGATTTAATTGCAATATTGGCAACCCGTGCCATTGTTGCCAGATTTTCACGCCAACCCGTAAAAAATAAATTGGTTTTTTGGTATGTAAATGTTCCTGTAACACCAGAAACCGTTGTTGCCAAATTGCTGGTTAATGTAACGGTAGTTCCTGATATTGATTGCACTATATATTGGGCGCTATTAAGCGACAAATACGCACCGGCCACTATGTTTGTTCCGTTATTTACCGTTAATGAGTTGCTTCCAGCAGTGCCAGTGCAAGTGCGTGTAAAATAAGGGCTAAACTCTATTTGTTGGTTAGCAATATTAGCTGTCAAATTAGTTGATAACGTCACTACCAAACCTGATACACCAGTAACCATGCAATTTGCAGGAATACCTAAGGCATTAGGTGACACCAACATCCCCGCAGTTATTAACCCACTGTTAAATGTATTTGCCAATGTTATTGTATTGCTGCCGCTACTACCTGACAATACAAAAACAACAAACGGGTTTGGCTCATTCCAAACCTCAAAATATTTTATTGTAGGGTATCTGGTTGCAACGGCGATACAATAATTAGCCCAATCATTCATGTTTTCCGGTTCGGCACTACCGCCAAGTACATTATACGGGGATAATGCCTCTGCGGGTCTTTTGCTAGCCCACGTTGGTGTTCCGTAGAGCGTAAATAAAATATCTTTTCCAGCATTCAAATAATAATTTAAAATAGTGTCGGCATTGCTCCATATAAAAACGTTGCTGGCTGTCGGCTGTATATCCCACCATTTTAAATAACCGCAATCGTGGGTTCTAAAAATCGAATAGGGTATTGTAGGTGCGCTAGTAACGCTTCCATATTGTGCAACTGGGTAATTAAGGACATTAAACCCAAAAAAATCATTAGACACTGTAACTGATTTATTTACGCCATACATCCCTGTTGATTTGTTTAGATTTTGCGGGACTAAGCTTGTCATACGGTTACATCCACGTATAGCCCTAACAACAATACCCAATCATTTTGTGCAATGGTGGTGTTGCAATTAAAAACAATATTAAATCCATCAGATGGTTTAATATAAAGCAAGGGCGATGTGTAAAGCGTTAGTTGTGTATTTTTGGTATATCCGCTAATACCGCCCATAGTGTAAAAGTCCGAGTCTGATACATTATTTAAAAAAGAAACTTCAGAAACCATTGCATAGTTAGAATCGGTTACAGCAGTAAATGCACTGTTAAAAAAACAATTATATCCACCAATACCATTAACACCTGTCCCAACACCTAACATGACACCTGTGTTTCTCGCCGTTACCAGACTGCCACCAAGTATCTGCAAAAAGCATTTAGTGGTGACAACGCTACCGGCCCCCATGGTGTTTGGGGGAATCTGAATAGCCATCGGTATAAACGGCGTTTGCAAACCGACCAACGATACCAATGAAATAGCCGTTGAAACTGTCTGGCTAATTGCTGATTGCACTGTAAAGCTGGTGGTGCTGGTGACAACGATATTATTAAACCAACCTGTTACTAAATTGCTGGTGTTTGTTGCGAATTTAAGGAAACACCCAACGCCCTTATTGCTGATCCGCGCCGCCGCTGAAGAAGGGATATTGTGCGCCACAGACCCAGTGACGGTTATCGTCGTGCCTGATTGTGTTGCAGTCCAAGTGCCAGCCCCCAAAAAAGGCGCAAGCAGCCCGTTTACTGTGCTTATGGGTGGCTTAAACTTACCACCGGCAATATTATTGATTTCCTTCATGACACTAACGCCACCGTCACGCCACTGCCAAAAATTGCTCTAATCTGTTTGACCGATTCAGACAAATAAGTGTGCGTATCGTTTGACGCGCCGGACTCTATGTAAACAAACGCGCCCGTAACCACGTTTCCCGACGTGTCGGTCGTGTCAATGCTGATATTGCCCGTGCCATTAAAAATCAAACGAAACAAAGACGGCACGGAATACCACACGTTAGATGTTAATGTCACAGACGGGGCTTGATAATCCGTTGCCGCTATTGCTGCACTAACTGCCGTGCCATCCCCCTTAAGCAAGCCAGTTATTGTTGTTCCTAACCTGATTGCCGCATTATTCCCAGTGGCTGTTATTGCGCCTGTCAAACCATTTGCAGCCGTTATTGATAATTGGCTAACCAACACGTTTATAGGGGCATAAACGGTGCTTAACGCGCTAATTGCGCTGTTTAATGCTGATGTTGTGGCATAACTGGACAATGACGACACAACAGCATTGATTGCTGCCACAATGGATGCTGCTGTGTTAGTCAAACCGTTTAACAACCCGACAGCGCTAGTGCCGCCCGACTCAAACACCCCAACGCGCCCGCTTAACGCCGCGTCGGCATTTGTCCGATTAGTTGATTCAGTTGCCAGCGCAATGGATGTGGCGGGCGTATAACCAATTTTGGCTATGATTGTGGCGTTTGTTTCATCTCCGGAGTTAGTGCCAGACAGGTTTGGCGCAATGATATTCCCGGTAAATGTGTCGCCCGCTTTATTGGCGG